>Ga0308158_10005772_pt1 | contig 10083 bp, 7 predicted proteins | sample PhyBR2_FD_201038 | JGI IMG/M metagenome (GOLD analysis project Ga0308158, IMG submission 201038) | Phyllosphere microbial communities from UC Gill Tract Community Farm, Albany, California, United States - DLSLB.R2 | ecosystem: Host-associated > Plants > Phyllosphere > Unclassified | place: USA... | reverse complement strand
GGATCGTGCCGGCTTCGGAAGAGGCGCCGTACAGCGTGCCCTGCGGCCCGGCGAGGCTCTCGATCCGCGCGATGTCGTAGATATGCACGTCGAGTGTGCCGCCGATCGTCGTCACCGGCTGCTCGTCAAGATACGTGCCTACCGAGGGCAGCGGCCCCGAATGGTTGCCGTCGCCGCCCGACGCAACGCCACGCATATAGACGACGGTCGATCCGGGCTGCGTGGTCTGGAACGACACGGACGGCAGCAGCTGCGTATATTGGTTGAAGTTCGAGATGTTCAGGTCGTCGAGCCGCTTGGTGCCGATCGCCTGGATGCTGATCGGGACCGCCTGGATATTCTGGTCGCGCTTCTGCGCAGTGACGACGATGTCGCCCTCATATTCCCCGGCCGTCGGCGCGGCCTGCGCCGTATCAGTCTGCGTGGGGGCCTCAGGCGCGGGAGCCGTCTGCGCGAACGCAGGCGCCGCGGCCGAAGCCGAGGCCAGGAGCGACGCGATCAATACACGACGATCGAAAATGTGCATGCCTGTTGCCCCCACGACGATTTATATCCGCAGAGTGTGTTGCGGCGCAACAAAGGTCAATCAAAGCTTGGTTGATCATGAATTAATGTGACGTGTCCGTGACGTTTTCACCACGGGTCACGTCGTAGCGACAAGTCCCAAGGCTGCGCGCAGCGGTCCGAGCCACGCATCATAGGGGCGCCAGGCATCGACGCCGTCGCGGTTGATCGGCCTGCGGACCTGTTCGGAGCTGGCGGTACGCACCGCACGCTCGGTCTGATGGAACGCGAGACACGCGGGTTCGAACTCCAGCCCACACGCCGCCAACAGTGCGCGGACCTCGACCTCGGTATCCGCTATCAGCGCTTCGTGATCGACGCGGTGGACTCGGCCCGGCAACACTGTGTCGACATGCGTCAACAGCCGGACATAGTCGGTGTAGTAGCGGCCCATATCGACGAGCGCATAGCTGAACGCCTGGCCGCGCGCGTAATGCTGCTTGAAGTTCGAGAAGCAGCAATCGAGCGGGTCGCGGCGTGCGTCGATGATCCGCGCATTGGGCAGCGCGAGCTGAATCAGCGCGATATGGGCCCAGTTGTTGGGCAGCTTGTCGATGAAGAACGGGCGATCGGTACGCCGCTGGATCGCGGCGCGGTGCAGATACTCCTCGCCGATGCCGCGCGCTGCGTCGGCGGACAACGTCGCCAGACCTTCGGGATAGGACGCGATCCGCCGTGCGAGCGCGGGCATGTCGGGCAGTTCGGTCGTCCCCTCGACAAGGCTGTGACTTGCGAGGATCTGTTCGATCAGCGTCGATCCGGCGCGCGGCATGCCGAGCACGAAGATCGGGTCGGGTGCGCTCGATCCATAGTCGTGGCGCGATGCGAGAAACTCAGGCGTCAGCAGAGCGATGCTGCGATCGACGAACGCCTGAGTCTCGTTGGCATCGTACACGATCCGCGTCCGGCGCAGCGCGTTGCCCGCAGCATAATGCGCGAAGGATCGCACAGGATCGCGCCGGTCCTCGAACGCCTTGCCGAGCGCGAAGTCGAGATGGAAGCGGTCCTCGTCATCGAGGTCGGTTCGCGCGAGCGCCGTCTCCATCGCCGCGATATCCGCCACGTCGAACCGCACCGTCTTGAGGTTGGCGAGGCTCCACCATGCATCGCCAAGCGTCGGCAGCAGCGACAGCGCACGCCGATACGCGGCGATCCCGTCGTCGCGGCGCCCGACGGTCTTGAGCATATGGCCATAGCTCAGCCACACGCGCGGCTGGCCCGGCGCATCGTGCAGGACCTTTTCGTAGAGCACGATAGCATCCTCGAACCCGCCGAGCCGGCCGAGCGCGGCGGCCTTGAGGTTCGCGTGCCCCGGATTGTCGGGCTCGTCGGCGATCACCGCGTCGAGCAGCGTTAGCGCCTCGGGCGCCCGGTTCTGGCGGTACAGCACGAGCGCGAGGTTCGCGCGTGCGGCGGTAAAGCCGGGCGCCAGTTCGACCGCGCGGCGCAGTAACGCCTCCGCATCGGCATAGCGCCCGATCCGCCCGGCCAGCTCCGCCAGCATCCTGATCGCGCGCGCATCGAACGGGTCCTGCTTCAGATACGCCTTCAGCAGCGGCTCGGCGATGTGGAGCTGGTTGTCGTGCAGCGCGAGCGCGGCCTGCATCAGGTCGCTCGGCCAGTGGGGGGGCGGGGTAGAAGACATTGGTCGGACAGTCGCCGGGCGGTAGGCGAGCGTCAAGCGTTCGGTGGCGCCTCTTTGAGAGTGAACGAAAGCCTCCACGAACACGGCGTCAAGACCCCAGCGAATGCTCGTTCCGATCGTCATGTGGCTGGCACGCGCCGCAGTAGAGAAGAGTTCGCTGATATCGGCGGATGGAAAGCGCACGCGGCGGCGAGATCGTTCGAGGATCGGTTTTGCTCGACACGTCGGCAACGGAACCAGCATGCCGGTCCGCTCTGGCGAAGCCGACGAAGTCGAGCATGACTTCGGCTGGATGGCACCTTTCGCAGCGCTCGATATGATCACCTCAAGCGCTAAGACGCGCACGTTGGGGTAAGAGCAGATTGGCCTGATCTGCTTACCGACCACGCCGCGACGAACTATTCAGAGCTCGCGGCAGTCTGGTCGACCCGCCGTTTCTTGCTAGCAGGCTGCCGAACCAGCGAGCAACGGCATCAACTGCGTCCTAGAGAAGAAGTCGCCCGATGAACGAGCGGCCGGTTTCCGAACGCCGCGTGAAGGTCCTGAGTGTCGCCTTCTGGGTCCTCGCTGCGCGAGGGCAGGCAAGGAAAGCTATCTGCGGTACGCGGCTTGAAAACGGTCGGACGGCAGCCGTTAATAGCGAACATGACTGAATTCGATTAGGGGACGTCGCATAGAACCGGTATAGATATATGCTAGCGTCTGAACAGCGCCGACGGACGGAGCGGGCCGTTACGCCGAAGGCAAGCTAAGCGTCGCAATGGTTCCGCCATTCGGGGCATCGGCCAAGGTGAAGTCACCGCCGTACCCGGCCGCGAAATCGCGGACGATGCTGAGGCCGAGGCCTGCTCCGCCCGTATCGCGATTGCGAGAGGCGTCGCCACGTTCGAACGGACGCAGCAGACGCTCGCGATCCCCGGCTGGAATACCGGGGCCATCGTCGATTATCGATATGCAAACGTTGGTGCCGGCCTGGTGCACGGTAAGCCTGCCGCCTCCTGCATAATCGATTGCGTTGCGCAGGAGGTTCTCGACCGCGCGCCGGAAGGTGAGTTCGGGCGCCGCAATTCGCGCCTTGTCGCCGGGCAGGAGCCGGAGAATCGTGGTGCCCTGAGTCATATCCTCGACAATTGCGTCGAGCAGAGGCCGGACGTCGACCACTTCGGCAGGCGCAGCGGCGTCGCGTGCGAAAGCCAGAACCTCCCCGATCATCGCCTGCATCCGTTCGACATCTTCGACCATGCGGGCACGCTGCGGTTCGGGCGCGGCCTCGATCCGCAAGCGAAGGCCGGTCAGCGGCGTGCGCAGGTCATGGGCAATCGCGGTTAGCATTCGCGAGCGTTCCACCGCCTCGATGGCGAGCCGGTCGCGCATAGCCGCGATCGCCGCAGCCGCTTCGCGCAGCTCGCGCGGTCCTTCGTGCGGGAGCGGGACTGCGCGATCGTCGTCGAGCGCCCCGGCGAGGGCGCGGAAGGGACGGGTCAGTCGTCGCGCGAAAATCCACGCGATAGGAGCAAGCAGCAGAAGGCTGATGGCCAGCGCGATCAGGATGTTGCGCTGCCACCCGCCAAGGAAGGGTCGCGTCGGTTCCACGCTGAGCCAGCGACCACCCGGCTGTCGTAGGCTTGTCGTGAAGTCGGTCATTGGCAGGCCGATGAGTGCGGAGCGGACCACGCCGCCCGCGGCACCTGGCGCGACCATATCGAAACGGCCCTGCGCCCGCTGTACGAGGACGAACGCCGGCGGCAGTGCAGCGGCACCGGGGCTTCGCACCGTTTTGATTGTCGTTTTCCGCACATGTATGCCGATCTGCGCCGTACCGTCCGGCCATGTCACCCGCACATCGCGTGGAGACCGGCCAACCTCGGCTGCGATCAGTCCTTCCAGCATCGTCAGGCGTGCACCTTGAGGCGGCTCGGCGACGAAATAGCGATCAAATCCGGGAACAGGCCTGTGCAACGCTTCGATAGCTTTGCTCGCGCTGACGCGAAGTACGGGCGGCTGGGGCGCGAGGATGACGATCGCGGCGGTGGTGGCGACGCTCAATGTGGCGACGGCAACGCCAAAGCCACCGATCGCCACGAGCGCACTAGGTGTGCGTCTCATGCAGCATGGACCGTCGGCAGGAAGCGGTATCCGACACCGCGCACCGTTTCGATCAGGGGGGCCGGATGCGCCTCGGCCAGCTTACGACGCAGGCGGCTGACGGCAATGTCGATCGCCCGATCATAGGACGCGGCATCCAGCCCGCGCGCGAGGTCGAGCAGTGCATTGCGTGTGAGGATGCGGCCTGGGCAGCGCACGAATGCCGCGAGCAATGCGTGTTCGCCCTCGCTTAGTGACAGCGCGCGTCCGTCGGGATCGCGCAGCCGTCGCTCGGCCATATCGAGCCACCAACCGACGAACACCACTCCGCCGGATGCGCGGGCGGTAGTGGGACGCTCCACCCCCGGCCTTCGCAGCAGCGCCCGCACCCGTGCCAGCAGTTCGCGCGGCTCGAACGGCTTGGATAAGTAATCCCAGGCGCCGACTTCCAGCCCAACGATCCGGTCGGTGACGGCGTCGAGGGCGCTGAGCATCAGAATCGGCGTGCCGGCGGGGGCAAGGCGGCGGCACAGCGACAGCCCATCCTCTCCCGGCATCATCACGTCGAGCACGATCAGATCGACGGAAGCTTTGGCCACTTCGCGTTCGCACGTCGCAGCGTTGCCGGCGGTACGGACCGCATAACCGTGCCCGCCAAGAAAATCTGCGAGTGCATCGCGGATGCTGGCATCGTCGTCGACGATGAGGATCGTGCTGGCGGCGATGAGCTCGGGTTCCATGGCTGTGCTTCTACCAACGCTATGTAGCATTTGCGTATCACGGCACGCTACCGAACGGCCATCACGAGGCTACCCGAATCCGCTCGAACGCCAGCCGGACATACGGTTCGTAGGAAATGGCATGAAGGCTGGACATGGGCTGGTGGCAGGATTGTTGGCTGGCGTGGCGTCGGGTGGGCTTGACGCACAGACGCCAGAGTCCGCCGCGTCCTCCCCGCCGGTCCAGGTTCCGGCACAGCCGGGCCGGACGGATCTACCGATCGACACTCGGCTTTCCTCCAAAGACGCCGCACCCCGGATGGAGTTTCGCAGTGCCGACGGGAAACCTCTGCCTCCCGAGATCCAGCTTCAGCTCGAAGAACAGTTTCGCAAGAACCCGTCCTCTTTGATGAGGGCGGCGGGTGCGTCCGGTGCAGGCGCGAACGGGAGCGACATCGTTGTGAACGGACAACGGCCGCGCGGTGCGGTGGTCGGCGACCTCCCAGCCGAACGCACGTTCAATCAGCTCGATATCAGGGCGTTCGGTGCTGAGAATATCGGCGCGCTGCTGGAGGCGATCGGCCCGCAGGTGGCAAGCAACCGCGGGCGCGGGGACAGCGGCCCCGTCACATTGCTCAACGGGCGGCGCGTGTCGGACTTCTCCGAGATCGCGCGCATACCCACCGAGGCGATCGAGCGGATGGAGGTATTTCCCGAGGAACTGGCGCTCAGATACGGCTATCGCGCCGACCGGAAGGTCGTGAACGTGATGACGTACGAGCGCTTCACCTCTCGCGTTGGCCAGGCAAGCTATCTCGCGCCGACTGAGGGAGGGCGCGACACCGGCGTCGGCCATGTCGACTATCTCAAGCTCCGCGGGGATACCCGCATCAGTCTGGGCGCAACGTACAACCGGGCCGCGTCGTTGCTAGAGAGCGACCGGGATGTGCGGCAGTTTTCCGGATCGCCGGAACTCGGTCGTTTCCGGACGCTGTTGCCGTCAAGCGAGCAGGGCTCCGTCAACGGGCTGATCAGCGGTCATGTCCTGAACGACGTGTCCGCGACACTGAACGCCCGTTTCGACGCGAAGAGCAGCGTAAGCCTGCTCGGACTTGGCGAGGATGGTCCGCTGCGCCGCGACAGCGACCGGCGCGTCGGACACCTCGGCACCACGCTGGGCGGCAGGAGCGGGCGGTGGCTGTGGACGTTCACCGGCAACTACGACCGCACCAGTACCAAGGTACGCACGGACATTGCCGATGCAACCGGCAGGCGCGACGAGGCACGGTCGATCGACACGCTTGCCAATGCCGATCTGCTGATGACCGGCCCGGTCCTGGAACTACCCACAGGACCAGTGTCGGCGAGCCTGCGCGGCGGTGTCGATGTTCGCGGCTTCGAGGGCCGATCGTCGCGTGGCGGCGCGGATGGCCAATCCGACCGCTCCCGCGGCCAGGCGTCGGCGCAGGTCAGTCTCGACCTTCCCCTTTTGAGCAGTACCGGCAGGATGGCGTCCCCGATCGGCAACCTTTCCGCCAACATGAACCTCGCGGTCGAGCGATTGTCCGATGTCGGTAGCCTGCGAACCTTCGGCTACGGTTTTACCTGGTCGCCGGTGGATGCGGTCGGCTTCATTGCTTCCGTCACCGACGAGGAAGGCGCGCCGACGCTGGAGCAGCTCTCCGGACCCTTGCTGGTCACCCCCAATGTCCGGACGTTTGATATCAGCCTGGGCGAGGTGGTCGATGTCACGCGTTTAACGGGCGGCAATACGGCCCTGCGTCCCGACGATCGTCACGTCGTCCGGCTGGGGCTGAACGTCCGCCCCCTTACCCGCACCGACCTGACTTTCAGCTTTGATTATGTCGCCACGCGGATCGACGACCCGATCGCCGCCTTCCCGATCGTGGCACCGCGGATCGAGGCCGCCTTCTCTGATCGCTTCACGCGCAATGGCGAAGGGCGAATTCAGCGGATCGACGGACGTCCACTCAACTTCGCCGAGGCCCGTCAGGAGCAGGTACGTTGGGGCATCAACTTCACCCGGCCGCTGGGACCGGTGCCCCCAGCCATCCAGAACGCCCGGGCGCGGATGTTTGCGAGCGAGGCGGAAGCCCGGCGGGCGCTGCCGAACGCCGTCTTTACCCGGGCCGAGACGGGGAGCGCGATGTCTCGAAGTGTTGCCAACCTGACGAGCCGGATGTTCGTCAGCCTATACCACAACTGGTATCTGCAGGATGCGATCACCCTGCGGGCGGGACTTCCCGCGCTCGACCTGCTGGATGGCGGTGCGGTCGATTTCAGCGGTGGCAGGCGTCGTCACGAGGTCGAGTTCCAGGCCGGCGCTTTCAAGCGTGGTCTGGGTGCCCGCGTTACGGCCACCTGGCGGAGCGGGACCTGGACCCGCGGATCGGGCGACGCCGTGGACGACCTGCGCTTCGACGAATTCGCGACGGTGAACGTCAACCTATTCGCCAACATTGCTGAACGCTTCGGCGGTTCCGACGCCCCCGCATGGCTGAAAGGTACCCGTGCCACCATCGGCGTCACCAACCTCTTCAAGACCCGCCCGAAAGTGCGCGACCTCGCCGGCGGGACACCGCTAAGTTACCAGCCTACCTATCTCGACCCGCTCGGTCGCGTATTCAGCTTCAATCTGCGGAAGGTCTTCTGATTGGTCGGGCGGCGCCATGACCTGTCGCCAAGCAGGTGTTCGCCGACGCTTCCAAAGCGGAGACCAGGGCGGAACGCCCGAGCTTTCACGAACGGGATCCTTTTGAGAAAGCGGGCGGTGCATCAATCAAGACCGAGGCTCGGCATCGGCTCCGCTGCCAATATGGATGGATGGCAGAAAGTGGGGAGCCGAAACGGGCGGGGAATGTCCGATACTGGGTCTCCGCTGACGCAAGGTTCTGACCGGAAGCCTCACGCGATCTGCCACCTTATCGCCTTAAATACCTCGCATGATATGCCAAGTTTCGTTCCGGACCGGCGAAAGAAGGCAGGCCGGACGTCGGTAGGAGTCTGGAAGTTGCGCTTCAGAGTATTCGCGAGCTGGCTTCTCCGACTAGGCGTCGTCGCCTTATTCTCCAGTGGGTCCGCCATACATGCGGGCGACGTTAACCGTACCGCGATAATTGCTGAAAAATCGAACGCTGTACAGAAAGTCGACTGGAGGCCTGTAGTTAGTGGGCGTCTTCCGAACGGTGTACGCTATGCGATCCTCCCGAGGCAGGGAGACGAACCAGGCATAGGCCTGCTCATGCGAAACGAAGGTGGCTTCATCGAGGAGCAGCGGCCGGGCGAGCGCGGGTTGACACACCTCATCGAGCATCTCGTATTCGTCAGTCCAACGTTAAACGCGCCGAACGATCTGCATTATCTGCCGAAGATCGGTTTGCCGCTGACTTTCCCCGCACCTTCCGCCGGAACGACGAGCTGGCGCGAGACCAATTACTTCGTGTCGACCAAGACGACGCGGACGGCCGACTTAGACACATTGCTGCGTCTGTTCCGCGAGGTCGCGACCGATCTCACGTTCAGGTCCGATGCAGTGGACGACCAGCGTGCGGACGTGATGCGCGAGATGGCTGGCAGGAAGCCCGGCAACGTGATCTACGCCGATTACATCGCGGACGTAGCACCTGGATCTCCGACCGACGTGATCGATGGGCAGAATTCTGACGACGTACCGACAGCGAGCGTGGAAACGATCCGTGCCCTATACCGCCGCCTGTACCGACCAGAAAACATGATGGTCGTGATCGTCGGAAACGTCGATCCGACCACCGCGAAGGCTCTTATCGCCCAACGTTTCGGAAGTTGGAAAAGCATCGGGTCGCCGGTCGTCCACGTCCCTGTTCCGCGCTTGCGTTACGATCGCATCGCGCCGATCAGTTTCTCGGCTCTGCCGCAGGGCCGCAGGACAGCGCTGATCACCGTGGCGATGCCGACACTTTCGTCACGCGGCTCCAAAAGATCGCAGATGGACGCAGAGCTCATGGACAGGCTGGCGATCCGCGCGGTCAACAATCGACTGGCAAGAGCTCAGCCTGGCAGTCCGTCGGGGAAGGTCGGAATGTTCATCGAGAATGGTGAGCAAGGCCACCGGCTTATCATGCTGTGGGACAACTTCACGGGCGACGCATGGCAGCCAGCACTGGTCGACCTCAAACGTACCACATGCGGACTAGGTACGGCGGGCCTCTCTGCAGACGAATGGGACAGGGCGAGGCGTGACCTGATCCAGGAGCTTGAGCAGATTACTGGAGACATGGGCCACGCCAAGAACGTCGAACTGGCAAAGGATCTATCTCACGCCATCGCCGCAGACAGGAAGCTGATCGCTCCGAGCGCTTTGCTGCGGCGTGCTCGGATCTGGTTGCCGACGATCGATGCAAGCACTGGGAATGCTTGGTGGCGCCAGCAATGGCAGAGCGGCCACGAACATGTCCGGGTCGAAGCACCGGAGCTTGCCCGGGTGGTGGACCCTCGTCAGGCGATACGGACCGCACTGGATGCAGCATCGTCGCGGGCGAGCTGCCACTAACTACGACAATAGCCAGGCCGGAACAGGGAGACACGGATGGGAATCGTCCTAATCGTCGCAGCGGTCGCATCGCAGACCGGACCTATGACGGTCGTTCCAAAGGTCGTGGATTTCGACCTTGCCAAGGTGCGCCCCAGAGAACCGACGTGCTTGGATCGAGGGCAGTTAGACGAGATCATCGTGTGCGCTCCAAAGGGAATGGACATCTGGCTGGGTGACGTAAGCGGATTTGCTGCCAAGCCCCTCATTGCCGAATTCAAAGGGCCGTTAAACGCCGAGACGACCATCCACGTCATTCAGCAAAAGAGCCCTGTTGCCACGACCCCGGCAGCGGCTGTGACATTTAAATGGCGTTTCTAGTAGCTCCCTGTCGCGGAAAATCTCGCTTTCAACAGCTATCCAGACTGGACCGCGTCTGCGGTCGAAAACCGTATAACGATCTAGGCCATGGCCGTGGTGCGTCCGCCAAGACGTGTTTCCAGATTGTTTTGATCAGACGACATTAAAAGCGAACAGGGAGA
>Ga0308158_10005770_pt1 | contig 10085 bp, 14 predicted proteins | sample PhyBR2_FD_201038 | JGI IMG/M metagenome (GOLD analysis project Ga0308158, IMG submission 201038) | Phyllosphere microbial communities from UC Gill Tract Community Farm, Albany, California, United States - DLSLB.R2 | ecosystem: Host-associated > Plants > Phyllosphere > Unclassified | place: USA... | reverse complement strand
TCCGCATCGAGGCCCGATGGCGGAGTGGTGACGTAGAGGACTGCAAATCCTCGCACCCGGGTTCGATTCCCGGTCGGGCCTCCAACTTCGATATTTTATCGAGGTTTTACATCGCTTTGCGGCAGGTTAGCCATCTTAACCGGTTTCGGTTAGACACTCACTGGTTCCTAGCGACCGCTTTTCCCACGCTGCAATTGATCTGATCGCATCGTCCGCCATGCGTCGCTGATCGACAGCACGCGTGTACGTTGCGACCTCGGCATCGCCGCTGTGCCCTGAAATAGATTTCAGAGACTGATTCCCAAAATGAAGCTCTGCCATGCGGCGCATCATCGCTTTGCGTAGTCCATGCGCCGTGCATTGCGGCAAGCCAGCTGCGTCACACTGCTCGCGGAACCAGTTACCGAAGCCCGGGTTCGAGAACGGCTTGCCGTGCGTCGTCGTCAGGAAACAGAGATGTCCCTTTGACTCGATTGGCATAGCGACGATCGCTTCCAGCAGCTGTGGTGCAACCGGGATCCCAAGATCCTTACCGCCCTTGCTCTGCGAAAACTCGACGCGGCCTTTCTGTATGTGCTGGCGCCCCATTCGAATTGCGTCAATCCGGCGTTGTCCTGTCCACAGCATCAGTTCCATAGCGAGCCGCGGCTTGGTGCCCAGCGCATGGAACGCACGATATCGCGCGATCTCGTCCTCGGTCCAAGTGTGGAAGCCCTTCGAACGCTCGCCGGCTGCAACCTTGACGCGATCCGCCTGCCTCACCGGATTGTCGGGGCGCATGCGCAGCTTCACCGCGAAGTCGAACAGGCGCACGAGCTCCTTTCGCAGCTTGCGCGCGGCCTCCACACCTCCTTCCATCCGCTTGCCGACCTGGACCTTCTCCAGACGCGACGCGACGATGATATCGACGTGCTCGAAGTTCAGCCGCGCGACAGGCTTGGATCCATGCGCCGCGCGAAAACGGGACAGAATTGCGCGGATCTTCGCCTGTGTTGGCTTGGTCGGCCCGAGCCGGGACGGCGTTGCAAGATAGCGCGTCACTAAGTCGTCGATCGTACCAGGCGCGCAGCGCGCGATCGCCGTGTCGGCAGTATTCTCCGGGGTGTCCATTAAGCCGCGGTATTCGATCCGGAATTCTTCGGTTCCGATCGCGGCCTTCATGTATGCGGTGGCATAGCCCTTGCGACGAAAGCGGAGGCGTTCGCGGCCGTGCCGATCCTTAAAGCTAGAGACGTAAGGAGGGAGATACCTAGGCTTTGCCATTGATCAAATCGTTCCACGGGTTCGGATCGACGGGGGGCGCGACCGATTCGCTGAGAATGACGATCTTCCCGTTCGGATCAATCTCGATGCGCCCGACCATCATGCCGGCCTTCGTGGCACCACGCACGGCACGGGTTACGTCCGCCTCTTTGAAACGTGCTGCGGCGCTCATGCTGCTGCCCTTTTCGGAGCGGCATACGAGCCTTGCAGCTCTTGGTTGATCATCGTGATGAAGCGCCGCCCCTCGTAGCGCGGGCGTTCCTGCCACCAGAGCATCGCCTCGATCGCGGCCGCATAACCTTCCCAGTGAAGGTACGGCAGCACGCGCAGCGACCGCGTGTCATGCGAATCATGGATCGTCCAAAGCTCGGTGAGCGATAGACTCCCGATCGCCGGCCCATACTCATGAACCATCGCCGCCCGAGCTTGATCGCGCCGCTTCTCGGCCCCGACGAGCACAGCCTTCAGGTCTGCGATCTTCTCCGCTTCCGTCGTCTGATCGAGCGGCGGTAACTCCATGCGGGCATACGCCTTCCAATCGATGGCAAGTGCGGTTGCAATTCGAAGCCGCGTGGTCGCCGTATCGACCGACAGCTTGCCGGCGTCGACCAGTGCGGAGTCGCCGTCTGCCCGGTTCCGCCGGACGTCCTCGGCGACCAATGCCATCTCGGCGTAGGCGTAAGTGAAGCGCGGGCGCTCCGTCATGCCTGCTCCTGATCGAACTTGCTGACCGCGAACCCGAGCCAAAACGGGCCGACCATCAGCGCTACGCCGCGGGTGTCGCCAGTGATCAACTCAACACCGACCGCGAAAAACGTCGGTGCAAAACCAAGAACGACGCCGCCCGTGTGGTTGCGGGTTGCACGAAAAAGCGTGCGCACCGACCACTTGATGGGCGCGTCCATACTTACGACGACATGTCGTGGTGATTTGCCACCGGCATTGCGTGCGGCTTCTCGTACGATTGCGGCCAGCCAAACCTGTCCGTCTCCGTGCATCTCGTCCCATTCGCATGCGGCGTAGGTGGAAATGACTGGGGGGCTGTCCACGATTTGCCGCGCAGCATCCATGTCTGCGATCGTCGGGTGGATGAATGGAGACATCATGGGCACCCTCCAGCACGCGCAAGGGTCAGGACCGGACGAATCTCTTCGCTATCGCCCAGATCTAGCTGCCAGCCGCGATGATAGCCGTGCTCCATCGCCCATGTGGCAAAGACCGCGTTCAACCGACGCGAGAGGTCTGCGCAGGCCGCGTCGTCCCAATGGAGCGGTCCGCCCTCCCCATCCTCGCCGAAGTTCTGATCGTTCAGCGTGTCGAACCGATCAAAGACGGGCGCGACGTTGGGCTCAAACACTTTGAGGTCGTTCTCGAACGGCTTGCCTTCGGAGATCCAGAACCGCCGGCCGTGCCGTTCCTTACCCTTCGCGATGGCCGCGTCGCGCGTGTCCGATGGGCCAAACCAGAATTCCGACGTCGCGGATGGCGCATGATACCAAGGCATCAGAAACGCCCTGCGATGTAGGCGACCGAGAGCCCGAACAGGATCCACGCGAAGAAGCTGGCCGCGGTCACGCCGATCGCGAACAACAGTCGTCGCTGACGGCTCGACTGCCCGTCGCGAGCGAGCAATGGCAAATCCGCGCGAGGCGTGCCCTGGATCGCGCGCAGGCGGGCAACGCGTTCCGCCAAGTCGTTCGGCTTGTTACGCTCGATCGCGAAAACGTTGCCGAACGCGGCGAACGGCCGCGCGGCGATATGCCGGCACAGGGATACCGGCGGGCCTGCAAACGCGGGCAACGGATTGCCCAGCACTGCAAGGAAGCGTTCGAAGGAGCATGGCTCAGCAGCCTGCTCGAGCTTGGTGTCGATGCGCATTCGCAATCCCCATCGGGCGAAATGCCCGGCTGGCCTTACTTGCGATATTAGCAAGTCTAAGGTCAAGAAGCGAATTTGCGGTTATCGCATTTTCAGATCATGCCGTTGATCTTGTTCCACGTTTGTTCCACTTCTCGCAGCGGATGGGAGCGTAAAAAGAATGTGCCGCAAAGTGATTCATTGGTACCGCGCGACGTGCTTCGGGGAGCCGATTGCGCCTTGGCGCGAGAGTATGCGCGATATGAAGCGCGATCTGATAGCCCGATCGCTAGGCTCCTATGACGACTACGGAACGTTCTTCGTCACAGTTCCAGGCGGCTATGAACGCGAAAGCGCATGGGCCGACTTCGACCGCGGTCTTTAGGTCAAAGCGGTGAGTATGCCCCGATCACCCGACCAACAACCGTGTACGGTGTGCCGTCGCCAAGCTGGATCGCCTGATGGGCTGGATTAGACGAGCAGGGCATCAACCGCGCGGGATCAGACGCGAATTGTTTGAACGTCGTCTCGCCATCTCCGTTTAACACAACGAACAAACGACCCGGAAATAACGCTTTGTCGTCGGGATCAACTACGACCGTTCCGCCGTCCGGTACCTTTAGATCCATCGAGTCGCCCTGAACCTCAAGCCCGAACGCTCGCTTCGGTACATGGGTGGCGGCGACGGGCATATGTCCAACCGGGCGTTGAATGGCTTCTCGCCAGGTACCCGCAGCAACTTGGCCTATGACCGGTATAGTATGAATGCCCGAAGCGGTTTCGACCGCCTGTGCGCCGAACCACGCGTCGATCTTAAGCATTTCGGCATGCGTAAACTGCCGCTTACCCGAAAACGCCTTCGAGATGGCGGTCGGGTTGATGCCTAGCATGTTCGCAAGGTCGGCTTGGCGGTCGCCACGCTCGGCCATGCGAGCCTTGATCTCCTCTAGTTCCATGCGACCGATGTGAAGAGCACGATTGCGACATTGGCAAATGCCTATATCGCAAATTTCTCGTTGCGTGGTGTTTGCGAATATCGCATGTACGTCCGCATGGATGCTTTCTCTATCGCCTTGATCGACGCTTTCGGCGGCACCAGTACGGTTGCGCGCCTGACCAAAGCGCCGATCTCGACCGTACACGGCTGGCGTCGCGCCGGCCTTGCTCCGTCCCGCCTCGACCATCTGCGTCGCATAGCTCAAGATGAAGCTCCCTTGGTGGACGTGGCTGCTCTCGCCGCGGAATATGGCGTCGAGCTTTCCCCTATCGGGCCGTCGATGGGCACGTCATGCGGAAAGGCGGACGAAGTTTCCGCGCCAGTGATCGCATGACTCCCGAGGATCTGAGCCTGAAGGCCGCGACCGGCGAGATGATCAAGGGCTGCGGCGGTCTCGACGCTTCGGTGCCGTTCACGCGCGTGCGCAAGACGGTGCTCGGTGACTATCAGAACCCGAGCAAGCCCGACTACTTCGTACCGATCGACGTCGTCGCCGACCTTGAGCCACTCGCTCGTGCGCGTGACGGTTGGCCGCACGTCACGCGCGCGTTGTGCCAGCGCATGGGCGGCACGTTCGTGAAGCTGCCCGACGCAGCGCCATCCGCCGGCGATGTTCTGCAACTGCTCGGCCGGCAGGCCAAAGAAAGCAGCGACGTAAGTCAGGCCATCTGCGTCGGCCTCGCCGACGGGAAGCTGTGCTCAGCCGACGTTGACCGCATCCGCGTCCAGATCCGTGAGCTGATCGAGATCGCCGTCGTGATGGATGCCTCATTTGCTGCAATCGAAGGGGACGGACGTTGCCCAAGCTACACCTAATCGCGAAAGCCCCCAACGAAGGCGCACGCCGCCTCGTCCACTGGATAATGCGGCAGCCCGCCGGCACGTTGGATCGCATGCTTCGGAAGACGGGCATCGGCCAGATCTCGCTCGAACGCATGATGGCTGGCGAACTGACGCCGGACGCGTCGGTCGGATATCAGATCTTCGCCTTCACGGGCTGCACTGTAACGATCAACGACTGGGATCGCCCGGCTGAAGGTGGCTGGTTCGAGCCGGTCGCTGACGTCCAGTTGCGGAGGGTGGCGTGATCGCGGTGGCAACCATCCAGCTGCTCTCCAACCATGACGAGGCACCTGGCGTCGTCGCCAGTCCGGAACGCATCGAGGCCTGGATCGAAGTTGCAAAGCAAGGCGACGTTTTCACCTATGCCACGCGACTCTGTCTGCCCGTCAATTCGGCGGGGGCCAAACGCATGCGGCAGTTGGAGGCGCTCGGCCTCGTCATGCTGACGCGTCCGCGGTCAACGCTCAATCCAACCGTTTTCAACTACCGCGCGCGGCGGACCGGTAAGGCCACGCCGATGACGCGCCCGGTTCGTCCGGTTCTCGTCGCGCCGTCCGCCAAGCTGGTCGATGACGAGGCGGCGATCGTCGACGCATTGCTTCCGGTGCTGGAACGGTTTGCGTCACACGCCCGCCCCTGCCCGACCGACAAGCAGCTCGCTGATAAGGCGCGACTGACCGAGGAGGCGGTGAAGGTGGGGCTTCAGGCAATGGTCGCCGCCCACCTGATCAAGGTGCTCGGCTGTGCGGCGCCGACTTATCGGCGTGTCGTCATTCTTGGAACCGGAGCAATTACCGGATTTGCGAAGTCATGAGGCTGAAGCTCGACACCCAAGTGGAGCTTGCTGTGCAGCAGCTGCTCGACGGCCGCGAGGACGAGGTAACGGTCGAGGTCGTCCTCGACGGTCTGCCTCCGCATATCAGGTCCGCTGCACCCTCTCGCAAAGCCATCGTCCGTGCGGTCATGGCCGCAGGGTGGAAGGCCGGACGCACGCGCGCTGGCACGGTCATCTATAGCCGGCCGGGCGCGCCCGAGGGCGACGATCCGATACCCGAGGGCGGCAACATCGCAGCCGATGAACTGCGCCTGCTCGTCGAGCGCGCAGAGCGGCTCGAAGAAGAGAAAAAGGGCATCGCCGACGACATCAAGGATGTCATGGCCGAGGCCAAGGGGCGCGGATACGATCCGAAAGCCATCCGCAAGATACTCTCCATCCGTAAAAAGAAGAAGGAAGAGTATGAGGAAGAGGAAGCCATCCTCGAAGTCTACCTGCAAGCACTGGGGATGATCTGATGAGCAGCGTGAACAAGGTTATCCTCGTCGGCCACCTGGGCAGGGACCCGGAGGCTCGGACGTTCCAGAACGGTGGCGAGATCGTCAACATGAGTCTCGCGACGTCCGAACGCTGGAAGGATCGCGCATCTGGCGAGCAGAAAGAGCGGACCGAATGGCACAACCTCGTGATCATGAACGAGGGGCTGGTGAAGATCGCCAAGCAGTATTTGCGGAAGGGTGCCAAGGTCTACATCGAAGGCACACTGCGCACCCGTAAATGGCAGGACAATGCCGGCACCGACCGTTGGTCGACCGAGATTGTGCTCGGCGCGTTCAACTCGTCGCTTGTCCTGCTCGATCGACGCGAGGCGGATCCCGGGCGCACCGACTATTCGAGTTACGGTGACACTCGTGGCGGCGCAGGTGGTGGCAACGCCGGTGCCGGCACTGGCGGCTCGCGAGGTACCTTCACTGACGACCTGGACGACGACGTGCCGTTCTAACGAACCCGCCGTCGCGCCGCTGGCAGACCGGTATTGGTCGTCTGCCTCCAACTCTGCCGGGGGCATGATCTGTGAGCGTTTCCACTTCGTTGCCGTCTCAGCTTGAGGCGGCGCTGTCTTTCGCGCGCCGTGGCTGGCCGGTGTTTCCGTGCTCGGTCACGAACAAGCGGCCGCTGGCGCCGCAGGATCGCGATAACGACGGCAACCCGATCAAGGGGTCGGGCGGCGTATCTAAGGCGACTTGCGACGAGGATCAGATCCGCGCCTGGTGGCGCAAGTGGCCCAAGGCAATGATCGGCGTCTCGGTCGGCAAGGCCAACCTGATCGTGATCGACTTCGACCCCCGCATTGATAACGCGACCGGCGAAGAATGGACGCTTGAGCAGCTGAAGGCCGATCTCGAAGAACAGATTGGTTGTGCGCTGCCGACCAGCCTTGCGGTTCGCACGCCATCGGGCGGCGTTCACGTCTATTTCGAAATGCCTGAAGGTGAGCCAATCGGCAACCGCGGCAACCTGCCCGATCATATCGATGTCCGCGGCCTTGGCGGCTATACAATCGTGCCGCCCAGCCATTGCGAGGGCGACGGGAAGAACGCGACCGGGACATATCGCTGGCTGCGTGGTGATGCTGACGCGGCGATCGTGCCGATGCCGGTCGAATTGGTCGCCGTACTGCGGTCGCCCACCGGCAAGCGCAAGGCTACCGATGCCGGCAAACCGACGTCGGGCTACGTACCGCGCGACGTCTTCCCGGTCGACGTCGACGCGCGTCACAAACGGTACGCACAGATCGCTCTTCAGGAGGAGATGGACGAACTCGCCGCCACGCCGATCGGTGGTGGTCGCTGGGGTGGCCGTAATCAGGGCATCTATCATGCCGCGCTGAAAATGGGCGGTCTGGTGATGGCGGGCGCGATCGCCGAGAACTTCGTTCGTGCGGGCCTCGAATCGGTCGTGCGGGCCATGCCGCAGAATGACGATCTCGCGGGCGCCCTGAAGGCGATCGACAACGGCTTCGCGAATGCAAAGCCCCGCGATCTCGGCGCCGTAGGCGCACAGACAGCACGCGGCCGCGATAGCGGCCGGGCAGCATCATCATCACCATACGCGCCCGAGGTTCCGCCTCTCGATGCCTATGCCGAGGATGTCGGTCAGTTCGATCCCGCGCCCGGACCCGGCGAAGATGGAATTTCCGAGCCCTTCCAAACCGGAACCGTCAGCCCCGCGGCACAGGCTGGGGGGTCAGGGGGGCGCATTGCGCCCGCTAAGGACGATGCGCTGGATCGCCAATGCGCGTTGTATCCGGCTACCGACCTGGGGAATGCCGAACGATTCCGGACGCGGCACGCGTGGCGCTTTCGCTTCTGCAACGAACTGGGGTGGTTCGTGTGGGACGGAAAGCGCTGGGAGCTGCTGTCCGAGGAAAAGGATAAGATCCCGGGGAAGGTCAGTCTTGCCGTTTTCGATACCGTGCGCTCGATACGCCACGAAGCGGATCTCGTCGCGGCGAGCGGGCTGAAGGAGGAGCTTCCCGAGGACGCTACCGACGAGCAGCGCACCGCCACGCTCGATTTCATCGTCCGCTGGAAGGGCAGCGGCGATAACAAGGTGCCTATCCATTACAGCGATACACTGCGCGACCACGCCAAATCGAGCGAAGGCTCGCAGCGTCTCGGATGCATAGCTGGCCTCGTGAAATCGTTCGTCGACGTCGCGATTCGCGCCGATGCAATGGACGCCGACCGCATGGCTATCAACCTGCTCAACGGCACACTGCGGCTGACCCAAGAGGGCAAGCGATGGGTGATGGTCGAGGGTGCCCTCAAGCCGATCACGACGGGTGATCGCTGGGGCATGCGCATGGACGATCATCGCCCGGAGGATCTGATCAGCAAGATCGCCAATGTCGTGTTCGATCCGAAGGCGCTCTGCCCGGATTACGATAACTTCCTGGCGGTGGTGCAGCCCGACGACAAGATGCGGCGCTTCCTTCACCAGTGGGGCGGTCTGAGCGTCACCGGCGACATCAGCGAGCAGAAGCTGGCGTTCTTCCACGGCAAGGGCCGCAACGGCAAATCGACGCTCGTCGACGCGTGGAGCTACATCGCCGGCGACTATGGCGGTTCGGTCGGGATCGAGACGTTCCTCGATCAAGGCCGTGGGCGCAAAGGCGGCGAGGCGACGCCCGATCTGGCGCGCCTGCCCGGTATCCGTTTCCTGCGCACGTCGGAACCCGAAAAGGGGGCGAAGCTTGCCGAAGCGCTGATCAAGCTGATCACCGGCGGCGAGCTCATCGACGCGCGGCATCTGAACAAGGGTTTCTTCTCGTTCCTCCCCTCATTTAAGGTGACGATCTCCGGCAACCATAAACCGAAGATCACCGGTCATGACGACGGGATCTGGCGGCGCGTCATGCTCGTGCCATGGGACGTGCAGATCGCGAAAGAGGCGGTCGACAAGGCGTTACCGGAGAAGCTGAAGCGAGAGGCTTCTGGCATCCTGAATAGGCTGATCGAGGGCCTGTTGGACTGGCGCGCGCACGGGCTGGTCGAGCCTGAAAGCGTGTTGGCTGCGACGGCCAAATACCGCGAGCAAAGCGATCAGCTTGGCCGCTTCCTGGATGAATGCACCAAGCCCGTCGACGGCGCGCGGTCAAAGTCGTCGACGCTCTTCGAACTGTTCAAAGCGTGGTCGAAGGAAACGGGCGCGGCCGAGTGGCAGACGCAGGGCTTCTCGAAGGCGATGGAGGATCGCGGTTTCGAGAAGAAGGCGTCGAACGGGATGCAGTGGCTCGACATCGAGATGACGAAATCCCCTGCCGACTACGCCGACACTGCCGCTGGGCGCTCGCAATATTCCGACGATCCCGGACCCTACCCGGATGACATGCCGCTGTAGGCTGGATTTGGAAGGGGTTTGCCTTCCGGCTGGAAGCACGATTGGAAGGACGAAAATGGCGGATTTATGCGGGTTTGGAAGGGTTGGAATGACTTTGCTTGTCCCCCCGTCATGTGCGCGTGTGTGCGCGCATGCGCACACGAAAGACCCTGAATTATCCTTCCAATCCTTCCAATCTCTCTCACCACTTACTTCAAACAACCATCAAACGGCGGAAATCCGCCATTTCTGCAAACACAAAGGACCGTTGCAATGGAAGGACCGAGGCATGACACGATCTCTCCGATGGAAGGAGCCGTCCTTCCACAGGGCTTCATGTCGTTCGATGACGTGCAGGACCGGCTGGTCGAGGCGATGCTGACGTGCTGGCGCTATCCCGACCGCGAGCGGGGATGGCAGACGCTGCGTTGCGCCTGGCCGGAGATCAGTCGTGATGTCTGGGCTGGT
>Ga0308158_10005768_pt1 | contig 10087 bp, 8 predicted proteins | sample PhyBR2_FD_201038 | JGI IMG/M metagenome (GOLD analysis project Ga0308158, IMG submission 201038) | Phyllosphere microbial communities from UC Gill Tract Community Farm, Albany, California, United States - DLSLB.R2 | ecosystem: Host-associated > Plants > Phyllosphere > Unclassified | place: USA... | reverse complement strand
TTTCAATCAATGGCTGCCAGCGCGATTTTTCCTGATTCATATAATCGCGAAACGCTTCAGGCGTGCTCGGTACGGGGTCCATATAAATCGCCTTGAGCTGCTTGCCTACTTCGGGATCCCTGAGCGCGGTCAACAGCGCGTCGGTGAGCGTATTGCGGATACCTATTGGCACTTTTGACGAAATAATGAAGCCGGACCAGGCTGCGCCTTCAATGCCGGGGGCACCGGCCTCTGACACCGTGGGAATATCCGGCAGGGAGCTGTTGCGTTGCGCACTGGTCTGCGCCAATGCAACCAGTCGTCCTTCTTTGACCAGAGGCAACACGGCAATAGGCGCCAGCGCGGTAAACTGTGTATCGCCTGCTATGAGTGAATTGAGCGCGGCGGGCGAAGACGGATACGGCACAGCGGTCGCCTTGCCATTGACGGCCTGCAGCATAAGTTCTATGGAAAGGTGCGAGCCCGTGCCGTTGCCCGATGTCGCAAAATTCAGTTTGTCCGGCTCGGCCTGGATTTTGCTGATCAGTTCCTTCAAGGTCTTGATGCCCGACTGTTTTGTCACAACAATCACATTCGGTTGCGTCACAGCCATGGTCAGCGGAGCAAGATCCTTTTCCGGGTCATATGGCAAGTTGTTGTAAATAAACTGGTTATTCACCAGCGGGCCGGTAATGGAAATACCGAACGTATAGCCATCTGGTTTGGCTTTGGCCACCTGGTTCGTACCAATATTGCCGCCGGCGCCGGCTTTATTCTCTATCACAATAGGCTGCCCCAGTTTTTTCTCGGCGCTGCGGGCAATAATGCGCGCAATCTGGTCTGGTGTAGAGCCGGGGCCGAAAGGTACAATCAGGTTCAACGGGTGTTCGGGCCATTTGCTCTCGTCGGCATGAGCAGCAGGCGCAGCCAGTAGCAGATTGCTGGCAGTCAGGCTGGCAAGGGCCAGAGCAAGCATTGTTTTTCTTTTGTTCTTTTGCATTTTTAAAACACGTCCTTTGGAACAATTATCAATAAACATAATGGCAGAGGAATCAGCGATCCATGCCGGTCATAATCTGTAGAAACACTTCGTAGGGCTGCATGTGCACCGGGCCAGACTCGGCAGACACCGGTGTTTGCTGAATACGAACATATTCGGCGTATGGCAATGTCGCCTTGAGTTTTGCGAAGCGCGCTTCGCACTCCGGAAACATATCCGTCTCGGCCGGATCGTCCATGTAACTGGTTGCGTACTGGGCGGTCATGCAGGCAATAATGGCCCGTTCCTTGTCGAACTGCGAGTAGTCGCCCGCAGTTTCGTGAGGTCGGCTCATGCTGGTCCATAGAAAAGCCAGCGCAATCAATACGAACAGCACGGCAATCAGATATTTTATTAGACGCATGCGATCACGGATATCTTTCATAAGCCGATGTCCTCTTTTTTCAGCCCGAAAAGCGTGGTTGCCAGTTTCTCGTACGTGGTTTTGGAAGCAGGGGGCAGATTATCAAAGACATCGTGCAGCGAATATTTCATGCGGTAAGCCCGCTGAAAGCTGTCATATACTTCGGTCTGCTGATCACGCAGTTGTTGCGCCGATACGTCCTGCATCAATGTGGCATAGGCCGCAAGGCATTCTTGCTCAATGGTCGCCAGCGCCTGCTTGTCGACGTATTTGCCGCTAAGCAACAGGGAGGCACGCGTCACCGTGCAATCGGACATAAGCGCCAGTCGCAAACGCTCATCGTCCTGCTGGTCCGAGCAGGCACTCAGGCCAACTAGCAGGGAAAGGATCACGGTAAGTCTGAGCATAGGGCAGTTTTCGCTGCGCATTGCCGGATAGTCTCGGCCAAAAGGTGCCATTCGGAGTGAAGGGCGCCTTTCAGTAAAGGCCTTGTCCAGCCATCGCTGCGCAATTGGTCAATGGGTAGAAACAAAAACTATACACGGATTTGCGCTGCGATTGAGCTGAAATAAGTAAAATGCACTTTCATGTATATGCACACCCATTTCCTTTCATGCACGCCGTGCTGAGTCGCGCCGGCAGGCTCGCGCTGATGCTGCTTGGCTGCTTGGCTGCCATCATGCACGCGCTGCCCGCGCTGGCCCAATCCGATGAAGACCTGGACACGGCGCCCGACGTACCAACAGTCGATTCCGATGTTAAAACCATACGGGGGCTGGCTGATGACCTGGATCCGCCCAAGGGGTGCAGCAGCAAGGGGTGCGGGCCGTCCCTGAAACTGGACCTGAAAATCATGGGTTTTCTGTCCTCGCCATTGGACAAGAGTTATGTCTCGTCCCGTTTTGGCTTGCGCATGCATCCCATATACAATCAGTTGCGCTTTCACGCGGGCGTGGATCTGGTCGCGCCGGTAGGCAGTCCGGTCAAAACGACGCTGGGCGGCAAGGTGTCGTTCGCCGGCACCAAGGGCGGCTACGGCAATACCGTGATCGTGGAGCATGGTTCGGGTTATGAAACGCTATACGCGCATTTGCAGAAATTTGCACCGCGCCTGGCTGTGGGCCGGGTTGTAGATAAAGGCGAAGTGATCGGCCATCTGGGCGATACCGGAAAAGTGACCGGTGCACATTTGCATTATGAGGTCCGTTATAACAATTATGCAGTCAACCCGCTAACCGGACAGGGTGCGGCTGGCATCGGCCGTATCCAGAAAACGTCTGTTATCAAGGGCGGTCAGAGTCAGCGCATGCGTTCCGGCCGCATCAGAACCATCATCCGTCCCTGACCGGCCGCGTCCGGCACTATGCAAATTTCAGCCAGGCCAGGACCTGGTTATGGCTATCGCGTACGCCCATAAAGCAGCCGGTTGGTATCTCCGGCAGCTTCGCGATTGCCTGGCGCGCCCAGACGGGCATGCAGTGTGCCTGAACGGCAGGGCAGGGCCGTGTGGGACGAGCCGCAAGCGCAGGTCCACGCCCAGTTATCCCTCACGGCTCAATAACCAATTGGTTACCGGCGATTCCAGGGTTGGGCTGCGAGCGTCTTCTGCATAAAATCGATGAAGCTTTGAATCCGCAGGGCCAGTGGCGAGTTCCGGTAATACACCGCATGAATCGGCTGAACCTGTTTTTCTGTCAACATGGGCAGAATCGGCACCAGGCGAGCATCGCGGATATCGTCATACGTCATGAATTCGGACAGGCAGACAATGCCCTGTCCGGCCAGGGCCAATTGTCGTAACGTTTCGCCACTGGAGGCTGCTACGTCCGGTGTAATCATCAGTCTGTCAGAAGTGCCGGCACGACGAACGGGCCATAGATTCAGGCTATCGAGCTGGGTAAAACCCAGCAAAGTATGTTCGTCCAGCGCGGCTACCGTCTGAGGCGAGCCACAACGGGATACATAATCAGGGCTGGCCAACAGGTGTAGCGCGCTGCCGCCCAGCGAGCGGGCGTGGAGCGTCGAGTTTTGCAACGCGCCAATCCGAATAGCAACATCGGTGCTTTGCTCCAGCAAATCAATATTCAGGTCATGGGTATTGAGCTGCAACTCGATATGTGGATAGTTCTGTCGAAATACACCAATATACGGCACGATCATGTGCAGCATGAATGGCGAGGCGGCGTTCACCCGCAACCGTCCGGCCGGCGATTGTCGCCTGGCGGCAAGGGTCTCCTGCATGTCCTGCATCCGTGCAACAATGATTCGGGCATGCTCCAACAGAAAGCGGCCCTCTTCGGTCAGATGCATGCGGCGGGTGGTGCGGTTAAGCAAGGTCGTCTCCAGGCTCTGCTCAAGCCGGGACAAGGTCCGACTGACTGCTGACGGTGTCAGACTCAGTTGCTCGGCTGCCGCGCTGATGGAACCGCTGTCAATGACGGTGACAAACGTCAGCAGATCGTCGGAATTGGTCATCAAAACGCCAGCCTTTTGCATATATTTAATCGTCCCAGTCAGGAGCCAGGCCTTCCGGGCTGGTAATCCGTTCGTTGCGGTCAAGCGCTGCAATCGCCGTCATATCTGCTTCGGATAATTGCAGCTGTTGTGCCGCAAGATTGCTTTGCAGATGTGCGCGTTTGGTTGAAGAGGGGATAACGGCGAAACCGCTATGCATGGCCCAAGCCAACACCACCTGAGCGGGCGTTGCCTGCAGGCGCTGCGCAATGGCCTGTACGACCGGATCGTGCAACACCTTGCCATAGCCAAGTGTCATATAGGAGGTAATGGCAATATCATTTTTGCGCGCAAACGCCACAACGTTCCTGTTTTGCAGGTACGGATGCAACTCAATCTGGTTGGTGGCAATCTGCCCGGCGCCTACTGCGTCAATGGCTTGACGCAACAAAGCAATGGTGAAATTGGATACGCCGATTTGCCGGGTCAGGCCCTCATCCTGTGCTTGCGCCAGCGCACCCATGAACTCAGCTACAGGTACCGCGTTGCCCGGTGAGGGCCAATGGATCAGCGTCAGGTCCAGGTAGTCGGTGCGCAGCTTATGCAGGCTTTCTTTCAAACTTGGAATAAGTCGGTCTGCAGCATAATTGTCTGTCCAGATTTTTGACGTCAGATACAACTGATCACGCGCTACAGGACTGGCGTCTAACGCCTGCCCAATGTCCGCCTCGTTGCCATAGATTTGCGCGGTATCGATCGCCCGGTAACCCAGCTCGATTGCGGCCGTTACAGAATCGATGACGGTTTGTCCCTTGAGGCGAAAGGTGCCAAGTCCAAAAGTGGGTATGTTCATTCGAATATCTCTCGTAAAAGTCACTACTCGTGACTATCGGTGGTGTTGAAAACACGAAGGCGTTTTTCTGCCACGTGTCCTTATGGTTTTTCTGCGATGACAGTGATGCTTGTGCTGTTCAATCCCAGACGGTAGTGTACGAAAGACAGTATAAGAGGCCTGATCCTAAAGAAAAATAGCGCCCCTGACAAAGGATTGTTGCGCGAAAATCAGTAATCGTCAATATGTGGTGCGACTGGCCGAGGCCGTTCGTGCAGGCGGTCATCGCCAAACGGCCGGGTTATGCCACGGCAAACTACATGGGTGCGATTGTGACTATGATTGCCACCATTTCACGCGCTCAAGCGTTTCGTGCAAAAAATTACGGGGAACCCAAGCGCAAGAGCGGGGCGGGAGGATGGTTCAAGCGGACGGGGAAACCTGGCTGGCGCATTATTGCGTTATTAATTATTATTAAGCGCCTGTCGCGACATCGCGTGGATGACGCGACAGGATCGCGACAGACCGCCGCAGTGTTACACCACCGTCAGCGTTACGTCTACATTGCCTCGTGTTGCGTTTGAATAGGGACACACCACATGCGCTTTATTGACCAGGTCTTCAGCTACGCTGCGTTCCACGCCAGGCACGGAAATTTTCAGTTCCACCTCAATGCCAAATCCCTGTGCAATTGGCCCGATTCCTACGCTGCCGTCAATCCGGGTATCGTCCGGCAATTTAACTTTTTCGCGTGAAGCGACCAATTTGAGCGCGCCCAGAAAGCAGGCCGAATATCCCGCTGCAAAAAGTTGTTCAGGATTGGTGCCGGTACCGCCGGCGCCGCCCAGCTCTTTTGGCGTGGTCAGTTTCACGTCCAGCACATTGTCCGAAGACACTGCACGTCCGTCACGTCCGCCTGTCGCCGTTGCATGTGCAACATAAAGTACTTTTTCAACCGCCATGTCTGACTCCTGTTTAGGTAACTGCGTAAAAGGAACTAGCATTATTGTTATAACACTTCCGCTCAGTACAATAGGGCGATGACCCTGCGCCTGTACAGGAAAATGCGCTGAGCAACGGTCTGCATCTGATCGGTAAAAAGCGTCAGGATGTGCCGAAAATGTCTGCCTGGCAGGTGGGTCGGTTCGCAGGACATCCGTTACGCACGGCATTAAAGCAGATGGGTTCAGCGCGACGATGTGGGAGCGCTTGTGGTCGTCGCAACGGGCTGCCAGCCACCACCCAGCGTCTTGAACAGCGCCAGCCGGTTCAGTTGCTCAAGCAGCCCGAGCGTGATCATATCCTGTTGCGCCGCATAGTATGCGCGCTGGGCATCGAGCACTTCCAGAAAACCCGAACCGCCGCCGCGCGTAAACAGCGCACTGGACAACTGGAAGCTGCGATAGCTAGAGGCGACCAGTGATTGCTGCGATTGCAACCGCGCTGCAATGGTGGTGCGCACAGCCAATGCATCGGCAACCTCGCGAAAAGCCGTCTGGATAGCTTTTTCGTATGTGGCAAGCAGAATTTCTCTTTGTGCTTTTGTCAAATCCAGGTTGGCGCGATTGGCCCCGCCGTCGAAGATAGGCAAGCGCAATGACGGAGCCACGCTCCACGCCAGCGTGCCGCCAGAAAACAGGCCAGAAAGACTGCTGCTGGCCGTTCCCGCTGATCCCAGCAGCGAAATGCTCGGGAAAAAGGCCGCTCTGGCCGCACCGATATCTGCATGGGCGGCGATCAAATCATGTTCGGCAGCCAGGACATCGGGTCGCTGTTGCAGCACACTGGAAGGCAGACCCGCCGGTGGCATGACCAGACGAGTTACTGCTCGCGCCTGCAGCGCAAACTCCGTAGGCGGCAAAAGAGAAGAGGGAACCGGCGCACCCGCCAGCAGGGTGAGGGCATTTTTATCCTGCGCCAACTGGGTTTCATATTCGGCGACCTTAACACGGGCGGCATCGACCGTGGTTTGCGATTGTGCCAGTGTGAGTCCCGATTCTGCGCCCAATGCGTGGCTGCGGCGGATCAGATCATGCGACTTCTGCTGATTGACCAGGGTGCTGCGGGCCAGCGCAAGCTGCTGACTCGTTGCCTCTAGCTGTAGCCAGGCTGCCGCGATTTCGCTGACCAGACTGATCTGCGCACTGCGCCGGGTTTCCTGCGCCGCCAGGTAGCGTTGCAGCGCCGCAGCCTTCAGGTTGCGGATTTTTCCAAAAAAGTCAATCTCGTAGCTGGTCAGGCCCAGGTCGACGTTATAACGGGATGACAGGGTGGTCTCACCGGAATTGGCGACACTGGCCGGCGTGCGGCTGCGGCTGGCCTGGGCATCGACGCCGATTGCCGGCAGCCCCTCGGCGCTGGCAATGCCGTATTGCGCGCGGGCCCGTTCAATATTGATGGTCGCGATCCGCAAATCACGGTTATTTCTCAAGCCAAGCTGGACCACGTCGCGCAGGCGTGCATCGGTGAAAAAAGTCAGCCAGTCCAGTTCGTTTGCTGCCGGTTGGGCTGGGCCGCTGTCGGCTGCAGGATTCTGGGGCCAGGTACCTGTCACAGGAGCCGTCGGTTGATGGTACTCGGGCGCAAGATTTACGCAGGCGGTCAAAGCCAGCAACGGTATGGCAAATGCAATTGATCTGCGCAGGGAGTTCGTCAATGAGCTCATGATGTCGTGCCTGAAGTGCTGTCTGGCGCATGCGCGCCAGGATGGTCGTCATGCGAATGCCGTTTGCGCCTGAAGCTGCGTACAAGCACAAAGAACAGCGGCACAAAAAAGAGACTGAGCGCAGTGCCTACGATCATCCCACCCAGGACAGCAGTGCCGATCGCGTGACGGCCCCCCGCGCCAGCGCCGGTGCCGATGGCCAATGGCAACACACCGAAACCAAAGGCCAGCGAGGTCATCAGAATGGGACGCAGGCGCTGGCGCACCGCGATCAGCGTTGCTTCTAGAACCGCGTGTCCGCGTTCCTGCAGCTGTTTGGCAAATTCGACAATCAAGATCGCATTCTTTGAGGTTAACCCGACGGTGGTCAGCAACCCGACCTGGAAGAAGACATCATTATGCAATTCACGCAAGGCCGTAAACAGAAGTGCACCGACAATGCCCAAGGGCACCACCAGAATAATGGCGAACGGCACGGACCAGCTTTCATACAACGCGGCCAGGCACAAAAATACAAACAGAATGGAAACGGCGTAGAGCAGGGGGGCCTGCGCGCCCGAAATACGCTCCTGCAGCGAGGCGCCGGTCCATTCAAAACCGATGCCGGCCGGCATTTGCTGCAATACCTCCTCGACCGCCAGCATGGCGGCGCCCGAACTCACGCCAGGCGCTGCATCGCCCTGGAATTCAAGACTGGGGCTGCCGTTATAGCGACTCAGCTCGGGTGAGCCAAAGGTCCAACTGGTGCTGGAGAAGGCGGGAAACGGCACCATCTGGCCCAGGGTGTTGCGCACGTTCCATTGATCGATATCGCTTGGCAGCATACGAAATGGTGTATCGCCCTGGACATAGACGCGCTTGACCCGACCGCGATCCAGAAAGTCATTCACATAGGTTCCGCCCATGGCCGTCGATAAGGTACTGTCGATTGCATCGGTCGCCAGGCTGAAGGCGCCAGCGCGGGCATCGTCTATTTTCACGGCAAACTGCGCGGTATCTTCCGGCGCATCAATGCGCACGTTCATCAATTCGGGACGCTCGCCAAGCAATCGCAATGCGTCGCGGCTGGCCTGCACCAGCGCTTCGTGACCCAGGCCGTTGACATCCTGTAGAAAAAAGTTGAACCCCGAGCTTGAGCCCAGGCCGCGCACGATCGGCGGCAGGGTGGCGATAATCCGGGCATCACGGATATGGGCCAGGTCGCGGGTGGCCTTTCTGGCGATGGCCGCAGACGACTGTTCCGGCAAAGGCCGCAAGCTCCAGTCTTTGAGCATCACATAGGCTCGTGCCGAGCTTTGATCGCCACTTCTGCCGGTGATGGTGGTGATGCTGCGCACATCTGGCTGCTTCAGAAAATACTGCTCAATCTGCCGCATAATCGGCTGCAGCCGCGCATCTGTCGCACCTGCAGGCAAGGTCACCTGCAGTCGAACTGCCCCCTGGTCTTCGGGCGGCAGAAAGGATGTGGGCAAGCGCAAAAACAGCAACGCCATGACAATCGCAATAATCAGATAGGCGATGAGCCCGCGCCGCGGTCGCTTGGCAACCCCGGCTACTGTGTCCTGATACCGATCTGCCGTGCGGTCAAAACGACGATTGAAGCCAACGAAGAAGCGATCCAGATAGCCAAACAAGCCCTTGCGCGCGTGCGACGGATCAATATGTTCGCCTTTTTTTACCGGTTTAAGCAGACTGGCACAAAGGGCAGGGGTCAGCGTCAGAGCCACGATAACCGAGAGCACCATGGCAGAGACTATCGTAATAGAAAACTGTCGGTAAATGACACCAGTGGAACCGCCAAAGAACGCCATGGGGATAAACACAGCCGACAATACAAGTGTAATGCCGACCAGCGCGGGCGTAATTTCACGCATGGACTTGCGGGTCGCTTCACGCGGCGAGAGTCCCTGTTCATGCATGACGCGTTCCACATTTTCCACCACCACAATGGCATCATCAACCAGCAGGCCGATGGCCAGCACCATACCAAAAAGCGTCAGGGTATTGATCGAAAACCCGGCTATCGACAAGACGCCAAAAACCCCGAGCAATACAACGGGAACCGCAATAGCAGGAATCAACGTGGCGCGAATATTCTGCAGAAACAGATAGATAACCAGCACCACCAGCACCATTGCCTCGAGCAGTACCTTGACCACCTCATCGATGGATGCGCTGATAAACGGCGTGGAATCAACGCCGATAAAGGTTTTCAGATTATTGGGGAAAAACGGTTCAAGTTCGGCCAGTTTGTCGCGCACCCGCTGCGCCACTTCCACCGCGTTGGCGCCGTCTGCAGTAATAATACCCATGCCGGCGCCGGGCAAGCCACCCAGTGCCGAACGAATCGTCAGATTCTCTGCCCCCAGTTCAACCCGGGCCACATCGCTGATCCGCACAATGGCGCCATCGGGCGCGACACGCAGGACCACATTGCGAAAATCTTCTTCGGTCTGCAGCATGCTGCGTGCGGTAATTGTGGCATTCAACTGCTGTCCGCTGACAGCCGGCAGTGACCCCAATTGCCCCGCGGACACCTGCACATTCTGCTTTTCAATGGCTGCGGTCACATCGGCCGGCATCATGTTATAGCTGAGCAGTTTACGCGGATCCAGCCAGATACGCATGGCATAGCCTGTGCCCAGTGTCTGCACTTCACCGACACCATCGATCCGGCTGATGACATCGACCAGATTGCTTGTAATATAGTCCCCGACATCGACTGGCGAAGCGCTGCCATCATCCGAGTAAAGC
>Ga0308158_10005767_pt1 | contig 10090 bp, 8 predicted proteins | sample PhyBR2_FD_201038 | JGI IMG/M metagenome (GOLD analysis project Ga0308158, IMG submission 201038) | Phyllosphere microbial communities from UC Gill Tract Community Farm, Albany, California, United States - DLSLB.R2 | ecosystem: Host-associated > Plants > Phyllosphere > Unclassified | place: USA... | reverse complement strand
TCCGCGCTGCCGACACCAGACCGGCCAGTGCCTGCCGGTCTGAAGGGCTGACCAGGCCGTCTTCCACCAAGGTGCAAATCTGCCGGTTGACTTCCTGGGCGGCGCTGGAGGCGACCTTGGATGCGGCATCGCTGGCCGCGCTGCCCGCCGCCTCCCCGACGGCGCCGCAACCGGTCAGCAGCAACAATGCGGTGGACAGGGCAGCGCCGCAGGCGGTGGCGTGGCGAAAGGTCATGCCTCCACCGTACCGGGAGGCTACAGACCGGCGGCTACCGGCGGGCCGGGACGCCCAGGATGCTGTCCAGCAGCCCGTTCCGGAACTTGCCCTCAGGATCATGTTCCGCGGCAAAGGAACGGAAGTCGGCGAAGCGCAGGTACAGCTTTTCCCAGTCGTGCCCGCCGGGGGTGAACAGCTTGCCCCAGTGCGGGCGGGCTCCGAAGGGCCGCAGAGCCTCCTCCAGGACCGGAAGGAACGCCTCAACCTCCGGCTGCAGCGGCTTCCAGGTGAAGTGCAGCGCCACGCTCTGCTGCCGGTAGAACGGGCTGAGCCAGAACTCGTCAGCGGCGCCGGTGCGTACTTCCGAGACGAAAAGCAGGGGTGAAAGCTGTCCGGCCAGTCCGCGGACTGCCTGGAGGGCGGCGGGGGCGTGCTCCAAGGGAAGAATGAACTCGCTTTGGAGTTCATCGCCGTTGCTGGGAGTGAATTCGTGCCGGAAGTGCGGCAGCCGGTCCAGCCACAGCCCGGGTTCGTCCAGCTGTGCCGTGCAGTTCTCCGCGGACATGTCGGGCAGGGGATGCCGCGGCCGCAGGGCGGCGGTCGCCCCGAACAGGCTGGGAAGTGCCGGCTCTTCATCCAGGGCCTTGAGCCAGACCTGGTTGACGGAATTACCGGCGTAGTCGGTAAACAGGCTCACGCTGTAGGCGGCGGAGACGATGCGGTTGAAGTCCGCAAGGGCATTGTCCCAGGGCAGGTCCTCCAGGACGCGCTGCCGCATCCTGAAACTGGGGCGCACGGCAAGCTCCAGGCCGGTGACGATGCCCAGCGCCCCGATGCCCACGACGCTGGCCAGGAACTCATCCCCGTCCGCCCTGGTTAGCGTGACCTGCTCGCCGGAGGCGCGGATCAGCTCAATGGATTCCACGGCGCCTGCGAGTGAAGGGTTGTTCACCCCGGAGCCGTGTGTTCCTGTCTGGACAGCGCCGGCCACCGAGATGTGCGGCAACGAGGCAAGGTTATGGATGGCAACGCCGGATTTCTCGAGCGTCCGGCAGAGCGCCCCATAGCTCACCCCGCCGCTCACGCGCACCGTGCCGCGGCTGGAATCCAGGTCCACCTGCTGCGGCAGGGCATCGAGGAGCACATGGACGCCGTCCGTGTCGCCCACGCGGTTGAACGAGTGCCGGGACCCCAAGGCCTTGACGCGCGGCGATTCAGCCACGATGGCGGCCAGTTCCGCTACGGATTCCGGCCGGCGGACATCCGCGGACGAGTATTCAAGGTTTCCTGCCCAATTCTTCATCGAGTGGCTTTCGGTTGGCATCAGTTTCCTCCCACTGTCAGCGCTAACAATCCAGGCTGTCAAGGCGCTTCCGCTTGCTGGGCGGAACTGGCCGGGCGGGGGCCGGAGGTGGCGGCAACGGGACCCAATGGGCGGGTGGTACAAGCCCGGTGGGGAGGCGTGTTGACGCGCTGCCGCGGGCTGCGGCGATTTGTGCCTGGGTGAGGAAGAGGGAATGGCTGAGGTCGGCGTCGTCGAGCCTTGCATCGCGCAGGTCGGCGCCCAAAAGGTCCACCGCCGTCAGGTCCGCGCCCCGGAGGTCGGCCGCGATCAGGCATGCGCCGCGAAGATCGGCACCGCACAGCACGGACCCGCGCAGGTTCGCGCCGGCCAGGTCGGCGCCCGGTACCAGGTGGTTGCGTTGCGGGCCCTCGGCGAAGTACCCAGCGCGGACTTCCTCGCTGACCCACCGCAGCGCTTCGCCCACCTGCAGGTGGAGGCTCCCGACGTCGGCGGTGAGGATCTTCCCAAGGTTGCCGTCCGCCACCTTCCGGACCTTTGCCTGGAGGTGGCGCACCTCGTCTGCGGCGTCCGGGCTGTACGCAACTGCTTCCGCCTGCGCCAGGTGCCACAGCATTTCGTGCAGCTGGCGCAGGACCCTGAAGGCGGCGAACATGTCCGGCGCTGAATCCGGGTTGTCCCGCCAGCTGGTGCCGTGGAACAGCCCCTGGCTGACGGCCTGCCCCGCGCCGAAGCAGTCGAACACCGTGCAACCGGCAAAGCCGCGCGGCCGGAGCCTGTCATGGATGGTGCAGGAAAAGTCCCCGGCCAGGTTGGGGCAGGGGCTGGCCGGCGGCTTGTCGATGGCGAAGTCCGCGGAGCGGGTGAACCCAAAGGCCGTGCAGCACAGGGCAAAGCACTGTGAGCAGTCGGGCCGGAGAGCATCCGGGCTGGCAAGGGGCCGTGTCATGCGTCCAGAGTACCCAGCAGGGCTTGCTCAATCAGTCGGTTTTTCAGCTCCTGGCGGCGTGGTGCGCGGCGGCGGAACGCGGCGCCGGCCCGTTGCTTCGAATGCCGCTGCCAATCGGAGCAGTTCGTTGTCGCTGTGGGCCTTGCCCGCGATGGTGAGGCCCACCGGCATCGCGATGTCCACCGCCAGGCCCATGGGGACGGTGACCGTGGGAATGCCCAGGTGCCGGGGGACCAGGTTTCCGTTGGCCACCCACACGCCGTTGCGCCACGCGATCTCCGCCGAGCGTTCATTGGTGTCCGCATCCGCTGGGCCGACATCGGCGGCGGCCGGGAACACGACGGCGTCCAGGCCCAGCCGGTCCATCCACTCCTCCAGGTCCACGCGGCGGGTTTCCTCGAGTCCCGCAAGGCCTTCGGGCAGGTGCGGGATGTCAGCGAGGACAGGAGCGCCGTACTCCCGGATCCACGCAGGATAGTCCGCGATGTCGTCATCGAACCCGTCATAGCGGTCCGGCAAGGCACCTTGCGGGGTGGGGAAGATGGCGGAACCGTCGACGTCGGCGAGGCTGTTTAGCTGTGGGTCGCCGTTGGCGGCCAGGAAGTCATTCCATGCCCAGGCCGACAGGTCCACAATCTCGCGCCGCAGATACTCCGGGGACACGAGGCCGCGGGCGGCGATGGTGGACGCACCGGGACGGTCGCCTTCGTAATTGGACACCACCGGGAAGTCCACCTCCACCACCTCGGCACCGGCCGCCTCCAGGTCACGGCGGGCCGCAGCCCACAGTTCCAGGATGGAGGCGCGCGTTTCGATCCGCTGGCCGGTGGGGCCGCCAATACCGGGCGCCTCCGCTGTTCCGGCCTCGGGGTCGGCATTGATGTACATCCGGGGAATGCCCAGCCGTTTGCCCGCGAGGACAGACGCGGCGGCGGTCGCGTCCGGCACGGCCAGGTCAAGGTACGACGGCGGGCGGACAGCGGACGCCTTGGGCACCGGAATCCAGGGTTGGACACGCCAGAAATCCCCGCGGGTTTGGGGGTCGTCCGCCACTACGACGTCCAGGACTTCCAGCAGGTCCGCCATGGTCCGCGTGTGCGGAACCACCACATCCATGGTGGGGACCAGGGGCCAGTTGCCCCGGACGGAGATGATGCCACGCGATGGTGTGTAGGCGCAGAGGGCATTGTTCGACGCCGGGGCGCGTCCCGAGGACCAGGTCTCCTCGGCCAGGCCAAAGGCAGCGAAGCTCGCAGCGGTTGCCGTTCCGGATCCGTTGGATGAGCCTGATGCGAAGGCAGCTGTGAGGAAGCCGGCGTTGTAGGGACTTTCCGCCCTTCCGTATACCCCGCGCTGCATACCTCCATTGGCCATCGGCGGCATGTTGGTCAGCCCGATCAGGACTGCACCGCCAGCACGCAGGCGCTCGACGGTGAAGGCGTCCCGCTGCGCCACCAGGTCCTTGAAAGCCGGCGAGCCCGCAGCAACGGTAAGGCCCTTGACCTGGTAGCTGTCCTTTGCTGTGTAGGGGATGCCGTCCAACGGGCCAAGGGTGAAACCGGCGGCGCGGCGCCGGTCCGAGGCCTGCGCCTCCGCGATGGCGTCAGGGTTCATGACAACCAGCGCATTAAGACATGTGCCCGACGAGTCATACGTCTCGATGCGCTCAAGGTAGAGGCGGACCAGCTCCTCGCAGGTCACCTCACCTGCCTCCAGGGCCGCCCGGAGTTGGCTGATGCTGGCTTCCACCACGTCAAACGTCTTCGCCGCCTCCGGCCTCGGCATGTGCGGAGCCGGTTTCATGCCGCACCGCCTTCCCGCGGGGCCGGCTGCTGCTGCGTGATGCAGTGGATGCCGCCGCCGAAGGCGAAGATGTCCCGGGCATCCACCAGCTCCACGGTGCGTCCGGGATAGGCCCGTTCCAGGATGCCGGCCGCGATGGTGTCGTTGGGATCATCGAAACTGCAGAGGAGCACAACGTTGTTCGCCACGTAGTGGTTGATGTAGGACCAGTCCACCCAAGCCTCATCGTCCTTGAGTGTGGTGGGGGCGGGGACGTCGATGATGCGCAGCGGCCGGCCCTGGGCGTCCACTTGGCCGGCAAGGACAGCCTTCAGCTGCAGGTTCACCGTGTGGTCCGGGTGCGCAGGATCATCCTGGCGGTGCAGCAGGATGGTGCCCGGGCCGGCGAAGGCGGCCACGATGTCCACGTGGCCGCGGGTTCCGAACTCGTCGTAGTCCCGCGTGAGTCCGCGCGGCAGCCAGATCGCCTTGCAGGTGCCCAGGGCGGCGTGGATTTCCGCCTCGACCGATTCCTTGGTGGCGCCGGGATTGCGTCCGGGATCGAGCTGGACTGTTTCGGTCAGCAGCACGGTTCCTTCGCCGTCCACGTGGAAGCCGCCGCCCTCATTCACCAGGGCGGATGGCCGGACCGGCACGTCGAGGCCTGCCGCAATCGTGTGGGCCACCTCCTGGTCCTTGGCCCAGGCGGCCCAGTCCTGGGCTCCCCACCCGTTGAAGATCCAGTCAACGGCGGCCAACGAGCCATCGGCGGCATGGACGAACGTGGGGCCGCTGTCCCGCAGCCAGGCGTCGTCAAGCGGCAGCTCCACCACATCGATGCCGCTGCCGAGCCATTCCCTGGCAGCGGTGGCATCCCGGGGGTCGGCGATGACGGTGACCGGCTCATAGCGGGCGATGGTGCGGGCCACCTTGGTCCAGGCGGCCCGTGCCCTGTCCAGGGTGGAGCTTCCTGCGGGGCCAAAGGTGTCATTGGGCGGCGGGAAGGCCATCCAGGTGCGCTGGTGCGCCTCCCACTCTGCGGGCATGTGGATTGTGGTGTCGATTGAGGCGTGGTCACGGGCGGCGTTGCCCGTGACTGCGTTCGGATAAATGAATGCCATTCATTTATTATGAGGACGGCTCGGGCTGCACGCAAGAGTGTTTCAGGCTTCGTCCACATCCGTTCGGTCAACAGCCGCCAGAATGGCCCTGGCCAGTTCCTTCGGCTTGGTGAACTGCGGCCAGTGTCCCGTTGGCAGGTCGATGTACTCAACGTCGTGGACCCTGGCCAACTCTGCGACGAAGGGGTGGCCGGCTGCGATCCACTCCCGGAGCATGGCGGACGGGAATTCGCAGGTGATCACGGTGGCGGGCACGTCGTAGCGCCGCTCGTCATGCAGCTGCTGCTTGCCGTAGGCCACGCCACGGGGCTCCGGTACTGCCCGGGCCCGGAATGCCTGGCGGAGCCCTTCGTCGAGGTCCACCAGGTCGGCGTCGTCAAAATCTTCCCAAGGGGGCAAGGGCACGTCGTCCCCGACAGCCTGCAACTCGTCGTTGATCACGCCGCCTTCACCCAGGGATCCGCTGTCCACGTAGATGGCGCGGCCCACTTTCTGCGGCCTGGCGTCCACGGCGCCATGGATGATGGCTCCGCCGCCGGAGTGCCCCACCAGGACCACCTTGCCGGGCAGGCCGTCCATAACCTGCACCGCCGCATCGATGTGGTCCTGCAGGTTGATGCCCGACCGGCTGGCGTCCACCGACTCCTTGCCGGGAAGGGTGAGGGGGTGGGTTCGGTGCCCCGCCGCTTGCAGGTCCGGCACCACCCCCTCCCACGATGAGGCGTTCAACCAAAAACCGGGTACCAGGATGATGTCCATGACCGAACCCTACTCCCCACCCACGACACGGAATACGCGCATTCCTAGCGCTTCCGCTTCCGGTCCTTCCCTCCGTTCCGGTTGCCGCGTTCGGAGGCCTCGCGCTCCGCCCAGCGCTGCGACTTGCCCGCCGTCACCACTTTCTGGTGCCACTCGCGGTGGTAGGCGCGCTGGGCCGCCACGTCGGAGCGCCGTGCCAGCGCTGCCAGCTCCCGCTGCATTTTCAGATAGGAGTTCCAGCGGCGCCCGGGGAGGGCACCGCTATCGATCGCCTCACGGACCGCACAGCCAGGCTCATTCCCATGGGCACAGTCGGCGAACCGGCAGCCGGCGGCCAGTTCCTCCACATCGCCGAACATCCCGCCCAGGCCTTCCCCGGCGTCGAACAACCCGAAGCCGCGCACCCCGGGAGTGTCCATCAGCACGGTGCCGTTGGACAGGGGCACCAGTTCGCGGGAGGTGGTGGTGTGCTTGCCTTTGAAGTCACCGGACCGCACCTCCCCGGTCTGCTGCACCTTCCGGCCCACCAGCGCGTTGATCAGGGTGGACTTGCCGGCGCCGGACGGGCCCAGGAGCACAATGGTGCCGCCGGGCGGGATGCGGGACATCAGTTCGTCGATCCCGTCGCCGTTTTCGGCGGACGTGGTGACCACCTCCACGCCCGCCGCCTGCAGGATGACTTTCCCGACGACGTCGTCCGCCTCCTGTGCCAGGTCAGCCTTGGTGATGATCACCAGCGGGGCTGCACCGGAGTCCCACGCGGCAACGAGGGTGCGTTCGAGCCTGTTGTGCGTGAGCGGCCGGTCCACGGGAACCACGACCCCCACGGTGTCCATGTTCGCGGCCAGGACCTGCTCCTCGGAAGAGTCCTCGAACGCGCGCTTGCGGCTGAGCTCCGAACGCCTGGGGAGCACTGCCAGGATCTGGCGCTCTCCGGCGCGGTTGGGGCCGGTCCAGACCCAGTCCCCCGTGACGGCCGGTTCGCCGGACAGCGGATAGGGCAGGTGGAGCAGCCCGTCGTCGACGGCAACCAGCAGCAGGCTACGGTCGACGCGCGCCACGCGTCCACGTCCGGTGGCGCCGGGGCAGGGGTGCTGATCGAAGCGGCGGGCGACCGCGGGAGTGTAGCCGTACGCGGTGAGGGTCGGGGCTGTGTGGGTGGTGCTTGAGGTGTTGTCCAGGGTGTTGCCTGAAGAATTGTGCACGATAGTTTCCTTGCGAGGGTCCCCGGTGCGGCGGCGCGACGGCGGACAGCAGTCAGGCGAGTGCAGCCGGGAGGATGGTTGATGGAGTGGGTGCGGGGCGCTCAAGGCGCGCGTCAACTGCAGTCATCAAAACCACCTCCATTCCTCGTGCGGGTCGTCCGCCTGCCGGGACGGCAGAGTGGAACCGGGACCAACTTTAGTTCCCGCCGCCGCCGGGGGCCAGGGTGCCCGCACAAAAAAGGGTGCGGCCCCCGAAGGAAACCGCACCCAATTGCCGGAAGCACCGGCTACGCGCTGGTGGCGTCCTGCACCTCGCCCACCAGTTCCTCGATGATGTCCTCGAGGAAGAGCATCCCGGTGGTTCTGCCATCGGCATCGAACACCCGGGCCACATGGGCTCCGGTCCGGCGCATCGATGCCAGTGCATCCTCAAGGTCCGCGCCGGCAAATGCGGAGGCCAGGCGCCGGACGCGCTTGGCCGGGACGGGCCGGTGGAATTTCTCCGCCGCGGTGAGGTCCATGACGTCCTTGAGGTGCAGGTAGCCATCGGGCTCCCCGGCACGGTCGGTCAGGATGTAGCGGGAGTAGCCGTGCCCTGCCACCGCCTGCTGGATGTCCGCAGGCGTTGCGGATTCAGGCAACAGGACCATGTCCGCCATGGGCACCTGGACGTCCGCCACGGTCTTCGCGGTGAATTCGAACGCGTTGGTCAGGGTGCCCGTGGTATCCGTCAGCATGCCGTCCCGCGTGGACTGCTCCACGATGGTGGCCACCTCATCCAGTGTGTACGCACTGGTGGCCTCGTCCTTGGGCTGAACCCGGAAGAGCCGCAGGATGGAGTTGGCAATCCCGTTCAGGGTCCGGATCACCGGCTTGAACACCTTGGCCACCATGACCAGCGGCGGGGCGAGCAGGAGGGCTGCACGGGTAGGCACGGAGAAGGAAATGTTCTTGGGCACCATCTCGCCCACCACCACGTGCAGGAAGGTCACCAGCAGCAGCGCCACGATGAACGCGATGATGCTGATCGCCTCATAGGACAAGGACGTCAGTCCCAAAGGGATCTCCAGCAGGTGGTGGATGGCCGGTTCTGAGACGTTCAGGATGACCAAAGAGCAGACGGTGATGCCCAGCTGGCTGGTGGCCAGCATGAGCGTGGCGTGTTCCATGGCCCACAGCGTGGTTTTTGCCGCTTTGCTGCCGGCCTCGGCCCTGGGCTCGATCTGGGACCGGCGGGCAGAGATGACGGCGAATTCGGCGCCCACGAAGAAGCCGTTGACCACAAGGAGCACCGCCAGCCAGATGATGCCGGGAAGGTATTCACTCATGGGTCAACTCCTGGGTCAGGCTGTCGATGATCCGGTCGTGCGGGCTCCGCGGTGGTTCGCCGGACGCGGCGGGGGTGAAGCGCAGCCGCTCCACGTGCATGCCTGCCACGCGCTCCACACGGAGGGTGCCGCCGTCGACCTCCACTTCGTCGCCCAGCTCGGGCAGGCGGTCCAGCCGGTCCGTGACGAACCCGGCCACGGTGTCGTACTCGTCCCCGTCGGGGACTTCGATCCCGGTGCGGTCCAGCAGCTCGTCCGGCCGCAGCGCGGCGTCGAACGTGATGGACCGGCCCACGCGGACAATGCCGGCGCGCGCCCGGTCGTGCTCGTCCTCCAGCTCGCCCACGATTTCTTCCACCAGGTCCTCCAAAGTGACGATCCCGGCGGTGCCGCCATGCTCGTCCGAAACGATGGCCACCTGGAGCCCCTGGCGCCGCAGCAGGCCCAGGAGGGTATCCACGCCCATGGACTCCGGCACCCGCAGCGGCTCGATCATGAGCTCCGCCGCGGTGGTGCCGGTCCGCTGGCCCAGGGGGACGGCGAACGCCTGCTTCACGTGCAGGAGGCCCAGGACGTCGTCCCGGTCGCGTCCGATCACGGGAAACCGGGAGTAGCCGGTGGCGGTGGCCAGGGAGACGATGTCCTCGGCGGTGTCGGAGAGGCCGACGGCGGCCATCCTGACGCGGGGTGTCATGACGTCCGCTGCGCTGTACTCGGAGAAGCGGAGCGTGCGGTGCAGCAGGGTGGCGTGGTCCAGGTCCAGGACGCCTTCGATGGCGGAGCGGCGCACCAGGGAGCTCAGCTCCTCGGCGCTGCGGGCACCGGAAAGCTCCTCCTTGGGCTCGATGCCGAAGCCCCGGATGATCTTGTTGGCAGTGTTGTTGAAGAGCAGGATCACGGGCTTGAACACGGCCGTGAAGAGGGCCTGGAACGGCACCACCACCTTGGCCGTGGCCAGCGGCAGGGCCAGGGCGAAGTTTTTGGGGACAAGCTCGCCCACCACCATCGAAAAGACCGTGGCCAGGAAGATGCCGGCAACGGAGCCGACGGCAGGCACCAGGGCTTCGGGCACGCCGAGCGATTCCAGCGGGGCGCTGAGCATTCTGCTGATGGCGGGCTCAAAGGTGTAGCCCGTCAGCAGGGTGGTCAGGGTGATGCCCAGTTGGGCACCCGAGAGGTGCGTGGAGGTGATGCGAAGGGCTTTGATGGTGGGGCCCAGGCGCTTCTCGCCGCGGGCCTGGCGTGCTTCGAGATCGTGCCGGTCCAGGTTCACCAGCGCGAACTCCGAGGCGACGAAGAAGCCGGTGCCGACGGTCAGGACCAGGCCGATGCCCAGCATGATCCCTTCATACATTGGGGCGCCCCTCTCTTGTGGTGGCCGGCGTTCCGGTCAGGTGGCAGAGGGGCCTGGGCATGTGTGAAGGAG
>Ga0308158_10005765_pt1 | contig 10093 bp, 8 predicted proteins | sample PhyBR2_FD_201038 | JGI IMG/M metagenome (GOLD analysis project Ga0308158, IMG submission 201038) | Phyllosphere microbial communities from UC Gill Tract Community Farm, Albany, California, United States - DLSLB.R2 | ecosystem: Host-associated > Plants > Phyllosphere > Unclassified | place: USA... | reverse complement strand
TTTTGAAAAAAGATTTTAGTCAAAATATCAGACAAGTCTTGTTGGGTGTTTCTGTATATCACCATTGCAGAATACTTTGTTGAGAAACATGATTGTATTCTGTTCAACTTGATTTGAAGGTTTCAGAAGTTTACCAAAAAACTTCCACCATGCGCTATGGGTCGAAGGTTCGAATCCTTCTATTTCCTTGGGGAAATATAACTCAGTTCGGTTAGAGTAATAGCTTTATGCGAGGGTTCGATTCCCTCTCTCAATTTAGGTTTGAGATAGCTCAGTTGGTTAGAGCACTACACTTTTAATGTAGTTTGAATGGAAACAGGCTCAAAATCTGTATCCGACTGTCGAGTTTTTGATGTTTCTCTTAAAAAAACATTTCCCAGAGGAAAATTCTGAGATTTTTTCGGTTGTTAAATCAACAATTTTGAAAAAGCTTGTAAGAAAAGTTTTTTTCTGAAAATGAAATTTAATTGATGAATAAATGATTGTTAGACAAATTTTCTAAAAACTACGGTTTTCTGCGTGAGCGATGGTAGCGGATACCCCACAGTGAAGAGGCAAAAGCCGATGAACGAGGAGTAGAAGCGGACGTAGCGACCCAAGCTGTTGCTTTCAGCGATGGAAAAGGGACATGCCCAAAATCTGATTCATTAGAAAATAAGTTTAAAAATGTTAGTCTGAAATTGAAATATTTTTTTGAAATACTTTGCTTCCGCTATTTTTTGGAAGAAAGAATCTTGGGTTTTCCTTTTTTAATTAAAATTAATAACACTTTAAAAATAAATATGATGGTAAGAAATGTACAAATTAAAGCATACCAAATTGGTTTGGTTTTTAAAAATCGAAACTTAATTGAAATCTTAAAAGAAGGAAATTATTGGATTTTCGGAAGTAAATCTGTGGAAGTCTATGAAACGAAATCTCAGTTTAAAGCAGGAGAAGATTTGAATCTTTTGCTTAAAAATGAAAGTCTGGCTTCAATGCTAGAAGTAGTTGAGGTAAAAGATGGCGAAATGGTTCTGGTATATGAAAACGGAATTTTTAAAGAAGTTCTAAATGTTGGTCAATATGCTTTCTGGAAAGGTGTTTTGAATAGAGAATTTCAAAAAATAGACCTGACAAAAGTAGAAATCACAGAGAAAATTTCTAAAACAATTTTGGAAAATTTAAAGTTGAAAAACTTTGTAAGAAAATTTGTTGTGACCAATCAATATAAAGGACTTTTGCTGATTGACGGAAAACTGTCAAAAGTTTTGGAAGCCGGAACTTACTACTTTTGGAATAACGAAATTTCTATTGAAATTAAAGCAGTTGATACAAGAATGCAGCAAATGGAAATTGCCGGTCAGGAATTGTTGACAAAGGATAAAGCGATGCTTCGTATCAATTTTTATGTGCGTTTTCAGGTGGAAAACATCGAAAAAGCATTGATGAATAACAAAGAATACGATAAGCAACTTTATATTTTGATGCAGTTGGCCTTGCGTGAATTCGTTGGAGCTTTAACGTTGGACGAATTGTTAGTGAAAAAAGATTCTGTAGGTAAAGAAATTCTGGAAAATCTCGGAAACAAATCCGAAGATTTAGGTTTAAAAGCTTCTGATGCGGGAATCCGTGACGTGATTTTGACAGGAGAAATGAAAGAAATCATGAATCAGGTTTTGATCGCTGAGAAAAAAGCTCAGGCAAACAGCATCATGCGTCGTGAGGAAACAGCTTCCACAAGAAGTTTGCTGAACACCGCAAAATTGATGGAAGAAAACGAAGTGCTTTGGAAGCTTAAAGAAATGGAATATATGGAGAAAATCGCCGACAAAATTGGAGATATCACCGTTTCCGGAAACAGCAATATTGTTTCTCAGCTAAAAGAGATTTTTGCGAAATAAAACTAATTATCATTACTATAAATGCAGATTTTGAGAAATCAGAATCTGTTTTTTTGTTTAAAAAAAGTCCCGAAGGGACGATTTAGCAAAGGATTGGATAAAATCCAATCAAAATAACGTACAAATTGTGAGATTTTTTAATTTTCTTTCAACCACTCCTCATAAGAAATCACTCCCAATTCCGGTTTTCCATCACCTTCCAGAATTGAAATAAATTCCAGTTGATTTCCATCCGGATCATTAAAATAGATCGCCAATGCAGGCATCCATGCAAAAACCATGGGCTCATCAATTCCGTCTTTCAAAAAATTATAAGGTTTTAAATTCTTATTTTTTAAAAACTCAACCGAATAGTTCAAAATATCTTCTTTGTCAGCAGAAAAGGCAAAATGTCTCGTTTGTAAATTTTCTTTCTGTTCCCACAAACCAAGCATCGCTTCTTTGTTTTTTCCGATCCATAAAAATACAATCGGACGGTTTTCATCTTTATGAGCAAATTCCAATCCTAAAACTTCAGTATAAAATTTTACTGAGTTTTCCAAGCTGCTTACCTGAACATGAGTTTCATATAATCCTTTAATCATAGCTTAAATTTAATGTACACAAAGCTAAACAATGAATTTTCTAAAACTTCAAATGGGCAATTCCTTTATACAAAATGAATGATAGACAGATTGTATTTGGTTGTTTGTTGATAGCTGCTTGTTGTTAGTTTTTTTTAATTCAATGGTATGTTTGTCATTCAGAGCGGAACGCAGTGAAGCGTGGAATCTAAATTATCACTACCACGATTCCTACGGAATGACAAAATTCTTGGATATATGTTTTTAAAAATTATTTCATTCCTTATAACGACAACAGAATCAATTTTTCGTAGATAAAATCCTTGTGTCTTAAAAACAGTTTGTAACAAAATAAAGCTTTACGTCTTTGCGATTTTCCAACAAAAAATGAAAACTTTTTTAAAAATCTTTTCACTACGCAAAAACACTGCGCAAGACTACTATTACTTTGCATAAGAAATCAGAGAGGAAGTGATAATCTTCCATAAATGTTTAACAAAAAAACAGTAACCATGAAATTTAATTTTTTAAGAAAATCAAATAATGTAGCAATGAATTACGAAGGTTCAAAAGCTTACAAAATGACACCTGCAGAAGAATTGTATAGTGCTGTTGTTACAACAGGATTATCAAACGCAACTTATGAAAAAGGAAATGAAAGATTGGCGAGAATCCAGTCTCTGATTCAAAAAAACGACCCTGAATTCGTTGCAAAACTGGCAGTTTATGCAAGAAAAGAGATGTATTTACGTTCGATTCCATTGGTTTTGACGACAGAATTGGCTAAACAAACTTCAGGTACAGACTTGGTAAGCAAAACCGTAGATGGAGTTATTCAAAGAGCTGATGAAATCACAGAATTGCTGGCATATTATCAATTAGCAAATGAAAGGAAGGATGTTAAAAAACTGAACAGACTTTCAAAGCAAATCCAAAAAGGTTTGGTAAAATCTTTCAATAAATTTGATGAATACCAATTCGCAAAATACAACAGAAAAGCAGAAGTGACTTTGAAGGATGCTTTGTTCTTGGTTCACCCAAAAGCAAAAGATGAAGATCAGCAGACAATTTTCAACAAAATCGTCAATGACTCGTTGGAAACTCCCTATACTTGGGAAGTTGAACTTTCCGTTTTAGGTCAGACAAAATTTGCTGATGAAGCAGAAAGAAAAGCAGCTTTCAAAAACAAATGGGAAGAATTGATTTTCAGCAACAAACTGGGTTATATGGCAACGTTGAGAAACTTGCGAAATATCTTGGAAGCGAAAGTTTCATCAGATGCGATGTACAAAGTGTGCAACTATCTGTCGGATGAAAAAGCGGTGAGAAATTCAAAACAATTGCCATTCAGATTTTTGGCTGCGTATAGAGAATTGAAAACGATCGATTCACCTTACTTGTCATCAATTTTGGAAGCATTGGAAGATGCCGTGATGGCGAGTGCAAAAAACATCAAAGGTTTTGGCTTCGAAACTTCGGTATTGATTGCGGCAGACGTTTCGGGTTCGATGCAAAAGCCAATTTCTCCGAGATCTAAAGTTTTGTTGTACGATATCGGTCTGTTAATGTCGATGATGTTGCAGGCGCAGTGCAAAAACGTGATTACAGGTATGTTTGGTGACCGTTGGAAAAGAGTCCCGATACCGAAAAACGGTATCTTGAGAAACGTAGATGCATTCTATAAAAGAGAAGGTGAAGTGGGTTATTCCACAAACGGTCATCTTGTGCTTGAAGATTTGATCAACAAGCGAGAAATTGTTGACAAAATTATGTTATTTACCGATACTCAAATGTGGGATACTGGTGGATTTTCGAATGCTTTCAGAAACTCATGGAGCCGATACAAAAAGATGAATCCAAACGCAAAATTGTATATATTTGATTTGGCTGGTTACGGAAAACCACCGTTGGATGTCAGAAAAAATGATGTTTATCTTATCGCAGGTTGGTCCGACAAAATTTTCGATGTATTGAATGCTTTGGAAGACCGAAAATCTGCAATAGAAATAATTAAAAAAGTAGTGCTGTAAAAGGCACTGCTTTTAAAATATAAGTAATGAGTAATAAATAATTAGTAATTTTAAGAATAAGTAACTATTTTAATTTTAGGAGCTTAATCCCGCTTTCCACTATATCTTTTTCGCCAGCGCTTTTTTCAAGCCATTTCAGAAAAAGGATGCCGTTGCAATCGGGGCTAGTAAATGCAAGATAATTATGATAAAACTCATTAACACAATAGAAGTTAGCCCATTAAAATATTCTAAAGAAGAATATGAACTGCCTGAAGCCTCTGATTATCCAGATGCAGACGATTGGTATAGAAAATGGGAAGAAGTGATTTCTAAATTAGACCTTGGTTTTCATACTATAAAAAAAGATTCTTATTTAGTAGACATAGAAACCATAGATGAAGAAAATTTACAAATGATTTTAGAAACAAATCTTCAGGAAATTGATTTAGAGAAGTTCGAGGATGAAGTTCCTATTTTTGATGGAGGCATTGTTTTGACCGAAAATGATAAAATACTCATTGAGCCAAATTGTTGTGGGGATATTGGAAATATAAATGAGTGGCAAAGGATATTAGATAATAACACTTCCGATTGGTCAGATTTATGGATAGGTCACCCGTGGATTTTTTATAGAATGCAAAACGGAAAAGTTCAATTTTCAGATTATTCAGATTTAAACTTAAAAGAATTTACAAATATAAAAGTAATATTCGAAGTTGATGAATCCGAATTGAAAAATGAATTAGATAAAATGAAAAAACACCAAATAAAATTTAAAGATAGAATTACAGAAATTCTAAAAAAGATGAAAATTGATAATGCGGAAAAAATTTCAGAATTAATGACAGGAGTAAAATAATCGACATAGGAAATGCAGGCGTTAAGAAAATAAGCTATATGAACGTTAAGAAAATTCTACTGTTTGAAGCGCTACACAGATATCAAATCGAAAAACAAATATTGAATTCGCGCAAGTTTTAGAATTTTTAGAGAGTATAGATTATTTTTAGCCGGAGTTTCCCAGTCTTGAATTTTTGGTTTTTTTGCTTCAAGGCAAAACGAACAATAAATATTCAAAATAAATTTCAACTGCGTAAAAAGAATGCGTACCAACCCAATAATTTTGCAATAACAAATAACAAATAACAAATAACAAATAACAAATAACAAAAAAGTAAGTGTCGTAAAACAGAATTTCTTCGTTTGGGGACAGCAATACAGGTTCGAATCCTGTTCTCGGAAATCCGAGATGGCGTAATTGGTACCGCTCTGTCGGTAAGTCTCTGTTTGATTTTTTACCTTACTTTAAAATATCCGATGCCGTAAAAAAGAGTTTCTTCGACCTTACATAGAATTTAAAACTCTTTTTAAAAATTGCTCGGTTTTAAAAATATAAAAAAATCAAGTGTCGTTTTAGAATCATACTTCGATATTAATCTTTGGGTCGCGGGTTCGAAATACGAAGTATTCGTGAATTCAAAAAATATAATAAAATATATATGAACAACCCTGCCTTTTCCTTAAAAACGGAAGAGTAGCTCAGCCGGTAGAGCAAAAGCACTGAAAGATTCTATACTTTTTACCTTGATTTAACAATAAAGAGTGTCGTAGAAAAGACTTACTTCTTGGTGTAATTTTGGTTCGAGTCCAAACGATCTTGAAAAAGATTGGGAATTCTTTCAATGAGTTACCTCTTTTAAATTCAGTTTAAGTAAAGAGTGCCGTAAAGAAAACCTACTTCGGTAAATCTTATGATATTGGTTCAAATCCAGAAAATAAGTGTTAAAACTTATTCGTGGTTTTCTTGCCATTTGCCTCTTTTTAACTAAAAATAAATCACGTGGAAATACCAGTAAATTTTATAGATTTTTTATATTGGATAAGGGAACGAACAGAAAATGTATGGTCAGTTGATGACGAGAGTTTTTGCCCCAAAGGATTTTACGGTGCTAAATGGCAACCGCTAAGTGAGGAACAGATTGATTCTATTGAATTAAAATATGCCATCAAATTTACATCAGAACATCGTGAATTCCTGAAAATTCTACATGCAATTGATAAAAAAGAAATTGTCGAATACGAAGAAGATGGCAAAATAATTTCTGAGGAAGGTACTTTCTTTTACAATTGGTTGGAAGATGAAGAAGAAATTTTAAAAACAATGAAAGAACCTTATCAATGGATGTTTGATGATATTGATTCTGTGAATAAAGTTTGGCTAAAATCATGGGGGATAAAACCAAAATCTGCTGAAAAAAGAAAAGAAATTTTTGATAAATGGTTTTCTAATGTACCAAGTTTATTTCCGTTGACGGGTAGTGTATTTGTTGTAAGTGATGAAAATCTTGAGTGGCAACCAATTCTTTCTGTTAGAGGTTCTGATATTTTGATAATGGGATGGGATTTTAAAACGGGTTTATTAAATGAAATTAGAAATCATCTTGATATTTATATTGAAGTTTTTGATGAAGAAGACCAAATGTTTTATCCTGAATTATTGCCAGAAGCGCAAGAGATTTTTGATGAAAATATAATGTATAATAAAACAAAAGATGTTCCTTACCTCAAAGAAATGATGCTTTATTGGTCTTCCGGATGGAGTGGTTTTGGACTAAATTATTTTCCAGAAGGAACAAGAGGGCATCCTATCACAAAAACGTTTATTGCTGAAGAAGAAATTTAAAAATAAAAAAACAAGTGCCGTAGAATAGTGTTACTTCGATATCACGACGGGGTCGCGGGTTCGAGCCCCGTCTCTTCCACCAATAAAATACAATTTCTATTGGGAGAGTAGCTCAGCTGGTTAGAGCACGATACACTTTTGACTGTCGCCTTGTTTAAAAAAATAAAAGTGTCGTAGAGAAAAGATACTTCGTCTCACTCATGGGGAGGAATAGCGAAGTCGGTAACTCCGGCAAGGCTATCCGGTTCGACTCCGGCTTGACGTGCCCCGCATTCTTTTCTTGATTTTCACCTTTTATCCTTTCCGAAATTCGGAAAGGATTTTTTTATTGAAAGAAATGATGTTTTGTGTTTTTTTAATCATAAGTTTATGAGGCAAAAAAACTAAAAAAAATAACAAGTATGGAAAATAAAAAAGGAGGAACATTTTTCTTCGCTATTATCGCCATTATTGTAGGAACTGCATTATGGAAGCAGATTGATTTTAGAACTATGACAGTCGACAAAACGGCATTGAGTATTGTCTATCTCTGCACTTTTCTATTTTCTGTTTTCTTTTTAATCAGAAGTCTCAGACATCGAGGTCGGAAATAGAAGAAAAGAATATTAAATTTTATTTCCCTCTCTTTTCCAAAATCTCAATCCTTTCCAAAATACTGGAGAGGATATTTTTTTGCTCAGAAGAAAGATAGCCGGAAATTTTATACACTTCTTTTTTAGAATAATCTTCTGTTGCAATCGAAGAAAGGTATTTCAAATTTCCTTCTTCCAGAAATAATAGCGTTTCAGGGTTTTGCTTTAAGATATTAGATTTTGTTAAAAACAAGAAGTCTCCTAGGTAGTAATTTGATAAAAGCAATGTACTTTCTGTAAATTCATAGATTAAATCAATATTTGCTAATGCTTTTTGCAGTGAGTTATATTTGATATTATTGTCAATGTTATTTTCTTGATAAGGTAAATCAGAATTAAAAGATAACTGGAATTTTTCTAAATTTTCCGGGTTGTTTAAATCATCAATAGTTAAAGGAACTGTTAAAAATTTATCCAAATCAAGATTAAAGTAATGTACAACAGTGAGCAGGGTGGATATTTTAGGTTCCGATCTTCCTTCTTCATAAGCGCCTATAACGCCTCTGGTTAAATCAAATAAATCTGCGAATGCTTGTTGACTTAAACCTTTTGCCTGTCTTATTGTTTTAATATTAGCTCCGAAAAAACTCATGTGTTCTAATCCTTTTTGCAAATGTAATATTAAATTTAATTAATTTGCTAATAATATTTGCAATTTGATTAAATTTTATTATATTTGTGTACAATCAGTCAAAAATAAGTAAATAAGTGAAGTTTTTATATCTTAATGCTTTAAATGTTTTATTTAAATTGGTATTTGTTGGGAATTGATTAATTTAAAAAAAACGCATATGACCTATCATGAATTTTTAACTACAGCTTTTTCGCCGGTCAATACGGTTTTGAGTGTGCTGCTGATTTTGTCTGTGATTTATTGGCTTTTTACCATTATCACAGGTTTGGATATTGATGTCGGGATTGATGCTGATCTTGATGCCGATATAGACAGTCCGGATGGTCATGTTCATGTTCCGGATGATGCCTCAGGCTGGCTTCAGTTTTTGAAGTTTCTGAATCTTGATATTGTGCCGATTACCTATTTTCTCACATTGTCACTTTTGTTAACATGGTTGGGTTCATTTTATATCGAAGCATTTTTATCTTTAGGATTGTGGGTTTCTGCTTTACTTGTGATTCCTATATTTTTAGTAAGCATGTTGTTGACTAAATTAATTTTAAAACCGTTGAATCCTTTCTTCAGAGAAATTAATCATAAAGGTGAAGTTTCTCACGATTTTCTTGGCAGACAAGGAAGAATGAAATCAACAATTCATGGAGTTAAAACCGGAATGCTTGAAGTTTTTATAGGAAATGACCCCATGATTTTAATGGTGAGAAGTAAAGATGGAGAGGTAATTAATCACGGAACGGTTGTGTATATTGTAGATGAAGATCGGGAGAAAAGAATTTATTACGTGGCAGAAGAAATAAGATTTTAAACAATGAAATAATGATCGCTTTTTTTATGATGCTTTTTATTAAAATTTTAGACTGTTTTCTTTAAAAATTAAAAGTATTAACTCATGATGAAATTTTGTTATCCGTCCCTAAAGGATGCGAAATTTCTTAAGAATCTGGAATTACTCACTTTAGGGCTGGGGAAATGATTTTGATGATTTAAATAAATTAAAAACACATTAAAATAATAAACTATAAAAATATGAATACACCTTTGATTGTTGGGATTGTTGTCGTTGTGGTAACATCGCTCGGATTGATTTTCTGGATTTTATCAATGTATAAAAAAACCGTTCAGGGAATCGTTATTTTAAGAACCGGTTATGGAGGAACGAAGGTTTTCTTCAATGCGGGAATCGTAATTCCGGTCATTCACCGAATGGAATCGATGGATATTTCCGTGAAAAAACTGGAAATCGCCAGAGAAGGAAAAGCTGGGTTGATCTGTAAAGATAATATGAGAGCCGATATTCAGGTGGCTTTCTTTATCAGAGTCAATAAATCGGCAGATGATATTGTGAATGTTGGTCAGACGATTGGTTGTCAGAGAGCTTCTGATATCAATACATTGAGAGAATTATTTGAAGCAAAATTTTCTGAAGCTTTAAAAACGGTTGGTAAAAAGTTTGAATTTATTGAATTGTATGAAGCCAGAAGTGAATTCCGTCAGGAAATTCTTGATATCATCGGAACAGATTTGAATGGTTATGTTTTAGATGACTGTGCGATTGATTTTTTAGAGCAGACAAAAATCGAGAATTTAGATAAAGACAATATTTTAGATTCTGAAGGGATTAAAAAAATCACTGAATTGACGGCTAATCAAAATATAAAAGCCAATCAGGTTCGCAGAGATGAGGAA
>Ga0308158_10005764_pt1 | contig 10094 bp, 11 predicted proteins | sample PhyBR2_FD_201038 | JGI IMG/M metagenome (GOLD analysis project Ga0308158, IMG submission 201038) | Phyllosphere microbial communities from UC Gill Tract Community Farm, Albany, California, United States - DLSLB.R2 | ecosystem: Host-associated > Plants > Phyllosphere > Unclassified | place: USA... | reverse complement strand
AGATTGCTCTTGCAGCAGACACAATGGAATGTTTCAGAAATTGCCTTTATATTGGGGTTCGAAGAAGTTGCGCATTTCTCTAACTTTTTTAAAAAATACGGTAAGCAGTCTCCGCAACATTTCAGGGAAAATGTTATTGTTTGATTTTTGCAAATTTCCATTTGATTTATACAACTTACGACTTATGCTTTTTCTCAACTTTGTATCGTTAATTTAAAACAACAACAAAATGACACATACAAACGGAAAAATAGTATTGGTTACCGGTGGCAGCCGCGGACTTGGTAAAGATTCGGCTCTTCAGCTGGCAGAGAAAGGTTTTAACGTAATTATTACGTATCAAACTAAAAAAGAAGCGGCAGACGAAGTTGTAAATCAAATTAAAAACACGGGAAAACAAGCGTTTGCACTACCGTTGGATATTGCTTCAACAACTGGTTTTGATTTATTTGTAGGGCAGGTGCAGGATCTTTTAAATACACATTTTAATGGAGCAAAATTAGATGCTTTGGTAAATAATGGAGGAATCGGACTTAATGCTTCTTTTGAAAATACGACCGAAGAAGTGTTGGATGCCATGACGAATATCCATTTTAAAGGACCGTTCTTTTTAACACAAAGATTACTTCCGTTATTAAATGACGGCAGCAGCATTGTAAATACATCGTCTGGTTTGGCAAGGTTTTCTTTTGATGGATACGCAGCTTACGGTGCAATGAAGGCAGCGGTTGATTCATTAACGCGTTATCAGGCGTTAGAGTTGGGTAGTCGAAAAATCCGAGTGAATTCTGTTGCGCCTGGGGCAATTGAAACCGATTTTGGTGGTGGAGCCGTACGTGATATCGCCGAATATAATCAGGGAGTTTCATCACAAACTTCATTGGGCAGAGTAGGATTACCTGACGATATTGGCAGCGTGGTGGCATTTCTTTGTTCCGATGATTCTAAATGGATTAATGCACAGCGTATAGAAGTTTCAGGCGGATTCCGAATTTAATAAGATTAATGATGTTAAGTTCTTCATGTCATTTCTAATCAAATTCTAATTTATTTAACTATTTATAGTTGTTAAATTTACGGTTTCATAAATGTTTTTATATAACATTTTTTTTAGCTAGCGTCTGTAAGAAATTACAGGCGTTTTTTTTAAATAATTCAAATACTTCGTTGTAAAATGAAAAGAAATTTCGGTAGCGGTTTTCCCACAAAATAAAATACTTTCTAATTGTATCTTCTTTTGAAATTTAATTGCCTAATTTTGCAGGCTGAATTAAGGATTTGAATTATGAAAAGAGTTGTAGAGCACAGAAAACTGCTTGGAGTTGATAAAACTGCTACTTTAAAGGAATTGAAAACAATTTACAGAAATACGATGAAAGATGCGCATCCTGATAAATTTGTAAATGATGAAGAAGGAAAATTAGCGGCCGAAGAAAAAAGTAAAGCGGTTATTGAAGCTTATCACTTTTTGGTAAGTATTAATCCGGAAACACACGAGAAATACAGCGAAGAATATTTAGAAACCACTGCGAAATCGAATATTCATGAGTTTTATTTTGAAAAGCAGATTTTAAAAATACAGCATTTAAACGGAAAAATGTACGAATACATTGGTGTACCAAGAAATACGTATGTAAAAATGGTAAATGCCGAATCGCCAAGCCGTTTTGCAAGAAGACATATTTATGGAAGCTTCATTCACAGAAAATCTGGTGAAGCTATGGAGGAATAATCAATCCTCATTGTAAAAAAAAGTGCTTTTAGAACATTCTAAAAGCACTTTTTTATTATTAAAAATTTGCACAAACTTGTTATTCTAATTTTTCTGCAAGAAATAAATATTGTTTTGGAAGGTGGTGCTGCCAGATATCGGGATTATCGGCTGCGTTACTGTAAAGTTTAAAATAATCTTCTTCGGCATATAAAACGATCGTACGTCCGGTTCTTACATAATAGTTACTGCTGTAATACTCTGGTGCTTTGAAATTTGGTAATTGTTTTTTTACTGCTTTTGAAACTATATTGCCCAAGTATTTTTCGTAATTTTTTTGCGCTTTTATACTGGGTTTACTTAATTGGTTGTAGGCTCTTTTTAGAACAATATTCATAGGGAACTTCTGTTTCTTGATCATTGACTTGGCATTGCGGAAAGGATTTACTGAAGTAAAATCGTTTATAGTCTGAACAGAGAAAGGAACATCTGGAACCCAGTCTGCTGTATTAACCACATTAAATGCCCAATCGCCTTCAGTCATTTTTTCGTAATCATAAGCAAAAAATAAATTTCCTGGTTTTGGACCCGCACTACAATAAGTTTTAAAACGTATATCTTGCGGTAGCTTTTTCTCAAGCTTTAAATTTTCTAAATGTGCGTTTAAAAGATAGGTAATACCGCCACCCTGACTATGTCCTGTAAGAATAAATTCTTTAATACCCGCCTTGTAGCAAGAATCTATTTTTGTTTCAACAGTTTTAGAAAGATACGCCATAGCCACAAACCATCCTGCATGAACAGCCGCATTAGGATTTTTTGCAAGCTTATATTTGAACAAAAAATCGTCATCAAGCTGAAGTTCTCCCTTTGCAGGCAGCATAGCCGCATACAGATTTGCAAGAAAACTGGCTTCGGTCTGAATACTTCCTTGAACAGCAATTAGTGCAACAGGTTTTTCTTTATGTATCCACAAATCCCATATATTGTCAAAAGCTACAACAGGAGAACGGTATACAAAATCGAATTGCTCTGGATCAGCAACGGTTTTTATTTCGCCCCATTTTTCAACAGCAATATGTGCCTTGTGATTAATTTTAGTGTTTCAATATATTCGGCTTTATCGAAACCAGGTTTCAAAATCTGACAGTAACCGCGTGAAAAAAAAGCTAAAAATAGTAGTGCTACGAATGTTTTCATGAGCTGTTTTTTAATATTGTCTTTTTTGTTCTTTCCTAAAGAAAAATATTTTGCTCCAGAGTATGAATTTTACCGTATAGCGAGCAAATTTAGAGTCTGGAGCAAAAAATAGTTGAAATTCGATTTACTTAAGCTTCAAATAAATGTGTCTTATGTTCTTTACACCAGTATCGCGTTCGTCTATTTCAAATTTTCCTATGTGTTTTATAAGCGGATAAAGTTTAGTGAAACCGTAATTTCTAGGATCAAAATCGGGTTTCTTTTTAGAAATCAGATTGCCTAAATTCCCTAAAAACGTCCATCCGCTTTCATCGGCAAGATCATTAACGCTGTCTTTTATAAGTTTTATGGTTTTAGCATCTATCTTATTCAGTGGGTTTTGCCTTCTGGTAGTTTTAGCTTTTCTTGTGGTATTATTTTCGGTTTCAGTGTCCGTTTCTACTTGCTCTTTAATCTTTAAAATTTCTATATAAATAAATTTGTTGCAGGAAGATATAAACGGTTGCGGAGTCTTTTTCTCGCCAATTCCTATAACGGTCATTCCGGCTTCGCGCAAACGAGTGGCAAGTCTTGTAAAATCACTATCGCTTGATACAATGCAGAAACCGTTTACTTTTTCGGAATACAAAATATCCATGGCATCGATAATCAGTGCACTGTCCGAAGAATTTTTACCCGAAGTATAGCTGTATTGCTGAATTGGGGTAATGGCGTTGTCTAACAACACATTTTTCCATCCCGAAAGTGTGGGTTTGGTCCAGTCGCCATAAATACGTTTAATGGTCGGAGTTCCGTTTTTCGAAATTTCTTCGAGCATTTCTTTCACATTGGCATACGGAACGTTATCTGCATCAATCAGTACGGCAAGTCTTTCGTCGTTCATTCCAACAATTTTAAGGTTAAATACAGTTTGTTTAAAACAATGGTTGTTTACTCAAATATAGTTATATGTACTGATTTTAAGGCGAAAAGAAACGGTTTTCTTTGCATAGAAACAATGTTTTGCGGAATACTACATTTACATATGTTTTGGTTTTTGCTGTTTTGATGCACATTCAGCAATTTCGGCAATTCTTTTTTGCCTAGTTTCAGATCGTTTGGCAAGTACAATCCAGTGTAAAATCATTTTTTTAGATGATTTGCTTAAACCTGAAAAATAATCTTTAGAACCTTCGTGAATTTTAAAAGCCTCTTCTAAATCATCTGGAACAATAAGTTCTTCAACTTCGTCTAAAATTGTCCACGAACCGTTTTGCTTGGCTGTTTCAATACTTTTATATCCTGCTTCTGTCATTAAACTGTCAGCAATCAGTCTGTTTATTTTTTCCTTGTTGATTTTAGACCACGTACTTTTGGCTTTTCGTTTACTAAAGAATTGATGCGATGTATCATCGTTAATTTTGATCTTTTTACTGTCGATCCAACCAAAACATAAAGCCACATCAACAGCTTCGCTCCAACTTAACGATTCTTTTTTTGATGCCTTTTTATGAAAAACAATCCACACAGCTTGTTTCGAAATGTGATTTTCTTGTAACCAATTTCTAAAAGCCATAGTATTCTGCGGATAAAAAACTTCTATTTGCGGTTGCTCCATTTTAAATGATAATTAAGATAGTAAATGTTTATTTTATAGAATGTTTAGAATTGTGAATTACCTCTTCCTCAAAACCACCAATTTTTCTTCTAACTTAACAATATCAAAACCAAAATGCTCGGCAATGTATTCAAATGTTTTAAAAGTGTAGATAAAAACATGCGTTTGGTCTTTACGGTAATACCAGTTTTTAAAATCGGTTTGGTTGTTATATAAATGAGTTTTCACAATTAAAAGTCCGCTTTGTTTTAGAATGCTGAATAATTTGCTAATTTCTTCTACTGGATTATAAAAATGTTCAAACACTTCACAGCTAAAAATATAATCGTAAGTATTGTTTAAGTACGAAGTATCCGGATAAAAATAAGGATCATACAAATCAACCTGATAACCTTTTTCTATAAGCTGTGTGCTAATCACAGGACCTTTACCACAACCATAATCCAACCCCAACATTTCTGTTGTACAGTTCTCTAAAATTGTATTTGTAACAGGTGCTGTGAAATTCTTGTAACCTGCATCGTTCACATCATTGTTGTGTTGCTCGTAATGATTTTTCTCATTTGTTTCATCAAAATACAAATCATCGTGTTTTAAATAAGCATGACAATTTGGGCAGATGTAATAATCAACATCCGCTTTTTCGGTCAAAAAAGTAGAGCAAAGCGTACAGTTCATTTTGATAATTTTAATAGTGCTATTAGCTAAAGATACAACGGGTTAATTTGAGAAATCATTTTTTACAATCACAAAACAGAAAAATTTTTCTTGTGTAAAAATAGTATATTTGCACTATGAACGAACATTTAAATCCAACCAACGAAAATTATTCGAACGAAGAAATCGATGTAGAAAAAAAGCTGCGTCCGCTCTCGTTTGATGATTTTGCGGGGCAAGATCAGGTATTAGAAAATTTAAAGGTGTTTGTAAAAGCTGCCAATTTACGTGGCGAAGCTTTAGATCACACGTTGTTTCACGGACCTCCGGGTTTGGGAAAAACAACTTTGTCTAATATTTTGGCAAACGAATTAAATGTAGGAATAAAGATTACATCGGGTCCGGTGTTGGATAAACCCGGAGATTTAGCCGGTTTGTTAACAAATTTGGAAGAACGCGATATTCTGTTTATCGATGAAATTCACAGATTAAGTCCCGTTGTGGAAGAATATCTGTATTCGGCAATGGAAGATTTTAAGATCGATATCATGATCGAATCGGGTCCAAATGCACGTTCGGTTCAAATCAACCTGAATCCTTTTACGCTTGTTGGTGCAACCACACGTTCTGGTTTGTTAACAGCACCAATGCGTGCACGTTTCGGAATTCAAAGTCGTTTACAGTATTACAACATCGAATTATTGTCGACCATCGTAGAACGTAGCGCAACTATTTTAAAGGTTCCTATTGATATGGAAGCTGCTATTGAAATTGCGGGTCGAAGCCGCGGAACACCTCGTATTGCGAATGCGTTGTTGCGTCGCGTGCGTGATTTTGCACAGATTAAAGGTAACGGAAGTATCGATATTGAAATTTCACGTTACGCCTTAAAAGCCTTGAATGTTGATAAATACGGATTGGACGAAATGGATAACAAAATCCTTTCGACGATTATAGAAAAATTTAAAGGCGGTCCGGTAGGTTTATCAACGTTGGCAACAGCCGTTTCAGAAAATTCGGAAACCATTGAAGAAGTCTATGAACCATTTCTTATTCAGGAAGGATTTCTTTACCGCACACCGCGCGGACGTGAAGTTACCGAAAAAGCATACACCCATTTGGGAAAACAGAATTTAGGCAGACAAGCAGGTTTGTTTAACGATCATGACTAACAAAGAAAAATATACACAGTTTATAAAAGAGAAAGCCCGCGATTTGGGCTTTTCTTATTGTGGTATTTCCCAAGCTACTTTTTTAGAAGAAGAAGCGCCACGTTTAGAAAGCTGGTTAAAAAACAACATGCAAGGCGAAATGAAGTATATGGAAAATCATTTCGATAAGCGATTAGACCCGCGTTTGCTGGTTCCCGGTGCAAAATCGGTTGTGTCTTTGCTGTTGAATTATTTCCCTTCCGAACAACAAAATCAAGACTCTTATAAAATTTCAAAATACGCTTACGGCGAAGATTATCATTTTGTGATAAAAGACAAATTGAAAGATCTGCTGCATTTTATTAACGATGAAATAGGCGAGGTCGATGGTCGCGTTTTTGTCGATTCGGCTCCGGTGCTAGATAAAGCTTGGGCAGCAAAAAGCGGGTTGGGTTGGGTTGGTAAAAACAACAATTTAATCCGTAAAACCGAAGGATCGTTCTTTTTCGTAGCCGAATTAATCATTGATTTGGATTTAATGTACGATACCGCTACAACAAATCACTGTGGTTCGTGTACCGCTTGTATCGATGCTTGCCCCACACAGGCAATAGAATCGCCTTATATTGTGAACGGCAGCAAATGTATTTCGTATTTAACGATTGAATTGAAAGATGCCATACCCGATGAATTTTCCGGTAAGTTAGACGATTGGATGTACGGTTGCGATGTCTGCCAAGATGTTTGTCCGTGGAATCGTTTTGCAAAACCAAATGCAGAACCGCTTTTCAAACCAAAACCTACATTGATTGATTACGACAAACAACAATGGAATGATTTAACAAATGAACTGTTCAACGAAATTTTTAAAAAATCGCCCGTAAAACGTACCAATTTTTCTGGGTTGGTGAGGAATATTGGGTTTTTGAGTAAAGGCGATTTGTAATTTGTTATATAAAAAAGGAGAAACTATTGTTTCAACGCTAGCGCAAGCGTCACGCTTGTGCTTGGTATAATTATTTATATGCTCGAGCAAGATGCTCGCGCCAGCGGGGGGACGATTTGTAATTTGTTGTTACAAAAAAAGTGAAACTAAAAATTTCTTGTTTTTAAATTGTTTTGACAAGCCGCTGTTGAACTAAACCTCCGGTAGCTTACGCTCCGATGATTTTGTACCTTAGTTTTATTAACGATTAAATAATTGATACTATGGTAACTAAAAAAAATCTCCGGAGGGATTAAGAGCGAACAAATACTTGAATCGCGCTTGCAATGAAATTAGTGGTTTTTCTGAACTATTGCAACGTTTTGAACGAAATATTTCAATTTTAGGACGAAGTAAACGTACTTTCGAGAATTATTCACGTCATGTAGCCGCTATGGCGCTTCATTTTGGCACTTTACCCACTGAATTAAATCCCGAAGAAGTTAAAGATTACCTCTTTGAGTTGCAACAACGTTCTAATTCACCTTCTCAATCGTATTTTAAACACACCGTTTACGGACTTCGGTTTCTTCTAAAAACCGAAAATCTACCTTACGATTACCTGCATTTACCATCAATTCCTAAAGAAAAAAAACTCCCTGTAATTCTAAGTTGGGAAGAGATTTGGAAAATGCTTCAACATGCCGATTTGCTTAAACATCGCATTTTAATTGGGTTGATTTACGGTTGTGGTTTGCGTTGCATGGAAGTGCGTAATATCGAGTTAAAACACCTTGATTTTGATCGAAAATTACTACATATCGTTCAAAGTAAAGGTAAAAAAGATCGTTATGTACCTTTATCCGATCATATTATTCGAGGGATAAAAAAGTACATTTCCGTAGAACATCCTACAACCTATTTATTTATAGGAAACACCAAAGACGTCAAAGGTTTTGATTCACGATACAGTCAGCGTGGCGTTCAATGGGTCATAAAATCGGTTTGTAAAAAAGCCGGAATTTTAAAAGATGTGCATACCCATACGTTACGCCACAGCTATGCTACGCATTTGTTGGAAGATGGTGTAAATATTCTTCAAGTTCAGAAATTGATGGGGCATGAGCGTGTGGAAACAACGATGGAATACTTGCATGTTTGCCAATTGCAACAACAAAAAGTACACAGCCCACTTGATACCGTTTTTGCATTATGCAGCCGCAGTGGGAGGTAGCCGATGTGCTTCGGAAAGTCGATTTGTCGCATCAACATTTCACCATTCATCAAGAGAAAACCTTAAGAGCGTTGACCCTATGTAGAACAGCTGCTTTGGGTGGACATGTAGATGCGTGCGATACTTGTGGAAACATCAGTATTAGTTACAACAGTTGTCGGAATCGTCATTGTCCGAAATGCCAAGGACACAAACGCGAAGAATGGATTCAGGCTCGTGAGCAGGATTTGTTGCCCTGTTCGTACTATCATTTGGTATTTACTTTACCCGACACGCTTAATGGATTAGAGCTTTCACATCCAAAAATCGTTTATAAAATTTTGTTTGATGCTGTTTGGGCAACATTAAATCAATTTGGAAAAACGGAAGGTTTGCAACTAGGAATGATTGCGATTTTACATACCTGGGGACAAAATTTGAGTTTACATCCGCACTTGCATTGTATCGTTCCTGGTGGTGGAATTGATGCTAACGGCAAGTGGAAACGCAAGATAAAAACCGATAAATACTTGTTTGCAGTAAAAGCTTTGAGTAAGGTTTTCCGAGCAAAATTTGTAGCGGCTCTGCGTAAAGAAAGTTTAGGAGATGCTCAATTGTTTAATGTTTTATTCGAGAAGAATTGGGTGGTTTATGCCAAGCGTCCTTTTGGCGGACCAAAACAAGTAATCGAATATTTAGGACGATATACGCACAAAGTTGCTATAAGTAACCATCGAATTAAAAACGTAACCGAAGCAGAGGTTACTTTGAACTACAAAGATTATAAAGACAGCAGTAAAACTAAGCAACTCACCTTAAAAAACGAAGAATTTACTCGCCGTTTTAGTCTGCATATTTTACCTAAACGCTTTGTTCGGATTAGGCATTACGGCATTTTAAGCAGCAGTTGGAAACGAGGAAAACTCCAACAACTACAACAAAAGTTAAACGTTTTAAGACCAACCTCAGAACCTAAAACACAACATCGAAAATGCTATTGTTGTAAAGTTGGAAATCTGATAACCCTCCATGTTTTTGGACAACGAGGTCCGCCAGAGAAATATCCTATCGGTTCAACTATAAAGCCTGTGAATTAATTTTTACGGGTAAGGGAACTTGTGTTTAATTGCATCTGAAAATTGCATAAAAACTAGAAAATGCTTCTGATCCAACCAAAAAAAAAAAGCAGTAATTGTAAAATTATTGCTGGTTTATCTTAAAGCCATACTTCGAAAACCCCATAATACATAAAGCTACTCCGGTTCCGTTCAACGGGCTTTCATCTCGTGCCCTCCGGGCAACACGAAAGCTTAGTTATTACCAGAAGGTTTAATTAAATCTTTTTTGTAAATATTTTGCTATTTTCTTAAAGATGAGTTCATTTTCTTTTAATTTATCATCCCTATAAAATTGAAATGAATTTGATTTCGATATTAAATTTGGGGTGTCACTGAAATCAAAATACAAATCACTTAATTTCGAATTTATTTGAAACATATTTTTAAGTATTAATTCGAAATCTTTATGTTCTTTTTCACTTAAATAAATTTTTAGTTCAAGAACATTTCTGCTTAATTCATTTAAGTGAGGAAAAATATATTTATCTATTTCTTTTGAAGTAAAATTTTTTTCTAAAACAT
>Ga0308158_10005763_pt1 | contig 10095 bp, 7 predicted proteins | sample PhyBR2_FD_201038 | JGI IMG/M metagenome (GOLD analysis project Ga0308158, IMG submission 201038) | Phyllosphere microbial communities from UC Gill Tract Community Farm, Albany, California, United States - DLSLB.R2 | ecosystem: Host-associated > Plants > Phyllosphere > Unclassified | place: USA... | reverse complement strand
GAGACAAGATGGTCAAATCCCGCAACCTGGCAGCAGCCTGCGCATGGTTGTGCGCCGCTGCAGGTGCGCTGAGTATCGTGCTCGGTAGCGCGCCAGCCAGTGCGGCCGCACCGAAAGCAGAAGTCATTCACTGGTGGACCTCCGGCGGCGAATCGAACGCCGTCAAGCAGGTCGCCCAGGCGTTTCGCAATGCCGGCGGCGTGTGGGTCGACAGCGCCATCGCAGGCGGCGACCAGTCGCGCGCCGTCACCATCAACCGCATCATCGGCGGCAACCCGCCAACCGCTGCGCAGTTCAACACCTCCAGGCAGTTCACCGACGTCATCGAGCAGAATATGCTCAACAATGTCGACGCCGTCGCCAAGGCGCAGGACTGGGACCGCATCCTGCCCGAGCCGCTGATCGACGTCATCAAGCACGATGGCCACTACTACGCGGTGCCGCTCAATATCCACATGCAGACGTGGATCTGGTACTCGAAAGCCGCGTTCAAGAAAGCCGGCATCACGCGTGAACCGGCGAGCATGCCGGAACTCTTCGCCGCGCTCGACAAAATCAAGGCCGCAGGTCTGATCCCGCTCGCCCACGGCGGCCAGTCGTGGCAGGAGACCGTGCTGTTTTCGGCTTTACTCGCCAATATCGGCGGGCGCGATCTGTACCTGAAAGTGATCCGCGACCGTGACCCGGCCACGATCCTCTCGCCCGCCTTTCGCGACGTGCTGCTGGCCTTCAAGCGCATGAAGTCATATGTCGATCCCGGCGCGCCGGGGCGCAACTGGAACGACGCGACGGCGCTGGTCATCAGTGGCCGTGCGGGCTTCCAGGTGATGGGAGACTGGGCCAAGGGCGAATTCACCAACGCCGGCCAGCTGCCCGGCCAGCACTACGGCTGCATCGCCGGCCTCAAGCCCGACACACCGTACCTGATGCAGGGCGACGTCTTTGTTTTCCCACGCACCGACAAGCCGGACGCCATCAAGGCCCAGCAACTGCTGGCACAAGTCGTCTCGCAGCCCGCATTGCAGACCGCCTTCAGCAAGCTGAAAGGCTCGATTCCCGTGCGCCTGGATGCCCAGTCCAATGAGCTCGACCTGTGCGCGCAAAAGGGCGTGGCCATCATCAAGGACCGCTCGCGCCAGGTTGGCGTGACCGAGGTCTATCTGACGCCCGACCAGAACGGCGCAATGCAGGACATCCTGACCGCGTACTGGAATATGGACACGCGCGTCGAAAAGGTCCAGCGCAGCATCGCCCGCGCCTTGAAGTACTGACGCCATGCACGCATCCCGACTCTCCCGGCACCTCAGTCCCCATATCGCCCTGCTGCCGATGGCGCTGACGGTGCTGCTGGCCTACGTCGGCGGCGCGCTGTGGACCCTGCGCACGTCGTTCACCGCCTCGCGCACCTTCCCGTCCGAGAAATTCATCGGCGTGGCGCAGTACGTGCGCCTGTTCGACAACGAGCGCTGGCTGCTGTCGCTCCATAACCTGGCCATCTACGGCGCGGTGTTCATCGTCGCCTGCATGATCATCGGCTTCCTGCTGGCCGTGTTCATCGACCAGAACGTCAAGGGCGAAGGCCTGCTGCGCACGGTGTTCCTGTATCCGTATGCGATGTCGTTCATCGCCACCGGTCTGGTGTGGCAATGGCTGCTGGCGCCCGGCAGCGGCATCGAAGGCGCGGTGCGCCAGCTGGGCTTCCCCGGGTTTTCGTTCGACTGGATCGTGCACCAGGACCTGGTGATCTACACCGTCGTCATTGCCACCGTGTGGCAGGCCTCGGGCCTGGTCATGGCGCTGATGCTGGCCGGCCTGCGCGGCATCGATCCCGAGATTTACAAGGCCGCGCGCCTGGATGGCATTCCGGCCTGGCGCGTGTACCTGCAGATCGTGCTGCCGATGCTCGGGCCCACCGTGGCGACCGTGTTCCTGCTGCTCTCGACCGCCGTCGTCAAGCTGTTCGACGCCGTCGTCGCAATGACGCAGGGCGGGCCCGGCATCGCCAGCGAAGTGCCGGCCAAGTTCATCATGGACCATCTGTTCCTGCGCTCGAACATCGGCCTGGCGTCGGCCGGCGCCGTGACGCTGCTGGTGCCGGTGCTGGCGCTGCTCGCGCCGTATGCGTATGCGCGCAGCCGCCGCGCGCGCCTGAACGGAGGGCACGCATGACAGCGCGACTCTCCCCTGCCCGCATCGGCATCTACGCTTTTTTGCTGAGCGCCGCCCTGTTCTTTTTGCTGCCGCTGTACGTCATGGTCATCACGTCGTTCAAGCCAATGACCGAGATCAGGATGGGCAATGTGTTCGCCCTGCCCGGCGCGGCCACGCTGGACCCGTGGCGCGCAGCCTGGGGCGCAGTCAGCCAGGGCTTCTGGAATTCGGTGGCGATCGCCGTGCCCAGCACCGTGATCCCGATCCTGCTTGGCGCAATCAATGGCTATGCGCTGTCGTTCTGGCGCCCGCGCGGCGCGAACCTGCTGTTCGGCGTGCTGCTGGCCGGCGCCTTCATTCCGGTGCAGGTCATGATTTATCCGCTGGTGTGGATGATGGCGCATGCCGGCGTCTTCGGCTCGCTGCCGGCGATCGTCGTCGTGCACGTCATCTTCGGCATGCCGCTCATGACGCTGCTGTTCCGGAATTACTATGCGTCGGTGCCGCACGAGTTGTTCCAGGCCGCGCGCATCGATGGCGGCGGCTTCTGGCGCATCTTCTTGCAGGTGATGCTGCCGATGTCGCTGCCGATCATCGTGGTCGCTGCGATCATGCAGGTCACGGGTGTCTGGAACGATTACATCCTGGGCCTGGTGTTCGCTGGCCGCGAGAACCTGCCGATGACGGTGCAGCTCAATAACGTGATCAACACCACCACCGGCACCCGCATGTACAACGTGAACATGGCCGCCACCATCCTGACGGCCGCCGTGCCGCTGGTGATCTACTTCATCTCCGGACGCTGGTTCGTGCGCGGTATCGCCGCCGGCGCCGTGAAAGGCTGACCCTCATGTCGAATGTCCATCTGCGCAAACTGTGCATCACCCGCGGCAACAACGAGATCATCCGCGACCTCGATCTGGAAATCGCACCGGGCGAATTTCTCGTGCTGCTTGGCCCTTCGGGCTGCGGCAAGTCCACGCTATTACACAGCATCGCGGGCCTGATCGATGTCTCTGGCGGCGCCATCGAAATCGGCGGGCGCGACATGAGCTACGCCGATCCGAGCGAGCGCGGGATCGGCATGGTGTTCCAGTCGTACGCGCTGTACCCGACGATGACGGTCGAGAAGAACATGTCGTTCGGCCTGCGCATCGCCGGCACGCCGAAGGCCGAAGTGACGCGCCGCGTGCGCCACACGGCCGAGATGCTGCAGCTGGGCGCCCTGCTCGATCGCAAGCCGGCGCAGCTCTCCGGTGGCCAGCGCCAGCGCGTCGCGATCGGGCGCGCGCTCGTGCGCGAAGCGGGCGTGTACCTGTTCGACGAGCCGCTGTCGAACCTGGACGCCAAGCTGCGCGCCGAACTGCGGCGCGAACTCAAGCTGCTGCACCAGCGCCTGGGTTCGACGATGATCTACGTGACGCACGACCAGGCCGAGGCGATGACGCTGGCCACGCGCATCGTCGTGATGCAGGGCGGCCGTATCCAGCAGATCGGTACCCCGGCCGAGGTCTACGACACGCCGGCAAACCGCTTCGTGGCGGGCTTTCTCGGTTCGCCGTCGATGAATTTTATTGACGGCAGCATTGATGCGGCCGGGCGTTTCAGCGCCGGCGGCGTCACGCTGCAACTGGCAGGTGCCGTCGCGGCGGGCGCCGTGACGCTGGCCGCGCGTCCCGAACATCTCCGGATCGACGAGCATGGCGCGCTGCAGGCCAGCGTCACGCTGGTCGAACCGATGGGCAATCACCAGGTGGTGTGGCTCGACTGCGCCGGCCAGGCCTTGTCCGCCATCGTGCACGATGCGCGGCCGCTGGCAGCCGGCCAATCGGTGCGCTTTGCGATCGATGCGGACAGGGTGTCATTGTTCGAGCAGTCCAGCGGCAATCGCGTGTAAACAGGGATGCCATAGTCAGATGAATACAGTATGCTTGGCGGCTCTTTTGATCCACTCATCGAACAGGAATCGCACGTGGCGACAATCAAGGACGTAGCGCGGCTGGCCGGCGTCGGTCTCGGCACCGCTTCGCGCGTGGTCAGCGGCAAAGGCTCGGTCTCGCCTGCCACGCTCGAGCGCGTGCGCAAGGCGATCGACGAACTGGGTTTTCGCCCGTCGCATGCGGCGCGCGCCCTGCTGTCCGGCACCAGCCGGATGGTCGGCGTCTATATCCCGGTGTTGTCGGGGACCTTCTACACGCCGATCCTGCAGATCATCGATACCGAACTGCGCGCCGCCGGCCTGCACATGGTGGTGGCCTTTGGCGTGGGCCTGGGCGACGCGCGCAACCAGGCCATTGAGGGCATCGAATTTTTGATCGAGCGCGGCTGCGATGGCCTGATCATGATGACCAGCGCGCTGACCGATGACGACATCGCCGCGCTGGGCGCCAAGCGCCGCACGATCGTCTCGCTCAACCACGATTTCACCGGCCTGCCCGGCCAGTGCTTCACGGTCGACCATGCGCTGGGCGGGCGCCTTGCGGCGCGCGCGCTGCTCGACCATGGCCACCGCGACATCGCCGTCATCGCCGGCCCGAATGCGCTGATCGACAACGTGGCGCGCGTCGATGGCTTCATGCACGAACTGCTGGCCGAAGGCCTCGATACCGACAAGGTCTGGATCGCCGAAAGCGACTTTTCGCCGCAGGGCGGGTGGCTGGCGGCCAAGGCGCTGGTCGAATCGAAGACGCCGTGCACGGCGCTGTTCTGCGCCAACGACGAGATGGCGGTGGGCGCGCTGTCGTACTTCCAGGAAGCCGGCATCAGCGTGCCGCGCGACCTGTCGGTGATTGGCTACGACGACACGCCCAGCGCCGAATTCGCGGCGCCGCGCCTGACGTCGGTGCACATGCCGTGGCGCGAGATGACGCTGGCCGGCATCAACGCCCTGCTCAATCGCTGCTATGACCTGGACCGCCCGGTGGCGCGCACGTTCCCGGTCAGCGTGACGATGCGCGCATCGCTGGCCAGGGCCGCAGGCAGCGAGGCCAAACCCAAAGCCAAAGCCAAAGCCAAAGCCAAACACGAGGGCAAGAAAACATGACATCGCTGGCGCTGCCAGCACCGGCCGCGCGCGGCCATTTTTTTGGACACGAACTGGAAAGCTTTCCAAACGACTTGGATGTTTTCCTGAAATTTCATTCAGACCTTATTGACCAGATAGAGCGAAACCCATGACCACTGCCAACCGCCCCGAGCCACAAGCGCCGCAGCGCAGCGATTTTGCCCGCGATTTTTTGTGGGGCTGCGCCACATCGTCCTACCAGATCGAAGGCGCCGGCCGCGACGACGGCCGCGTGGAATCGATCTGGGACCGCTTCGCCGCCACGCCCGGCACCATCCGCGACGGCTCCAACGGCCTGGTCGCGTGCGACCATTACCACCGCTGGCCGGAAGACTTCGACATCGCGCGCGGCATGGGCCTGAACGCCTACCGCTTCTCGATCGCCTGGCCGCGCATCTTTAGCGAAGGCGGCGGCGCGCCAAACCAGAAGGGCCTGGATTTCTATTCGCGCCTGGTCGACGGCATGCTCGAACGGGGCCTGCAGCCATGGGCCACGCTGTACCACTGGGACTTGCCGCAAACGCTGCAGGATGCGGGCGGCTGGGAACACCGGGCGACGATCGATGCCTTCCTTGACTACACCGACGCCATGACGCGCACGCTGGGCGACCGCGTCAAGCACTGGATCACCCACAACGAGCCATGGTGCACGGCGATCATCGGCAACTTCGAAGGCTGGCATGCGCCCGGCAAGACCGACCTGAAGGCGGCGCTGCAGGTCGCGCACAATGTGCTCGTCTCGCACGGCAAGGCGGTGCCGCTGATCCGCGCGAACGTGCCGGATGCGCAGGTCGGCATGGCCGTCAGCCTGCACCCGCTGCGGGCGGCGAGCGACAGTGCCGAGGACAGCGCGGCAAAAGAGCGCCACGATGGCCTGCGCTACCGCTGGTTCCTCGACCCGTTGTTCGGCCGTGGCTATCCTGAAGCCACGCTCGAGCAGGTCGGCGCCGCCGCGCCCGACGTCGCGCCGGGCGACATGGAGGCCATTGCGGTCAAGACCGATTTCATGGGCGTGAATTACTACTTCCCCGAGACCGTCGCGCATGCCGCCGGCCACGCGCCGCTGGACACCAAGGTGCTGCCGCCCACCGAAGGCGAGATCACCGCGATGGGCTGGCCCGTGGTGCCCGAGGGCCTGGCCGAACTCCTGCTGCGCATCGAGAACGACTACCACCCGGGCCCGATGTACGTGACCGAAAACGGTTCGGCCTTTGACGACGTGGTGGGCGCCGACGGCGAGATCGACGATGTGCAGCGCCGCCATTACCTGATGCGCCACCTGGCCTCGCTCAAGGCCGCGATCGACGGCGGCGCGCCGGTGAAAGGCTACTTCGCCTGGAGCCTGCTCGACAACTTCGAATGGGCTGAAGGCTATCTGAAGCGCTTTGGCCTCGTGCACATCGATTACGCTACGCAGCAACGCCGCCTCAAGAGCAGCGGCAAATGGTACGGCGCGTTCCTGCGCCAGGCATGAATTCCTATAACGACAACGAACGAGACAAACCATGACAGCCACGCTTCGCCCTTCCCTGCTCGCCCTTGCGATCGCCCTTGCCTTGCCTGCCTTCGCGCATGCCGCCCCGGTCGACACCAACCTGGCCGACTGGCCGCGCGTGACCAGCGCGATCAAGAAGGACGCCGCGCTCGAGAAGCGCGTCCAGGAGATCGTCAGCAAGATGACGCTGGCCCAGAAGATCGGCCAGATGACGCAGCCCGAGATCAAGACCGCCACGCCGGCCGACGTGACCAAGTACTACCTTGGCTCGGTGCTCAATGGCGGCGGCAGCTGGCCGAACGGGAACAAGGCGGCCAGCGCGAAGGAATGGCTGGCGCTGGCGCAGGCGTACCACGACGCGTCGATGAAGACCGACATGGCGATCAAGGTGCCGGTCGTGTGGGGCACCGACGCGGTCCATGGCCACAACAACGTGCCGGGCGCCACGCTGTTCCCGCACAATATCGGGCTGGGCGCGGCGCGTAACCCGAAACTGATGCGCGAGATCGGCGCGGCCACCGCGAAGGCCGTGCGCGCGACCGGCATCGCCTGGGTATTCGGCCCGACGCTGGCCGTCGTGCGCGACGATCGCTGGGGCCGCACCTATGAAAGCTATGCCGAGCATCCGGAAGTGGTACGCAGCTACGCGGGCGAATACGTCAAAGGCATGCAGGGCGCGTTCAAGGATGACGCCAACACCATTGCCACCGCCAAGCACTTCATCGGCGACGGCGGCACCAAGAACGGCAAGGACCGCGGCGTGACCGAAGCCAGCGCGGTTGACCTGATCAACATCCATGGCGCGGGCTACGTCCCGGCACTGGCGGCGGGCGCGCAGACCGTGATGTCGTCGTTTAACAGCTGGACCGATACGGCGGCAGGCGTCGAGCATGGCAAGCTGCATGGCAGCAAAGTGGCGCTCACCGACATCCTCAAGAACAAGATGGGCTTTGACGGCTTTGTCGTCACCGACTGGAACGGCATCGGCGAAGTGAAAGGCTGCCGCAACGACAGCTGCGCCCAGGCGGTCAACGCCGGCAATGACATGTTCATGGTGCCGGACGACTGGAAGGCCTTCATCGCCAACACGATCAAGCAGGTCGAGTCGGGCGAGATCCCGATGGCGCGCATCGACGACGCCGTCACGCGCATCATCCGCGTCAAGCTGCGCGCCGGCCTGTTCGACAAGAGCCCGGCCCAGAATGCGTATGCCGGCAAGGACGACGCGATGCAGGCGCGCGCGCTGGCGCGCCAGGCCGTGCGCGAGTCGCTCGTGCTGCTCAAGAACGAAGGCCCGGCCCTGCCCCTGAAGCGCGGCCAGAAAATCCTCGTCGTGGGCAAGAGCGCCGACGAGCTGTCGAACCAGAGCGGCGGCTGGTCGATCACGTGGCAGGGCACCGCCACCACGAATGCCGATTTCAAGAACGCCGACACGATCCTGACCGGTATTCGCGACGCGGCAGGCAGCGACAACGTGCGCTTCAGCGTCGACGCGAAAGACGTCGACGTGACGCAATTCGACACGGTGATTGCCGTGATTGGCGAGCGCCCGTATGCGGAAGGCGATGGCGACATCCACCCATCCGGCACGCTGCGCCACAGCAGCCGCTATCCGGAAGACCTGGCCGTGCTGCAGGCGGTGGCCGGCAAGGGCAAACCCGTGATTACCGTGATGGTCACGGGGCGGCCGGTGTACGGCAACGACCTGCTGAATCTGTCGGACACCTTCATCTCGGCCTGGCTGCCGGGCTCCGAGGGCAAGGGCGTGTCGGACTTGCTCATCGCAGGCGGCAAGCGTTATGACTTCCGCGGCACGTTGCCGTTCTCGTGGCCGAAGTCCGCCTGCCAGGTCAAGCTCAACGTCGGCGACAAGGAGTATGCACCGCTGTTCGCCTACGGTTACGGCCTGAAGGCAGGCACGCGCTCCAAGCTCGGCAAGCTCGATGAAACGATTCCGCAAGGCGGCTGCAGCGCCGGCAATACGTTCCCCGTGTTCAGCCAGGCCGACCGCACCAGCTTCCCGCTGGCGATCCGCAGCGGCGGGCAAACCACGGTGCTGGGCGCCGACCTGAATGCGAGCTTCACGCTGCCAGGCATCGTCGTGACGACCGCGCAGGTCAACACGCAGCAGGATGCCAAGATGGGCGCCTGGACCGGACCGGCCACGCTCGAAGCACGCGGTGCGCGCGCCATGGTCGTGCCGGCGGCAGCAGCCAAAGACGGCGCGCTGCGCTTCGACACCATGGTCGCCAAGGCGCCCACTGGCAAGGTGATGCTCGCGATGCGCCAGGGCGCGAACGACACGGCGCTCGATGCCACGAGCCTGTTCAAGCGCCTGGCCGATGGCGGCAAGCACACGGTCTCGATCCCACTGGCCTGCTTCCAGGCCACAGGGCTGGACCTGACCAAGGTCGATACGCCGTTCAGCGTGACCAGCGACGGCCCGTTCACCGCGGCTTTCGCGAACATCGAGATCGCCGGTGGCGCTGCGAAAGAGGCCGATGCCGTGCGCTGCGAGGACCTGAAATGACGGCAGAGGTGACGCACGGCCTGCGCCTGCTGGCCGACATCGGCGGCACCAATGCGCGCTTCGCGCTGCAGTCCGATCCGACTGGCGGCTTCGATGATGTCGACGTGCTGACCGGCGCCAGCTACCTGACGCTGGGCGATGCGATCCGCGCCTACCTTGAAGGCGCCCGCGCGCGGGGGATGGCAGTGGACAGCGTGCGCCATGCGGCGCTGGCGATTGCCAATCCGGTCGAGGGTGACGAGATCCGGATGACCAACCACCACTGGGCTTTTTCGATCGAGGCGCTGCGCCAGGAACTGGGCTTGACCACGCTCCTGATGGTAAACGATTTCGCGGCGCTGGCGATGGCGCTGCCGCACCTGCCGCCCGCCGGGCGCCAGCGCATCGGCGGCGGCATCGAGCTGCCCAACCGGACCATTGGTCTGATCGGCCCGGGCACGGGCCTCGGTGTATCGGGCGTGGTGCCAGCCGGCGGACGCTGGATTGCGCTATCGGGCGAAGGGGGCCACGTGAGCTTCGCGCCCGTCAACCGCGACGAGGTGGCAATCCTTGAGGCGCTGTGGAGCGAATACGGCCACGTCTCGGCCGAGCGCCTGCTGTCGGGCATGGGACTGGAGCTGATCCACTGGGCGCGCACCAGCCGGCGCCTGAAGGCGGCCGACATCACCACGGCGGCCCTTGATGGGTCATGTCTCGAGTGCCAGGGCTCGGTGCGGGTGTTCTGCGCCATCCTGGGCAGCGTGGCCGGCAATGTCGCGCTCACGCTCGGGGCGACCGGCGGCATGTATATCGGCGGCGGCATCGTGCCGCGCCTGGGCGTGCTGTTCGAGCAATCGGCGTTTCGCGCGCGCTTTG
>Ga0308158_10005762_pt1 | contig 10096 bp, 12 predicted proteins | sample PhyBR2_FD_201038 | JGI IMG/M metagenome (GOLD analysis project Ga0308158, IMG submission 201038) | Phyllosphere microbial communities from UC Gill Tract Community Farm, Albany, California, United States - DLSLB.R2 | ecosystem: Host-associated > Plants > Phyllosphere > Unclassified | place: USA... | reverse complement strand
TCGCGCCGGCCTGGTCGAGGGCCTGCAGGATCGCCATGATGTCGTCGGGCGAGGCGCCCAGGCTGTTGACGGTGTCGATGATCGTCTGCAGGCGCGCGCCGGGCGGCCAGCGGAACATCTGGCCCGAGCCCTGGTCGACGGAGAGCTTCGATTCGGGCGTGACAGCGGTCTGGCCGCGACTGAGCGGGCCCGGCTGGCTGACGCGCGAACTCTCCGAGATGATCACCTTGAGCGAGCCGTGGGTGACAGCGGCGGCCTTGACCCGCAGGCCGTCGGCGATGACGACCGTGCCGGTGCGCGAATTGAAGACGACACGCGGCACCTCGACGCCCGATTCGACGGTCAGCGCCGTCAGGCGCGCCATGAACGCTACGCGTTCGGTAGGGTTGCTTGGCGCGATGACGTCGACGCTGGTGCCATCCTGCGTGGTGGCCACCGGGCCGTAGCGCTTGTTGATGGCATTGACGACATTGGTCGCCGTCTCGAAGTGCGGCTGGCGCAGGCGCAGCGTGATCTGGGGCCGGGTCGCAAAGTCGGTGGCGATTTCGCGCTCGATCTGGGCGCCGTTGGGCACGCGGCCGGCGGTTGGCGTATTCACCGTGACCGACGAGCCGCTGCGGCCGCTGGCGTTCAGGCCGCCGACCACGACATTGCCCTGCGCCAGTGCATACACTTCGTTGTCGGCCGCGCGCAGTTGCGTCAGCAGCAGCGTGCCGCCGCGCAGGCTTTTCGAGTCGCCCAGCGACGAGACGGTCACGTCGATCGTCTGGCCGCGGCGGTAGCCGGGCGGGAAGGTGGCCGACACCATGACTGCCGCGACGTTCTTGTTCTTGGCGTCTTCGCCTTCGGGCAGGCGCACGCCGAACTGCTTGAGCATGTTGACGACCGACTGGCTCGAGTATTTCACCTGGGTCGAGTCGCCGCTGCCGTTCAGGCCCACCACGAGGCCATAGCCAACCAGCGGGTTGTCACGTACGCCTTCGACGCTGACGAGGTTGCGCAGCGCCTGGGCAGCATGGGCGGGATGAAGGGACAGCAGGGCGCTGGCGCAGAACGCGGCAAACAGCAATGGCGCAAAGCGGCGCGAAATCATGGAGATCCTCAGAACGGCATCAGGGGGCTGTTGAAAAAGCGCGTCAGCCAGCCCGGCGTGTTGGCTTCGGCCAGCGCGCCGCGGGCGGAATAGGCGATGCGGGCATTGGCCACGCGCAGCGACGAGACGCGGTTGTCGGTATCGATGTCGGCGGCGCGGACGAAGCCTTTCAGGCGCACGAATTCTTCGCCCTGGTTCAGCATCAGGTTCTTTTCGCCGGCCACGCGCAGCAGGCCATTGGGCAGCACTTCCTGCACGATCACGGTCAGCGCGCCGGACAATGCATTTTGCTGGGTACTGGTGGCGTCGCCCTCGAAATCACGGTCGGCCGAGACGTCGAGCGAGGTCTTGCCATAGACCTTGCCAAGCGCGGCCAGTGGCGAGATGCCGATCGACGAGCCCTTCGAGATGCTGGTGCCGGCGCGCTTGCTCGCCTGCGTGGTTTCTTGCAGGATCACGGTGACGGCGTCGCCCACGCGGTAGGCGCGGCTGTCGGACGTGAGCGAGACCGTGTCGGCCGTGAACACGCCGCCCGACAGGCCGGCGCGCACCGGGCGCTGCAGCGGCATGGCGTCGTCGTCGGCCAGGGAGACCGGCATCGGTGACGAGCAGCCGGCCAGGACCAGCCCGCACAGCACGGTGGCAAACGCGTGGGAAAACGGGCGCATCAGCGTGCCGCCGCCGCCAGGGTTTGCAGCATATTGTCGGCGGCCGACAGCACCTTGGTATTCATTTCGTAGGTGCGCTGGGCCGCGATCATGTCGACCATCTCTTCGACGACCTGCACGTTCGAGCCTTCCAGCGAGCCTTGCTTGAGCTTGCCGAATGCGGCGTCGCCCGGACGGCCTTCATTGGCCGCGCCGCTGGCAGCGGTTTCCTGGAACAGGTTGTCGCCCAGTGCCAGGAGGCCCGTCGGGTTGATGAAGGCGGTCAGGTTGAGCTGGCCGATTTCCTGCGGGGCCGTCTGGCCCGCGATCGTCACCGAGACGACGCCGTTCTCGCCGATGGTCACGCCGGCGGCGTTCTGCGGAATCGTGATCTGCGGCACGATCGGCAAGCCCTGGGCATTGGTCAGCGTGCCGTTGGCGTCGACCTGCAACTGGCCGGCGCGGGTGTAGGCCGGTTCGCCGTTCGGGCGGCGCACCTGCAGGAAGCCGGCGCCCGAGATCGCGACGTCAAGCGGCTGGCTGGTCTGTTGCAGGCTGCCGTTGGTGAAGGCTTTCTGGGTGCCGACCACGCGCACGCCGTTACCGAGCTGCACGCCATTGCTGACGGTGTTGTCGGCATTCTGGGCGCCCGGCTGCGCGTCAACCTGATAGAACAGGTCTTCGAACACGACGCGGTCGCGCTTGAAGCCGACGGTGTTGACGTTGGCCAGGTTGTTGGCGATGGCCTGCAGCTTGGCGTCTTGCGCCTGTACACCGGTCTTGCTGATCCACATTGCTGGATTCATGGTTGCTCCCTGTTAGGTTGTGCCGGCGTCAGGCGCCGAGCAGTCGGTTGCCCGATTCGTTCATGCTGTCGCTGGCCTTGAACATCTTCATCTGCATCTCGAAGCTGCGGTTCAGGGCCATCACGGCGACCATTTCTTCCACTGCCGAGACATTGCTGCCTTCGAGCACGCGGCTGCGCACGCTGACGTTCTGGTCAGCCGCAAGTGGCTCGCCGCCACGGGGCACGATCAGGCCCGCAGTGTTCTTGGTGAGTTCGGCCCCTTCGGCGCTGACCAGCCGCAGCCGGTCGACGACCTGGGTGACGGTGCCGCCTTCCGGCATGACCGAGATCGTGCCGTCGTTGGCGATGTCGACCGCCGTGTGCGGCGGCAGCACGATCGCGCCGCCTTCGCCCAGCAACGGGCGCCCGGCGACCGATAGCGCGCCATTGGCGTCGATGGCGATGGCGCCGCTGCGGGTGTAGGCTTCGCCGCCATCCCATTCGACCGCCAGGTAGCCGTTGCCGGCAACGGCCACGTCGAGTGCACGGCCGGTTTCACGCACGGTGCCGGTGCGGGTGGAAATCGTGTCGGCTTCCGAGCGCGACTGGTGCACGCTGTCGTAGCCGTACCCGCCCAGCGACTGCACCGACGCCAGCTCGATATTGGCGCGAAAGCCCGGCGTGTCGGCATTGGCCAGGTTGTTGGCCCGCACCTGCTGCGCGCGCAGCGTGCGTTCGGCGCCGCTGACGGCGGTAAAGATGAGCTTATCCATGGCGTGGCGCTTACAGGGCCTGCATCAGCGACTGCATCATCTGGTTCTCGGCGGTGATGACCTTCGAGTTCGCCTGATAATTGCGCTGCGACGTCATCAGGCCGACCAGTTCCGACGTGATGTCGACGTTCGAGCCTTCCAGCACGCCCTTGGACAGCTTGCCGCCCAGACCGACGCCCGGCGTCGTGTACAGCGGCGCGCCCGAATTGGCATTGGCGATCCAGGCGGTATCGCTGACCGACACCAGGCTGCCTTCGTCCGGGAAGGTGGCAATCGCGATCGTGCCAACCACCTGCTGCTGCTCGTTGCTGTACTTGGCCACGATCGAGCCGTTTTCGGCCAGCTCGACACCGACGAAGGTGCCCGACGCATAGCCGTCGGCGCGGTTGGTGGTGTTGGTTGCTTCGCCGGCAAACTTGGACGTGCCGGTGTAGTCGAAGCTGAAGTTCATGCTCGCCGCGCCGGCTGCGTTGATGGTCAGGGCCGGGCCGGTCGTCGACGCCGGCAGGATCTGGCCATTGGTGCCGAAGTTCATGGCAAAGTTGTTGGCGTTGTCCGGTGCTGCGCCATCCAGGCCGTAGTGCACGGTCACGGTGTCGGCATCGGTCTTGACGAAGTACTGCGATACGGTGTGCTGGGTGCCGAGCGAATCGTAGACCACCGACTGCTTGACCATATTGTAGCTATTGCCGTCGGCCGGATTGAAAGCTGCTGTCGGGACTTTCCAGTCGCCCGACATATTGCCGGCGTAGCTGACCTTGGTGCTGGCCACGGCCGGGATCTGGCCGGTCGGGATGGCGATGTCGCCCATCGTGCCAAGTGCGCCGCCCACGGTCGGGCCATAGCCCTGGATTTTCTTGCCGGTCGAATCGACCAGCAAGCCGTCGGCGTTGGTCGAGAAGATACCCACGCGCGAATACGACACGACGCCCTGGGCATCGCGGCTGGTAAAGAAGCCGCGCCCCTGAATGGCGGCGTCCATGCCGCGTCCGGTGCTCGACAGGCTGCCGTTCTGGCTGATGTTCTGGGTCAGCGACTGCACCTGCACGCCGTTGGCCTGTTCGCCTGCATAGATCGAGGCGAAGTTGGCGCGGCTGCTCTTGAAGCCGTAGGTGCCGGCGTTGGCGATATTGTTCGACAGCGTCGTGAGCTGTTCGTTGATGGCCTGAATGCCCGACAGGGCGATATTGAAGCTCATGGCATATCCTTTTAATTGAACGTGACGGGCGCATCGGCGCCGGTGGTCTTGCCGTTGAAACCCGTGATCCAGCCCGGCTCGACATCGCCGATGCCGGCTACCTGCATGACGATGCCGCCAGTGGAAGACAGGCGCACGCTGTTCAGGCGCCCGTCGATTTCCACTGCGGGTTTGGTGCCATCGGCGGCTTCGGCAGCAATGCTGTATTTGCCGGCTGGCAGGCCGAGTTTGGCCGGGTCGATCGTGAAACCCTGCGCCCCCGCGGCATGCGGCGGCAACTCGATCCGTGTTTGTGTCCCGGTGGCGCCCGTGAGCACCAGGTGGGTCAGGTTGCTGGCGCCGCCGAGCTGGACGCTGCCTTGCAGCGGGGTGTCGCCCAGCTGCACGCGGCTGGTCTCGACCGAGACCTGGTTGCCGACCTGGCCGCCCATGGCCAGCACCTGCAGGCTTTGCAGCATGGTGGCGCTGGCGGCGGTGGTCTGGGTCATGTTTTCCAGCGCCTCGGTCTGCGACAGCTGCGAGAGCTGGTTGACGAACGTGGCCGGATCGGACGGCGCCAGCGGATCCTGGTTGCGGATCTGCGCGACGAGCAGCTTGGTGAACATGTCCTTGTTGGCGCTGACCGGACTGGCGGCCGGGGCGATGGCATTGCTGTTCGCGTTGCCGCTGGTGTTGCCATTCAGGCCGAAGGCATTCGAGGTGGTAGTGACCATGATCAGCTCTCTCCCATGCGGATCAGCGACTGCTGCATCGACTTGATGCGGCCCATGACCTCGACATTGGTCTCGAAGGCGCGCGAGGCAGCCATCATGTCGGCCATTTCGGCCACTTCGTTGACGTTCGCGTAAAACACCATGCCGTCGGCATCGGCCAGCGGATTGTCCGGTTCGTGCATGCGGCGCAGCGGCGCGCTCGACTCGACCACGTCGAGCACCTGCACGCTGGCGGTGCCGCCATCGCCCAGCATCGCGGCGAATACGGGCTTGCGCGCGCGGTAGGCATCGGCCTCGGTGCCCGCGACAGCATTCGCGTTGGCCAGGTTGCTGGCGATCGTGTTCATGCGCACGGTCTGGGCCGCCATGGCCGAACCTGCGATCTGTGAAATATCCTTGAATCCCATGCGATGCTCCTGATGACCTTTATTGACCCGAGATGACTTTGTTCAGACCGCGCAGCTTCATGTTGATGAAGGTGAGGCTGGTCTGGAAGTCGGAGGCGTTCTGTGAAAATGCCGCCTGCTCAACGCCGATTTCGACGGTATTGCCGTCGGCGCTGGCCTGGTACGGGACGCGGTACAGCGGGCCGTCGGCCGACAGGGTCGGCATGCCATCGTCGGCATCGAGCTGGTCCTGCAATGCACTGGCGAAATCGATGTCGCGGGCGGTATAGCCCGGCGTGCTTTCGTTGGCGATGTTGGCGGCCAGGACGCGGGTGCGTTCAGCGCGCAGCTGCAGCGCGTCGGCGTGTACGCCAAGTGCTTCCTTGAAATTAATCGACATGGCGATTCTCCGGTGAAGTGCAGTGGGATTGGTTAGAATGGCTGTTTCCGCCTGACCAATATTGTCCACCCATGGATTTCCGTAAGGCAATACTGATTATTGTAACCTGTGTGTCGTGCAGCACAGCATGGTCAGCGCAAACTCTTTCCGCACAGATACAACAGATTGCACGTGAAGAGCTCGAAAAAGTCGCTGCCGCCAGCGGTTTGAGCGAGCCCGAGTTCGATCTGGCCGTGGTCAGCAGCCGCCCGGCGCCGGCGTGCAGCGTGACGCCCGCCATCGAGCCCGTCGACACGCGCCAGCCGGCGCGCATGCGCTTTGTCGCCCGTTGTCCGGACGGTAACGGCTGGCGCCATGATTTCGTTGTACGGGCGCGGGTGTCGGCCATGGTGGCAGTGGCCAGCGCGCCGCTGACTGCCAATACGGTGCTCGGCGAGTCCGATGTCGCGCTCGAGCGGCGCGACATCACCAATATTGCCGATCCGGTCGGGGTACTCGCCAATGTCGTCGGCCAGTCGAGCCGGCGCAGCCTGCGCGCGGGCGACGTGCTGCGCGCGGGCAGCTTGGCCGCGCCGGTCGTCGTCAAGCGCGGCGACGGCGTGGTGATGGTGGCGCGCCAGGATGGCATCGAGGTGAGCATGGCCGGGGAGGCGCTTGACGCCGGTGCGCGCGGCGCCGTGGTGCGGGTCAGGAACAGCGCCAGCGACCAGGTCGTGCGCATGCGCGTGGTCGGCGCCGGGGCGGTCCAGCCGCTCGACTTGCCGCTGGGCGAATGACGCATCAGACCGGGCATCAATCCACGATTCCCTGCAGCTTGCCGGCGATGCGCGCCAGTTTCGACGCATAGTCGGGGTCGGTGGCATAACCGCCGCGCGCCAGTCCCTGTGCAAACGCCTGCGCATCGTTGCCTGTATTGAGCGCGGCGCGGTAGCGGGGGTTCTCCAGCAACACGCGGGCGTAGTCCTGGAACGCGCTGGCTGCATCCGGATAGGCGCGAAAGCGCTCGCGGGTCGTCAGCGCCGCGCCATTCACGTATTCGGTGGTGGTCGAGTCGCCTGTCGCGCCGTTCCAGCGCGGCCCGGCCTTGATGCCGAACAGGTTGTGGCTGCTCGCACCGCCTTCGACGCGCAGCGGGCGCTGGCCCCAGCCCGATTCGAGCGCAGCGTGAGCCTGTACCAGCTCCGGCGCCACCCCCAGCTTCTGCGCTGCCTGGCGTGCCCAGGGCGCGATGCTGTCCAAAAATGCCTGCTGCTGGGGCGGCTTGGCGGTCGCGCTCGGGGCATCGACGCCCTCGGTGCTATCCATGATCAGCCCGGTAGCGCGCGCGCGCAGCAGCGCGCCTTCGGCGCTCAGCGTGCTCGCAGTGCCACCGTCCGCATCGCCATGTTGAATGTAAGCAGCCACTTCGGTGGCGACGTCGCTGAAGACGCTGCCGAACGACGCGCCGCCGGTCGATGTGGCGCTGGAGCGGGTCGCGCTCGTGGCCGGGGTTGCCGCAGTTGACGCGGTTGGCGCGGTGGCCCGGGTGGTCATATCAACGTGGCGCATACAACTGCTCCTCGCCGTGCAGCACGCGCTGCATGATGCCGTGCTGTTCGGCCAGCAGCTGGCCGTTGCGCAGCGTCGCGTCCTTGCAGGCGCGCACGGTCTGCTCCAGCGCCTGCCAGGCCGCCTCAAAAGCGGCGCGCGGCCCCGGCGCCAGTGTCGCGCTGTACTGCGCCATCGTTCCCTGCGTGCCCAGCAGTGCGCGCACGAGATTCACGCGCTGCTGGCGGCGCGCTTCCATTGCTTCGAGCAGCGGGGTGAGTTCATCAGCCAGCGCGCTCAGCTCTTCGCTGCGGTGGCGCACGGCGGCGTCGAACTGGCGTTCGAGCAGCATCAGGATGTTGGCTGCTTCCTTGACGTCCTGCGTGACGCCATCGGCAAGCAGCGTGTTGGCCTGGCTGCGGGTGAGGGTGGCCATGCTCAGCGTCCCGAGTGGAATTTTTGAATCAGGCCTGCCAGGCGACCGGCATCGAACGGCAGCTCGCCGCGTGCGAGCGCTTCGCGCAGCTCGGCCACGCGTACGGCGTCGAAATCCGGCATGGCGCTGAGCGCATCGGCGGCAGGCTGCAGCACCGCCGACTGCAAGGCGGCTGCCGGCGCCGCCGATGCTTCGGTCTGGACCGGTACCGAGACCGCACCGGCGCCGGGCGTCACGGTGGCGATGGCGGACGACGATGCGCCGGAGATTTTCATGCGGTTACCTCGTGATTTGGTGTTGATGGTCATGGCGATGTCGGCAGCTGGCCGCGCAGTGTTTCCAGGGTCGCCGCGTCGGGCAGGCTGACGGTCGCGCCGGCACCTGCGGTCCCGACCAGTGCCTTGCCCGCTGGTGCGCCGGCACCCGGCGCACCGAACATGCCGGCCACCGCGCGCGATTGCGCGCCGGTCAGGATCAGCAGTTCGATACGGCGGTTCTTGCCGTCGAGCGGCTGCTCGGGATGCAGGGGGCCGCGGTCGGCCATGCCCACCACTTGCAGCACGGTGTCGGTGCGCATGCCGCCGGTGAGCAGCTGGGCCCGTGCCGACAGCGCGCGGTCGGTCGACAGCGCCCAGTTCGAATACGCACCGCGGTCGATGCCGGCGTAGCGGCTGGAATCGGTATGGCCGACGATCAGCATCTGGTTGCGCATCTGCGCAAACAGCGGTCCCATCTTTTGCAGGAGGCGCGCGAAGCGGCCGGTGGGCAGGGCGCTGCCGCGCATGAACATGCCCTGCTTGTCGGTGTCGTGCAGCATCACGCGCAAGCCGTAGGGCGTGACGACGGTGGCCAGGTTCGGGGCCAGGCCTGCTTCCACCGACAGCTCGGTCAGGGCCTTCGACAGCGCGGCGAGGTCGCCCGGGGTTTCGTAGCCAACTTTCGGCGCGCCCGCATCGCCGCCTGTGCCCGGGTTGCCGGGGCCGCCACTGCCCGAGTGCGGCACCGGGAAGCGTTCGATCAGGCTGCCGCTGGGTTCGCTGGCGATGGCCGGCTTCTGGCCCTGGCCTTCGAGCATGCCGCTCTCGGTTGCTTCGCTGATGATGGCCTTGAGATTCTGCTGTTCGCGCGATGCGATCAGCCACAGCACCAGGAACAGGGCCATCAGCGCCAGGCAGAAGTCGGCGAACGCGACTTTCCAGGCGCCGCCATGTTCGTCATGCTGGTGCTTGCCGCCGCCGCGCTTGACGATGGTCGATTCGTGTTTGTCGTTCGTTTTCGACACGTGTTACCCCGTCATGCGGTCGGCGGCGCGACGGCGTTTGTTCTGCGATTCGTCTTCGCCGCCCATTGCGTTGATCCACTGTTCGAGCTGGGCAAAACTGGGCTTGGTATTCAGCTGGATCAGGCGGCGCCCGGCGTCGATCGCCAGCAGGGCAGGCTTGCCGGCCACGTGGGTGCACAGCACGACCTTGACGGTTTCCATCGTCGAGGCATCCGAGTTGACCGTCTGCTTCATCAGGTTGGCCAGCGGCTCGAGCACGCCATAGCAGGCGAAGATGCCGATGAAGGTGCCGACCATGGCCGCACCGATCTTTTCGGCGATCTCGCCCGAATCGGCGCCGCCCGAGACCGAGTACATGGCCATCACGATGCCCAGCACCGCTGCCAGGATGCCGAAGCCCGGCATTGCCTCGGCGATTTTCTGCAGCGATTTGGCCGGTTGCGTGAGCTCTTCGTGGATGGCTTCGAGTTCCTGTTCGAGCACGCCTTCGAGCTCGTGCGCGTTGATCTTGCCCATCGCCATCAGGCGGAAGTTATCGACGATGAAGGCCAGCAGTTTGGTTTCGTCGAGAATTGCCGGATAGCGCTGGAACAGCGGGCTTTCAGCGGGCGCCTCGACGTGCGCGTCGAGTGCCTTCAGGCCACCGGCGGCGGTTTGCAGCAGTTCGTACATCAACAGCAGCAGTTGGCGCTGGAATTCCGAGTCGTGCTTCTTGCGCGCCGCCACTTTCTTGAGCTGGTGGCCCAGTTCGGCCAGGACGTGCTTCGGGTTGCCGAGCACCAGCGCGCCCAGCGCGGCGCCGCCGATGATCAACAGCTCGATCGGGTGGAAGATCGAGGTAAAGGTGCCGCCCA
>Ga0308158_10005761_pt1 | contig 10098 bp, 9 predicted proteins | sample PhyBR2_FD_201038 | JGI IMG/M metagenome (GOLD analysis project Ga0308158, IMG submission 201038) | Phyllosphere microbial communities from UC Gill Tract Community Farm, Albany, California, United States - DLSLB.R2 | ecosystem: Host-associated > Plants > Phyllosphere > Unclassified | place: USA... | reverse complement strand
GTCCGAACGAGCCGACGAGGTCGAACTGACCGATCAGCGAGAAGTCGGGCAGGCTGAACCAGTTCGTCGGCACGCCGGGAACGGTCATGTGCCAGCCGGCAGGGTTCACCTCACCATCGCCGCCGACGGCCGGGCCGAGCTTCAGGAGCCCCTCCACGATGATCGACACGACGGTGCCGGCGACGATGCCGATGAGGATCGCACCGGGCACCCTGCGGGCGATCAGCACGCCCATCAGCACCATCGTGCCGATGAAGATCAGAGTGGGGACCGAGCTGAGCGAGCCGCCGTCGCCGAGCTGCACCGGAGGGCCCGCCGGGGTGCGGTTGACGAAACCCGAGTCGACGAACCCGATGAAGGCGATGAACAGGCCGATGCCGACCGTGATGGCGGCCTTGAGCGCGTGGGGCACGGCGTGGAAGATCGCGGTGCGGATGCCCGTGGCACCGAACAGCACGATCAGCACGCCGTTGATCATGACCAGACCCATCGCCTCGGGCCAGGTGACGCCCTGAACGACGGAGACGGCGAGGAAGGAGTTGATGCCCAGTCCGGCGGCGAGCGCGAACGGCACACGGGCGATGAAGCCCATCAGCAGCGTCATGACGCCGGCGGTGAGGCCGGTGACGGCGCCGACCTGAGCGAAGTCGAGGGAGTTGCCGACGGCGTCGACGCCTCCCGACAGGATGATCGGGTTGAGGATGACGATGTAAGCCATCGCGAAGAACGTCACGACGCCGCCGCGGATCTCCTGCGGAACCGTGGATCCGCGCTTGGTGATCTCGAAGAAGCGGTCGAGCGCGCTGCGCGGTTCGGGGGCGCTCGTGGTGCTCGTCGTGCTCGTGGTGCTCTTGCGGGGAAGATCCGCGTCTTCGCGGATGCCGGTGGTCTGAGACATGGCGATAGTGCTCTCTGTCGGGTGGAGAGGGATGGGTGGGCGAGCGTGCGCACGAGCGTCGGTGCTCGGGCGGCGGTGCTCGGTGAGTCGGTACTCGGTGAGTCGATGCGGAGTGGTCAGTACTCGGTGCGGGCCGAGTTCTGGTTCCACTCGGTGAAGGGCGCGACACGCGTGTCGGCGTCGAGGGTCTCGCGTGCGACCGGCATGATCTCGCGGTCGGCGGGACCGCCCTCGAAGTACCGGTAGAACACGGCGTCGTCGAAGCCGGCATCCGCTGCGTCGTCGCGGTCTGCCGCGAAGTAGACCCGGTCGATGCGCGCCCAGAGCGAGGTGGCGAGGCACATCGGGCAGGGCTCGCAGCTCGTGTAGAGCGTGGCGCCGGTGAGGTCGAACGTGCCGAGCCCCTGGCAGGCGTTGCGGATGGCGGTCACCTCGGCGTGAGCCGAAGGGTCGAGGTTCGCGGTGACACGATTGACCCCTTCGAAGACCTGGCCGTCTGCCGAGACGACGATCGCCCCGAACGGACCGCCCGCGTTGCGGACGTTCTGCACGGCGATGTCGACGGCACGGGCGAGATACTGGGCAGGTGTGAGTTGTGCCCCGAGAGCGGTGGTTGACATGCTTGAGAGCTTCCTTGCAATCTCACAGCAGTGATACGGCTTATCGGGTCGGATCCGGATCGGAACGTTCCACGAGATATACGTCGAACCGCTTGTTCTTCTGTTGTCGACTCGGAACTCGTGGTCGCGGTTCCGGGCTGAGAAAGACGGTAACAGGATCTTCGGCGCACGTCCAGCTTCTTGTGAAAGTTTGTTTTCACCATGTGGTATACAGGCACCATGCTCACTGACGAACGCGATCGCCCTCTGCGCGATCTGCGCATCTCGGTGACCGACCGCTGCAACTTCCGCTGCGTGTACTGCATGCCGAAGGAGATCTTCGGCCGCGACTACGCCTTCCTCGACCGCGACGAGCTGCTGAGCTTCGAGGAGATCACCCGCATCGCCACCGTCGCCGCCGCGCACGGCGTGCAGAAGCTGCGGCTGACCGGGGGCGAGCCGTTGCTGCGCCGCGGCATCGAGACCCTGATCGAGCAGCTCGCCGCGATCCGGACTCCTGAGGGCGAGCCGCTCGACCTCGCCCTGACCACGAACGGCTCGGCACTCGCCATGAAGGCCGAGGCGCTCAAGGCGGCTGGCCTGAAGCGGGTCACGGTGTCGCTCGACTCGCTCGACGACGAGCTGTTCCAGCGGATGAACGACGTGCGCTTTCCGGTGAGCCGGGTGCTCGACGGCATCGACGCCGCCCATGCGGCGGGTCTCGGTCCGATCCGGCTCAACATGGTCGTGAAGCGGGGCGTCAACGACGGCGAGATCCTCGACATGGCCAGGCACTTCAAGGGCACCCCGTACACGCTGCGCTTCATCGAGTACATGGATGTGGGCAACACCAACGGCTGGTCGCTCGACGAGGTCGTGCCCTCCGCCGAGATCATCGAGCTCATCGGGGCGGAGTTCCCGCTCGAGCAGGCGGCGTCGACCGTGCCGGGCGAGACCGCGAAGCGCTGGCGCTACGCCGACGGCACCGGCGAGATCGGCGTGATCTCCAGCGTCACCAACGCGTTCTGCGGCACGTGCACGCGCGCCAGGATCTCGACCGAGGGAAAGCTCTTCACCTGCCTGTTCGCCTCGAAAGGCCACGACCTGCGGGCGCTCATGCGCGGCGGCGCCGACGACGTCGAGCTCGCCGCAGCAATGGCATCCATCTGGGGCGGCCGCAGCGATCGCTACTCCGAGATCCGCGCCGGGCTCACCCCGGCGCTGCGCACGCAGCGCAAGCGCATCGAAATGTCGTACATCGGCGGCTGACGCCGACTGCCTCGCGCGACCGGTCAGTCGAGAACGTCGGCGATGACGTCCCAGATGTCGTCCGCGACCGACCGCTTGCTTCCGGATGCCCTGGCCACGACCGCGCCGCCGTCGCCGATGATGTGCACGGCGTTCTCCCCCGACTCGAACCCTCGGTCCCAGCCGACCTCGTTGACCACGAGCAGATCGACGCCCTTGCGCTCGCGCTTGCGCCGTGCGCGCTCGAGCAGCTCGTCACGATCATCCGGCGTCTCGGCGGCGAACGCCACGACGACCTGCCCCGGGTGGCGCCGCGCAGCCAGGTGGGCGACGATGTCCTCGTTCTGCACGAGCTCGATGCTCTCGAGCGGGCCCGACTCCTTCGTCAGCTTGCGGTCGGAGACGTCGGCCGGGCGGTAGTCGGCGACGGCGGCGGCCATCACGATCACCGCCGCGTCCTCTGACGCGCGACGCATCGCCTCGCCGAGCTCGGCCGCGGTGCCGGCGTGCTCGATGCGGATGCCGGGGTGACGCTCGGCGTCGGCGAGCACCGCGCCGTCGATGTGCGCGGCGACGAGTTCGACCTCGGCACCGCGGTCTGCCGCGGCGAGCGCCAGGGCGACTCCCTGGCGCCCGCTGGAGCGGTTCCCGAGAAAGCGCACGGGGTCGAGGGGCTCACGGGTGCCGCCCGCCGAGACCACGACGCGCAGCCCGTCGAGATCCTCGTTGTCACCCGAACCCGCCGGGGTGGGCCCGATCAGGGCGAGCGCCTCGGCCATGATCTGCTCGGGCTCGAGCATCCGCCCCGGTCCCGAATCCCCGCCGGTCAGCTCGCCCTCGTCTGGCCCGAGGATCGCGACGCCGCGCTCGCGCAGAGTGGCGACGTTCGCCTGGGTCGCGGGGTGCCGCCACATCTCGGTGTGCATCGCCGGGGCGATCACGACCGGCGCCGTGGTCGCGAGCAGCGTGGTGCCCAGCAGATCGTCGGCCAGGCCCGCCGCCATCTTCGCGATCGTGTTCGCGGTGGCCGGAGCGACGATCACGAGCTCGGCGGCCTGGCCGAGCGCGACGTGGCGCACCTGCGCGACGTCTTCATGGACGCTCGTGGTGACCGGCCTGCGGCTGATCGCCTCCCACGTGGGCAGCCCGACGAAGCGCAGCGCGTCTTCGGTCGGCACGACGGTGACCTCATGGCCCGCCTTGATCAGCAGGCGCACCAGATGCACGCTCTTGTACGCGGCGATCCCGCCGGTGACGGCGACGACGATGTTCACGCTTCGATTCTGCCCCAGGCCGCGGGGGTGCGGGGCGCGCTTAGACTCGTGCTCGTGTGCACCGTCGTGATCGATGTCGCCCCCGCTTCCGACCAGCGCGCGCGGCTGCTGGCCGTGCGCGACGAGGATCCGGATCGTCCGTGGGACGACCTCGGCGAGTGGTGGCCGGACCAGCGCCCCGGGGTGATCGGCATCCGCGATCGCCGCGCCGGCGGCGCCTGGCTCGCCGCCGACCCTGCCGCGGGGCGTCTCGCCGTGCTGCTCAACCGCGCCGACGTGCTCGATCTGCCGGCCGACCAGGCGCTCTCGCGCGGGTCGCTCGCGCTGGAGTCGGTCGCCGGCCGCTCGCCGGATGCCCCTGATCAGGGCGATGTGGTGAGGCGGATGCACGGGTTCAACCTGCTCGAAGTCACGCGGGACCGAGCGCGGGTGCTGTCATGGGATGGCGTCGAGCTGCGCGAGACCCGCGTGCCTGAGGGCGTGCACATGATCGCGCACGACGATCTCGACGACCCGCGCACTGCGCGCATCGAGGCGTGGCTGCCCCGGTTCGCGGCCGCTGCCCCGGAGGACGACGGCTGGGCGTCGCGCTGGGTGGATGTGCTCGGCGAGAGCGCCGCGCTCTCACCCGAAGACGACAGGGCGATCGTGCGCGACAACCACGTGCACGGCTACCCGACCATGTCGCTGCTGTTCTGCACCGCCGAGGTCGCGCCCGGCACCGTGGCCGTGCAGTCGCGCGTTCTGGCCCGCCCTGGACACTGGGACTGACAGGGGCGCTGCGACCATCGGGCGGCGACGCGCCCGCCTTCCCCGATTTGACGTTGCGCATCGTGGAACGCTATTGACTCCTCGTCGATCCCGCGCGTACTCTTTTCATATAGCAAGACGATTCTTCCACTTTATGGAAACGAGAACGGAGAGGGACATGAGCGCACACGCGATCGAGGCGAACGGGTACGTCCCGTCCGCAGAGAACCCGTCGGTCAACATCGACCCGGACTTCCACCTGCCTGCCGACGAGGGCAACGGCTTCATCCGCGCATTCCGCATCCTCTTCCCGAAGGCGGCCTGAGGACTCACGCGCGAGAAGAGGGGATCGGCTCCGCCCACCGGCGGACCGATCCCCTCTTGCGCACCTGCGGCTCGAGCATCCGCGCGAGATCTGCGCTGCAGCACGAGACAGAGCGTCCGGAGGTACGTCTCGTGCCCGAGAAGATGTCTCTCGAAGGTGCGGCTGGAGTGCTGCTCAGCGGCCCGGTCTCAGGACCGGAGCAGTGCGGGGGCATCGGCGCCGATCGCACGGCCGACCTCGCGCAGCAGCGGCACGGCGTTGGCCATGCTCTTCGCCGGCTCGGGCTCGATCGCGCTCAGCGCATAGACCTTCGCGAAGCCCGCAGACGCCGCCTGCGCGGCATCCAGCGTCGTACGGCCGCACACCGCGACGACGGACTTGCCCGCCCTCGCCGCCGCCGCCGAGACGCCCAGCGGCGTCTTACCGCCGAGGCTCTGATCATCGAGGCTGCCCTCGCCGGTGATCACGAGATCGGCGTCGGCGATGCGGGCCTCCAGCCCCGTCAGACGCTGGATCACATCGATGCCGGGCTCGCGCACGGCACCGAGCACAGCGAGCGCGGCGTAGCCCACACCGCCGGCCGCGCCCGCACCGGGCGCGGACGCCGACGGTCGCACGCCGGGCAGCGAATCGACGAGCTCTGAGAGACGCGAGAGGCCGGCCTCGAGGACGGCGACATCATCGGCGCTCGCCCCCTTCTGCGGCGCGAACACCGCGGCGGCCCCCCGGTCTCCCAGAAGAGGATTGTCGACATCGGCGGCGAGCACGAAGCTCACGCCGTCGAGTCGGGGGTCGAGGCCGGAGATGTCGGCCGAGACCAGGTCGACCAGACCCGCACCCCCGGGGCGGACGGGCCGGTCTTCGGTGCGCAGCGCCACACCCAGCGCCTGCAGCATGCCTGCACCGCCGTCGGTGCAGGCGCTGCCGCCCACACCGAGCACGATCGAGGTCGCCCCGCGGTCGAGCGCGGCGACGATGAGCTCGCCGGTGCCGCGGCTGGTGGCGCCGAGGGCGTCCTTCTCGCCGTTCGGCAGCACGTCCAGGCCGCTCGCCGCCGCCATCTCGATGATCGCCTCGTCGTCGCGCAGGGCGAAGGTGGCATCCACCTGCCGCCCGGTCGGACCCGTCACCGACACCGTCACCGGGGTGAAGCCGCTGGCGACGGCCGCGTCGACCGTGCCCTCCCCGCCGTCGGCGACAGGAGCCGCGTCGACGACGGCATCCGGGATGATCTCCCGAATGCCGTCGGCGAGCGCCGCCGCGACCTCGGAGCCCGTCGCCGAGCCCTTGAACTTGTCAGAGGCGATGAGGATGCGCATGTCGATCAGTCAAGCAGAGCGTAGATCGCCTCAGGTGCATCGGCGGGCGACGACGCGAGGTCTTCGAACTCGTTCATGGTGTCGAGGTCGGCGCCCATCGCGATGTTCGTCACGCGCTCGAGGATGACCTCGACGACAACGGGCACCTGGAACTCGTCGCGCAGACGCGCGGCCTCGGCGAACCCGGCAGCGAGCTCTTCGGGCCGCTCGACGCGGATCGCCTTGCAGCCCAGGCCCTCGGCGACCTTCACGTGGTCGACGCCGTAACCGGTCGCGACGCTGTTCGGGTCGTTCGGGGTGTTGATGTTGTCGAAGGCCAGCGAGACCTCGTAGTCCATCTCGAAGCCGCGCTGCGACTGACGGATCAGGCCCAGGTAGCTGTTGTTCACCACGACGTGGATGTACGGCAGCTTGTGCTGCGCACCGACGGCGAGCTCTTCGATCATGAACTGGAAGTCGTAGTCACCCGAGAGCGCGACGACCTGCTCCCCCGGCTTGCCCCGGACGACGCCGAGGGCGGCAGGACCAGTCCAGCCGAGGGGGCCTGCCTGGCCGGCGTTGATCCACTTGCGCGGGCCGTAGACGTGCAGCAGCTGTGCGCCGGCGATCTGCGACAGGCCGATCGTGGTGACGAACGTGGTGTCGCGGTCGAACGCCGTGAGCATCTCCTGGTAGACGCGGTGCGGCTTCATCGGCACGTTGTCGAAGTTCGTCTTGCGCTGCAGGCGTGCCTTGCGGTCGCGGCACTCCTGCGCCCAGCCGTTGTAGTCGGGCAGCTCGGCGACGCGGTCGCGGGCCGCTGCGAGCAGCGCGTCGATGAACGCGCCGGCGTCGGAGACCACTCCGTAATCGGGCGCGAACACGCGGCCGATCTGGGTCGGCTCGATGTCGACGTGCACGAAGGTGCGGCCCTTGCGGTACGTGTCCAGACCGCCGGTGTGGCGGTTGGCCCAGCGGTTGCCGATGCCGAGCACGAAGTCGCTCTCGAGGAAGCTCGCGTTGCCGTAGCGCTGCGAGGTCTGGATGCCGACGAGGCCTGCGGCCAGCGGGTGGTCATCGGCGATGGCGCCCCAGCCCATCAGGGTGGGCACGACCGGAACGCCGAGGGTCTCAGCCAGCTCGACGAGCTTGTCGGACGCACCGGAGTTGACGATGCCGCCGCCGGCGACGATCACCGGGTGCTTCGACGAGGTCAGCATGTCGAGCACCTTCTCGGCCTGCGCGGCCGTGGCCGCGGGCTTAGCGACCGGCAGCGGCTCGTAGGTGTCGATGTCGAACTCGATCTCCGTCATCTGCACGTCGAACGGCAGGTCGATCAGCACCGGGCCCGGGCGGCCGGAGCGCATGATCTGGAACGCGCTCTGGAACACGCCTGGCACCTGGGCGCCCTCGAGCACGGTCTTGGCGAACTTGGTCACCGGCTTCGCGATGGACGCGATGTCGACGGCCTGGAAGTCCTCCTTGTCGAGCTTCGCCACCGGCGCCTGGCCGGTGATGCACAGCATCGGGATGCTGTCGGCGATCGCCGCGTACAGACCGGTGATCATGTCGGTGCCTGCAGGGCCCGAGGTGCCGAGGCAGACGCCGATGCGTCCGTCGCCGGTGCGGCTGTAGCCGTCAGCCATGTGCGACGCGCCCTCGACGTGGCGGGCGAGGGTGTGGCGGATGCCGCCGTTGGCGCGCATCGCGGAGTACAGGGGGTTGATGGCGGCTCCCGGCAGGCCGAACGCCTCGTCGGCGCCCTCCTTGATCAGGATCTGGACGATGGCGTCCACTGCACGCATGCGGGTCATGATGTGTCCTTAGTTGTTGTCGCGGCCGGAGAGCTCAGCGGTGAGCTTGAAGAGGCCGGAGTGGTCGAGGCCGCCGTCGCCGCGGGCGACGAGCGAGGTGACGAGCTGGGCGACAGCCGAGCCGAGGGGCACCGCGACGCCGGCGCCACGGGCTGCGGCGGTGACGATGCCGAGGTCCTTGTTGTGCAGGGCCAGGCGGAAGCCGGGGGCGAAGTCGCGGTCGAGCATCTTCTGCCCCTTCTGGTCGAGGACCTTGGAGCCGGCGAGACCGCCGCCGAGCACCGTGAGGGCCGCATCGGTGTCGACGCCGTATGCCTCGAGGAACACGATCGCCTCGCTGAGCGCCTGGATGTTGACCGCGACGATGAGCTGGTTGGCGGCCTTCACCGTCTGACCGGCGCCCGCGGGGCCGACGTGCACGATGGTCTTGCCGACCGCGTTCAGCACGGGCTCGGCCTTCGCGAAGTCCTCGGGCGAGCCGCCGGTCATGATCGACAGCACGCCGTCGATCGCGCCCTGCTCGCCGCCCGAGACCGGGGCGTCGACGGCGCCGAATCCGGCGGCGACGGCCTCTTCGGCGAGCTCCTTGGCGACGTCGGGGCGGATCGACGAGTTGTCGATCCACAGCGCTCCGGGCTTCGCGTTGGCGAAGACGCCCTCCTCGCCGCGGACGACACCCTCGACGTCCGGGGAGTCGGGAACCATCGTGATGATGACGTCGGCGTCCTTGACGCCCTCGGCGATGCTCGCCGCCCCCTTGCCGCCCGCCTCGACGAGCTTCTCGACGGCCTCGGGGCTGCGGTTGACGCCGGTGACGGTGTATCCCGCCTTGACGAGGTTCTTCGCCATGGGAAGGCCCATGATGCCGAGACCGATGATGGTGATGTTGGTCATGTCGTCGCTCCTTCGCGGAAGTGGGATGTCAGTTCTTGGTCCAGGCGAACGGGTCTGCCTGGGTGGCCTTGTACTCGAGGCCGATGACGCCGTCGTAGCCGCCGGCGCGTGCCGCGTCGATCCACTCGGCGATGGGCAGTTCGCCGGTGCCGGGTTCGCCGCGGCCGGGAGCGTCGGCGATCTGGATGTGACCGAACTCGCCCGCGTGGTCGGCGATGACCGCGGCGACGTCGTCGCCGTTGACGGCGAGGTGGTAGAAGTCGGCGAGCAGCTTGACGTTGTCGACGCCGTGCTCGTCCTTGACGCGCGCGATGATGGCGAGCGCGTCGGCGGCGGTCTTCAGCGGGTACGCATCGGCGCCCGAGACGGGCTCGAGCAGCACGATCCCACCGATGCGCGCGACGGCTTTGCCGGCGATCGCGAGGTTCTCGACAGCGAGGTCGTCCTGCGCCTGCGCGTCGACGCCGTCCTGGCGCAGGCCGTAGAGGGCGTTGAACGCCGTGGTTCCGGTGCGCTCTCCGATGCCGACGACGACCTCGACGTTGTCGCGGAACTCGCCCTCACGGCCGACCCACGAGACCAGACCGCGGTCACCTGCGGGCATGTCGCCGGCGAAGAAGTTGAGGCCGGTGAGCTGCACGCCGGCATCCTGGATCGCGGCGACGAACGCGTCGACCTCCTGCTGCGCGGGCACAGCCGTGGCGAAGGGCCACCAGAACTCGACGGCGTCGAAGCCGGCGGCCTTGGCAGCGGCGGGGCGCTCGTTCACGGGGAGGTCGGTCAGCAGGATCGAGGCGTTGACGGTGTAGCTCATGATCGTCCTTGATTTCGGATTACGGAAGAAAAGTTCCTAGTGATGAAAGCGTAAGACGGGCGCGAACACCCTGTCAACGAAGAGGGGCGCGCATTCCAGCATCCGGAACCGGCTGGGATCAGGAGCGCATCTCGATCACCCTCTGGCGTGCAGACCGCGGCACGGCATCCCACCGCCGAGAGAT
>Ga0308158_10005760_pt1 | contig 10099 bp, 8 predicted proteins | sample PhyBR2_FD_201038 | JGI IMG/M metagenome (GOLD analysis project Ga0308158, IMG submission 201038) | Phyllosphere microbial communities from UC Gill Tract Community Farm, Albany, California, United States - DLSLB.R2 | ecosystem: Host-associated > Plants > Phyllosphere > Unclassified | place: USA... | reverse complement strand
AGCTGGAAACAGGCGCCACGCGACTGGCGATTTCCGGAGCGGCTGAAATGGGTGCAATCGCAGACGACGGGCATCGAGATCTATCCGCCGACCTTGCTGCGGGACCGGGTCATGACCTGCGGTCGCGGACTGAATGCGCTGCCGATCGCGGAGTTCGTTTTCGCGGCGATATTGCGCGCCGAGAAGCGGCTGGAGGAGACACGTGCCCGCCGCGAATCGGACTGGCGACGGCACGACATCGGCCGCGTCTACGGCAAGACGCTCGGCCTCATCGGTTACGGCAGCCTCGGCCAGGCGATCGCCCGCCGGGCGCTGGCCTTCGACATGAACGTCATGGTCAACCGGCGCACGGCCTGGGAGGGAGACAGCGGCATCGTCGCGGCTGGTATCGATGAGATATTCGCTACCGCCGACCATCTCGTCATCGCCGCGCCGCTGACCGCGGAGACGGAAGGAATGATCGATCGTAAATTGCTTGGTGCGGCCAAGCCAGGTTTGCATCTCATCAACATCTCACGCGGCGGCCTTGTCGATCAGCAAGCTCTGGTGGCGGCACTCGTCGCGGGAGATATCGGCAGCGCCACGCTGGATGTGACAACGCCGGAGCCGCTCCCCGACGGCCACCCGCTCTACGAATTGCCCAATGTCTTCATCAGCCCGCACATTTCCTGGGCCGGCGGCGATCAGGATCAGGCCTTCAAGCATAGGCTGATGCGAAACCTCGACGCCTATCTCAAAGGCGGACAGCTTGAGGCTCTTGTCGATCCCGTGCGCGGTTACTGACCGGGATCAAACGGCTCAATCATCACGTGCGCCCGGAAAGACTTCGGCTTGGCTGTTTGGAGTGCCGCAAGAACGGATCTTTCCGAGCGCACAAGATAGGCGTCTAGCTGGTCCGATGCCGTCTCGATGTCGCCAGCCTCAAGAGACGCAAGGAGTTCGCAATTCAGAGCGATGTAGGGAGCATGCAGATGGGCGGTATCCTCGAACTGAGCGAACACCAGGCGGAGCTCCGCCAGAACAAGCTCAAAGCAGGCACTTAGCCGAGGGCTATCGCATAGCTCGACCATCGAGCGATGAAACTCCATGTTGATTGTACCCACGCTTCGCCAGTCGCCAGCCTCTCGCGACGCCTCGGTGCGCGCCAGAAGCTCCCTCATGCGCGCCAATGCCGGGTGTGTGCGGACAGCAGCACGAACGGCGCCTTTCTGGATGACATGCCTCACCCTGTAGATATCAACGACCGAAGCTTCGCCTGGCGTGGCAACGAAGACGCCACGGTTGGGTATGTGCACGAGCAGGTTCTGGCTGGTCAGCAGGCGGAATATTTCGCGCAGCGTGTTGCGTGAGATCCCGAACTGGGTGGCGATCTGCTGTTCGGAAAGCTTGGCGCCCGGCGCCAACTCGCCCGAGATCAGCATTTCGCGAATTTTTCCCGCGATCTGCGCCGTCAACGGCTCGTCGTCCATGTCCGTAATCGCCGTGCGCGTCATCAACGCCCTTTCCCCCTTTGTTCAGGGCACCATATCGAATTCCAGCGCATGCCAACCGGCCTTATCGCCGGCCATCAGCAGCACGTCCAAAAATGCGGTCAGGCATATTGTTCAACAATCTTTATTGCTTTATTGAACAATAATCCGTGACGTCAGTATTTTCAATGGAGATGGAACATGGCGGCAATCGATCTGAACAGCGATCTCGGCGAGAGCTTCGGCCCATGGCCGATGGGGGATGACGCCGCCATGCTGGCGACGGTGACGAGCGCCAACATCGCCTGCGGCTTCCATGCCGGCGATCCCTCGGGAATCCTGACGGTGCTAAAAGAAGCGACGCGGCGCGGTGTCGCCGTCGGCGCCCATATCGGTTACCGTGATCTCGTCGGCTTCGGCCGTCGCAACATGGATCCATCGAGCGCCGAACTCGTCGGCGACACGATCTACCAGATCGGCGCCTTGCAGGGTCTGGCGAAGGCCGCCGGAACTAGGGTGCGCTACGTGAAGCCGCATGGCGCACTCTACAACACCATCGCCCATGACGCCCGCCAGGCCGCCGATGTCATCGAAGGCATCAAGGCCGTCGATCCAAGCCTCGTGCTGATGGCATTGGCCGGAGCGCCGATCGTCGCACAAGCGCGCGAGGCCGGACTGACCGTCGAAGCCTCGTCAGCCGCCGATTGGACGGCTCGGTGATCCATGATCCGCAAGCCGTCGCCGAGCGCATGTTGCGCATGGTCAGCGATGGGCGCGTCGTGGCGATCGACGGAACCGAAATCGCGCTCGACGCACAGTCGATCTGCATTCACGGCGACACGCCGGCGGCCGTCGCGATCGCCCGCACGCTCCGCCAGACACTGGAGGCACGCGGCGTCGAGCTCAAATCCTTCGTCGATATGTCGTCATGAGCGAGCGCCTGCGTTTCCTGCCCTCCGGCAGCGACAGTTTCCTCGTCGAGCTCGACGATCTGGCCGCCACGCTGACCCTGCTCGACGCCCTCCTGGCGGCGGGGCTCGAAGGTGTACGCGAAGTGATCCCAGGCGCGCGCACCGTCATGGTGCGCTTCGATCCGTGGCTGAGGAGCGCGGCAGGGCTTTACGACAGGATCGCCGCGCTCGACCTTTCCACACGCTCGTCTCGTGGCGGCGAGCTCTTCGAGATTCCAGTCTCCTACGATGGCGAGGACCTGGGCGATGTCGCCGAGATGCTCGGCTGTACGATCGAAGAGGTCATTCAGCGCCACACCGAGGCGACCTACACCGTCGCCTTCACCGGCTTTGCCCCTGGCTTTGCCTATATGACCTCAGACGATCCACGTTTCGACGTGCCGCGCCGCAAGAGCCCACGGGTAAAGATCCCCGCCGGCTCGGTCGCCATCGCCGGCAAGTTCGGCGGTATCTACCCATCCGACAGCCCCGGCGGCTGGCAGCTGCTCGGCAAGACGCCGCTCGCGATGTGGGACACGACGCGGGAGCGCGCCGCACTCCTGGCGCCCGGTGACCGCGTGCGCTTTCGCGACATAGCCAAGGGCGCTGTCGTTCCTGTGTCCTCGCCCAAGCCGTCGGCCGACGAGGCTCCAATACAGAAGGCCGGATTGCTGGTCACCCGCGCGGATCGTCCGGCACTGTTCCAGGATCTTGGCCGACCGGGTCTCGCCAGCCAGGGTGTCTCCGAATCCGGCGCGCTCGACCGCACGGCGATGATCGCGGCCAATCGCTGCCTCGGGAACCCGCGCGATGCCGCCGTGATCGAGGTGCTCTTCGGAGGCTTCGCCTTCAAGGCCGATCGGTCCGTCACCGTCGCGGTAACCGGCGCCCCCTGTCCGCTGACGATCCGCGCGGCGGCAGGCGGCGAGAGCGGCGCCAATTTCGCCAGCCCGATCGCCCTTGATACCGGCGACGAGTTGGTGCTCGGCATCCCGCCCGAGGGCATGATGAGCTACCTCGCCCTACGCGGCGGGTTCGAGGTTCAGCCGGTGCTAGGCTCGGCGGCGACCGACACGCTCGCCAAGGTAGGCCCGGCGCCGATCGCGGCCGGCGACATCCTGGTTCCGGCCGAGCGGCGATCACTTGCGGTCATGCCGACCGACGCCAAGCAGCGGCGCCTGCCGCGCGCCGGCGAAGTCGTGACGCTCGATATCGTGCTCGGCCCGCGCACCGACTGGTTCACCGAGCAGGGCGTCGCCACGCTGACATCGCAGGAGTGGGACGTAACGCCTCAATCCAGCCGCGTCGGCATGCGTCTTGACGGCAAGGTGGCCATCGAACGTTCGGACAATGCCGAACTGCCTTCCGAGGGCACGGCACTCGGCGCGATCCAGGTGCCGCATAGCGGCCAGCCCGTGCTCTTCCTTGCCGATCATCCCCTGACAGGGGGCTATCCGGTCATCGGCGTCGTCGCCAGCTACCATCTCGACCTCGCCGGCCAGATCCCGATCGGCGCCCGCATCCGTTTCAATCCGATCTCCGCCTTCGAGCCGCGCGAGGTCATCGCCGGCAACGAGCCGAACAGGACACTGATTTCATGAAAAAGCTGCTCATTGCCAATCGCGGCGAAATCGCCATCCGCATCATCCGCGCCGCCCGCGACTATGGCGTCGCCTCGGTCGCCATCTATTCGGATGCCGACGCCAGCTCGCTGCATGCCGAACTTGCCGACGAGGCCTTTGGTCTCGGCGCCGGTCGCCCCGGGGACACCTATCTGAACATCGAGAAGATCCTTGAGATCGCCAAACGCGCCGGCGCCGATGCCGTCCACCCTGGCTATGGCTTTCTCTCCGAACGCGCGGAGTTCGCGCAGGCGGTCATCGATGCCGGCCTGATCTGGGTTGGTCCGGCGCCCGATGTCATCACCGCGCTTGGCGACAAGGTCGAGGCGCGGCGCATAGCCGAAAGCGTCGGCGCACCGCTCGTAAAGGGCTCCGCCGGACCGCTGGCCTCTGCCGCCGAGGCAGTCGCCTTCGCCCGCGAGGCCGGATTGCCGCTGGCGATCAAGGCCGCCTTTGGTGGCGGCGGGCGCGGCATGAAGGTGGCGCACCATATCGATGAAGTCGGCGAGCTCTTCGATTCCGCCGTTCGCGAGGCCGTCGAGGCCTTCGGCCGTGGCGAATGCTACGCCGAGCAGTTCCTGGAAAAGCCGCGCCACATCGAAGCGCAGGTAATCGCCGACAGGCACGACAACACCGTCGTGCTTGGCACCCGCGACTGCTCGCTGCAGCGCCGCAACCAGAAACTCGTCGAAGAGGCGCCGGCTCCCTTCATCACCGAGGAGCAGCGCCAGCGCATCCATGATGCCGCCCGCGCGATCTGCGCCAAGGCCGGCTATACCGGCGCCGGCACGGTCGAGTTCCTGCTTTCGCAAAACGGCACGATCTCTTTCCTTGAGGTCAACACGCGCCTGCAGGTGGAGCATCCCGTGACCGAGGAGACCACGGGCATCGATATCGTCATCGAGCAGCTGCGGATTGCCGATGGCCTACCGCTCTCGGTGATGGAAACGCCCAAGCCGCGCGGCCACGCCTTCGAATTCCGTATCAACGCCGAAGATCCGGGCCGTGGCTTCCTGCCGACGCCGGGCCTCATCACCCGCTTCCGCGCACCATCAGGTCCCGGCATTCGCCTCGACACCGGCGTCGAGAGCGGTTCGGAAATCCCCGGCCTCTATGATTCCATGATGGCGAAGCTGATCGTGACAGGCGCGACCCGCGAGGAAGCGCTGGTCCGCGCGCGGCGCGCACTTGCCGAGTTCCGCATCGAGGGCGTGGCGTCCGTGCTGCCATTCCACCGTGCCGTTCTCGAGGAAAAGGACTTTACCGGCGAGGACGGTTTCAAGGTCTTCACCAACTGGATCGAGACCGAATTCCGCGGCGTCGCCTCCTCGCGGAGGATCGAGCCCGCCGACGGCAACCTCATCCGCAGCTTCATCGAGATCGACGGCAAGCGCCACGAGATCGGCTTGCCGGCGGCGCTGTTTTCCGGCCTAGCCGCCGCCCCGCAAGCATCCTCTGCGCAAGCGTCCCAGCAGCGCGAAGGCGCCGTTACCGCGCCTATTCCAGGCACGTTCCGGCAGTGGCTGGTCGAGGACAATGCGACGGTTGCCGAGGGCGAGATCGTTGCCGTGATCGAGGCCATGAAGATGGAGACACGCGTTGCCGCGCCCAAGGCCGGCACGATCAAGCTCAGCGCCAAGGTGGGCGACAGCGTCGGCCTCGGCGCGGAGCTGGCGCTCATCGCGTAAGAGGAAGCGTAAAGCTCAAAGCAGAAAGCCGGCGGGTCTTGCGATGCGCCGGCTTTCTTTTGTTCAGATGATAAAAGAGCGATCAGCTCTGCCGCATGAACTGCTGGATGCGACTGTCGGACGGAGAGCTTTCCAGTTCGTCCGCCGTCATGTTGACGACGACATGGCCGTTTTCCATCATCACGACGCGGTCGCTGACGCGGCTGACGAAGCGCATTTCGTGGGTGACGATCACCATGGTCATGCCTTCGCGGGCGAGGCCCTCGATGACCTGCAGCACTTCGCCGACCAGCTCCGGATCGAGCGCCGAGGTCGGCTCGTCGAACAGCATGATCTCGGGATCCATGGCGAGCGCGCGGGCAATCGCGACACGCTGCTTCTGGCCACCCGAGAGCTGGTGCGGGTACTTGTTGGCATGCGCCGCCAGACCGACACGGGCCAAGTGGTTCATCGCCGCCGCGCGCACCGCCTGCTTGTCGCGATTGCCGTGATAGCGCGGGCCGAAGGTCACGTTCTCGAGCGCCGTCATGTGCGGGAAGAGGTTGAACGATTGGAACACCATGCCGAGACAGGTGACGCGATGATGGAAATCGGGAACCATGCGGTATCCCTTCGCGTCGGCCGTGATCCACTCGTTTCCATCGAGCGTGATGCGGCCGTTGTCGATATCCTGCAGCGCGTTGATCGTGCGGATGAGCGTCGTCTTGCCGGAGCCCGAGGGACCGATGATGCTCAGCACCTCGCCCTTGCGCACCTGAAGCGATACGTCTGCCAGAGCCCGCTTGTCGCCGAAGCTTTTGACTATGCCATCGATGCCGACCACGACCTCTTCGCCGACGCGGCGTTCGTTGCTGGCAACGTTTGCCTGGGCGACGGCTGTCGGCACGGCGATCTCCGCGCCGGTCATCCTGGAGATGTCGAGACGCCCTTCGAGGCGCGCCAGGAAGAAGCTGAAGATCGAGACGACGAGCACGTAGTAGAACGAAACCGCGACCAGCGTTTCGATGACCATGAAGTTCCGGGTGTAGAGCCGCTGGCCGACGAGCAGGATTTCCGCGAGCGAGATGACCGAGACAAGCGAGGTCAGCTTGACGATGGTGATGAATTCGTTGCCGAGCGAGGGCAGCGCCACGCGGATCGCCTGTGGCAGAATGATATGCCGGTACTTGCCGACGGGGCGTACGCCGAGGGCGTGGGCCGCTTCATGCTGCCCCGGATCGACGGCGATGAGGCCGGCGCGGTGGATTTCCGCGAGATAGGCGGTTTCCGATATGACCAGCGCGATCAGCCCGGCCCAGAAGGGCACTGACAGCACCGGCCCGAGCGCCGGCATGAACTGCGGCATATTGTAGACGAAGATCAGCAACACCAGCAGCGGCAGGCTACGGAAAAGCCAGATGTAGGTCTTCGCGAACCAGCGCACCGCGCGCAGGCTGGATTGCCGCGCGAGCGCCAGGAGGAAGCCGAGCACGGTTCCGATGACCCAGGTCAGCACGCCGAGCCAGGCGACGAGCGCCGTCGCGCGCCAGAAGTCCGGATAAAGCACGAGGCTGAAGAGGTAATTCCAGTCGAAGTTCATGGGCGGGTATCCCCAAAAGAGCAGCGGCGCCGAAGCGCCGCGCATTCCTGTGTTGATCAGTCAGGCGAGCGCCTCGCCGGCACCCGCCCGCAACGCTTATTGGCCAACAGCAGCCTTGAACTCGGCTTCCGTCGACTTTGCCACGCCATATTTGGCAAACAGGGCCTCGTAATCGGCATCGCCATCGAGCTTCGCCAGCGTATCGCGCAGGAAGGATGCCACCTCGGTGTTGCCCTTCTTCACGCCGAAGCCGACGATGACGGGGTAAAGCTGTTCGGTGGAGGTGACCTTCAGGCGGCCGTTCAGCTTCTTGGCGGCATCGGCGAGCACTGCCGAGTTTTCCAGCTGGGCATCCACGCCGCCGGACATGACGGCCTGTGTTGCTTCAGGCGAGGTCGGGAATTCGCGGGAATCGATCGGGTTGGCGGCGCAAACCGTCGTGTTCAGCTTCTCGAGTTCGGGGATCCAGGCCGCACCCTTGATCGAGCCGACGCGCTTGCCGCAGAGCTCTTCCGGCTTGGTGAAGTTCTGGCCGCCGGCGGCCGAAACCGCGATCGAGACGCCCGTCTTCATGTAGGGGATGTAGTCGATCTGCTTGGCGCGCGCCGCCGTCACGTAAAGCGTGGAGGCGATGACGTTGAACTGGTCGCTGGAGACGCCGAGGATCAGGTTTTCGAAACGAGTGTCATGAAAAGAGACATCGCTGCCGGTCTTCTTGCCGATCAGCTTCACCAGCTCGACGTCGAAGCCGGCCGGCTGGTTGGCGTCGTCGAAGTAGTTGTAGGGCGGGTAGGTGAGATCGACACCGATCTTCAGTGTTTCCGCATGGGCCGCCGTCAGCGGCGCCGCCAACATGATGAGACCAGCAAGGAGTTTTTTCATGGACTGTTCCTCTCGATTGATGGCTCATTTTTGTTGAACAATTATGAGATTGCAATCCCCCTCGATGCATAAAGTTTCATCAAGGGGCGGATTTCGAGCAGATCGACCATCGGTATCCCGGCGAAGGCACTTGACGGAATACTGACAAGCGACTGAAATAACGAGGTAAAACGAGACATCCCAACGGCGTTATGCCAATACGCCGAAAAATACGTCACAACAGCATATCCAATTCCAAATTAGGAGGCGCATGTATCTGGCAATCATGGGAAGCGAGACCGCCAGCGCATGGCGCGTCGGAACTGCCCTCGCCTCATCGCCAGCATCCTGACATACGCACTTTACCTCTCTTGACATGCGTAAGTTGTTCAACAAAAATAAATCACCAAGGAGACCCTATTGACCAACCAGAACCCGCCTGACCGACCTCTTGTGCTGACGCAGACCGCCGCCGGGTTGCTGCGCGACAAGATTCTGCGTGGCGAGCTTGCGCCCGGCGCGCCATTGCGTGAGGTCGTGTGGGCAGAAGCGCTGAACGTTTCGCGCAACACGTTACGCGAGGCGCTGCGGGATCTGGTTGCCGAAGGCCTGATCGAGCACCGCGCGCATTACGGTGCCACCGTGCGGGCGCTGAATTCCACCGAAATCAGCGAGATCTACGCGATCCGCATGACGCTAGAGCTGCGCGGCGTCACCTGCAGCGCCTATGCCTCGCTGGAAGCCATGTCCGAGCTGGTCGCCCGCGTCGAGGCGGTGCAGCGCGCCGCCATTGCCAAGGACTGGCAGCAATGCGGCACCGCGTCTCTGGAGTTCCATCAGCAGATCGTCGATTTCATCGGCAGCCCGCGGCTGAACGACGTGTTCGCGACCGTCGCCGCCCAGGCCCGCCTCGCCTTTTCGATGGCGCCCGATGCCCGCCGGTTCCAGGAACCATGGGTGGCGCGCGATGTTGAGATCTGCGGCCTGCTCTGCGACGGCGATCGCACGGCAGCCACCCGCGCACTCGAGCTCTATCTGCAGGAATCCGAACGCGTGGTGCTGGAAGCCGCCCGCGCACAGAGCCTGCCCCGCCCCAAGAAGACATTGGCGACGCCTGCCGATTGACGGCAGCCCGCCCGGCATATCAGGAGAAAATGAGGGATGAAGCCCCAGCCGATTACCAGCGCACCGGAAGACGCAGCAAGCCGCAAGGCGATCAAGCCGGTCATCTGTTATCCCGTCGAGACGCTGCCGCGGCCGGACCTTGCGGCATACCGCGCCTTGCGCGACGATCTGGAATTCGTCGAGCGCGTGGTCGTCCCGCCGCGTGATGCGGCCTGCTGGAGCGTGCCGGCAGGGCATTTCTGCCGCATCCTCTCCAGCGAGGGCTCGCAGGTGGGCGATCTGAACCTCTTCAACGCCAACAACCTTGAGGAACGCCTATTCACCGGCAAGACCCGGGCGCTGAACGGCACGCATGTCGGCCTTGGTGACCAGCTCTTCTCCAACATGCCCTATCTGCGCCCGATCGCGACAATCACCCACGACACGCTCGACTGGTACGGTTTCGACGAATTCGGTGGCTCGGTGCACGACGTGATCGGCACGCGCTGCGATCCCTATACGCACAATCTCTTGAGCAATGGCGGCCAGTATCACCACTGCTGCCACTCCAACCTCACGCGCGCCTTCGCCGCGAAGACCGGCAAGTCGCTGCAGGAAGCCGGGACCTATATTCATGACGTGCTCAATGTCTTCATGTGCACCGGCTTCACGCGCGATACCGGCCAGTATTTCATGAAGGCCAGCCCGGTTCGCCCCGGCGACTATCTCGAATTCTTCGCCGAGATCGATCTCCTCGGCTGCATGTCGGCCTGCCCGGGCGGCGATTGCTCCTCCGAGCACTCCTCGGATTCCGTCGCCTGCTATC
>Ga0308158_10005758_pt1 | contig 10099 bp, 10 predicted proteins | sample PhyBR2_FD_201038 | JGI IMG/M metagenome (GOLD analysis project Ga0308158, IMG submission 201038) | Phyllosphere microbial communities from UC Gill Tract Community Farm, Albany, California, United States - DLSLB.R2 | ecosystem: Host-associated > Plants > Phyllosphere > Unclassified | place: USA... | reverse complement strand
CGCCTTGGTTTCCTGATGCACGAGCTGCGTAATTCGTTGAGCGTAGCCACCATGGCGGTCGCAGCGATGGAAGTTGGCCATCTGTCCATTTCAGGCGCCACCGGCGCCTTGCTCAAACGTGGGCACGCGGCGATGCAGCGCCTGATCAACCTGTCACTGGAAGATGTGCGAGCCGAGGGCGCAGCGGCGGGGCCGAAAGGCGTTTTCTCGCTCGCCGATTTCATTCACGAAGCACGTGATTCAGCGCAACTTGAAGCCGACAAGCGAGGCTCGGCGCTCGTGGTTGCTGACGTCGACAGGCTGCTGGCGATCCAGGGCGATCGGGATCTGTTACTCGCCGCGCTGGCCAATCTGCTTAATAACGCGCTGAAGTTTACGTGCGCGCATACCGCCGTGTCACTGACAGCCTATGCGCAAGGGCAACGTGTTCTGATCGTTGTGCGAGACCACTGTGGTGGTTTGCCAGCGGGGAATGCAGAGAAAATGTTTTCACCGTTCACGCAACGTGGTGATGATCGCTCGGGGCTTGGTCTGGGACTGTCAATTGCGCGTCAGAGCATCTCGCGTAATGGCGGTCAGCTGTCGGTGGAGGATTTTCCGGGTGTGGGGTGTGCTTTTACGATGAATTTGCCGCGGCATCTGGCGCTGGATGGGATTCCGCCTGCTGAGCAGACGCATTGAGCGGCGTGGCGTTGGTTTCATGCGCACGCTACGACCTACAAACGGTCAACAGCAAGTGAGGTAAAAGATGTATTGCAGCTTGCTTGGACTTCAGGTGCAAAGAATGCTTGATGTGCTGGACCTGGCGGGCATCCAGGTCGACCGGGAAGACACGATCATGCTCAATGCCTACGTGGACGAGGCAATCTCCGAGCTCGACTTGCTGGCGCAGTCACATCAATTCCAGACGATGGGGGCCTGCCACGACTGCTGGCTTGCTCATCACGAGACCCTTATCGGACCTACGACTTATATATGTCAGTCAAATCCACACTGACAGAATTTCAGGAATCGATCACGCGCAAGTTTATTGCCTTGCATGACAAGCGAGAGCCTTTATTAGTTGAGCATGCTCTTGCAAAACGGTGCTGACGTAACACCTGATCATCTTCGCGTCGTAAAGCCCCTGTCACAGAAACAGGGCTTGATTTAGCAACGCGAGAATAAATGAAAAGAGTTGGCTAGTCAGCTAACCTTTGATTTTTTGGTAAGCCTCCCGCGAGTCGAATAAGACACTAACGGATTATGAGTTTGCCAGCGAAACCATGTCCGAAGGGAAATAGAGGTAAAGTAAGTACAGGGTGGTGACGGTAACAGTATACGGCGAATCAATGAGTTAGCAAAAAATTTACTGAAAACGGCATGTCGTAACGTATGTACAAGTCTCAAGCGGAAGTTCGTCACAGCAGAGTTTGGCTCGGTTTAGGGCTGTCGGTCGAAAACTTGGCTTCAAAATTGCATCAATAACAACCTACTAGGGCAATCTGCAGATTTATGTAAGAATGAGGGCTTCCTTTAGTAATGAGAATGCGAGAGAACAATGCTGTCTGGATTTTCTGTCGAAAACTACAAAGCATTTGCCCGGAGACAGGACATCGAAATTCGACCGTTAACGCTGTTCTTCGGTTGGAACAGTGGCGGAAAGAGTGCTCTTGTGCGATTTCTTCCGCTGCTTGCTGAGTCCATCGCAGTTGCGGGTCCTCCAATTTGGCTCGGCGGGGCAGTAGGTCGAAAAGCGACCTGGTCAGAACTCGTTTGCTCAACGACTGAGCGAGGCAATCTCAAGCTCGCCCTCCGCTGGAGCGAAGCAAGTATCGGTGCTGAATGGGAAATTCTAGGTGACTTGGAAGGGCGCTGGCAGGAAACGACAACGCTCGGGCTGACTACGCAAGGCGTGACGTCGATTTACACGAGATCAGAGGAAACACAAAGTTGGCCCGGTCTACTGCCTCTTACGGCATCGCCATATGCACAGTTCGACGGTATGGCGGAGCTACATGCAAAGACCTATGAACTAGCGAACTCTGTCCAATGGGTAAGCGGGATCAGAGCACGTCCGCCTCGAATTGTGACCTATGGCGGTGGAGCTCCCGCCACTCTTCGTCCTGATGGCGAAGACTGCGTCAATCATTTGATCGCGGCACAGCTCCGTAGCACTGCGGACCCACTGCTCGACATTCCTCGAAAATTCTTTGCCGCACTTGGCGAACAGCTTTCGCTAGACAATCCGGTTACTGGCGCTTGGAGAGTATTGCTACAGCCATCAGGGGCGTCTAACGTACGAGTTAACCTCTGCGACACGGGTGAAGGGTACTCCCAGGTGCTGCCCGTCCTCGTCGCGCTCGCGCGGGCTTGTACTGGTGGACCAAAGATTGTATGTATTGAACAGCCAGAACTGCACTTGCACACCAGCGCGCAGCTAGAATTGTCCAAAATCTTGATAGATGTAGCAAAGAGCGACAAACATCCCGCAGTACTTATCGAGACGCACTCTGAAGTTTTATTAACAAGTGTTCAGTTGGCCATTGCCAATGGTGAGCTAGCAGCAAGCGATGTCCGAGTTTATTGGGTGGAGTCGCTTCGAAATGGAACAAGCGATGCAATATCAGTGGACTTCGACGAAAACGGAAGTCCAACGAATACTGTCCTAGCTAGTGCCTTTAACGAAGCAATTCAATTAGGGCAAGAGCTCATAACCAAACAATTAAAACAATAAGTCAATGAGGGTTATCGTATCAGGAACCGTTGTCCCCGCTATCGCAGGAACATCAGAAAGTTGGAAATTGCATCGGCTCCTAGGGTTTGCCGTTGAAGGCCGACACGCAATTGTCTTCGAAGACAGCAAACACTTGTTGTCTTGGTTAGAGACTGTGGATCAAAGCTCGCGAGGTGCATACTTGACGGCACTGGGACTGGCCTCAAGGATGCTTGCCGCGCTTCCGGCGAACGTTGCTACGATTCGAATCGATACCGGAAACTACTGCTGGAATGACCCATTGTCAATTTTATCGTTGGATGATGCGCTTCAAACCTTAGCAGAACCATTGGGCGTACTCGTCGAAAACTCGGAGAATGACTGGTACTTCCTTCGCGGAATGATGCTTAAGTCGGAACGTCAGCGAACTCAAAAATTGCTAGATAAAGGTTGGCTGTTACCTGTTCATGGTGGCGGTTCTACGCTTATCGACAAGTTCAAAGAGCGCATTGCTATACCATCGAAAGGATTACGTACATTTGTAATGTTCGACAGCGATCGAGTGCATCCCGATGAGCACCATCCTACATGGACGACTGCCAGACCAGGCAAGCAGCCCGCAAGTTGCTTTGCTTTCGAATGGGAAAAGGCCATCTCGCAAGTCATGCCAGCGCGATATTGGATGCTCAGGCGACGTTTCATAGAATCCTACATGCCCAAGAGCGAGTTGCTCATCGCTGGCGCGTCGCAAGAATCGGTTGCGGCCCTTCATAGTCTACCGACTGAAGCGCGATGGTTCTTTAATATGAAGGCGGGACTTACAAGGGATGCCGGTCGCCATGACAGTGAGCGCGCCAAAGGTCTGTTCGATGAATTGACAGATGCTCATCGCCAGGCATTAGCCCAGGGGTTGGTTAACAAACTAGCTGACCATTACGAAAAAGCCATTACTTCCGAATTCGACTGGGATACAGAAGCACGTCAAGAAGCTCGAACTGCTATCCCAAAACTTACTCGGCTTTATTAGCCAAGGTGTAGCCAATGTCAGATAATCTTACCGCACTCGCCTCAGAGAACTTAAACCCAAGCTTGCGCAGCCTGCTTGAGGATGTCCAACGCGGCCACATCCGAGTCCCAAGGTTTCAGCGACCATTTGTTTGGAGCGATGCTCAACGGCTAGAATTGCTCGAATCAATTCGAGATAATATGCCAATTGGCAGCTTACTCGTTTGGCGTACTATCAAATTCAAGCTCGCTGCGTTCTCGAATGTCGGCCCACATGCAATACCACCAACAGTAGATGTGGCACCTGCTGTTGGATGGCAGTATTTGCTCGACGGTCATCAGCGAGTTTCCACTCTACTAGGCCTGTTACTTGCCTCAGTGGCCCCTGCCTCCACAGAGCAAGCGATTGATGATGAGATCGATTGGGACATCCAATATGACCTGATGGATGAAGAGTTTGTCTTCACGCGAAAAATACAAAAAAAGAGGACTATTCATCCACTTCTCCCACTTTCAGCAGTGTTCGATGGCCGTATGGTTAACCGGCATATGCGCGAAATTAGGAAGCTGGGTGAGTCTCAAAATTGGACTGATGAAAACTTGGACGAATGGGAGGCGCGTGCCGACCAACTTTCTTATCGCTTTCAGCAGTGCCGAATACCTATTGTGGTAATGGTCACGGATGACCTGGGACTCGCAGCTAAGACGTTCCAACGAATTAACAGCCTGGGAACTCCAATGGATGAAGCGCACTTAGTGGCTGCGCTTACCTGGACGGCTGACTTTGATTTACGCGAACGGATCGCTGAGATGCGTGACATGTTTCCGGAAGGCTGGAGACGCCTCGATGACGGTTTGTTTCTCCAGGTGTGCAAAGGTCTAAGCGGCCTTGATATGACCAAAGCAGGGCAGACAGAGCTCGTGAAGAAACTTGCTGCAAATAGAGATTTACTAGAGAGGGCCGGCGAAGGCATACGCAAAGCAATTGACGTTCTCAGCCATAGGGCCGGAGTTGTTCATCAGGAGCTGCTACCATACTCCTTCCAGCTCATCCTGCTTGCGGTACTGTATGCGTCAAAAGAAATTAAAGCTGAACAAGAAACGATCCTAATGAATTGGTTTTGGCGCACTAGCTGGACCGAGGTTTTTAGCACGGCTTCGTTCCGAGAGGTTCGTCTCGAACTTGAGACTTTGAGGACGCTAGCGAGTACGCCAAAAGGTGCTAGCTGGAAGGAAGTACAACCCTTGCCCGAACGCTTCGACTTCCGCCTGGCACGAGTACGCCTATTTGTACTCCGCCTTACCGCAATGCAAACACTTTTGGATGAGGCAGGAAACCATATCGATGGCCGCGAGCTACTTCTCCGAGCTAGTCGAGATGCATTAACTCGGCTTTTTGTGGCACCACGCGGTGCATCGCCTCGCCTCAAGAAATTGCTTCAAGGGGTAGGCAATCGTTTCCTGATAGACCCTCAGCGGGATACTGTGTTGCGTGAGCGCCTTAAAATCGGACCAGACTTGTCAGCAGAAGTTCTTTCGTCAATGTTCATTGATGCCGACATGCTTGCGGCATTACGCGCTGGGGACCTAGAGGCATTCTTGAGCCGTCGTGCTGCCGCAATTGCACTCTGGGATGAAAAGGAACAATCGATCGAATCTCAATTCGGCGATGGTTCGTCACAGCCTACGCTCAATCTTTTTGAACCCACCTAACTAGAACTTGGCAGCGTAAGCAACAGTCCGGCCGCTGCCCAGCGCTTGGATCGCCAAGCGCAGGGCAGCGGAGACCAAGGCAGCTGGCATGTTCGGAGCCATCGCCCAGCCTAAGGCTGTGCGCGAGAACAGATCGAGCACGAAAACTAAGTAGAGCCAATCTGCACCGATATGGATGTACGTGATATCCGAGGCATAAGCCAGATTCGGCGCTGCCGGGTTGAACTGCCGTGCAAAGGACGTTCAGTGCAACCGGCAAGGTATGCTTGCTGTCGGTCGTATGCACGAATTTGCGCTTCCAGACTGGCTTCATGCTAGCCTGTTTCAGCAGACGGCGCACCTTGTAACACTCGACCTGCAGGCCGCTATTGGCCAGTGCTGTGACAAGTCGGCGGCTGCCGTAACTTTGGCCGCTGCTCAGGAACGCGGCACGCAAATGCACGCTCGCTTTGCAAAACATCGGCGCAGCTGTACGACGCTTGGCTTCCTAAAATCCAGCCCGGCTAACACCAAGGACAATAGGTTTATGCGACAGGTACGGCCTTCGTTTGCAGCTCATCGATAAGCTGATAGCTCACTTGAGCTCGCGGGAAAAGAAGGCCGATGCTTTTTAAGACGGCCACATCACTACGAAGTTGAAGGTTTTCCTGCCCAACTGACGGATACGCTGCTGCTCAGCCGTCAACGATTTGCCAATCCCCTGGCTGGCCTTGTTGCTCTGCTTCGTACTGTTTCATCCAGCAACGGATTGCGGTAACGTCAATGTCCATCGTCTGGCTGACGTAAGAAATGCTGAGGCCTTGTTCTATGCTCATTTGAACGCCCTCCCGAGCTTGAAGCTGGGGTCAAAAGTACGGCGCTGCCTGGTCATATAAACTCCTTCGAAGGTGAATTATCCACCTATCGAGATACGAGAACATTAGACCACTACATTTTTTGGCAGGTGCAGCCATCATCGTCTAAGGTCGCTATGATGGAACATGTAGAATGTGCCATATATAGGGTGAACGCCGAGGTGCTTTATTTACAGCCGAAAGTTTTGGTGATAGATTTCGGTCTTCATGCATTTTCAGAAAGCATAACGCCTGACTTTTCGCTGCAGGGTTCTTGGATACAGGGAGAAATCGAGATAGGTATTGACCGTTTTTCTTACAAAGAAAGTTTGTACAATGATGCAAATATGCCCAGTCTCTTATACGATTGGATAGTAAGCAGGATTGAACGCAACGACACGCCGTGGCTGGAGACTCATAATTCATTAGGTAAGAAGGTGCTCAACAGGGATGAGCATAACGAACGGTGGGTAGACATTCAAAAAACCGATGGAGTGATTATAACGGCCGTTCGCACTATCTTTTAGATATTTCGCGTACAGCAGTATGCCGGCTTGTGAAATCAACAACAGAAGCTATTTTTAAAACAAGAACCGCTCCCTTTTATTCGTCTGCTGCCTCCAGGTGTTCGCTTCGAAAGCCGCTGAATTTTTTTTGCATTTCTTAATTATATTTACGTTGCCCCCAGCGGGATTGGATTTCATAAGGTTAGCTTACTTGAGGTTGAGAGATGTTTGAAGCGACAAAATTTAGTATTGAAACGGCAAAAAATTCTGAGTTCAAGAAGCAAGATTTTTTTGAAATTGATAGCTGCGAACTGGGCAAGCGTTTTTATCTCATTTTATTGATCTATCGTCCGATCTTTCTGTTACTGATCTACAAGAAGAATACTTTGAAAAGTTTGATGATAAAGTCTCTTTTGATAATTTCGATGATTTTTTTTCACATATCTCTGATAAATGGATAATTGAAAAAAATCCAAAAAATGAACTATTGAGATGGTATCGAAATGCCACTGCCGACCTTCGAGAAATAAGTAAAAGAATTGAAATAATAGATAAATCGGTGGAAGATATTATCTCATCGGGAAAGTTGCAAGCTGAACAACGATACCATAAAAAACAACTTATTTTTTTCAAAGAAAGGAACAAGATAGCTTACAGCGAAATATTGTCTTTCCTAGAGAATGACATCGATTCGTACACCATTGGAAAATGCAAGCGAGATAATTCAATTTTCAAGAATTTTTTTAAAATAAGTTACTGGTTCAATCCAGGGCCTTATAGATACGCGAGAAAAAACAGGTCAGATTTTGATGAATATGACCCTGAAAAAGTCACCGCCATTTCAAATAAATTTCTTGATTTGCCAGTCTCACTTCGCAAAGAAGTGAAAAAATATTATGAAACAGATTTAAAAAAATTCTATGAGTTCGCGCTTCGATATATAAATGGGGAAATCGTAGACATCTCCCGCGCGTCAGACAGAATTTCGAAAATTGTTTCAGATTCCTATATTTTGATGCCCAGAAAATCTCTACTGGAGCGACTTATGACAATGTTTTATACTCAAGATTACATTGCTTTCGTCAACATCGCCCCACTTCAAATTGAAGGGATTTTCACTGATATATGTGTCGCACTTGGAGTAAAAGATTCGGAGCTTGATATATCCTCTGTCAATAAAAAATTGGATTTGATTGCTCCTGAAATGGATGATTTTTACATTCCGCTCTATGATTATTATTCGTTTAAATTTCCATTGCTGAGGAATAGCGTTGCACACGGAGAAGTGTACGATGGAAATTATGAGCACGCAGCAATCATGCTTATGTTGGACCTCCTTCCAGTTTGTAAATTAACGATTTCACAAAACGTGCCAGCCAATAAAAAAAATAAAATAATTGAGGATGCCGCCCACACAAAAGATTTTGACAAAGTTATTGCATGGCTAAAAGAAGACATAAAAGAATTACCGGATTTTTTCAATTGGCGTCAACAAAATTATTCTCTATTATCATACCTGAAGGAGAGTTCATTCTGGACGGAAATGCTGTGGAGGGTTGCGGATTCCAACGACGACGAAATTGAAGCATTGATATCTTTGGCAAAGAAAATACGCAATAAAAAAATTGAGAATTTCTCAAAAAAATTTATTCCCGATGCAGGCAGGTTTTTGCAAGATCGACAAGCTCTGCATGCTAAAAATCCTATTGATGCAATTCAGTTTCACGCAGAAAAAATTACAAACATTGCCAAACTCAACTGAATATTTTAATTGAAGCAGGATCGAATAATATTGGCGTGCATCTGGTTACCTCTTCCCGATATTATCGATTTTTGTGACCAAGTCTTCTGCACGGAGGTGCGTATATCGCTTCAGCATTTGCATTGACTTGTGATCGCTGATGGATCCCACTTCCTGAGCGCTAAATCCTGACTCTCCCAAGCGACTTATTGCCTCGTCGCCGAGGTCGTGAAATTTAAGATCAGTGAATCCAACAGCTTTCTTGATGTACCGCATACCTTGTTGAAGTTGTACGGCTGGCACTTTCAATCCTTGCCTGGTTCGTCGAAAAATATGGGGTCCGTATCTGCAGACCGGAGCGGATTGCTTAATGCCAGCTTAAAGTTGTCTGTCGCCGACCTAGAAAGTGGCACTGTGCAAGGCAGATCTTTCTTCGTCTCGAAAAAGCGCAGTATTCGGCGATTAAGATCAACTTAGGACTATCGCAACGTCGAAATTTTGGACGAGCGCATGCCCGTCTCAATGGCTATACGATCGATATAACCCAGCATTGGATTACAATGGGTAGCGACCGCCGCGAGTAGACGTGTTTCTTCATCCGCGTTCAGGCGACAATTGTGGCCTAACCCTAGAGATGGACGACGCAAGTTCAGCACCGGATTGGTTGGTAGCCCAAGGCCCTATTCCTTCACAGCTACTGTGAATAAGTGCCCAATTAGGCCATTTCGAGTCGGACAGTATTGGCCGCCCGATGCCACTGTTGGCCATCCTTCATACGATCTTCCTCCGCGAGTCGAACATCGTGATATTCGGCGATTAATTGCGTCATGATCGCCGCAGAGAGTACTTCCCAAAGAATGCTACAAGCGACCCAGAGCGATTCCTTTCCGCATTTTGTCAGCGGCCGTTTGGCTGGCATTACGTGAGCTAAGTAGGATTTTATGGCCGCTTCAAAGGTCATTCGTTCCGGTGGTCGGCGTTGAAGGAACAACCCTCGCACTATCTCGTCCTTAGTGCAACGCGAGCAGTCATCCTCATCCTCCTTCAAGCGGAACGTTTTTATCGTTGTCTACCAGCCAGCCTTGCGAATGACTGCTTTCCCGGCTCCCTAGGGGTCTTAACGATGGTTTCCATATGCTCTTCAGTACTATCGAATTTTACTTACTGTACCGAAATTGTTCCGATGTCCTCATCAAAAACTGAAAAAGGACCTAGGTTTTCACCTAAGTCCTTGTTTTGATTGGTAGGCCTCCCGTGAGTCGAACACGGCACCAACGGATTATGAGTCCGCTGCTCTAACCAAGCATGAGCTAGAGGCCCAGAAACTGGGACAGTGGCAAGCAACTCGCCACCTGCGCATCAACACGAACGTGATGAGCGAAGTGGCGAGAGCATATTGCCTTTAGTACAGATACGTCAAGCCCGTATCAACAATCAGCTGTTGTTCTCGAGGAAGCTCTTGAGCTTGTCCGAGCGCGATGGGTGACGCAGTTTGCGCAGCGCCTTCGCCTCGATCTGGCGAATCCGCTCGCGGGTGACGTCGAACTGCTTGCCGACCTCTTCCAGCGTGTGGTCGGTCGACATCTCGATGCCGAAGCGCATGCGC
>Ga0308158_10005757_pt1 | contig 10101 bp, 5 predicted proteins | sample PhyBR2_FD_201038 | JGI IMG/M metagenome (GOLD analysis project Ga0308158, IMG submission 201038) | Phyllosphere microbial communities from UC Gill Tract Community Farm, Albany, California, United States - DLSLB.R2 | ecosystem: Host-associated > Plants > Phyllosphere > Unclassified | place: USA... | reverse complement strand
AGTCTCCACGCATGGACCCCGCCACCGTGCTCCGCTTGGCCAACGACCAAGCCATGCAGTACCCCTCGGTCGAGCTCGACCACCCGTTCGGGCCGGACAATGCCGTGTACAAAGTGCGCGGAAAGATGTTCATGATGGCATACGAGCTGCGGGGAGTTCCGAGTCTCAACCTCAAGATCGATCCCCTCGACGGTGAGGTGCTGCGCGACGCCTATGCGGAGATCTCACCCGGCTATCACATGAACAAGAAGCACTGGATCACCGTGGCCGGGGAGGGAAGCGATGACGGCGGCGAACCCGGCGCCGCAACTGCCGGCGATCGTCTCGATCCCGATCTTCTCCACGACCTCGTGCTCGAGTCCTATTGTCTTGTCGTGGCCAAGATGCCCAAGAAGGACCGACCTGTTGACCCTGACACCTTCGGAGGGAGGAGAGACAGCCGTTGACCTCACCCGACTCGCGAATTGGCGCGCACCCGCCTAGGCGCAGAGAATAGTTCCTATGTCCGCCCTGTCATCCGCGCTCGCCTACCGGCGACTGCTCGAATCGAATGCCACCCTGCGCATGCTCCGGGCCGACAACCTCGCTGTCATGGCCGGAACCCTCGACGCTCATCTCGGCAAGCCCGGCACCAGGATGAACACCGAGGATCTGCACGAAGGCATCGATGCCGACCTCGAGGAGCTGCGCGACCACTTCGACCTCTCGCTGCGGACAGCGAAGGCCTACTGCGATGACTGGCGTCGCGCCGAAATCCTCGTCCGCCGTCCCGCCACCGCCGCCAGAGGCGAAACCTACGAACTCTCCGCCGCCGGCTTCGATGCCATCCGCATGCTCGAGCAGCTGCGCACCCCACCACAGACCGCCACCGAATCCCGGCTGGTCAGCCTCGCCCAATCCGTGCGACAGCTGGCCATCGACACCGACCCGGACAGCTCTCGCCGCCTCGCCTCCTTGAGCGCCGAACGCGACCGCATCGACGCCGAGATCGCCCGGGTCCGCCGCGGCGATCCGCGCTCCGTCGTCCTCGACAGGCGCCGCGCCAACGAACGCGTCTCCGACATCCTCCAGCAGGCGCAGGGACTGCCCGCCGACTTCGCCCGCGTGCGCGCACGCTTCGAAGAACTCAATCAGGAACTGCGGGTCTCGATCCTTGCCGCCGAGGACTCCCAGTCCCAAGTACTCGACGAAGTGTTCCGCGGCGTCGACCTCATCGAGTCCTCTGACGAAGGTCGGACGTTCTCGGCGTTCTCCGCCCTCGTCCGCGACCCCGAACAGTCCGCGGCCTTCGACGACGACATCGCCGCCATCCTCGACCGGGACTTCTCCGCCACCCTCTCTCTGGCCACCCGCCGTTCCCTGCGCACCCTGATGCGCCAGATGAAGGACGGGTCCCACGAGGTTTCGGACATCCTCACCGAGTTCGCCCGTGGCCTGCGCCGCTACGTCCACTCCCACGAATTCCAACGCGACCGCGTTATGCGCACTCTCCTCCAAGAGGGTCTCGCCGCAGCCGCGCCCGTGTCGCAGGAGGTCAAACCCTACGACGAGATCGGCATCGACCTCGAACTCTCCAGCGTCTCACTCGGCAGCGTCGGCGAGGTCATCCTCCACGACCCCGAGGAGTTCGACGCCGGAGCAGAACTCGGCGAGGCCACGGACTCCGAGATCGACTTCGCCGAACTCATCGCAGTCGCCCGCGAATCCGAAATCGACTTCGCCGAACTCACCGAGAACATCAACTCCGTCGTCACTTCCGCCCACGAAGCCTCCGTCGCGGAGGTGCTCGAAACCTTCCCCGCCACACAGGGCCTGGCCAGCGTCGTCGGCCTGTTGTCCCTGGCCAGCACCTATGGCCACGTCGATGTCGGCAACCGCGAAATCCTCACCTGGGCCGGTATCGACGGCATCGTCCGCACCGCCGCGATCCGCCGCCACTACTTCACCGAAGGCATCACCCTATGAGCCCCACCCACCACGACAACGACACAGCCCCCGCCGAGGTGGGGGTCGCCTCGGCGATGGAATCCACCGACTCCGCGGACGACCTCAGCCACAACCCCAGCGGTCTGTGGTCCGGTGACACCGGAACGCTGGGAGAGCGCACCCGCCGAGTGCTGCTCGAACTGCTCAAAGGCCCGTATGTGTCCGGGACGCGGGCCCCGCAGCTGTGGGCAGCCCTCGTCGCGGACGAGGGCCTCGTCCGTTCGCGCCTGCACGATCTGTTCCTCGACCTCGTCATCGACCGGGTCGACGAATTCGCATTCACCCGCAAGATCGTCACCGACGAGATCGACGCGCCCGCCGCGGTGCGCAGCGAACGACTCACCTTCCTCGACACCGCTATGCTGCTGGTGCTCCGGCAGCTGCTGTTGGCCGCGCCGGGGGAGAAGCGCGTCATCGTCGATCGCGAAGAGGTCTATGAACGACTCGCGATCTACCGCACAGGGGACGAATCGACCTTCCAGCGCAATCTCAACGGCGCGTGGTCGCGGATGAGCAACCGACTGCGTGTGCTCCACAAAGCCGGTGAAGACCGCTTCGAGATCTCTCCCATGGTGAAGTTCCTCATCGACGAGGATCGCGTGCGCGAGCTCATCGCCGTCTACGAACGCATCGCCGCTGGTGAGACCGATACCGGTGAGATCTATGACGGCAAGTCTGATGACGGCGGGGACTCCATCGCCGAGGCGGTCGTCGACAATACCGTCACCGACGCATCCGATGCCGATAGCGACATCGACGCCGACACCGAGGAGGACGACGCGTGACCGAGGCACTCTTCCCGCTCGATGCCGCGTTCGTCGCCGACCAGGCGCGTGCTCGCGGAGCGAACCGGCCCGACGTCGGCAGTCAGTGGCGCCTGAGCGAGATCCAGATCGCGAACTGGGGCACCTTCGACGCCGACATCCACCGCATCCCCGTCTCCCACAAGGGCCACCTCATCACCGGGCCCTCGGGCTCGGGCAAGTCCTCCCTCCTCGACGGAATCGCCGCAGTCCTCACCCCGGACAAGTGGCTGCGCTTCAACGTCGCCGCTCAGACCGCGGGCGCTCGCCTCGACCAGCGCAGCCTCGTCAGCTACGTCCGCGGGGCCTGGACTCGCACCGCGGATTCCGAAGAGGACCGGGTGGTCAGCAAGTATCTGCGTCCGCGCGCCACCTGGAGCGGAATCATCCTCCGCTACGACAACGGCAGCGACAAGCCCCTGTCGTTGGCCCGACTCTTCTTCATCAAGGGTTCGGGCACGAAAACGACGGACCTCTCCGACGCTTGTGTCCTCGAGCGCGCGGACCTCGACCTCTCCGACCTGCAGCACTATGCGCGCTCCGGACTCGAGACCCGCAAACTCAAGGCCGACCATCCTGATGCGGTGGTCACCTCGAACGGCCACCACGGGAGGTTCTATGCACGGATGCGCAAAACCTTCGGCATGGCCGACGAGTCCGCACTCCAGCTGCTGCATAAAACACAGTCGGCGAAGAGCCTGGACAGCCTCGACCGGCTCTTCCGAGACCATATGCTCGAAAGTCCGGTGACCTTCGACCTCGCCGAGACTGCCGTCGCACAGTTCGGTGACCTCAAGGACGCTCATGACCATGTCGTCGAACTGCGCAAACAGCGCGATCATCTGCTGCAGCTGCGCGAAGCCGCCTCCCGTTTCGAGACTGCCAACGACATCGCCGCGAAGTCGATCGCGCTCAGCGAAGCTCTGCTGCCGTACCAGAAGCGGCGCGAGCTCGATATCCTCCGCGCCGACCTTTCGGCGCTGACCAGGCAGATCGTCGAACTCGAAGTCACCGCCGACCGCGCCAAACGTGACTTCGACGCCGCAGTCGACGAATACGACTTGGCCCGACGGGCCACTTTGGAACTCGGTGGTTCCGAGGCCGAACACCTTCAGCAGCGCATCGACACCGCCGAAACCGAACGCCGCGCCATCGCCGAACGTTGGTCTGGGCTGGCTCGCCAGCTTGAGCAGGCCGGCATCGAGCATGCCCCGACCACGGCCGCCGAATTCGCCGAACTGCAGGCCCAGATCGCCTCCAGCCTCGACGACGACACGCAGGTCGCCGGACCCAGCCATGCCGATCACGACCGGTTCTCTCAGGCGCGGGCGAAGGTCCGCGAACTCGAAGGGGAGATCGAATCCCTTCGGCGGTCCGGATCGACCGTGCCGAACAACCTCATGACGATCAGGTCCGAGCTCGCCGCCGGCACCGGACTGAGCGAGAAGGCGCTGCCGTTCGCGGCCGAACTCATCGAAGTCGACCCCGACGAGGCCCGGTGGACGGGTGCCATCGAGAGGGTGTTGCGGCCCATGGCTCTGACCGTCCTCGTCCGTTCTGAGAACCTCTCGGCCGTGCGCACCTGGGTGGATTCCCACCGCATCCGCGGACGCCTCGTCTTCGAGGAGATCCCGCGCTCAGTGCCGAGCCCCCGCCCCGTGGGCAGTGAGAAGTCGCTGGTCAACAAGGTGAATGTCAGCGACACCGGCTTCGGCGACTGGGTCCGGACCACCTTGTCCGAACGCTTCGACTTCGCCTGTGTCGACCACCCGGACGAACTCGACGACCATCCGCGCGCCGTCACCGTCAAGGGCCAGGTCAAGACCTCACGCACCCGGTACGAGAAGGACGACCGGCGGGCCATCGACGATCGCAGCCAATGGGTCCTCGGCGACCGCGAAGCGAAACTCGAAGCCCTCGTCGAATCCCTCAAGGAGGCTCAGTCGGAACTGGCCGCGGCCGAACAGGTGGTCGCGGCTGCTGACGCCGAAACCGCACAGGCCCACCGTCGCCGCGGCATCCTCGCCGGTATTCGCGAACAGTCCTGGCGCGACGTCGACCGAGACGGAGCGGCCGAGAAGGTCGCGACTCTCGAGCGGCAGCTGGCCGAACTCGAAGATACCGACGGCGACCTGCAGCAGGCGATCAGCGCCGAACGCGAAGCCAAGGCGGTCAAGGACGCGGCCGAGACAGCGAAGAACGAAGCCGACTATGCCCTTCGCCGGGCGAACGAGGAATCGACGGGTCTGCGCTCGAACCTGACCCGGATCGAGGACGACGTCAACTCAGGTCGGGTGGCGGAAGTCGAGGGCCACCTCGGCGAACAATTGGACGAACGGTTCCGGAAGATCCAACGCAGCATCAAGCGGGAGAACCTCGCCGAGGTGGGCCAGCAGGTCTCGCAGGTGTTGCAGGAGGAGAAGGACCGGGCGCAAGCCGATGCAAGTCGGTCGGGGCAGTCCGTGACACGGTTGGCTGCCGAGTTCAAGGCCGCATGGCCATCGGTATCGTCCCAGCTCACGGCGGAAGTCGATGATCGGCGCGCCTACCTGTCGATGCTCGATGAGATCCTCGCGCACGGCTTGCCCGATCATGAGAACCGTTTCCGGGATCTGCTGCAGCAGCGGTCCCGGGATCTCATCGGCGAACTCCTCAACGAGATCCATGCCGCCCCGCGTGAGATCGAGGATCGGGTCGCGCCGATCAATTCGTCCCTTCTGCGGTCGCAGTTCGACGAGGACCGGTACCTGCGGCTGAAGGTCAAGACCCGGCGGTCCGAGACCGTCAACGCCTTCATCGCCGATCTCCGCCTCGTGGCGAGCGGCAGCTGGGGTGAGGACGATATGGAGACTGCGGAGAGGAAGTACGACACCCTCGCCGAGGTGATGCGCCGATTCTCATCCAGCGAGCACGTCGACAAGGTCTGGAAGACTCAGTGCCTGGACACACGCCTGCACGTGAGCTTCCTCGCCGAGGAGATCGACGACCATGGTCGTGCACATGCCACCTACGATTCGGGTGCGGCGATGTCCGGTGGTCAGCAGCAGAAGCTCGTGATCTTCTGCCTGGCGGCAGCGCTGCGCTATCAGCTCGCCGACCCGGATGAGGCGATCTCGAAGTACGGCACGATCATCCTCGACGAGGCCTTCGACAAAGCGGATACGCGGTATACGCGTATGGCCTTGGACATCTTCATCGAGTTCGGCTTCCACATGGTGCTGGCGACTCCGCAGAAGCTGCTGCAGACGATCGAACCCTATGTGGGAGCGGCGACCTCGATCGAGAATCCGAGTCGGCAGAAGACCCTGACCTCGACGATGGTGTGGGACGAGACGGAGCTGGACGGGGCTGGAGCTGAGTCGGTCTCGGAGTCAGTATCGGAGTCGGAGTCAGTCGCTGGCGCTGGCGAAGAATCGAGCGGCGCCGGAGCGGCCACGGAAGCTGAGGGATCGGACGGTGCCGGTGGGGCAGATGGGTCTGAGAAGGCGGCCGGCTCCGACAGCATCCGTGTGGCCGGTGAAGTCGAGCTTGAGTTCGAGGAGTCGGACGCCCGATGACGATGCTCTCCGTCGCCGAGGCTCGGGACAAGGCGCGCAAGCGCCTGGCTGCGTCTATGGCTGCCTGGGCGGCGGAACAGGTCGAGGAGGTGCGAATCGAGATCGCCCTCAAATCGCCGACGGAACAGCAGGTGCTCTCCGATCAGGCTGCTGCCGCCGACTGGGCCGGCAGTTGGCGGGCGGTCCGGGAGCTTGCGGGGGCAGCCGCGGGCGCACCTGCAGAGTTCGAGATCGATTGGGAAGAGCGCAGCTGGGTCCGCGTCGGCAGTCAACGCGTTCCGGTCCGACTGCGACTGCTGACCCCTGATGCAGTGGCCGCTTTCGTCGGCGGCGACACCGCTCGAGACTGGCGGAGACTGCAAGACCGTGCCGTCAGCATCCGGCAGCGACTCGGGTCCGAATCGAACAACATCGCGGCGACTCGCGACGCGGACGCGGAGGTCAGCTCGGACGGGGACTCCCTTGCCGCAGCGATACGTTCCCAGTCGAAACGGATCCTCTCCTTGTCCGACGCTGCGTTCGTTACTGTCATCGATGTCGTCGACTGGCTGTGCACCCATCCGCTCGGATCGCTGCGACCCAGGCAGCTGCCCATCCGCGGAGTGGACTCGAAGTGGTTTGAGACCCACCGCAGCCTCGTCACCGCCCTGCTCGGAGGGATCGGCCATGCCGATGCGGTGACCGTCCTCGACGCCGAACCGCGACTGCGGCTGCGTATCCTCGACGGGACTCTGATCGCCGCTGCTGATTCCGCAGCCACTGGCGACCGTGCTTCGAACAGCGCTCCAGCCGTGTACCTCGACGATGTGACCGCTCCGATCTCCCAATTCGGTCGACTGCCCATATCGCCGAGGCTGGTCTTCGTCTTCGAGAACCTCGAATCCGTGCTCGCCATGCCGGATTGGCCGGGTGCCGTGGCCGTACACGGCTCCGGCTATGCCGTCGACGGGGTCGCTCGATTGGACTGGATCGCCGGTGCGCGCGTGATCTATTGGGGCGACCTCGACTCCCATGGTTTCGCGATCCTCAACCGCCTGCGCAGCCACCTGCCGGAGGTCGAATCCGTGCTCATGGACGAAGCAACTCTGCTCGCGCACCAGGATCTCTGGGTACCGGAACCGAAGCCGAGCATCGGCACTTTCGCGCATCTCACCGGCACCGAAGCACGTGCCCTCGAACGGATCCGCGCCGAAGGAGGCGTCCGGCTCGAACAGGAACGCATCCCGTGGGAGACGGCTCTGAACCGGCTGCGGACCGCGGCCGAGGGGGAGACCTCGGGTCACCTCGGCGAAGGAACAGGTCGTGGCGTGGGAACGGAGCACCGCCTCGGCGAGGGCCTCGATGATGACCGATAAACCCCGCGGGGGACTGGCCGCTCTCTGCGTCGCCGAACTCGTGTGCTGGGGTCTGTTCTACTACTCCCTGCCGGTGGCGGTCACCCCGATCTCTGACGATATGGGGTGGAGCCACACGACGGTGACGGCGGCGCTGACCGTCGGACTCATCGTCTCAGCGCTCATCGGACCCAGTATCGGGCGGATTCTCGACCGGCACGGGCCGCAGCTGATCATGGGCGCGGGCACGGCCATCGGGGTCGTCGCCCTCGGACTCGTCGCGATCGCGCCGAACCTCTTCGTGTTCTTCGCCGCTTGGATCCTCGCCGGGTTCGCTCAGGCGGCGACGCTCTATCCGCCGGCTTTCGCCGTCATCACCCGCTGGTACGGGGCGGAGCGGACGAAGCCCCTGACGACGATCACGCTCGTCGGCGGGCTCGCATCGACGGTCTTCGCTCCGATCATCGCCTGGCTCATCGACAGCCTCGGCTGGCGGGGAACCTATGGTGTGCTCGCCGGATTGCTCGCCGTCCTCGCACTGCCGATGCACCTGTTCTTCCTCAACCGCACCTGGACCGACGAGGCGGCCGCATCCACGGTGAAGCCGAGCCGGGCCGAACTGCGCCGCGTCACTCGTCACCCGCGCTTCATCACCCTGCAGATCGCCGTCGCGATCGCCACGTTCACCCTCTTCGCGGTGACGATCAACATCATCCCGCTCATCATCGAACGCGGTGCCGACTACAGTCTGGCGGCCATCGCCCTCGGCCTCGTCGGCTTCGGTCAGGTTGCCGGACGATTCGGCTACCCGAGTCTGGAACGGCACTCGTCGACACGGTCGCGGACGATCATCCTCTTCGCCTCGGGCGCTGTCGGCCTGTGGCTGCTCGCTCTGGTTCCCGGCCCGATCTGGCTGCTCATCGGCGTCGCCATGCTCGGCGGCGGCGTGCGCGGCTGCATGACATTGCTGCAGGCCACAGCGGTGTCCGACAGGTGGGGAACGAAGAACTTCGGGGCCGTCAACGGCGTCTTCGTCGCTCCGATCACCGCGGGCACGGCGCTCGCGCCGGTCGCGGGTCCGGCGCTGGCCGGAGTGCTCGGCGGGTACCCGATGATGGCGGTGGCCATGGCTGGGCTGCTCACGCTGGCGACCCTCCTGTCTGCGCGGACGTGAATGCCGCCTCGGTGAGGGGCACACTCTCTGAGCAGGGAAACGTGTAAAAGAATCGGCGATTTTTTTACACGTTTCGGAGATATGGAAAGTTGCTTGACACATCTGCCGGGCTCTCCTGCGGGCCTCCCAACAGACACCTCGTCGGAGGATCCTGCACATGCGAACCCGTCCGTCAAGGCCGCCTCGGCGAGGTCGTTCCCAGACCGATACGGGAGATATTCCCGCATCCGAGGGTGAGGAATCGGACAGCCGCCCTGATGGACTTCGGGGCTAGACTGAAAGCGCGGTCAAGGCCCCAAGCGTGGGCCGCGCCCCCTGCCGGGGCTGTGAATGCACCCCGGTGCCATGGTTCAACGGAAGGAAGTCAATGCCCACCGTCGCCAGAAACATCGTCGATACCCTCGTCGCCAGCGGAGTCAAGCGCGTCTACGGCATCCCGGGTGATTCGCTCAACGGATTCACCGATGCTCTCCGCGTGAACCCGCAGCTCGAATGGGTTCACGTCCGCCACGAGGAGGCCGCTTCCTTCGCAGCCAGCGGCGAGGCCGCCCTGACCGGTGAACTCGCGGTCTGCGCCGGCAGCTGCGGGCCCGGCAACCTCCACCTCATCAACGGGCTCTTCGACGCCCAGCGTTCGCGGGTTCCCGTGCTGGCCATCGCCGCACAGATCCCCAGCGACGAGATCGGCTCGAACTACTTCCAGGAGACCCACCCGACCGAGCTTTTCCGCGATTGCAGCGTCTACGTCGAGAACGTCTCCTCGGCCGAGCAGATGCCTCGACTGCTGCGTATCGCCATGCGAGAAGCCATCGAGAAGCGCGGCGTGGCCGTGCTCGTCATTCCCGGTGACGTCGGCCTGGCCGACATCGATGCCGCCGCCGAGGTGGTCAAGGCCTACCCGTCGCACATGGTCCCAGCGGATTCCCAGATCGAAGCCGCTGCCAAGGCGCTCAACAAGGGCAAGAAGACTACGATCCTCGCTGGTGCCGGCACCGAAGGTGCCCATGATGAGCTGCTCGCCATCGCCGAGAAGCTCCAGGCCCCGATCGTCCATACGATGCGCGGCAAGGAATTCGTCGAACCCGACAATCCCTACGACGTAGGCATGACCGGTCTGCTCGGATTCTCCTCCGGCTACGCCGCGCTCAAGGACTGCGACACTCTGCTCATGCTCGGTACCGATCTGCCCTACCAGCAGTTCTATCCCGAGGACGCCACTGTCATCCAAGTCGATGTGCGCGGGTCCC
>Ga0308158_10005753_pt1 | contig 10104 bp, 8 predicted proteins | sample PhyBR2_FD_201038 | JGI IMG/M metagenome (GOLD analysis project Ga0308158, IMG submission 201038) | Phyllosphere microbial communities from UC Gill Tract Community Farm, Albany, California, United States - DLSLB.R2 | ecosystem: Host-associated > Plants > Phyllosphere > Unclassified | place: USA... | reverse complement strand
CGGCCGATTGCTGACGGTCTGATCCGGTAGCACGTCCCGCCATGCCAGCACCTGCACGGTGTTGCCCTTTACAGCGGCGATGCTCTGGTCATCGTGGGTTGGTAACTCGCGGTCGCCGAGGTCGGCAAGATACTTGTATGCGAACCACGATGCCTTGCGAATTCCCTGGGGCGTCATCAGCCCGAACCCCCCGTCGAAGGGCTTGATCTGCGGGCCCGGCTCCTCAAACAGGTCGCTGAACGTCCAATAGCTCATGCCCTGCGCCAGCCCTTCCGTGCGCCGGAGCTTTGACAGGATATAGGCCGCACCGAAATAGTCGTCGTGGATCGGATCGCGCGGATTGTAGCTGGTGCTCCATTCGGTGAAGAACAGCGGCAGACCCGGCCGCCCCGCGGCCTCGATCTGACCGCGCACCTTGCGCACGTCCTGCACGACAGCGTCCGCGTTGCGCGACAACTTGTTGTCCCCTTCGCCTTTCTCGTCCAAAAAGCCGTCTTCCACGCCGTAGGTGTGGGTGGCGATGAAATCGACAGGCAGCCTGTTCTTGTCCGCGTAGGCGAGCAGTTCAGGAACCCAGGCCGCACCCGCGCTGGCAGGGCCGCCAACTCTTAGCTGCGGATCCACTGCCTTGAGAGTGCGCGTTGTTCGCCCGTAATATTCGAGCTAGGCCCCCTCGTCCGCCTTCTCCCAAAACCCGTCAAGGTTTGGCTCATTCCAGAACTCGAAATACCAGCTGCGCACCTCTTGCGTGCCGTACCGCGCGATCAGGTGGCGGGCGAAAGCGTCAACCAGTGCGGTCCATTTATCCGGCTGTGGGTGCGAAGTGTTGCCTTTCCAGTAGAAGATTGTCTGGTCGGACTGCTTCATGGCGTCGGGCGTGAAGCCGAGTTCGACGAAGGGTTTTAGCCCCATGCCGAGCAGCTGGTCATACAGATAGTCAATGCGGCTCCAGTTGTAGATCGGTTTGCCATCAACTTCGCGATAGGTGCCGAGCTGGTCGGCGAAGATGTTGTGAAAACGGATGTAGCGGAAACGCAGCTCCTTCTGCACCGTGCGCAGTTGGGTCAGGCTCTCGTCCCGGATCAGCGTGCCAGGAAAGCCCGAGCCGATCGACAGCTGCGCCATACGGTCCCGCGGCTTGCAATGGTCGCCCACGTCAACGGCGATACTGCGGACAGCCGTCGTTTGCGCGAGTGCGAGTTTTGAATACACGATCGTAGAGGTCATGCTCAGCATCAGCGCGACAGCCATCACGGTCTTTCGCATCGGCAAATCAATCCCTCTCTTTCATGCGCAAGGATCTTCTAGAGCACTAGCGCCGCAATGCACAATGTGCAGGCGATCCTGGAAGCTTGATTGGCCGCTTGGCCAGTCATCTCTTCGTAATTTAGCAGCTTAAGGGAAGCGCTATGGACCCCGCCGTCCCCTCCGATCGAACGTAGCGTTTGTGCCGGAACACAAAAGCCAAGCAACGAAAGGAGGAGTACGGGGGCTGATGCGGCGTGAGGCATCAGTACGGATTCGGGAACTGATCCAGCAGCGCGTGATCGGCGGCAGAAAGCCGTGCAGTTGCGTTCGCCTTCTGGTGCCAATAGGGATAGAGGAGCGGTGGGCGGCTCACCTCTTCTAGGCGGCGGATCTCATCGGCAGCCAGCTCCAAATCCGCAGCAGCCAAATTTTCCGCAAGCTGCGCTTGGTCGCGAGCCCCAATGACGAGCGATGCCACGCCGGGCCGGCTCAGCAGCCACGCCAGTGCTACCTGCGCCGGCGTATCACCACGTTCACCGGCAACCGCAATAAGCACGTCGACCACGCGCCAGAGCGCTTCCCAGTCCCGCATCGGCGGTTCGGGCCAGCCAGCCACCTGACGGGTTCCCTCCGGGCGAGGGTTGTCGCGCGTGAACCTGCCACCCAGAAGTCCGGCGGCAAGCGGTGACCAAGCAACGATCGATACGTCCTGATCGATGCTGATCGGCATCAATTCGTATTCTGCCTCACGCGATTGTAGCGAATAGTAGATCTGCTGGGCGACCGGACGGATGAGGCCTTGGCGCTCTGAAATGCCTAGCGCCTTCATGATGTGCCAGCCGGCCCAGTTGGAGATGCCGAAATAGCCGATCTTGCCTTCGCGTTGGAGATCCTCGAACGCGCGCAGCGTCTCGTCGAGCGGCGTCAGGCCGTCCCACTCGTGCGCCCAGTAGAGGTCGATATGGTCGGTCCCGAGCCGCTTTAGGCTCGCCTCGCAGCCGCGCTTGATATGATGGCGTGACAAGCCCTGCTCGTTCGGTCCTTCGCCCACCGGCGAGCGCACCTTGGAGGCCAAGAGTAGCTTGTCGCGCTTGCCGCGGATAGCCTCGCCGACGATCTTCTCGGATTCTCCCATCGAATAGATGTCAGCCGTGTCTACCATGTTGACGCCGGCATCGACCAGCATGTCGAATTGGCGCTCCGCCTCCTTCCGGCCGTTCTCCGCGACCATCCCGAACATGCCCTTGCCGCCAAATGACATAGTGCCGAGAACGAGGGTCGAGACCTTGAGGCCGGAATGGCCGAGCTGGCGATATTGCATGTGGATTCTCCTGGATTTGTGTCGGACAGCTCGGCCGAACCGAGGCTGCGCGCGACTTTCATTCGGCGAGTATGACTGGGCTGGGGATCAGGCGAGACTGCTCAGAAGCCTTCGACTAGTTGGACGAACACGCCGTCCGGGTCGCGGGAGACGATGAACCGCATCCCCGCGTCTCCCACCATGATGGGTGCATCGGTCATGAAGGTGACGCCTTGAGCAAGCGCGCTCGCAACCATGGTGTCGAGATCTTTAACGCGAAGCGCAAAACGATTCAGCCCGATGTTATCGAGCGTTGGATAGGCCTCCCCCTTGGCTACAGGATCAAGCCACTGCGCCAAGTCGATGAACAGCGCGCCGGGCTCGTCGGAGGTCGCTAGATAGGCAACGTCGAGCCGCCCGGCCGAGAGTTGGAAGGCCTGTGCGATACCGGCATCGTCGACGACGCCGAGACGCTTGATTGTCTTGAAACCAAGCGCTTCGTAGAAGCGAATGGTCGTTTCCAGATCACGGCAGGTGATGCTGATATGAAGAAAGTCGTCGATCATTGCGGATACTCTTAACAACAAGGAGCTGGCTTACGCGCGGCAGAACAGGTCAGCCGATCGTCATCCCGCCATTGGCGGTAAAGGTCTGGCTGACGACGTAGCTCGCAAACCTCCACTGATAGGTCGGCATGCGGAGCGCCAGCCCCAGCTCAGACAAGCTTTAGAATAGAATGACCGGGCGTCCCCGCACTCCGCCAGCAAGCAACGAATGTTGCGCGTCGGCGATCTGCTCTGGCGTATACTTTGCCGAGACTCGCGGCACGATGTGCCCAGCCTCTACCATCTCACGAAGCGCCTCCAGCCAATCAGTCCGCTCGAGCACTTCCGGAACCATTACGGGTTGAATCCGGATTTCGCGTTCTGCTGCGGCACCGTTCCAGCCACGCACAGGAATATAGAGGCCGCCATCGCCTATTGCGGGGAAAGCCTTTTCCGCTAACAACGCTGTGTCCAGCAGTGCATCGACTCCTTCGGGAACCTCGCGCCGCACCGCTGCCTTGAAGCCATCGCCGCGCTCGACGACAATATCCGCTCCATAACCGCGCACGAGTTCGAAGTCTGTTGACTGGGCGTCCGCAACGACGCGCAGCCCGCGCAGCTTAGCAATAACGATCGTCATATATGCCAGCCAACCAGCCCCGCCCGTGACCGCAAGTGTTTGCCCTGGTGCAAGCGCGGCAAGGTTCAGGACGTAGAGGGCGGTGAGGCCGTTCATCGGGACGGTTGACGCCTCGACAAGCGTAACGTTTCCCGGCTTGCGAACGGCCGAGGCTGCCGGAATGACGATAAAGGCAGCTTGCGCTCCGCCCTCGGCTCGCGGCGGCAACACGACGGCCATGACCTCGTCGCCGATGGCAAATTGCGTGACGCCCGCTCCCATTGACTCAACGACGCCTGAGGCATCCATGCCGGGCGTCATAGGTAGGACCGCGTCGGCATATCCAGGATCACGCAGCAGGATGTCGGTTGGGCTGGCCGAAGCAGCCGCCACCTTGATGCGAATTTCGTTCGCTTCTGGCGCGCGCACCGATCGTTCGCCAACGGATACGACATCAAAGCCGCCTCGGCCCGAATAGATGATCGACTTCGCCCGAATTACGTCGCTGCTCATAATCATTTTACCTCAAACCGCCGCCGACCGGTGTCGAGGACCAACGCGATCGCGAAGCAATCGATACATGCAAGATCCTCATCGAGACCGTGCGGGTCAGTCAACGAAGCCGTTGACGCGCCGATCGTCAGCGCGTTGCTCTGTCGCCTGAGCGGAAGCCACGCACGCGCGCGGCGAACGCCATGGCTAGAGCAGCCAGGATCAGGAGCAGCATAACTGGAAAGAACATGCGAACATCGCTCTTCTGGAGCAGCATCGCCCCAATTGCGCCGCCTGCGGCGATTGCGCTGTTCCAGACAGTGGTAAGCATTGCCCCAACCAGGTCCACGCCTTCGCCTGCCGCATCAGACGCTGCGGTCTGGATCGACGTGGCAGCCCCGCCGAAGGTCACGCCCCAGACGATGATCGCCGCGAACACCATTATCGAGCCATGCGCTACGAGCGCCAGCGCCATTGTAGTGGCGGCAAAGGCAATGAGGCTCGTCAGGACGTGAAGCCGCAGATGCCGCTCGACCATTACACCAGAAATCCAGATGCCCCCTATCGCCGCCACGCCGAAGAAGAGCAGCAGCAGGCCAACGCTGTCGGCATAACCCGCCCACGCCGCATACGGCGCGACATAGGTATAAAGGATGTAATGAGCGGTCACCCAGGTAAAGGCGGTTGCCAAGACAGCAGTAACGCCGGGCAAGCGCAGGACCGCGAGGTTGGACAGTTTGCGATCGGGCGGCTGGCCAGCGCTATTCGGCATCCACAGCGCTGCGGCCACGATGAGCAGCAGGAGCAGACCGCACGTTGCGAACACAGCAACTCGCCAGCCGATTGCGCCGCCGGCAAAGGTGCCAAGCGGCACACCCACCGCCAATGCAAGCGGCGTACCCGCCATTGCTAGCGCCAATGCGCGTCCCTTAAGTCGGTCGACGACCATTCGGCGGGCATAGCCGCCGAGCATTCCCCATCCCAGACCGGCCGCAACGCCTGAACAGAAACGCGCTACTAACGTCACTTGGTAGCTGTGCGACGCCGCTGATATGAGGTTGCCGAGCAGCAGTCCCATAAGCGCGGCGATAAGCAGGGGCTTGCGCGGGAGGCTCTGCGTCAGGGTGACTAGCGGGATCGCGGCAGCGACCGAGCCGAGCGCATAGATGGTAACCAGCTGCCCCGCTGCTCCTTGCGATACACCAAAATCGGAAGCGACCTGCGGCAGCAGCCCCGCAGGCAGCGTCTCGGTGACGATCGCGGAAAAGCCGGTTGCCGCGAGCACGAGCAGCGCGCCCAATGGCAGGCGATCAACTTCCTGGTTCTGGTTCAATTCAGATCCTCAAATCGGTGGGAGAGGCCGACCTCGGCCGTCAGTAAGGTGAGAAATCCTCTTAAAGTACGGGCGCTGTTGGTCGGATTACCGGGCAGCCCGGCGGATCGTGACGGCCAGACTGCTGTGGGTCGCAAGTGACGCGACATCGCCATCAATTCGTCCCAGCGGGATCAGCCCGGGCGAGCGGCGACCGTTCTTGTAAAAGATCGCGAGGTTACCCCATGGTGCGTAGGAGGTCAGGTCGCCCGTCCTGGGCGTGATTGACGTAGGTGCGCCCTCGCGGGTCAGTGGCCGAGGCAGGCCGGCGACCTTCTCGGTGTCGGCATAGTCCTTGAGCGTCAGGGTGAGTGGCAATTGAGCCAGGAAGTCACGTCCCGCAGCCGTACCCAAAATCCGCGCCGTCCATCGCTGGTTCGGCCCTTCGATTTCTATTGCCGTCATCGTCTGCTTCTCTGCTTTTTTTTTAATGTCTGGCGCCCGATCAGGGACTACGCGCGCGGACTCGGCAATGCCGCAGCCAGCAAGCGCGATGCACGCCACAAAGGTCGGGAGCCGCCATGATCCTGCCGGGGTCTTGAAGCTCTCGAACATATACGATCTCCTTGACGAGGCGTGGCGCCCCCATTCAGTTCCAGTGATCTATCCTGATGCACCGAAGCGATTGCCCGCGGCCTCGTTGCGACGGATGGTGAACATCGTGGCGAGCAGGCTGCCAAGACCAACGATCGCGATCACCAATCCCATCGGCCGCGGTGTGCCGTCGGCAAGCCAGCCTACAACCGCAGAGCCGAAGACCCCACTACCGAACTGGATCGCCCCGACGAAGGCGGAGGTTGCGCCCGCCTGCTCGGGTTCCACGGCAAGAGCGCCTGCCACTGCGTTGGCGGTGAACAGGCCGTTTGCAGAGATGAAGAAGAACAGCGGCACGACCAGCCCTGGAAGGCCGCCCACGCCTGACCAACTGGCGACGCCTGTCCAGACGCCGGAAAAAGCGACCAGCATCGCACCCCACGACAGCATGCGGTCGCTCCCGAGCCTCATGACGAAGAAGGTGTTCAGGACAGCGAGCAGCATCTGTCCTACGATGCCCACGCCGAAAAGCAGGCCATAGGCGCTCGCCGGGACATGGTAATAGCTGATGTACGCGAACGGCGTTCCAGCGAGATAGGCGTAGATGCCAGCATAGTAGAAACCGCTCGCCACCGCATAGCCCATGATGCGCGGGCTGCGCACCATGACTGCGTAGTTGCCGATGACAGTGCCGAGCGGTGCGGTGGATCGACGTTCGACCGGCAGCGTCTCGGGCAGCAACAGCACCGCGCCGGCAACCGCCGCGCCGACTGCGACGAGGAACCAAAAGATCAGCCGCCACGATCCGAAGCCGAGTATCTGGCCTCCGATCAAAGGGCCGAGCAAGGGAGCGATGCCCATCACCAGCATCAGCGTGGAAAGCAGCTGCGCCGATCGGTCGCGCCCATACAGGTCGCGCGCGATCGCCCGGCCGAGTACCGGCCCGGCACACGCGCCGGCCGCCTGAACCACGCGCCAGACGATCAGTTGCCCAACGCTGCCGGCGAGAGCACAGCCGACCGATCCGATCATGAATAGCAGCAGGCCTGCCAAGATTGGACGCCTGCGGCCATACCGGTCACTGATGGGTCCCCAGAAGAGCTGGCCGATGCTGAAACCGACCAGGAACCCCGACAACGTCAGCTCGACGCTGCCCTGACTGCCACCAAGTGCGTGAACAAGCGTCGGCAGCGCGGGCAGATAGAGGTCGGTCGAGATCGACGCGAACGCCATCAGGCTGCTCAGGATCGCAACGATCCGGCCGGAGGGCGCACGGGCGCCGTTCTCCGGCCCGTCCGTCATGGGCGCACCATGACCTTCAACGCCGTGCGCTCGTTCATCGCGCGATAGCCGTCGGGCACGCCGTCCAGACCTACGACGCGGTCGAACACGCGGCCGGGGTCGATCCGACCTTCCATGATGTCGGGGAGCAGTTCGGAGATATACGCGCGCGACGGTGCTGGCCCGCCAGCCACGCTGATGTTCTTGAAGAACATCTGATCGGCAGTGGGAACGACTTCATAGTGCGGCACGCCGACACGACCAACGGCACCCCCCGGCCGGGCGATAGCCATGGACGTGGCAATTGCCTGCTCGGTGCCGACGCATTCCAGCACCGAATGCACCCCGAAGCCACCGGTCAGTTCCATGATCCGCTGCACCGCTGCGTCATCACGCTCGCTCACCACGTCAGTGGCGCCGAACTCTTTGGCCAGCGCAATGCGATCGACATGGCGACCCATGATGATGATCTGCTCGGCCCCGAGACGCTTGGCCGCAATGACGCCGCACAGGCCGACTGCACCGTCTCCGACCACCGCAACCCTGTGCCCGCGTGCCACCCGCGCGGCCACGGCAGCATGATGACCAGTGCCCATCACGTCGGATAGCGTCAGCAACGAGGGCATCAGCGCATCGTCGGCGTCCACATCGATGGCGTACAGCGTGCCGTCGGCGTTGGGGATGCGAAGCGCCTCAGCCTGCGCGCCTTCCATGTCGCCGCCATTGCCGAAGAAGTTCAGGTGTACGCATGCGGTCGGCAGCCCTTCTTCGCAGAACATGCAGGTGCCGTCCGAATTGGCGAACGGCATGATGACTACCTGACCCTTGCGGATCGTCCGAACGTCGCTGCCGACGTCCTCGACGATGCCTATCGCCTCGTGGCCCATGCGCTGCCCTCCCGCTGCAGGTCCGAGATTGTATGGCCACAGGTCGCTGCCGCAGATGCAGGCGCGCGTGACGCGAATGATGGCGTCGGTGGGCTTCTGGATGACGGAGTCGGGGACGTTCTCGATCCGGACGTCTCCGGTGTTGTGCATGACGGTGGCGCGCATGATGCTCTTCCTCGGTGAGATTTCGACTTGGTCGATGCGCCATCCGACACGGCGCCTGCATGGGACTTAAGCCAGGACGTCACGGCGGATTACCCCCGGACGATGTGATGCCGCAGTGAACGGCGCTCACCATGGAGACGGTGGCGTAACGCTGCAGATACCACGCTCTCGCGGGACGCTCCGTCAGCTGCAAACGTAGTCGCTCGCTTCACGGCCTTCACCGCGCCGGTAGACCGCATGCGCGGGAAAAGCACAGAGCGGGCGGCTCTGCCCCGGAAACGCCTTTCCCCGTGCAGGGATTGACAATGGAGCTTGAGCCTTCTCTACCCAGTTCACCAATGTGTCGAGCGCGTCGAAATCGTCGAGCGCGTCTCCGCCTCCGCAATGCAGCATCCCCGGTACCAGAAACATGCGTGCGAAGGTTGCAGCGTCGCCGGCATCCGTCGCGCGCATGTCCGCACCGAGCTTCTCATACCAGCGCACAAGATCGTTCGGCGCGAAGATCGGGTCGCTCCAGCCTGTCGTCAGAAGCAGTTTGCCGCCGCGCGCGCGAAAGGTCGAAAGATCCGTCGATGTGGCATCGGTGATTGCGGCGACGTCGGCCAAGCGTGAATAAGCGTTGGCATAGTCGATCTTATCCAGTTCTTCAGGTGTCATGGGCGGCATGCTAAAATAGCGGGCCAGAGCCTCCTCGGAGAGTCCGGTCAACGATCCGGTCTGCCACGTCATCCAACCTGGTTGGCCTACTCCGGAATCATATGACCACGAGGCGAACAGCGGTCGGCCGGCCCGGTCGAGAGGCCCGCGGAAGGCCCGATCGATCGCTTCCACCTTCGCTAGCGGCAGACATCCGTTGGTGCCAGTGGCCCGGCACTCCAGCTGGCGGACGGTGAAGCCGCAGCGCTGGGCATCGAAGATCATGCCGTCCAGGCGCCCGTCCAGGCCATCGCATTTCCTCACTGCCCCGCGACCTACTTGTCGCAGATCGGTGGCCGTGACCTTCGCTGCACGCAACTGGCGCGTGCTGTAATGGGCGAGCAGCGCCGCCCGAGACAGGTTGAAGGCCGGGTCGCCAGCTGCGACGCCATCGAACATCGAGGGATAGCGTTGGGCGGCGGTGAGCGCTTCGCGCCCGCCATTGGAACATCCCACGAAGTAGGTGCGGTTCGGCAGAGCGCCGCTTAATTGAAGGAGGGTCGCTTTTGCAGCGACGGTGACCTTGCCGATCGCCTGGTAGGCGTAGTTCAGTCGGGCTTCCTGATCCCGCGCAAAGTCCGCCATGCCAGTGCCATTCGGCCCCATGGCATGGCCGCTATCGGTTGTAACGACTGCAAAGCCGCGCGCCAGCGCCGCTGGCGAGGTCGATGCCTGGCTGGAGTTGGCACCATACGCAACGCCAACGAAGCCGTTCAATCCGCCTCCGCCCTGGTACATCAGGCGCCCGTTCCAGTCCGCAGGAACGCGCAGTTGGACATTGATGGAGTAGGGTTTGCCGTCCGCACCGGTTCGGGGCTCGATCGCGCCTTCGATCAGGCAGTGATCGGGCGCCCTGATAGACGGTGCCGCTGCTCCATTAGGCCCCGGCATGCCAGTCGCTAGCGGCCCTGCGGCAAGAAAGCGCGCGGTGCGTACAGTCAGCCCAGCAGAGGTCGTGCCGAGTA
>Ga0308158_10005750_pt1 | contig 10105 bp, 7 predicted proteins | sample PhyBR2_FD_201038 | JGI IMG/M metagenome (GOLD analysis project Ga0308158, IMG submission 201038) | Phyllosphere microbial communities from UC Gill Tract Community Farm, Albany, California, United States - DLSLB.R2 | ecosystem: Host-associated > Plants > Phyllosphere > Unclassified | place: USA... | reverse complement strand
CCGGGCCGCATCCGCGATCACCTGGGCCGCAACACGCTCGACCTGTCGAAGGTGCAGACCCTGGTGCTGGACGAAGCCGACCGCATGACCGACATGGGTTTCTACGACGAGATCGCGAACATCGTGCGTGCCTGCCCGGAACGCCGCCAGACCCTGCTGTTCTCGGCGACCTACCCGGACGACATCCGCCACGCCACCTCGCACTTCCTGCGCGATCCGCTGGAAGTGGTGGTCGAGAGCCAGCACGACGAATCGACCATCGAGCAGCGCTTCTATGAAGTCGGCTTCGACAACCGCGACGACGCCGTGGCGCGCCTGCTGAGCCACTACCGTCCGGTCTCGGCCCTGGCCTTCTGCAACACCAAGGCCCATTGCCGCGAACTGGCCGATTCTCTGCGCGCGCAGGGCTTCTCTGCCCTCGCCCTGTACGGCGAACTCGAGCAGCGCGAGCGCGACGAGATCCTGATCCTGTTCGCGAACCGCTCCTGCTCGGTGCTGGTGGCAACCGACGTCGCCGCGCGCGGTCTCGACATCTCGAACCTGGAAGCCGTGATCAACGTCGACGTGTCGAAAGACGCCGAAGTCCACGTGCACCGCATTGGCCGCACCGGCCGTGGCGGCGAGTCGGGCCTGGCGCTGTCGCTGTGCGCGCCGAACGAAAAGAAATGGGTGCGCCTGATCGAGGAATACCAGAACGCGCCGGTCGCCTGGCACAAGCTGGACGAGCTGGGCGATAACGACCTGGCCGCCGATCCGGCGCCGATGGTGACGCTGGTCATCTCCGGCGGCAAGAAGGACAAGTTGCGTCCGGGCGACGTGCTCGGCGCGCTGACCGGCGATGCCGGCTTGCTGAAGGAACAGGTCGGCAAGATCAATGTGTCCGAGTTCCAGACCTATGTGGCGATCGACCGCCGCATGGCGCACGACGCATTCGACCGCCTGAACGCGGGCAACCGCCTGGGCCCGGATTTCGGCACCATCAAGGGCCGCAACTTCAAGATGCGTTTCCTCGACGTCTGACACGCTCCAGGCTGGGTCGGCCGCGCACGGTTGACTCAGCAGCGACACGCTCGCGCCAAATCTGGCATAGTTTTGCTAAAAATAAACGGTTAGCAAAATGACCAGCCAAAACACAGTCCTTTACACGCCATTCGCGGGCGGACGCACGGTCCGCGACATCGTCGAGCACAGCCCCGCGCTCGTGAGCGAAGCGTGGTGCCGCCAGATCGTGCAGCACATCCTGCAATCGCTGGAGCAGCAATACGCCAGCAACGCGCCGCACCGCATCATCACGCCGGACTCGGTGGCCGTGCTGGAAAGCGGCGAGGCGCTGCTGCTGCCCTCGCCCGATGGGCTCGCCTCTGACGAAGCCGACAGCGCGCAGGACATCCACGCCCTGGCCCTGGTCATCCACTATGCCATCAGCGCCGAATTCCCGCCCGAAGGCCCGCTCGGCCCGCGCCTGTACGACAATTACAGCGATGAATTGACCCGGACGATAGACCGCTGCCTGGGCCCGAACCTGCGGCTGCGGCCGAAAACCATACCCGAGCTGCGCGCCATGCTTGGGATCGATGCCGCTGCGGCCGAGCCTGCCCTGCCTGCCGGTGAAGCAGTCGCTCCCGCGCCCGCACCCAAGATTGCGCAGGCCGGGGAAGCGCCGCCGGGCGTGCCGGCGCCGGCCGCACCGGAAGCGACACCCGACACGCCGCCCCATCTGAGCAAGACCGAAGAGCCGGAGCTTGTTACGCCGGCGCCGGCGCCGGCCCACGAAGCGCAAGCGGACCAGCCGATTGCAGCCACGCCCCGCAAGCCCTCGGCCCATTCCGCGGCCGCGCCTGCAACCACTTCTGCAACGGCCACCGCGGCGCCAGCGCGTCCGCCAGCCAGGACGCCGCCCCAGCCCACCCGCAACAAAACCGGCGTCGAGCGCTGGGCCATGATCGCCGGCGCCGCCGTCGTGCTGCTGGCGGCCGGCAGTGCGCTGTACGCCCACCTGAACCAGGACAATTCGGACGATACCCTGGCGCTCTCGTTACCGCAGGAACAGGCCGCGCAGGGACTGGACGCCGGCGAAGCCGTGCTCACGCCACCGGCCGCGAGCGCCGGCGCCATGCCAGGCGGCACTCCGGCCGCAGCCCTGCCGGCTGCCGGCACCACGGATGCAGGCGCCGCGTCCGGTGCGCTGCCGGATGCCGGCAACACCACCGCGCCGGCCGCCCGCCAGGCCGACGCCGTCGTCAACGGCACCACCTATAAATTGCTGATCAAGCCCTGGGGCACGGTGTACGTGAACGGTGTCGACCGCGGCGTCAGCCCGCCGGTCAAGCGCCTGACGCTGGGCCAGGGCGAGCACACGATCCGCATCGTCAACCCGAACTTTGCGGAGCACGTGATGACCGTCAATGCCGGCGCCGCGGAAAGCGCGACCATCGAACACGATTTTGCGGCGCAAGCCGAAGGAGGCCAATAAACGATGAACCGAAACACTTGCCATCGCTTGCTGCTGGCCATCCTCGCCGGAAGCGCCCTGGGCGGCTGCGCCCAGATCGCGCCCCTGCTCGAGCGCAATCCGTCGAGCCAGCATCCGAAAGCCGAGCCACGTCCCGAGCCGCGCAGCGAAAGCCGTCCGCGCGCCGACACCCGCCCCGACGCGTCGAGCGGACGCGAACAACTGGCCCTGCGCGAAGGCATCCGCCTGTACAACGAAGGCGACTTCAACGGCGCCATCAAGCGCCTGAATTCGAACGATATCCGCAGCGGCGCCCCGCTGCAGACCCGCACCACGGCCCTGAAATACACAGCCTTCAGCTATTGCGTCACCTCGCGTCCCAAGCAATGCCAGCAGGCCTTTGAAAAGGCCCTGAAGATCGACCCCGGCTTCTCGCTCGAGCCGGGCGAACAGGGCCACCCGCTGTGGGGCCCGGCCTTCGAGCGCGCCAAGCGCGGCTGAGCGCGCCTCCAGGCTTACACCTGGACGTTCACCGTGGCCGGGAAGCCCGGCGCGCGGCGCCGCTGCGAAGCCTGCTCGTAGGCATAGGCCATGCCGATCAGCGCAGCCTCGCTCCAGGCCGTACCGACGAAGGAGAGCCCGACCGGCAAGCCGCGCGTCTGCCCGGCCGGCACCGTGATGTGCGGGTAGCCCGCCACCGCCGCCGGCGACGAAAAGCTCATGCCGTAGTGGTCGCCGTTGATGTAGTCGGTCAGCCAGGCCACGCCGCCGGTCGGGGCCACCAGGGCGTCCAGGCGATGCGCGCGCAGCACCTGGTCGATGCCCTCCTCGCGCGCATAGCGCAGGTTGTTGGCCAGGGCCTCGCGGTAAACCTTGGCGTCTAGCCCGCGCTTCGCATGGGCGGCAATCAAATGTTCCTGGCCAAAATACGGCATCTCGCGCGCCGCCTGCTTTTCATTAAACGCAATCACATCGGCCATGTTCTTCACCGGCGCATGCGGAGCATAGGCCGCCAGCCAGGCCTTCAGGTCCGGGGCGAACTCGTGCAGCAGCACCTCGATTTCGGTCTCGCCATACTTGTCGGTGTTCGGAACCGTCACGTCGACCAGCACCGCGCCTTGCGCCTGCAGCAGCGCCAGTTCCTTGTCGACGATCGCGTCGATCGCCGTACTGCCGCCAAAGAAATTGCGCGCCACACCGATGCGTTTGCCGCGCAGGCCGTCAAGCCGCAGTGCCGCCGCATAGTCGGCGACCTTGCCCTGGCTCTCTTTCGTTACGCCATCTTCGGTATCGACGCCGGTCATGGCGGCCAGCATCAGGGCGGCATCGGCCACGCTGCGCGTCATCGGGCCGGCCGTATCCTGGGAGTGGGCGATCGGGATGATGCCGCTGCGGCTGACCAAACCGAGGGTCGGCTTCAGGCCGACGATGCCGCAGCTCGAGGCCGGCGAGACGATCGAGCCGTCGGTCTCGGTGCCGACTGCCAGGGTCGCCAGGCTGGCGGCGATGGCCGCACCGGAACCGGAACTGGAACCGCTCGGGTTGCGGTCGAGGGCGTACGGGTTGCGGGTCTGGCCGCCGCGCGCGCTCCAGCCGCTCACTGAATGGGTCGAGCGCATGTTCGCCCATTCCGACAAATTGGTCTTGCCGATGATGACGGCGCCGGCCGCGCGCAGGCGCGCCGCGACAAAGGCGTCGCGGCTGGCGCGTACGCCGTCGAGCGCCAGCGAACCGGCGGTGGTGCACATGCGGTCGCCAGTGGCGATGTTGTCCTTGAGTAGCACGGGGATGCCGTGCAGCGGGCCGCGCAGCTTGCCGCCGGCGCGCTCGCGGTCGAGCTCCTGGGCAATCTTCACGGCCTCGGGATTGGTTTCGATGACCGCGTTCAGGCGCGGGCCGGCCTTATCGATGGCGGCGATGCGCGCCAGGTAACGCTGCACCAGGACCTGGGATGTGATGGTCCCGGCCGCCATCGCCGCCGACTGTTCGCGCACGCCTGCCTCGAGGATGTCCGATTCGGCACGCGGCCTGGGCTTGGGCGTTACCGCGGAAGCCGCTCCTGCCGCGCCAACGAATGCGCTGGCGGCCATGCCGATCCGAACAAAGTCCCTACGATCCATTTCCGCTCCTTTATATTGTTAGAGCAATAGAATAGCAGCGCCACGGGCCGAAGACGCCGCTGCCGCGCCGCGCAGGGACGAAAAAAAACGCTGCCGTGAGGGGCAGCGTTTTTCTCGACAGCGTGATCGATCAGTTACGAACGACCTTCTTGTATTCGTTGGTGCGGGTATCGATCTCGATGACGTCGTCCTGGCTGACGAACAGCGGCACCATCACGGTGTGCTGGTGGGCTTCGATGGCGTTCTCGATTTTCGCTTCTTTCAGGACGTTGCCCGAAGTGTTGCCCTTGACGGCAGGCTCCGAGTACACGATCTGGCGTGCGATGATGGTCGGCAGTTCGACCGAGATCGCCTTGCCGTCGTAGAACACGGCTTCGCATTCCATACCGTCTTTCAGGTAGTGCAGTGCGTCGCCCAGGTTCTCTTCTTCGATTTCGAACTGGTTGTACTCTTCATCCATGAAGACGTACAGCGGGTCGGCGAAGTACGAGTAGGTCACCGGCTTCTTGTCCAGCACGACGACGTCGAACTTGTCATCGCCACGGAACACGTTTTCCAGCGGAGCATTCGTCAGAAGATTCTTCATCTTCCACTTGTAGGTGAAGCCCGTGCGGCTCGATCCGTTGACATCGGAACGCAGCACGATAAAAGGCTTCTCGTCAACCATGATGATGTTGCCGACACGGATTTCTTTTGCGGGTTTCATATGAATTATGATCGAAAAAAGGGGTTGCAGTAACCGAGCATCATATCATGTTATGTGCGGCGTGCCTAACGAAGTGAAGCGGCAAAGCCGAGCAGGTTCGACGTTACGTCACCGTTCTCCAGCATTTCCGCTTCCCACGTTCCGGCCCGCCCGGCAATGGCAGGCAGTTCGGCTTGCAGCGCCAGCCACAGCGCCTGCCAGTCCGCCTCGACGGCGGGGCCCGGGCCGGCGCCGTTCCAGTGCAGGGAAACATCGCGCACACTGTCGAGCCCCTGCGCATACCGGTCGAGGAAAGCGCGCAGTTTCTTGTGGTGCAGATTCTCGTCCTGCAAATAGATATGCCAGACGAAGGGCCGGTTCGCCCATTGGGCGCGCACCCAGGAATCCTCGCCGCGCACGAAGTTCAGGTCGCAGGCCCAGAGCAGGCGGTCGTAATCGGGCTGGGCCACGAAAGGCAGCACGCGCACGGTCAGCGCCCCGCGCGTGGCGCAGTCGCCGGCCTGCGCGGCCCTGCCGAAAAAGGCGGCCACGGCATCGGCTGCCACGCCTTCCGGCACCAGGCAGGCGACCGGTTCGGCATTCCTTTCCCAGGCCCCGAACAGCGCGGCCACCGGGGCGAACGGATAGCAGAACAGCGACACCTTGAAGGCGGCGATCTCGCTCTCCCCCAGTCCCAGCCCGCGCAGGAAGGCTTGCGCCCGGCCCGGTTCGGACTGGAAGCCGCCCCGTTCGGCGCCGAGGGCGCGCTCGCGCAGCAGGCCGCCGGTCCGGTTCGTGAAGCCGGGGAAGAAGAAATGCTTGGTCAGCTTCAGGCGCGGGTGCATCGACGGCAAACGGTGGCAGCCCTCGACCCACTCCTCGGCGCTGAGACCCTCGTAGTTCAGCCAGACCGGGCGCGGGCTGCGTTGCGCCATCGCCTCGACATACCCCGGCGGCAGCTCGCAGCCGAAGAACTCGATGACGATGTCGTCGACCTCGGCGGGCGTGTAGCCGCCTTCCTGGCCGAGCCAGTGGCGCACCCGCACCCCCTGCACCTCCTGCTGCGCGGCGTCGACATCCACCTCGGGGCAGATGCGGCGGAAACTCGTCAGGTCGTCCACCCACAGGGTGACGGCCACGCCGTGCTCGTGCCGCAGCTGGCGGGCCAGGCGCCAGCAGATGCCGATATCGCCATAGTTGTCGACGACCTTGCAGAAGATGGTCAGGGTGGTCTGGGCTGGATTCTGAGACATGTTCAAAGAGGAATACGGAGGGGTTACTGCGGGAAAGCGCGCCATTCTAACCCATTCATCGGGCCTGACTGCCGCTTGTCTGCGCCAGCGCAAACCACTCTCCGCAAACCTGGCATGGTGCCGAATCGCCTCAAACTTCATGGAAGACACCCGGTCCAATCCATACCCGCAGGAAGGCGGACACCGATTCGTCCCCTGCCCTATGTCCACGCGCCGGCCTCATGCGGCGCGCGGAATCCACGTACGCGGCCGCTTGCAATGCGTGGGCGAGGAAAATCAATATCAGCCAGGCACGCCGTCGCGTGCCCAACGTCGGCGTCGTTGCCGGCAGCCGCATTCCATACAAGGAGTCAAGCATGAACGAATTCCAGCAGTTCGGATATGGCCAGCCCGAGATCGCCCCGCAATCCCTGTTGGGCGGACTGATCGGCGCGCCGGCCGGCGGCGCCGTTGGCCGCGGCGTCGGCGACATCTTCGGCAACCCGAATCTGGGCAGCCGCATCGGCCAGTTTGCCGGTGGCCTCATCGGCAGCCTGTCTCCGTTCGGCGCCGATCCAACAGCCGCCTACGGCCAGCAGCAAGATCCGCAGCAGGCCCAGCAACTACAGCAACTGCAACAGCTGCAGCAGCTACAGCAGTTGCAGCAATTGCAGCAGCAGGGGCAGGCCGATCAATTTGCTCCGCAAGGCCTGGGCAGCTGGGTCAGGAAACTGGCCAAACCCGCCGGCGCCGTGGTCGGCCAGGTGACCCGCAATCCCTCATTGGGCGGCATCGTCGGCGGCGGCCTGCAGACCATCGGCGGCTTCCTGCCGCAATCCGTCGATGCCCAGGGCGGCATGCAGCAGCAACAGCATCCGCTGGTGCAGCAGTTGCAGAAACTCCAGGCCCAGCAGCAACAGCTGCAGCAGGCACTGCAACAGGTGCAGCAACAGGCCGTGGCACTGCAGCGCCAGCTGTCGGCCCAGGCGCAAGCCCAGGTACAGGGCGGCGGCCAGATTGCACCGCAGAGCTGGCTGAGCGACCTGACCGGCCTGGCCGGCCAGCTCGCGCAGCCCGTTGGCGGCATCATCGGTGGCGCATTCGGCAACCCGCAGCTGGGCAGCCAGATCGGCGGCATCGCCGGCCAGCTGACCGGCCAGCTGGGCCGCATGTTGCCGCAGTCCGTCGACCCGTATACGGCCTATGCCCAGCAGCAGGCCGGCGGCCAGATTGCACCGCAAAGCTGGCTGAGCGACCTGACCGGCCTGGCTGGCCAGCTCGCGCAGCCCGTTGGCGGCATCATCGGTGGCGCGTTCGGCAACCAGCAGCTGGGCAGCCAGATCGGCGGCATCGCCGGGCAGCTGACCGGCCAGCTGGGCCGCATGTTGCCGCAGTCCGTCGACCCGTACACGGCCTATGCACAGCAGGCGCAGCAGGCCGGCGGCCAGATTGCACCGCAGAGCTGGCTGAGCGACCTGACCGGCCTGGCCGGCCAGATCGCACAGCCGCTCGGCGGCTTCATCGGTGGCCAGCTCGGCAACCAGCAGCTGGGCAGCCAGATCGGCGGCATTGCCGGCCAACTGACCGGGCAGCTGGGCCGCATGTTGCCGCAGTCCGTCGACCCGTACGCGGCCTATGCCCAGCAGGCGCAGCTAGCGCAAATGGCGCAGATGGGCGGCCAGCAAACCATGCATTAACGCTTGCCGGCGGCGGCGGAAACGGCCAGGTGTCGCGTCCGCCACTCATTGCAGCCAGGCTGACGGGCGCCTCCCGCCTGCGGGCGGGAGGTTCGAACAGGAGGACATGCCGATGCCGAGTTCCGCAGGACCGGGTAGCGCAGGACCGAGAAGCACAGGACCAACCGGCGCAGCACCGGTCCGTTACATCGTGCGCGCAGCCAACGATGACGGCGCACTCGCCAGTTTTGTCGCCAGCATCCGCAGCGACCCGGCGGTACGCCTGGTCGACACCATCGGTCCCAGCGCCGGGCCGCCGCACACCGTTGTCGTCGAAACCGACCCGGCGACCGCCGAAGAATGGAAACAACGCTCCCGCAACCAGTTGATGTTCGAACCCGACAGCCCACTGTCGCTGTTCTGATGCGGCCAAGGCGGCTGGTCAGGACGGCCGGCCAGGAGGCCCCGAAAAAAACGAAAGAAAGGAAAACGACATGCCGAAAACTCCTCAAGGCGGCCCCGGCGATACTCCCGAGCACGGCGGCCAGCCGAATGGCCCCGACGGCGCAGCCGGCGTCGACGGCGCAGCACGGGAACCGCGCGGCCGCAGCGTGGCCGAACGCAAGAAGAAATACCTGGTCGCGCCGCGCCAGCCGCTGGGCGGCTTCGGCACCCTGGGCCTGGAAGCCGCGGGCCTGGCGCCGCTGTCCCTGTCGGCCATCGAGCGGGCCCTGCAGGCCAGCCCCGACATCGACTTGGTCGACAAGATCGCCCCGCGCAGCGCGCTGGAAGCGTCCGGCATCGACGGCGGCGGAACCGAAGGCGTGCTGGTGGCGCGCATGACCGACCGCCAGGCCGCGGACCTGCACGGGCGCGGCGGCGGACGCCTGCTGGTCGAGCGCGACCAGCACCTGCAACTGCTCGACCCGATGCTGCGCCGGCCCGACCTGGTGTCCTCGCTGACGCCGTACAGCGGCCCCGCCGTCGACGTCACCATTTCCGTGGCGGGCCAGGACGGCAAACCCCTGCCCGAGGCGGAAGTGTCCCTGTTCGGCGGCATGCTGCCGGCCTCGGGCGTCACCGACACCAACGGCATGGTCCAGCTGCGCCTGTACGGCGACGATCCGCGCACCATCAGCGGCCTGTACGTGAAGCCGCGCGCCGACTACTGGAGCTTCTACCAGCGCGATCCCGACCTCAGCATGGACGAGCCGAACCTCGTTACCCTGCATGCGCTGTCCGAATCGCCGTCGCTGCAGGGCTTCCCGCGCCAGAACGCCCTCGGCTGGGGTGCGCGCGCCATGCGCCTGGATCAATTACCGCCCCATTTCCGCGGCCAGGGCGTGAAAATCGCCGTCATCGACTCGGGTGCGGCGCTCAGCCACGGCAACCTGAACCGCATCCGCGCCGGCTTCGACATCATCAACAAGCGCACCGACCCGGGCACCTGGAGCGAGGACACGCTGGGCCACGGCTCGCACTGCGCCGGCGTGATCGCGGCCAGCGACCCGGCCTGGGGCATCCGCGGCTTTGCACCCGAGGCCGAGATCCATGTCTGCAAGCTCTTCCCCGGCGGCCAGGTCAGCCAGCTGATCGAGGCGCTCGAATACTGCATCGAACACGGGATCGACGTCGTCAACATGAGCCTGGGCGGCGGCGCCCCGTCCGAAGCCCTGGAACGCCAGATCGTGCGTGCACGCCAGGCCGGCGTGGCCTGCATCGCGGCCGCCGGCAATTCCGGCGGGCCGGTGCAGTATCCCGCCGCCTCGCCGAACGTGCTGGCCGTGGCGGCGCTGGGCAAGCTGGGCGAGTTCCCGGCCGACAGCTATCACACCGAAACCGTCAGTCCCGACGCCGATGGCCAGGGCTACTACAGCGCCAAGTTCAGCTGCTTCGGGCCGCAGGTCGATGTCTGCGCACCGGGGGTGGGAATCGTCTCG
>Ga0308158_10005748_pt1 | contig 10105 bp, 7 predicted proteins | sample PhyBR2_FD_201038 | JGI IMG/M metagenome (GOLD analysis project Ga0308158, IMG submission 201038) | Phyllosphere microbial communities from UC Gill Tract Community Farm, Albany, California, United States - DLSLB.R2 | ecosystem: Host-associated > Plants > Phyllosphere > Unclassified | place: USA... | reverse complement strand
CAAGCTCCTGGTTGGGTACTTCAATGACGTGGTAGCCCTCCGAGGCGGTGGCGCCCACCACAGGATGGCCCACCACGGCCACCCTGCCGCCGTTGCGGCAATACCGGTCAAGTTCGGCAGCCAGCTGCGCGTTCCCTTCCTTGTCTTCGGCGCGGCAGGAGCGCGAACCGGCGATCACGATGGAGTCGGCACGGCGGGCGGCGAAGGCGGCCACGGCGTCCTTTTCTTCCGCGGGGCCGCCCCCGGTGGTGGCAAGGAGCACCATTTTCCGCTGTTCCCGAGCGGCGTCCTGGACGCCGCGGGCAATGGCAGCGAAATACGGGTCGGCGATGTCGTGGACTATCAGGCCGATAAGTCCCGAGCTGGATTTGGCAAGGCCCTGGGCCTGGGCGTTGGGGATGTAACCCAGTGAATCGGCAGCCTGGCGGACGCGCTCGGCAATGTCCTTGCCGGGAGTCCGGGCCGAGCCGTTCAGCACGCGGGACGCCGTGGCGGGCGAGACGCCGGCGAGGCGGGCAACCTCGGTAAGGGTACTAGCAGCCACAGCATCTCCTGGTGGTCGGGGCGGCCTCGAAGGCTAAGGACATTATGACAGTTCAAACTACTTCCGGAAAGCGCTTGCCAAGCGGAACGGCGCGGTGCATCATGGAAACAGAGGGAATGCGCTTTCCCAATTCGTCTTGAGTACACCTTGCTCACTCACCGTGGAGGACACATGGGCTTCGAAACTAAAACGATCCGTATTGCCATGAACGGCATCACCGGCCGCATGGGCTACCGCCAGCACCTGCTGCGGTCCATCCTGCCCATCCGCGATGCCGGCGGCTTCACCCTGGAAGACGGCACCCGCGTCCAGGTTGAGCCCATCCTGGTGGGGCGCAACGAGGCCAAAATCCGTGAACTGGCGGAGAAGCACAAGGTATCCGAATGGACCACCGACCTGGATGCCGTGATCAACGACCCCACCGTGGATATCGTCTTCGACGCTTCCATGACCAGCCTGCGTGCAGCCACCCTCAAGAAGGCGATGCTGGCGGGCAAGCACGTCTTCACGGAGAAGCCGACGGCAGAAACCCTGGAGGAGGCCATTGAACTTGCCCGCATCGGCAAGGAATCCGGCGTCACGGCGGGCGTTGTCCACGACAAGCTGTACCTCCCCGGCCTGGTCAAGCTCCGCCGGCTGGTGGACGAAGGCTTCTTCGGCCGGATCCTGTCCATCCGCGGCGAGTTCGGCTACTGGGTCTTCGAAGGCGACATCCAGGCAGCCCAGCGCCCGTCCTGGAACTACCGCAAGGAAGACGGCGGCGGAATGACCACCGACATGTTCTGCCACTGGAACTACGTGCTTGAAGGCATCATCGGCAAGGTCAAGAGCGTCAACGCCAAGACCGCCACCCATATCCCGGCCCGCTGGGACGAAGCCGGCAAAGAGTACAAGGCCACTGCCGACGACGCTTCCTACGGCATCTTCGAGCTCGAAACTCCGGCGGGGGACGACGTCATCGGCCAGATCAACTCCTCCTGGGCCGTCCGGGTCTACCGCGACGAACTGGTCGAATTCCAGGTGGATGGCACCCACGGCTCCGCTGTGGCCGGCCTGAACAAGTGCGTCGCCCAGCAGCGCGCCCATACCCCCAAGCCCGTCTGGAACCCGGACCTTCCCGTCACCGAATCATTCCGCGACCAGTGGCAGGAAGTACCCGCCAACGCCGAACTGGATAACGGCTTCAAGCTGCAGTGGGAGGAATTCCTCCGTGACGTCGTCGCCGGCCGTGAACACCGCTTCGGCCTGCTCTCCGCCGCCCGGGGTGTCCAGCTCGCCGAGCTGGGCCTGCGGTCCAACGACGAACGCCGCACCATCGACATCCCGGAGATCACCCTCTAATGACTTCACTCATCCTTCCCTCCGAAGACGGCGGCACCAGGGAGTACCGGCTGCAGGGCGGCGCCACCTGGGCCCGCCCCACGGCGCCCCTGACCGCACGCCGGGCCTACGCCGCCGCCCATGTCATCCCCGAAGTGCTCGCCGACAACACCCCGGGTGCCCCCGCGCGGCTGGACTGGGACGCCACCATGGCGTACCGGCACGAACTGTGGTCCTACGGCCTCGGCGTAGCCGATGCCATGGATACCGCCCAGCGCGGCATGGGCCTTGACTGGTCCGCCACGCAGCAGCTCATCAAGCGCACAGGCGTGGAAGCTGCCTCCGTGGCCTCGGCCGGCAATGCGGCAACTGCCGGAAAGTCTGTCCGCGACCTGGTCTCCTGCGGCGCCGGAACCGACCAGCTCGACGTCGATGCCCTGCCTTCCGGCGAGGCCGGCATCAAAGCCGTCCTCGAGGCCTACCGCGAGCAAATCGCCGTCGTCAGCGAGGCCGGACCCAAGGTCATCCTCATGGCCTCCCGCGCCCTGGCGAAGGTTGCCAAGGGCCCCGAAGACTACCTGAAGGTGTACTCCACCCTCTTGCAGGAAGTGGACCAGCCGGTCATCCTGCACTGGCTGGGCACCATGTTCGATCCCGCCCTCGCCGGCTACTGGGGATCGGACGACGTCGCCACGGCCACAGAGACGTTCCTCGGCCTCATCAAGGACAACGCCGCCAAGGTGGACGGTGTCAAGGTCTCGCTGCTCGACGCCGGCCACGAGGTGGCCCTGCGGGCGTCCCTGCCCGACGGCGTCCGGCTCTACACCGGCGACGACTTCAACTACCCGGAACTCATCGACGGCGATGGCAGCCACCACTCCGATGCCCTGCTGGGAATCTTCGCGGCAATTTACCCCGCAGCGTCGGTTGCCCTGCAGAACTACGAGTCCGGAAACGCTGCCAAGGCCCGCGAAATCCTCGACTCCACCCGGGAACTGGGCAAGCACATCTTCAGTGCCCCCACGTTCTACTACAAGACCGGCATCGCTTTCATGTCCTGGCTCAACGGCAAGCAGCCAGGCTTCCAGATGGTGGGCGGCCTGCATTCCGGCCGCTCGGTCTGCCACCTCGCCAGGACCTTTGAACTGGCGGACCAGGCCGGACTGCTGAGGGATCCCGCCTTGGCGGCTTTCCGGATGTCCGACTACCTGCGGATCAACGGGGTAGGGGTATGAGCAACTTCGCGCGCCTTTCCATCAACAGCGCCACCACCAAGAAATGGACGCTCGCCCAGGTCGTTGAGGGGTGCGTCAACGCCGGTATTCCCGCAATCGGGCCCTGGCGGGACCGCGTTGAGGAAGCGGGCCTGGACAAAGCGGCCCGCCTGATCAAGGACGCCGGCCTGCGCGTGTCCTCGCTGTGCCGCGGTGGGTTCCTCACCGCCGCCGACGCCGACGGCCAGGCGGCCGCGCTCGCGGACAACCGCGCAGCGATCCTTGAAGCCGTGGCCCTGGACACCCGGGAACTGTTCCTGGTGGTCGGCGGCCTTGCGCCGGGGGAGAAGGACGTCGTGGCGGCGCGGCAGCGGGTTGCCGACCGGCTCGCGGACCTGGTTCCCTTTGCCGCCGAACATGGCGTCCGCCTGGTCCTGGAGCCGCTGCACCCGATGTATGCGGCCGATCGTGCGCTGATCTCCACCCTTGGGCAGGCGCTGGACCTCGCAGCACCGTTCGATGCCTCAACAGTGGGCGTCGCCGTGGATACCTTCCACGTCTGGTGGGACCCGGAACTGAAAGCGCAAATCCAACGAGCCGGCAGGGAGAACCGCATCGCCTCCTACCAGGTCTGCGACTTCAACATGCCCATCGCAGCCGATCCGCTGCTGTCCCGTGGATACATGGGCGACGGCGTGGTGGACTTCGCCACGATCGGCACCTGGGTACGGGACGCCGGTTACACCGGCGACATCGAGGTGGAGATCTTCAACCAGGAGATCTGGGACACGGACGGCAACACCGTCCTGGCCACCGTCAAAGAGCGGTACGCAGAGCTCGTCCTCCCGTTCGCCTGACCTGGCCCGGAAACCCGCACAGACCGCGGGCTCCTGCTACGTCACGGCAGGAGCCTGCGCCCCACATGGAAGGACCCGGACCGCTGCAGAGCGGTCCGGGTCCTTCGTGGTTTCCCGGACTGTCCTAGGCGTACGCCGAGGCGAGCCGGCGGTACCGTGCCAGCACGCCGGCGTCGTCCGTTTTCCCGGGGAGGTCGACGGCGTCAGCGGCCCACGCGGGGAAATGTCCGGTGAGTGCCGCGGCGGCCTGGCGGGCCGCTCCGTCGGCCACGTACTCGCCCGGGCGGGGAACCGTGACGCGGGTTCCCAGCAGGCGCGCCGCGACGTCCTGAACTGCGCCGGACTGTGCGCCGCCGCCCACCAGGAGGATCCGGCGCGCGGCCACGCCCTGGTCCAGCAGCGCTGCCAGTCCGTCGGCCAGGGAACAGACCACGCCTTCGACGGCGGCACGCGCCAGGTTGCCGGGGGTGTAGTTGGCCCGTGTGATGCCATGCAGCGAGCCGGTGGCATCCGGCAGGTTGGGGGTCCGCTCCCCATCGAAATACGGGACCAGGGTCAGCCCTCCGGCGCCCGGTTCGGCGGACAGCGCCAGCCTGTTGAACTCGGCCAGGTCCACGCCCAGCAGGGCTGCGGTGGCATCGAAAACGCGGGTGGCGTTCAAGGTGCACACCAGCGGAAGGTAGTGCCCGGCCGCGTCCGCGAATCCGGCCACCAGCCCCGATGCATCTGCCGGTGCTGTGTCCGAGACGGCAAAAACGGTTCCCGAGGTGCCGAGCGACATGACGACATCGCCCAGTTCCGCTCCTGCCCCGAGCGCGGCCGCCGCGTTGTCCCCGGCGCCGGCCCCGAGCAGGGCGCCCGCGGTGGTCCTGCCCGCCGGTTCCAACGGTCCCAGCACCTTCGGGAGGGCTGGGACGTGCCCCAGTGCGGATCCCAGGACGTCCGGCAGGTACCGGCCCTCCGCCGTCGAGTAGTACCCGGTGCCCGAGGCATCAGAGCGGTCCGTTGCCAAAGCGGCCAGGCCTTCCGTGCCGCTGCCCGGCCCGTAACCGGCGAGCCGCCAGGTCAGCCAGTCGTGCGGGAGGCACACGGCAGCGACCTTGGCGGCGTTGTCCGGTTCGTTCTCCGCAAGCCAGCGTAGCTTGGTCACTGTCAGTGAGGCCACGGGGACCGTGCCGGTGGCCCCGGCCCAGTACCGTGCGCCGGCAATGGGGTCTCCGTTGCCGGCGCTGTTGATGAGCTCCACGGCTGCCCCGGCGCTGCGGGTGTCGTTCCACAGCAGGGCAGGGCGGACTACCTCACCGTCCGCGTCGAGGCAGACCATGCCGTGCTGTTGCCCGCCGACGGAGATGGCGGCCACGTCATCCAGCCCACCCGCTTCGGCAACGGCTTTCTGCAGTGCCGTCCACCAGTGGTCCGGATGGACCTCTGTCCCGTCGGGGTGGCCGGCGCGGCCCTGGCGGACCAGTTCGCCGGTGTCCGCGTCGCGGACCACTACTTTGCAGGACTGGGTTGAACTGTCGATCCCTGCGACGAGTGCCATGGCCTAGCGGGCGCCCAGGAGGTGCTCGATGGCGAGCTGGTTGAGGCGGACGAACGCGAAGGAGCGCTCGCCAGCCTTGTCGGCATCGAAGTCCTCGAAGGATGCTGCGTCAGCGAGCAGGTCCGCGGTGCTTTCGCCGGCCTTGAGCGTGGGTTCGCCGAGTTCGAACACGCCGGAGGCCTGGAGCGCTTCCTGGACGTCGGGGTCGGCGCGGAACGCGAGGGCGCGTTCCTTGAGCAGCAGGTACATGGACATGTTGGCCTTGGCGGACTCCCAGACGCCGTCGTAGCCGTCGGTGCGGGAGGGCTTGTAGTCGAAGTGGCGGGGGCCCTCGTACTTCGGTCCGCCGCCCGGGAAGCCGTTTTCGAGCAGGTCCACGGTGAAGAAGGCGCTGGTGAGGTCGCCGTGGCCGAACACCAGGTCCTGGTCGTATTTAATGCCGCGCTGGCCGTTGAGGTCGATGTGGAAGAGTTTCCCCGCCCAGAGCGCCTGGGCGATCCCGTGGGTGAAGTTCAGCCCGGCCATCTGCTCGTGGCCGGTCTCCGGGTTCAAGCCCACGATGTCGCCGTGTTCGAGCTGGGCGATGAAGGCAAGGCCGTGTCCTACGGTAGGCAGGAAGATGTCGCCGCGGGGCTCGTTCGGCTTGGGTTCCAGCGCGATCCGCAGGTTGTAGCCCTTGTCCTTGATGTAGCCCGCTGCCGTGTCCACGCCTTCCTTCATCCGGTCCAGCGCGGCGGCAAGGTCCTTGGATCCGTCATATTCGCTGCCTTCGCGGCCGCCCCACATGACGAAGGTTTCGGCGCCGAGTTCTGCGGCTAGGTCGATGTTGCGCAGGACCTTGGAGAGAGCGAAGCGGCGGATGGAGCGGTCGTTGGAGGTGAAGCCGCCATCCTTGAAGACCGGGTGGCTGAACAGGTTGGTGGTGACCATCGGAACCTTCAGCCCGGTTTCGGCCAGGGCTGCGCGGAAGTTCTTCAAGATCAGCTCCCGCTCGGAGGCTGTGGCGTCGAACGGCACCAGGTCGTTGTCGTGGAACGTGATGCCGTAGGCGCCCAATTCGCTGAGCCGGTGGACGGCTTCCACCGGATCGAGGGCGGCGCGGGTGGCCACACCGAATGGGTCAGCGCCGGTCCAGCCGACGGTCCAGAGTCCGAAGGTGAACTTGTCAGCGGGCGTGGGGGAAAGTGTCATGATGCGTCCTTGCGATCGGGTTTCCGCGGGATTGCGAAGCTTTAGTTCATTGCTTGAACTATATGAGCGGACGTAGGGTGGGGTCAAGGGTCCGGAGAGCCAAACGAAGGCCAGGCCCATCTGATGACTGAGGAGCTTTGTGATGGTGATGCCGGCGCCTGCGGTGGCGGGGCCCGGGGGGACGGCCCCTGGAAGCGTGGGTGACGTCCGGCGCAGCAACCTGGCCTTGGTCCTGGGAGCAATCGCCGATTTCCCGCCGGGAGCCCATCCCAGCCGTGCCCAGCTGGCAGCGGTCACAGGCCTGACCAAGGCATCTGTGTCCAGCCTGGTGCTGGATCTCCTGGACACCGGCATCGTCCGCGAAATCGGCCTCAACCCGCAGGGGCGCGGGCGTCCGGGTGTCGGACTGGAACTCAACCCGGGCCGCGCAGTCATGGGGATGGAGGTCAACGTGGACTACATCGCCGCCGCAGTGGTTGACCTGGCAGGAGGCGTGCTGGTCCGCGAGGTGCAGGATCGGGATAACCGCAACAGCAAGGACGGTCCTGTCATGGCGGCGCTCGGCGTCCTGGCCGCCCGGGTACGGAGTCTCGCAGGGGAGCAGGGGGTCGAGGTCCTGGGCGGCGGACTCGCCGTGCCCGGGCTGGTGGACCCTTCCACCGGGAGGGTGCTCACGGCACCCAACCTGGGCTGGGCAGGCGTCGACCTTGACCTTGGTGCCCTGCTGCCCGAAGCCCCGCTGGGAGTTGCCCTCTTCAACGAAGCGAACGCTGCCGCCCTGGCCGAGCTGCGGCACCGGCCGGATGGTGCATCGGATTTCCTTTTTGTCTCCGGCGAGGTGGGCGTGGGTGGCGGCCTGGTGATCGGGTCTGAACTCTTCACGGGCCCCGGTGGCCATGCCGGCGAAGTGGGGCACATCGTGGTGGACCCCGACGGCGGCCGATGCTCGTGCGGCGGGACGGGCTGCCTGGAAACGGTGGCAGGCCAGGACGCCATCTTCGAGGCGGCCGGGATCGGATCCGGCGGAAATTCACGCTCGGCTGCCATGGCCAAGCTCCTCCAGGCGCTGGACGCAGGGCAGCCGGGGGCGCTGGCCGCCGTCGAACGCGCGGGGCGCTCCCTGGGCATAGCGCTCGCTTCAACGGCGCGGGTGGTCAACATCGCCTCCGTCGTCCTGGGCGGCCACTTCGCCGTCCTCGAACCGTGGCTCCGCGGTCCGCTGCTGGAGGGCCTCCAGACGTACGCGCCGGGCATGTACGCAGCCGGCCAGGTCTCGGTCTCGGCCGTGGGGGAGTCGGGGGCGCTGCTGGGTGCCGCCGGCAGTGTCATCCGGTCGCTTGTCGAAGCGCCGCACAGGCTGCAGGCATAGCGGGGTACACCGGAAGCGCACCGGTCCGAAGACCGGTGCGCCGGCTGTGTGCCCGGGCCGCTGCGGGATTACTTCAGTTGGGAATCCATAGTCCGGCTCATGCTGCGCAGCGGCGCCCGGGACTCGGGTTCCTCAGGATCTGCCAAGGCTTGCCCAAGCATCTCCACAGATCTGCGCTTTCCTCCGTGGCGCGCTGGCAGACTTGTGCCGTCTCCCGGTATTACCGCCCGGCCCCAACCGAGGTACTCATGAAATTCTCTTCTTCACGCATGTCCGCGATCATCTTCGGACTGATTGTCACGATGGCCTGCGGCCTCCTGGCCCCAGCCGCATCCGTCGCCGCTCCGGTCCCGGCGTTGGTCCCGGCCACGACCATCTCCGACTCGTTCACCAAACAGACCTTCGACCTGATTAACGCCGAACGCGCCAAGGTCGGGGTGCCGCCCTTCGTCTGGAACCAGAAGATCGCTGATGTATCCCAGGATTGGGCCAACCACCTGGGCGTCGCCACGATGGACCCGAACTTCGACTTCGCCACCATCCACCGCACGGACGCCGGCGGCAACGAAATCCCTGCCGGTGCCACCTGGTACCGGGAAAACATCGGGTTTAACTTCAGCCCCGCCCAGCTGGTCGACTGGTGGATGAACTCTCCCGGCCACAAGGCAGCCATGCTTGACCCGCGGGGTACGGACGCCGGCATCGGCTACGTGGTTCCATCGAGCGGGCCCTACGCCGGCTGGCACCTCATGGTCTCCAACATGGCGGCCTATTCGACCACCCTGATCCCGTCATCCCCAGCTTCGGCCACTGCCCCAACGGGGTCTTCCTATGCGGGGCATGTGCAAAACATTGGTTGGCAGTCCAGCGTTTCGAACGGCGCAACCGCAGGCACTGTAGGGCAAGGGCTGAGGCTGGAAGCGCTCCGCTTTCCTACATCAGGACAAACGGTTAGAGCGCATGTCCAGAACATCGGCTGGCAAAATTACAGCACCGGGGCGACGACAATTGGTACTACCGGGTTGGGGCTTCGCATGGAAGCAATACAAATCAAATCCACAATTGCCGGTGAGGCAATCCGATGCCAAGCGCATGTCCAAAATATTGGCTGGATGCCCGAAGTCGGTGATGGTGAGGTTTGCGGAACCACCGGTCAGGGACTTCGCCTTGAAGCAGTGCGCTTCCGGGTAGTGGGACAGTAAAAATCTAATTGCCGAGCGAAAACAAAAGCGGTCTGATCTACGTTTCCGTAGGTCAGACCGCTTTTCCATGTGCCCCAGGAGGGAATCGAACCCCCGACCGGCGGATTAGAAGGCCGCTGCTCTATCCCCTGAGCTACTGAGGCATCGGCTTCCGGCCTGTACGCCGGCGCCTCGAAAAGTTTACCTTGCCGGAGCTGCCAGCGCTGTCATATCGAACCAACTGTCCCTCCACAGCGGCCCCTGAACCCGCGTTGTCCACATACGCCGGTTCACCCCTCTTCTACTTCCGCTGTCCGGCGCAATGATGGTCTTGCCTGCACAGGGCGCCACCATTGAGACAGGACGAACAGATGAGCGAAACGATCACCATCCGGGGCTTCGTGGCCACCGAAATTACGAGTTCCACCACGCCGGGGGGAGTGGCTACGGCCTCTTTCCGCCTCGGTTCCACCAACCGCCGTTTCGACCGGGAATCCAAGACCTGGCAGGACGGCCACACCAACTGGTTCACCGTCCAGGGGTACCGCCAGCTCGCGGGGGCACTTGGATGCAGCATCAGGAAAGGCCAGCCGGTCATCGTGGTTGGCAAACTGAAGATCAGTACCTGGGAGAAGGACGGGCGCGTCTACCACTCCACCGTCATCGACGCCGACACCGTGGGGCATGACCTGTCCCTGGGCTCGGCCAACTTCATCCGGACATCGTCACGTCCGGCGCTCTCGCTGGTGGAACCACCCCCGGCCTCCGATCCGGGCCCCCACGCCGGCTTGGACCAACTCCAGGATGAGCCCGAGGACAGGGGCGACGAACATCCGGACGATGAGGGCCATGCATCAATGGTCGTCCAGGACAACGACGGCGCTAT
>Ga0308158_10005746_pt1 | contig 10110 bp, 6 predicted proteins | sample PhyBR2_FD_201038 | JGI IMG/M metagenome (GOLD analysis project Ga0308158, IMG submission 201038) | Phyllosphere microbial communities from UC Gill Tract Community Farm, Albany, California, United States - DLSLB.R2 | ecosystem: Host-associated > Plants > Phyllosphere > Unclassified | place: USA... | reverse complement strand
ATTTTATCCACTTCCCGAAGTAGAAAATATCTTTTATTGGGAAGTACTTGCTATAATAAAAGATAATCTAAATTGGGAGGATGATGAAATTGAGGGTAAGAATGTACTAGCACATTTTTTTGAAAACAGTATCAGAGGGCTAATGCACAGAATTTCAAGTATCCATTATATTTCTACAGTCAGGGAGCAAAATGCCAGAATATACAGTGCTTCTATACATTCACCATTTATTAATCTGCTGAAAGAATACAGTACACTTACTTATAAAGAAACGAGATTTATTGAAGGTTATCTTCGTCAATTTAAGATAGGACAAAAATTAGAAGTTGATTACAAAAGAGATCAACAATTGATATCTGTCAGGATTACCTCTTCTTCGGGAATTGAGCGTGACCTAGTGGACTATGGTTATGGGATTAAACAAATCATACTTATATTAATACAGGTTAGTGTTCTTGCCCAAAAAAATATCAGAACGATTCACGATTATGATGATGAAGGCGAATATATGCAAGACTATTACGACCCAAGCCTACTTCTTATCGAAGAACCAGAGTCAAATTTACATCCGAACTGGCAGTCTATTCTGGCTGAAATGTTTACGGAAATCAATAAAAAATTTAATATCCAACTAATAATAGAAACGCATAGCGAATATATGATACGTAAATTTCAAGATTTGGTTGCTTTTGGGAATATTAAAGGATCTTCAATCAAAATATTTTATCTACGTGATATGCTGAATTATAATGGAACAGGCAAAAAAATGGGATCAACAACTATCCAGGATGATGGTACGATTGATTATGAAATATTTGACGGTGGCTTCTTTGATGAGTCTGACAGATTAGAACTTAGCCTTTTAAATATGAGAAGGGATAAATTTGTTACGGAATTTGAAGAACTTAAAAAAAACATGTACGAAAGCGAAGCTACCAATTATATACTTGAATCACAAATCGATGAATTTACTAAAAAATCGGATATTAATATCTATAGAAGATCAATCTTAAATCAATTTAACAGCCTTGATGTAAATAGTAAAACGCTAACATATCTTTCTTCCGGTCAATTTCTGCTACATAATATGAAGGACGGAAACGATTTCTCACCTGTTATCATCCAATATGGACGTGCACTCGAAAATGAACTACTGGAATTATTTAGCGGTATTTTACCAATCAAAGCTCCTTGGGTTTTAGGAAACATGGAGATTGCTTTAAACAGTGCCATGACGGCAAATAGTAGATCAAGTAATGTATGTAACAGTCAAGAACTTAATAAATTGAAATGTAAATTAAATTTGTTTTTTAAAGATACCTTAAATATAAAAGTAAATAAAATTAGTAAATTACGTAAACTTAGAAATTCAGCAGGACATGCTGGAAAAGTACAAGCGAGAGAAAAAGCTGAGTTATATATAATATCAATCAATCAGTTCCTAAAAGAATGGTTTGAGCAAAAATTATGATACTTTTCAAATAATAAATCTTGCATCAGGAATCCAAAGCAGGAAAATCATAGATTACATGAGTTATGAGATTTAAATTTTTGTTGCCAAGAAGCAATTTATTAATTAGGCGATACTTTATTAATATAATTTAAAAAAAATATGTGGAATAGATATAAAATCAGCTGCCAGACTTGTGAAAAAATTACAAATTTGAGATTACAAATACCTGAAAAAGAAATACTGGAGGTTTCTTTTAACTGTCTGAATTGCTCTTCAGAGATAAAAGGAACTCTTCACGTGAATTTGGAGAAAGCTAATTTTCATTTAAATATGAAAAGGGGAAGTATAGTTTATGGTCACCCAGATGAAGGTGATTATTTTTCTGAGTACAGTGATACTATTATTACAAATAAACCCTCTACGGAGTTTCATGATTTAATGTTGCCAACATTAAGATTACCTCGTGAACATTTTCATGCATTAAAAGAAAGGAAAGATTACAGACTGTTATTTTCCGATGATACATGGGACGATTTAAAAGACCTTACTAGAGCATACATAAAATTTGATAAATCAAACATTGAAAAATTAGGCAGAAAAATTCTTGGAAATAAAAATGGTTATGCTGATTATTTAGATTGCACCATAGAGCCAGATTTTCATAGGATATATTTTCTTTCACTAAATCATATGATTTATCCATGGATAGATTTTGATAATCATAAGGATTTTGTTTTATGGCTGACTCAAAACGTATTTATAGAAAAAAATATAGTAGCACTAAGAGAGTTTGTTGATGTTTTTGATGAGGATGTTTGTGAAAGGATTAGAGAAGACATTGGTGGACTACTGATTCGTTTTATTGACTTGCGTAATTACTTCTTATATGCTAATCCTGTCGAGCTCAAAAATGATGGGTATGTTGCGATACATAATTTCAATCAACTTAAAACTTTTTATACAGACTGTTTCGAATTTATGGGGAAAACAAGTCAGTATGTTTTCTGTTTACAGAACCTATTTGAAAGAGGTTCTCAGAACAATGTCCCTCTTGGATCACCAAAAAATGTGACAGATGCAGAGTCTTTTGCTAGATTGAAACATGGTTCCAAATTGCCAATTATAGAGTTATCAACGGAAGCGAATTTTAAGAATCTCTATAAAGACTGTTTTGACAATAAGCTTAGGAACGGAATTAATCATTTTAGTGTTAAAATTGATGAACAAACACAATTTATCACTTATTTTCCATTGGAAAAAGATCCTACTCAGGAATTTACAATTTTGTATATTGATTTTCTAAACAAATCTTTAGAGTTATTTAATTCTGTACTTAAAATGGGACAGATAATGAAGATGGTATCCAATTTGAGGGGATTTGGTCTAGGAGGATAAAATATGTTTTTCGTTACAAAACGCTCTTTCCAAACATTATTTAAAGAATTACAAATAGTTTTGAATTCAAATTATACAGCTAGCCTACTAGAATAGAAAGATTTATATCATAAATCTTTCTATTCTAGCAGATATATCATGCAAATTTAAATTCCCCACCATTTTCCTCTAAAATAGAAGACAATTCCAAAGCTGTATTCTGAAATATCTCTTGAACAGTATCAACTATTCCATACCATTTTTCAGCTTCGTTCTTATTACTGAAAATTGTATCATCAGAAAAATCTATGCCTGCCTCATTGGCTTTTTTTACTAACGTGAAAATTTCATCATAAGTAATATGGTATCCCAAATTATGTGCATAGATATTACGGATATCATTTATTAAAAGTAAAAAACTTTCAAGTTTCTCATCAAAATATTCAAGGTCAACACACATCTTTAACTTTGTTGGAAAGTTTTTCTTTATAATTGCCTCGTTAGTTTGTCCTTTAAAATGTATCATTTGCATAACCAGAGATTCTATAATTAGATGCCCGGTAATAAACGCAGATAATAGGTTGTTGCCAAAAAGTGATGTTAGAATGTCTAAATCCGGTTCAACGTTTCTTTTTTCAAAAATTTTTTCTTGCATGGCGATTTTACTTATTACCACAAAAATAGATGATTAAAATATAAAAAAATACTGTAATTGCATTTTTATAACTTATAAGAAGTATTTTTCTGACTTAGTTATATTATAAAGAGTTTTCTTTCAATAATATTAATATATTTGATTATAAAGATTGTTCATGACTAATAACCATCTATCGAAGACTACAGCTCGTATTATTACTAATATGTTGATTCAGCAATGGGAAGGAGTTGCTAACAAAAATATTGATACTGCAATTAATATAATTCAGGAAGTATGGAAAGAAATTTCTAGTTCGTTGTTAGAAAGATCAGTGGAAGAGCTTGTAGAAGATGTAGCTCAGCACTACGTTCGTAACAATGATTATGAAACAGGATATATGTTTGAAGAAGTTCTAAAAGTATATCACCTTGATTTCAAGAGTTTGAAAATATTTATAGAATTAATTCTTAATCCAAGTAATTTTAATGACATTGCCAGTCTGATTAGTTTTAGTAGCTTAATTGATTATGAACTTTCCAAAGATGATTTTAGACTTGTAGTAATAAATTATGATGAGCTTAATTTTCCATTACAAATTGTAGATGAAAACAAGAATCTTGATGGTTTGCCACAAAATGTAAAATTAAATGATATTCCTTTCTATATCTATAAAGAAACGAGAATACATCCATCGGAGGAAAAGTATTTTGCTTTAATACCTAATAAAAGATGGAATGATTACGGTGTGATATCAGTCTTCAACATGAAATACTACTACGATTTTGGCCGAAAAAGTATTGATATGGGTGGACTTAGGATAATCCATAAAGATGAATTTACGACTTGGGAGTTACTTCCAGAAAAATTTTTAAAACTGGATAATCACTTTAGTTCTATCGGTTTCTCTGATAACTATTATGAAGATTTTCTAAGAATTTTCGAGTTCGGTAATACAGTATCCATCCTTTTTGCTTTGAAAGATGCTGCATATTTTTCTGATATTCAAGAGAAATTTGAAAAAACGTACAATTTCACTAAGTCTCTAATTCGTGCAGATAATTCGGAAAGATCATTACGGCAAGTTCGTCCTCTCCTTGACGGGGCGAATATGGAAAACTTTTACTCATTTAAATATGCTTTCAAACCTGCTTACAGCACAGAAGCTACCACTGTAAATTTTGACTTTAATACAAGATCATTGCTTGCAAATAGAATTTTCGGAATAATAGGTCGAAATGGTGCTGGTAAAACTCAGTTATTAAATAATTTGCCTCATAGCTTATCAGAAAAAAAGCTAGCAGAATTTTACAATGCAATACCTTCTTTCAGTAAAGTTATCGCTATTTCTTATAGTGTTTTTGACAATTTTACATTACCTCAGAAAAATGTGAATCTAAATTATGTTTATTGTGGCTTAAAAGATTCAGATGGAGATATGCGTTCAAATAAAGGTCTTGTGGTAAGTTTTCATCATAACTGGAAAAAAATTCAAGATCAGAGTCGTATCGTTAAATGGAGAAAGATCCTATTAAATTTTATAGATATAGAGATTATTGATGAATTTATTTCTGATGAAGATATTGACTTTACAGAAACTAATCCGGCAGTAAATGTTAATGATTTTAATCGGATAAAAAATAGACTTAGTTCCGGGCAAAGTATTTTGCTTTATATTATAACACAGGTAGTAGCCAATATAAGATTTGACTCCCTATTACTGTATGATGAACCTGAAACGCATTTACATCCTAATGCAGTTGTAGAGCTTATGAATACTCTCTATGATTTAGTAAATGAATTTGAATCTTTTTGTATTATTGCTACACATTCTCCTATAGTTATTAGAGAATTATTTTCAAAAAATGTATATGTATTAGAGAGGGAAAGCAATTTTCCGGTGATCCGAAGAATTGGCATAGAAAGTTTTGGTGAAAACTTAGGAATACTTACTGATGAAGTTTTTGGCGATAGGGGTGTTCCGAAACAATACAAGAAAATTTTATCACAGCTTGTGAAAGATGGGAAAACATTTGATGAGATTATAAACATTTTAGAATTTGATGAAATGCCATTAAGTTTGAATACTCGAATCTTTCTTAAACATATTGTTGAAAAGAATAATGAATAATTATAAACATTACGAAGGGGATGCTTTTGAATTTTACGAAAAAGTTTTTGCTCAAAAAAGAGGTAAATCCGGAAAAAATATCCTAGAATCATTTTCAAACGATATTAAGTCATTATACAAAAATTATGATAATAATTTTGACAAAAATTCTTTACAAATACTTATTAAAAACGATTTTAGAATTGATGTTTGTACACAATTGAAAGATTTATATAAATATTCTGCTAAAACATTTGTAGATCTTAGAACGGAGCTTACAACAACTAAAAACGGTCGAAAAGTTGAATGTCAATATTGCACCTTAGGAAAGGTACATACATTTGACCATTATATTCCTAAAGGAGAATTTGCCGAATTTTCTGTACATCCAAAAAATTTACTTTGTTGTTGTGCTGAATGTAATTCGCTTAGGGGTAGTAAATGGAGAAAAGATGGGAAATTATTATCCTTAAATTTATATAAAGATATCCTCCCGAAAGAACAATATTTATTTGTATCCATTAATGATGTTAAATCTTTTGACTTCAACTTTTATTTAGAAAATAAATCAGGAATAGATGACGAATTATTTAAACGTATTGAATATCACTATAAAAGCCTGAAGCTTTTTGATCGCTTTGGTGAAAGTTCTGATAACGTAATTTCAAGTTTTTACGCAGATTTAAAAGCTTTTCAAGAATATCCTTTAAGTGAAAAATCAAAAGAAATAGTGCTAAAACAAATACATAGTCAACGTTTGGGTAAAGGTTTCAACTATTGGGAATCTATCTTGAAATTAGCACTACTTGATGATAAAGATTTCATGAACTCATTAAGATAACATGCTCGGTTCTAAATTTTATAGGTGTGCAATTTTCTAAATTTCTTTTTCTATAAATTCATCTATCAGATTATCTAAAGGAAAAAAAAGTTTTGTGATCTCTAAAATATGATCTTTCGTGAAGTTATTATCATTTCGAAACCATTTAATTTTATTTGAAAGTTGAGGTTTTTGCTTATTGTAAAATAGACTTGTAATATTTGAAGAGGCTTCGATAATGTGAGTTGCTAAATCAAAATGTTTAAAGGTATCTGAATTTATATCTTGGATAAAATGAGAATAAAAACTTTCTTGTCCATTGCCAATTATTTCCCATAACTCAAACTGTACTTCATTATTTTGAAGTGTCCCCAAAACATAAAAATCTGCATACACTCCCTGATCAAAATCTTTTTCACGTTCACAATAATAATGAGAACTGACAGAAGATTTTTTTTCGGTCAGAAGTTTAAATAATTTATTATAATTAACATTTATTATTGGAACACGACTGGAAATAGTATTGTGAGTTTCTGTTAATTTAATTCTACTCCCTTCGATTAAATTATTATTGTAGAGATATTCAACAATATCAGTTATTTGTTTAGGTATAAAAAACCAATATCCGTCAATATCATATATTCTTTTAAATGGTTTTGATACGTATTTGTCCTCCGTGAGCTTACCTAAATCTACTAATCCATCTTTATCAAAATAGGATTCAACAGATGTTTGTCCGTAATTTATTTTTTTTGGAATGTAGAAATCATGTTTATACTTTTCAACTTCAATCCTCTTTCCATAAAATAAGTAGCCAGCTAGAACTTTTATTTCTTCATTCAGTTCAGTTAAACCATAGCTGAAAATATTTCCTGTTTTTTTATTTTGGATGGTGCAGTAGATCATAAATTTTTGATTATTAATACAATGGATGTCAAAATTTATTGTAGGATTAATAAAGATCGCTATTTAGTTTTTGCAACAAAATTTTTAAATACTTGTAGCAGGCATATTTGCTTAATTTGAATTAGGATTTGTGAATTAGGATTTGTGAATTAGGATTTTGCGCGTGAAGATTACCGTATAATTTCTCAAAGTTACTATCTCGGAGCTCTTCGGGAACTTCTTTTACTAAATCCTGTAAATCTAAAACTTCAATAGGATTATCCATTGAAGAAAGTCTTTTACCATTGAGTTCTGCATTTCTAACAGTCAATGCAATTCTGGCTTGGGCGCCAAGTATTACAATGTGTAACCACTACCACAAATATTTGTTTGATACCCTGTTCTCTTGTCATAAGTTAAATTTTATGGTTATATGTTTCTACTAAAATACAAAAAAAGTACTTCTCTGTCAATACAAGACGTAATATAACATTAAAGGGCATTCCTCAAATGCCCGGTTTTTCACTTGCAAATTTGTATAAAAGTCCTGCAGAGTTTAGAATTTAAGAACAGATTTAACATTTTAAAAATGGAAAAACAAAGAAAAAAACTACTGATTTGCGGTTTGACATTATTGGTTGTTGCTAACATTTCAGCCCAAGGTAACTGAAACATAAAAGACTCCATAAAGTTCATAACTTTTTTGTTTAAAGGTTGCACATTTTGATTTATTTTCAATCTCTTTTCCGACCCATGGCCTAAAAGCGTTTTAGGCTTCGCTGAATATTTTTTTAAAGAAAAACCGGTAGAAAGAAAGCAGATAATCAAAGCAGTCAATGTTGAAAGCCAAAAGGAAACGGAATAATCGGAGAGTACTTTTAGGGAGGAAGCCGTTTATGCCGTAGTCTTTTGACTGGGAATAGTGAGGCTGGCCGCTCTACCTTAGCTGCCTTTTTACCTTTTGATTATGGTAAATGTTACGTTTACTTATTATTCTTTCATATAGTTAAAAATCCCCCTCATCTCCTTTCACAAATTTGTGTAATTTCTTATTTTAGTGAAAAAAATAAATTTATGATAAATACGGATCAGCCAATCGTAGATCCAACTCTTGATAAGCTCGGAAGAATTTTATTTGCCCAAGAAATAGCTTCAGGTCTAGTCAACTCTTTCAAAGATAATAATGAAAGCATAGTGATTGGTCTAAGTGGTAACTGGGGATCAGGAAAATCAACATTGGTTAACTTTATAGTCGGCGAAATTGAAAAGATGTCGAAAGAACAAGAACAGGAAATTATCGTTATTAGATTTAATCCTTGGATGTTTACAGGACAGAGAGAATTACAGAATATATTTCTAAAAGAACTCTTGACGAAGTTTAAGGCTAAGACAGCTAAACTTAAGGAATTATCTGAAAAGCTATCGGAATTTTTAGGACATTTAACGTGGCTAAAATATGTGCATTCTAGAACTGGCGAAGCTGTAAAAGATGTTAAGGAATTTTTAGAGGGAGTTAATAAAGAACAAGATATTAATGAACTCAAACAACAAATTGATAAGTTGCTCATTGCATCTAAGATTAAGCTGTATATCACTATCGATGATATTGATCGATTGACTCCAAGTGAAATTACAGATATTTTTCAACTGGTAAAATTGAATGGCAATTTTGCTAACACCATTTTTTTGCTGGCTTACGATCAGAAAGTCGTAGCCCAAGCATTAACTAAACAATTCGGTGAAAATGGTAATAAGTACATTGATAAAATTGTGCAGGTAGATTATACAATTCCTAATATTTCCACAAATACAATTTCCAGAATATTTGGTGACACCCTATTAAATTTATTTCCTGAAGGAGATATAAAAAATCTCATTGCAAAGGAACTAGAAACTATAAAAGGACAAAATTTTGTGAATTATTTCTCATCGTTAAGAGATGTATATCGATTTACGAATAGTTTGAAATTAAGACTTTCATCTGTGTACAAGGATCTTAATCTTTTTGATTTTCTAAGAATTGAAGCTTTAAGGATTTTTGATTTTGATGCGTACGAATACATCCTAAACTCAAAGGATGATCTTGTCGCTAAGAAAGATGGAGCTAATAATATGTTGGGGAATCAGCCTGCTGAGAAAAAATCGATTATAGAAAGGACTTCTTTTGGAGGGATAACACAAAGTATTTTAATAGAACTCTTTGATATTGGGGATTTTGGTTTTTTTCAAAGTATGGATGAGGAAGGCTTAATTAAAAATAAAAGATTAGCCAACAAACATTTTTTTGATCGTTATTTTAATCTTCAATTGGGCGATTTTGATATTCCGGAATTGACGTTCAATCAGTTCATCAATAATTCATCAATATTAGAAAAAGAAAAAATATTGCAGGAAATAAGGGAAAAGGATAATTTGGTTAAATTTCTTCGTTGGGTAGAACTAAAATGCAGTGATGTCGAAATTGATAAAATTAAAAATATTTTTGACGCAGCTTTAAATTTTTGCGAAAAGGTTGAATACACAAGAGGTAGCTACTTTGGCTTCGGATCTGATTTTAGCTTCTTAATTCACTTTTGCCATAAACTGCTTGAAAGAATCAACGGTAGAGATCAAAGCAAAGATTTAATCTTAGATAGGTTAAATTCAAAAAAAGGTAATTATACTTTTGTAGACTATTATCTGACAGATACTATAATCTTAGTGAAAATCAGAGGTGATGAAGGCAAATCTACTTACAATTATCTTTGGAATACCTTATATACCGGAAATGAAGACGATGATAAAGCATTTTTCGACGAAGTATTACAATTTAAGAAAAACTCTCTTTTGTTTCT
>Ga0308158_10005744_pt1 | contig 10110 bp, 9 predicted proteins | sample PhyBR2_FD_201038 | JGI IMG/M metagenome (GOLD analysis project Ga0308158, IMG submission 201038) | Phyllosphere microbial communities from UC Gill Tract Community Farm, Albany, California, United States - DLSLB.R2 | ecosystem: Host-associated > Plants > Phyllosphere > Unclassified | place: USA... | reverse complement strand
GAACGTCACGAAGGACGCGAGCACGGCGACCGAGATGACGAGCCGCTGCAGGGGGGTGAACGAGGCCACGAGCCGACCCTACTCGCCGGTGCGGACATCGGGGCCGGTGCGGGGGCCGGCGTGGGGCTGGCGTGCGCGTGTCGGCACGGTCGTGGGCGGCCTGTCGCATACCGTGGAGGGCATGAACGGGCCGGTGCTGAGCGGGGGCGTGATCGTCCTGGTCGCGGCGCTGCTGTGGCTGCTCTATTTCCTGCCGTCATGGCGGGGCCAGCACCAGTACGACGCCGCCGAGCGCAACGCGCTCCGCCTGAACCGCGCCCTGCGCGTACTCGCCGAGACCAGCGAGGCGCCGCGCGAGGTTCAGCTCGAGCTCAACGCCCGCACCGCCCTCGCCCAGCAGAAGCTGGCCAAGCGGCTGCAGACCGACCGCGAGCAGGCCGACCTGCAGCGGCTGCGCGAGCAGCTCGCCGCGACCCACGCCGACCCCGCATTCCGACGCGCGAGGGCGCGTCGTCGCACCAGGCTCACCGCCACCGTGCTGTTCTTGCTCGCCCTCGTCGCATCCGGCGTCGGCGTCTGGCAGCTCGTGGCCGGGGGATCGTCGATGCTGCTCTGGGCCGGCGGCGCCGTTGCGCTGCTCGCCCTGCTGATGTTGCAGCGCATGGCGGCGGTCTCCCGCCGGGCGGCCCGCCGCACCGTGCGCGCCCTGGCCCGGCCCGCCGCCGAGGATGTGCCCGCCCGCGAAGCCGAACTGCACGACCAGGGCCCGCGTACGTGGACGCCGCGTACTCTGCCCGAGCCTCTGGTCTCCGTCGCCGGATCCCGTGCGCACGCGGCTCGGGCGATGATCGACGCCCAGGATCTTGCCCGCGAGGCCGCTCGTGCCGCGGAGCTGCAGCGCAAGGCCGACGAGCTCGCTCCGCCGACGCCCGTGGAGCTGCCCGCGCCGGCTGCCGCGCAGGAGTCCCCGTACGCCCGGATGGGCTACGTCGACGACGCCGAGATCGAGGCGCACGTGCGCCGGCTGCTCGCCCAGCGCGCCGCGGGCTGAGCGCGTCCGACACGCCCGGCAGCTGCGGTCGCGACCGTCGATGATGAGGGCATCCGGATCTGCATGTTAGGCTTGTCTGGTTCACGGGCCCATGGCGCAGTTGGTAGCGCGCCTCGTTCGCATCGAGGAGGTCAGGGGTTCAAATCCCCTTGGGTCCACCGGAACAGAAGGCCCCCGAGCTGCAGCTCGGGGGCCTTCTGCGTCCGTTCGCGAACACCCGGATCCCGCGCTGCGCCAGCCCTCCGCCGCGAACAGGCGGACCTGCATCGGGGCGGCGATTCACGTGGTGGCGGGAGGTACGAGGATGATGGATCCCATGGGTGAATCGGCCTCCTGCGGTCCTGACTGCGCGTGCGGCGCCCCGGCACGCGACGTGCTGTCCGGCGGGCGCTCGGTGCTTCCGCTGCTCGGCGCGCCGGCTTCGGGTGAGCGAGATGCCGTCGGCCGTCACGCCATCGCACAGGCACGGATCCCCGCCGGGTCCTTCATCATGGGCGACTCCTCGGGCGACGAGAACCGGGGCGACGGCGAGACGCCGCGGCACGCGGTCACGCTCGAGGCCTTCGAGATCGACGCGACCACGGTCACGAACGGCGATTTCGCCGCCTTCATCGAGGCCACCGGATACCGCACGGAGGCGGAGGCCTTCGGCTTCTCCGCCGTGTTCCATCTCGCGCTGAGCGCCCCCGAGCCGGACATCATGGGTCCGGCGGCGGGAACACCGTGGTGGTACGGCGTGCGCGGCGCGGACTGGGCGCATCCGGGCGGATCGCGCTCCGACCTGGACGGCCTCGCGGACCATCCCGTCGTGCACGTGAGCTGGAACGACGCGGTCGCGTACTGCGCCTGGGCCGGCCGTCGCCTGCCGACCGAGGCGGAGTGGGAGTACGCCGCGCGCGGCGGCCTCGAGGGAGCGAAGTACCCGTGGGGCGATGATGAACCGGACGCCGGCGGGTGGCGCACCAACATCTGGCAGGGATCCTTCCCGCGAGAGAACACGCTCGAGGACGGGTGGCTGACCACGGCCCCCGTGCGTGCCTTCGCCGCCAACGGGTACGGGCTGTTCCAGCCCGTCGGCAACGTGTGGGAGTGGTGCGCGGACTGGTTCGATCCGCGTGCCTTTGAGCGCTCGGCCGAGGCGGATCCCCGGGGTCCGTCTCTCGGCAGGGCCCGCGTGCTGCGCGGTGGCAGCTACCTGTGCCACATCTCCTACTGCAACCGGTACCGGAATTCCGCGCGCAGCTCGAACACCCCCGACTCGTCGATGGGCAACGCCGGATTCCGCACCGTCTCGCTCCGAACGGAGAACGCATGAGCACCAGCCGCTTCCCCCGGCGCGTCTACGACCGCGGCGAGGAGCCGGACGCCCGGTTCACGCTCGCGAACGAGCGCACCTTCCTCGCCTGGATCCGCACCTCCCTCGCCCTGCTCGCGGGCGGCGTCGCGCTGGAGGCGCTCGGCCTCGGGATGCATGCCGGGTTCCGCCACGCCGCGTCGATCCTGCTCATCGTGGCGGGGTTGCTGACCCCGGTGCAGGCGTGGGCGGGGTGGATGCGCACCGAGCGGTCGCTGCGGGAGTCGACACCGCTGGCGCCGCCGTGGATCGCCGTCCCGCTCGCTCTCGTGGTGGTCGCGACCGGGGTACTCGTGCTGCTGGGAGTGCTGCTGGCGTGACCGCGGATCCGAAGCGGGTCTTCGACCCCGGCCTGCAGCCCGAGCGCACCGCCCTGGCCTGGCGGCGCACGGCGCTCGCGCTCGCCGGCGGCTCGGTCGTCATCATGCGGATCCTGCCGTCCGTGATCGGCGTGGCCGCCCTCGTGCTCGGCTTCGCGGGCCTCGCCCTCGCCCTGATCGTGCTGTTCGGCTCGCACCGGCGCTACCGGCGCCAGCATCGAGCGCTCACCTCGGCGGAACCGGTCGTGCTGCGCTCCGGCTGGCCGGTCGCCGCGATGACAGGCGCGACGCTGCTCGTCGGCGTGCTCTGCCTGCTGTTCGTGCTCGGCCGGGGCTGAAGGCCGCCGTGGGTCGCTGGAGGGACGACGGGGCGGCCCGCGCCGCCCTCGATGAGAAAGGCGGGTCCGGGGCGGATGTGGGCGGAACGGTTCAGCGTGCCGAGAGGATCACAACGACGCGGCACTCTTCATCGGCGGTGCGATCGTCGCGATCATCGGCGCGATCATCAACCAGTTCATCCGATCCGTGCGCAGATCGCCCACGAAGCGGCCCGCCTCCGCGAGGGGCGGGCCGCTTCGTCCTGCGACCGGGGCGATACAGGGTCAGGACATGAGCGCGAGCCTGCGGGCTTCGAGCTCGTCGGCGACCATGCGCACATCGCGCGGATAGGTGCGGTAGAGGATCCCGAGCACCGCGGCGTTCACGAGCATGAGGATCACGAGTACCCAGAGGAACACGGTCTGCAGGCCGAGGGCGTTGGCGAGGAAGCCGGCGCCGATTGAGAAGACGGCCCAGCCGATCGCCTCGAAGATGGTGATCATGATCGCGAACGCCTGACCGCGCAGCTCGGGCAGGGTGATCGCCATGATGATCGGCCGGTTCACGCCCGGGTTCATGCCCTGTGCGATGCCCATGAGGCCCCAGATCAGCGCATAGACGCCGATGCCCGTGTAGGCGAACTGCGTACCGAAGAACGCGACGACCGCGAAGAGCACCTGTGCGGCTTGGATGTAGGCGACGCGACCGCGCTGCGGCGCACGACGGTCGAGGACGCCCACGAGGAAGCCTCCGCCGAGCGTGCCGAGGAAGTAGCCGATACCGAACGGGAGCGCCGCGATCGCCGCCGTCGCGTTGTCGAACCCGCGCACCGTGACGAGGAACTGGATGCCGAAGACGCCGATCAGCAGATGTCCGGAGAGCAGACGGGAGACCATCATCACGACATAGGAGGGGATTCGGAACAGCGACATCACGCTGCGGAAGGTGGGTTTCACCTCGGCGCGCTTCTCCGCGTCGAGGCCGGCCAGCTGCTTCTCCGCGGCGCCGACGCCCGGATCCTTGAAGAGCGCGAGGATCGCGATACCGGCAAGGATACAGACACCGCCGAGCGCCCACATGCCCCAGCGCCAGCCGTCGGCGAAGTGCGAGAGCTGCGCGATGAGCGGACTGAGGACCGCCCCGATGCCGGCTGCGGCGCCGTAGAAGATGCCGACCGCGCGGGCGCGGTTCTTGTCGTCGAAGAGATCCGACACCACTGCGTTGGCGATCGGCTGCGCGCCGATGAGGGCGGCAGCCATCAAGGTGTTGAAGATCAGGAGGGTCAGGAAGTCGCTCGAGAAGCCTGCCGCGATGCCGAAAACCCCCGCAAGGGCCGTGCTAAGAGCCAGGGCCGTGCGACGCGAGGTTCTACTCGAGATCCAGACCCAGGCGGGTCCGAACGGCACCGAGATGATCTTCCCCGCGGCGGCGAGCAGACCCAGATGGCCGTTGTCGAGACCGAGGGCTTTCGCGATCGTCGGGAACAGCGTCGTGGTCAGGCCGCCCTCTGTGCCGTCGACCACGAGCATGCCGGTGAGGGTGAAGAGGTTTCGCCAGCGGTGCGGGACGTGCGCCGCCTTCTCGGCGCGGATCACCGATGTGGGCGTGCCCGCCGGTGCGAGGGGAGGGGCGGATTCGGGTGCGGACATAGGGGTCTCCTGGATCATCGTCGATCTTTGAGCGGGGTGGATGGGGAGGGGAGTCGGGTGGTGGTCAGAGGACGGAGAGGTCCCGGGCGACGCCGTGCAGCAGCGCAGGCGGCAGGGCGATCATCGCCGCGAGCTGGTAGAGCGAGGTGCTGCCGAGCATGCCGAGCATCTCGGTGTGCACGAGCTGTGGCACCGCGCCCCGCAGCACCTCGATCGCGAGCGGATGCGAGAGCAGCTCTGGCAACGGTGTTCCGAGCCCGAACCGTCCGGCCGGGAAGTCGTCGAGCGGCGGGAGCGGCTGGGCCGCGGCCGTCGCAAGCGCGGCCTGTGCGGCGACGAGCAGATGCTCCTCGTCGGGCTCCGAGTCCGAGGGGATCCCGAGCCGGGCGTACTGGCTCTCTGGGGCGTCGTTCTGGTGCAGGAGCCGAGCGAGCAGGCGGAGCATCCGCAGCTCCAGTGCGGGATCGTCGAGAGGGCGCAACTGCTGCGGATCCTCCTGCAGATCGAAGAGCAGCGTGCCGTGCACGTACGGGCTCACCATCGCTGAGCCGCGCAGTCGCAGCGGGCGGACGCCCTTCATGAACGGGAACGGCTCGGCGAGCTCGGCGCCGGCGAACTCCGCGGGTGCGAACCGTCCGCGCATGTGCGTCGGCATGAGGGTGTACTCCTCGAGCGGCGCGTTCTGCGGGGTCGCACACGCGCGCATGTAGACGTAGTGCCCGTCCGTGACGTTGACGTGCCCTCCGTGGATGCCGAAGAGCGCGCCTTCGCGGAGGGGATCGGCCGGGGTGTCCGTTCCGTCTCGGGCTTCGGATCCGCCCGGGCGGAGTGCGATCCCGAGCATGTCGTCGGTGGGCGCGACGCCGAAGAGGTCCAGCAGGGTCGGCGCGATGTCGATGGTCTGGACCAGGTCGTCGTTGCGGGTGCCGGCCAGGCCCGTGCGCGGATCCCAGAGGAAGGCCGGCAGGTGCACGAGCTCCTCGAACCAGGGCTGCACGCTCTTCGCCCACCAGCCGTGCTCGCCGAGCAGGAATCCGTGGTCGGTGTTCACGAGCAAAAGCGTGTCGTCCCACATGTCGTTCTCGTCCATGAAATCCAGCACGCGCCCGAGCGACCGGTCGCACATCGAGACCAGAGCCTTGTACTCGAATCGGGCGTGCTCCACCTGGTCCTCGGGCTCCGTGACCTTGGCATACGGGGGCCAGTCGAATTCAGGTCCGTCGTAGCGGTGCGGGTAGAGCCGGCGGTACTCCTCATAGGTGAAGAACGGCTCGTGGGGGTCGAAGCACTCGATCTGCAGGAACCACTTGTCCGCATCCGCGTTCGTGGCGAGGAACTCCAGCCCCGCATCGAATGTGCGGGTCTGCGGATGCTCGGTCTCGCGCGCGAGGTATCCGCGGTTGATCGCGTCCTGGCGCTGCAGGCGATCCTTGAAACCGATCGATGGGCCCATCGCCGCAACATCGGCCTTCCACGTGTCGCCCTCCTGACCGCGGAAGAACTCCCAGGTCGTGTAGCGCGTGTGGTAGGTCGCGCCGCCGTCCTCCCAGTAGTGCGGATGATCGCTCGCGAGGTGCGTGTGCACGCCCGCCTTGCCGAGCATGTCCGGCATCGAGTCGTCCCAGGGCTCGAGCGGCCCCCAGGAGCGGTGCAGGAAGTTGTGCCGCCCGGTGTGCAGCTCGCGGCGGGCGGGCATGCACGGCATGGAGCCGGCGTAGAAGCGGTCGAAGGTCACAGTCCGCTCGGCGAGGCGGCGGAAGTTCGGGGCGTGGATCTCGTCCGAGCCGTAGGGCGGCAGCATGTGCCGGTTCAGGCTGTCGAACATGACCATGATCGCGCGCATCAGCGGGCCGCTCCGTTCTCGGACGTCTCGGAGACGGGCTGGCTCGAGGGCGCATGGTCGAAGGCGAGCGGGGTCGAGGCGGTCGACGCGGATCCGATCACGCCATCGAGCAGGTCGCGGCGCAGCTCGCGCAGCATGTCCATGTATCGGTCGATCGCGGCCATGCCGTAGACGTGCAGGCGCTCGTTGAACGCAGCGGCGAACTCATAGTCGAACTCGATGTCGGGGGCGACCTGCAGGGTGCGGTCGCGGAGCCGGAAGCGCGCGACCTGGTCCTCACGGGCTGTGAGCTCGGTCTCGATGAGGCCGATGAGCTGCTCTCGGGTCATGAACCCCGCGAAGCTGAGGCGCGCGCCGAACTCCGGATCCTGGAAGCGGCTCGGCGGGCTGTAGGGGCCGGTGAGCCAGTCGAGAAGGACGGTCATGCCCTCCGAGGTGACGCGGTAGATCTTCGCGTCCTGGGCGCCGGGACGGTCGTCGACCGTGAAGACAACCCATCCGCGCTCGACCATGCCGGCGAGCGAGCGGTAGACCTGGCTCATCGTCGTGTTCGAGCGCAGGAAGCGCCCGTGCGTGTCGAGGTAGCGCTTGATCTCGTAGCCGGTGGACGGCTTCTCGCCGATCAGGCCGAGGAGGAGGTGCTCGAGCTTCATTGATCCAACCTATGACTCTTGTGTCATCCTTGCGACGACAGACCGAGGATGACACAAGAGTCATAAGCGCGTCAAGAGTCGGTAGCTGCGGCGGTCGCCGAGGTCCAGGGCGTACGGTGGCGAGGTGGAGACTCTCGACCCGCTGCCCGATCGCCCGGCCCCCGATAATCCGCAGGGCAAGCTCGTGCTGCTGCGGCACGGCGAGACCGAATGGTCGCGCAGCGGCCGGCACACCGGTCGCACGGACATCCCGCTCACCTCGCGCGGCGAAGAGCTCGCACGGCACGCGGGAGCGCTCGTGACCGGCTACGACTTCCGGCTCGTGCTCTCCTCACCCCTGCAGCGCGCGCGTCGCACGGCGGAACTCGCCGGTCTCGACGCCGAGGTGGATCCGCTGCTCGTGGAGTGGGACTACGGCGGCTACGAGGGGCGCACCACGAAGGAGATCCGGGCCGAGCTCGGCTACAACTGGAGCGCGTTCACGCACGGCGTGATCCGCGGCGATACGCCGGGGGAGACGGTCGAGGAGGTGGCTGCGCGGGCCTCGCGCGTGCTCACCCGGGTGCTGCCCGCGATGGGCGACGGCGACGTCGCGTTGATCGCGCACGGCCACTATCTGCGCATCCTCACCGCGGTGTTCCTGCGCCAGGCGCCGCGTTTCGGCGCCGCGATCACCCTCGATGCCGGATCCGTCTCCGTGCTTGGCTTCTCCCGCGAGCAGCCGGCGATCCTGGCCTGGAACCACGGCCCGCAGCTGCCGTTGGTGCCGTCCGAGTCCTGAGAGAGATCTTCGACGCTGGGTTATCCACAGGGCCGAATCTGAGGCTCGAATGTCGGTGCTGCGTTCTAAAATAGAGACATGATCACCACCGCCGATCCCTATCTCGTCCGCAGCGACGAGATCGTGGATCGCTGTCGTGAGATCGACCGCCAGGTGGCTTCCCTCGAGGCGGAGAAGTCGGCGCTGCTCGGGGAACGGGTGCAGCTGCTTCTCGATGAGGTGCGTCCGGGCGCCGACGGGTTCGAGAGCGCGGAGCGGTCGATGGTCGCGGAGGTCTCTGCGGCGCTGCATGTCTCGCGGGCCGCCGCGTCTCGTGCTCTCTCCACGGGGTGGTCGCTCAACGATCGGTTCCCGGCGACGAGGGCCGCGCTCGCAGCCGGTGACATCTCGCTCCGGCACGCGGCGGTGATCGTGGCGGGAGCGGCGGCCATCGACATCGCCGATCACGACGCGCACGCACGGTACGAGGGGATTGTCGTGCCCTACGCGACCGCGGAGACCGCGCCGCGCACCGAGGCCTTCGCGAAGTCGGCGACGGCGTCGGTCGCCCCGGAGACGGTGTCGGAGCGGCACCGCCGTGCTCGGGCGGAACGGCACGTCCGCGTCGCCGACGCGGACGACGGCATGGCGTGGCTCGAAGTCCTCATGCCGTCGCCATTGGCGCACGCGACATACGACCGGATCACCGCGATGGCTCGGCAGATCCGAATGACGCGGGCCGCGCAGGACTGCGGTGCGTTCCACGGCTCGCTCGCTCCGAAGCCGGGGCAGGAACTCACCGAGCAGGACTGGCAGCGGCTGAGCTCCTTCGAGGACATCGTCGATGATCTGCAGGAGCCGCTCTCCGACCCGCGCAGTCTTGATGAGATCCGTGCCGACATCGTCGCCGACCTGCTGCTCGCGTCCGACACGGACCTGCTGCGGGAGGCGGGAGTCGACGGGATCCGGGCAACGGTCCAGGTCACCATCGCCGCCAGCACCCTGATCGGTGCGGACGACCGGCCGGCCGAACTCGACGGGCATGGGCCTATAGATGCCGAACTGGCCAGAACGCTCGCCGCGACGGCCGGGCTATGGGATCGGCTCTTCCTGGATCCGCGCGGCATGGTCACGCGCACCGACACCTACGCGCCCACCGAGCGGATGCGTCGGCTGCTCCGCGCCCGAGACCAGCATTGCCGATTCCCGGGGTGCCGTATGCCCGCGCGCAACTGCGACATGGACCACAACCACGACTACGCCAAGGGCGGGCGCACCGAGGTCTGCAATTTGTGCTGCCTCTGCGAAGGACACCACGCGCTGAAGCATCCGGATCTCGATGCTCGATGGCGCTGGACCGTCACGCAGCGTCCCGGAGGAGTGATCGTGTGGACGAGTCCCAGCGGACGCGTCTATATCGATACGCCACCACCTCGCGTGCAGTTCGTCTGAGTCGCCGCCGGCGCGCCGGCGACGACCGCGCGTCGGCGCCGGCTTGCGGAGTGTCTGGCCGCGAAGACCGGCTGCCTGCGAAGACTGCCTGCCCGGGAAGACCGCCTGCGACGCTCCCGACGGGCTTCGATCAGCGCTCGTCGCCCGAAGCGCCGCGCTCCTCGAGCACGGGAGGCGCGGCCGGCGCCGGCATCGCACCGGAGTGGCCCTCGCTCTCGTAGTCCGGGCGGGGCGGCTGGCGGCGCTGGTGCTCTCCTTCGCCGCCGAGGCGCCCGCCGTAGGGGCGGCCGTGGTCGGCGAACTCGTCGCGCACGAAGACGAAGCGCCAGTCGCCGGCGGTGAAACGCGCCCCGGTGTGCAGGGACTCGACGGGCCGGCCCTCCTCCTCGGAGGCCTTCGCGATGTTCGCGCTGGTCTCGCCGGGGCCGACCATCTCGAGGTCGTAGTCGTCGTGCCCGTCGTGGCGGATGATCGCGTGCACCGGCGCGATGCCGGTCAGGCGGATCTGGCAGTCGGCGCCGGATCCGATCCGTGTCTCATCCTCGGTGATCTCGTGCACCAGGCGGGTGTCGTCGGATGTGAGCAGCAGACGGGGATGTCCTGCGCCCCACTCGGCATGCGTGGTCGTTCCGCGCTGCTGCTCCTGCGTGTTCATGATCGCTCCTCCTTCGCGGAGGCCGGGGCAGGACCATCGCTCGAAGACGCTCAGT
>Ga0308158_10005741_pt1 | contig 10112 bp, 16 predicted proteins | sample PhyBR2_FD_201038 | JGI IMG/M metagenome (GOLD analysis project Ga0308158, IMG submission 201038) | Phyllosphere microbial communities from UC Gill Tract Community Farm, Albany, California, United States - DLSLB.R2 | ecosystem: Host-associated > Plants > Phyllosphere > Unclassified | place: USA... | reverse complement strand
GATCACCAAGAACCTCACGGTCTGGGCGAGCGTCTTCCCCGCCTTCCACGAACTGCAACAGGAGCTCGCAGCGTGATTATCGCCTACTATCTGCTTATCGCAGTCCTCGTCCTCTACACGACCGGCTGGTTCACGGCCGTCGCACTCGCTTACGAGCACACCGGCAAGACCGGCTGGCAGGCTTATGTTGCCGCGCTCATCTGGCCTCTCGTCGTGATCTACGTTCTCATCCGATCGTTCATCGACTGGATGCGCGCATTCGCTGCTCGGAGGCACGCATGAGCGAGGAGAAGCCAAACGCGCTGAAGACGCTCGAGACCGGCGTGACGCGCGTCGCAAGCTCGATCCAGACGTTCGGCAAGACCTTCGAGCGCATTGCGGCCGAGCTGTCCGAAGAGGACATGAAGAAGGCGTTCCATTATCTGCATGGCGTCTTCATCGCAGCCCAGGAGCGCGCAGCACTCGATCACCGCATCGCACAGGGCGTCTCGCCGACGTTCTCGCTCGCTGACGTGAAGCTGCCGCCGGCCGTCACGGTCGTTGTCAATAACCCTCCCCTGACTGGCACGCCAACACCGCTCCAAGCGGGCGTGCCGGCCAGTCCCATCCTGGAGCCAGGCGCTGATCTCGATCTGACCGGCGTCGATGGCAAAACAGCAGCAAAACTGATCGGCGGCCGCCTTACGCGAGCCGGCGTCCAGGCAGCAAGGGCTCCTCGCGTTCGGAAATATCAGTCAGTAAACGCTGACTTACACAGCGACGAAGAGCAACCGACAACCGGCGGCGCTGACGACAACAGCGAAGTCGATTTCATCGCAGACTAAGGAGAAACGAAATGGCATCTGCATCTGATATCGCCTCGATCCTCGCCAGTGTTGTTGGCGAAAGCGACGAGCAATCGACCGTCACGCACTTTCTGGACACCGGCTATCCGCCGCTGAACCATGCGCTCGCGCACCGCTGGGATGGCGGCCTGCCGGTCAAGCGTATCGTTGAAATCTACGGCCCCGAGTCCTCCGGCAAGACGGCACTCGCCACCGCGGCTATGGCCGATGCTCAGCGCCAGGGCGGCTTTGCCGGCTTCAGCGACCACGAGCGTTCCTTCGACCAGCCGCAGGGTGTCAACCTTGGCCTCTCGACCGATCCGAACAAGTGGCTCTACAAGAAGCCGAAGACGTTCGAAGAGTCGCTGGCTCTGTGCGTCAAGGTGGCGACGGCGCTGCGTCTGGCAAAAGCGATCCCCGAAGACGCTCCGATCTGCTGGGTGTTCGACAGCCTCGCGTTCATGGTGCCGAACTCGGCGCTCTACGAAATGAAGGCCGGCAAGGTCGTCAAGGAAAAGGATCCGAACGATCGCTCCATGCACGACAACACGGCTCTGGCTCGCGCGACGTCGGCGCACTTCCCGGCATTTGCTCAGCACGTCGAGGATCTGAATATCTGCGCGATCTTCCTCAACCAGATCCGCATGAACATCGGCGTCGTCTACGGCAACCCTGAAACGACACCTGGCGGCAAGACCCCGAAATACGTCTTCTCGCAGCGCATTTCGCTCGGCACGTCGAAGATCACCAAGGGCGAAGGCGAAAACGCCATTGTTCTCGGCGCTCAGATCAAGGCAAAGGTCGTGAAGAACAAGGTCTCGCGTCCGTTCGAAACCGCCAAGTGGCGCTTCGAGTTCCAGGACAACGGCCAGGGCCATTTCGCCGTCGCTCGCTCGCTGATCGACTTCCTGATCGCCGAGAAGATCCTCAAGCAGACCGGCGCATACGTCCAGTGGACCGACGGCAAGAAGTATTTTGCCACCGCCCTGGCGCAGAAGGTCGAAAGCGAAGGTCTGCTCGACGAGCTGAAGGCGCTCCTGCCGTCGGCTGAAGAATACGAGGCGCCGGTCGACGCGTCGGCTGATGGTGTAGCCGGCGAAGCGGAGATCGACGAGGCCGCGTAACAAAATAGCGTCCTGCGATTCACTTCCGAGAAAATCGCGCTATTACTGTAGCGAATTAGCGAAATGATGCGGGGTGATTTGCATGAAGGTTATTTCAATCTGGCAACCCTGGGCGACACTGATCGTCCAGGGTTTCAAACTTTTCGAAACACGCACCTGGGCGCCGCCGCGCTCGGTCATCGGTCAGCGCATTGGTATTGCTGCGACGAAGAACATTCTGCCGCAGCAGATTGCCGCGTTCAACGAACCGGAATTCCAGTTCTTCTACAAGACGCTGGATCTGCCGACCATGCAGGAGCTGCCGCGCGGATACCTTCTAGGCACCGTCGAGCTGCACTCCTACGAGGTCATCACGGAAGAGTTCCTGGACGATATCACGCGCGAGGAGCGGTCTTACGGTTGGTTCAAGCCTGGTGGCTTTGCCTGGCGCTTGCGCAATCCGGAGCTGCTCGAGCATCCGATCCCGATCAAGGGCGCTCAAGGTCTCTACGAATGGAAGGGCTTTGAGAATGGCACGAAAGCCGAAGGTCAGACAGACAGTAGTCCGCAAGGGGCGACGGATCTACGGCCACATCTATCACTTTGCTGATCGCGACGTGTATCTCGCCAGCCGCAAGCTGGATCAGATCTTCCGGTCTGGCGAGAAGACCAATTCCGACGCCGTGCGCAACGAGGTTGCTTGCTGGGCGATCGACGAGGAGACGCTCGGTGAAATGCGCCTGATGGGCATTCGCTACGTCGGCGTGAAGGTCCGGCAGAACAACGACATTTACGTCACCTGCATCGATAACTTTTTCAACCGTAAGCTTTCGAAATTCCTTGATTATGGCAGGCGAGGTGGCGCACAACAGCGCTACCTCCCGCTGCAGTATTTCAAGTATCTGCCGGGACGTGTGAAGATCAGATAGGAGGTATTATGAAGGCTTTTAAAATCGACGTGCCGAAAGGCACTAAGCTCTACGACGTGAAGAGACAGCGCATCGAGGAAAATGGCGCGAGCATTCACGCCGTTGCTAGCAGCATCGAACGGGCGCATGACTATATCACGACCGTCTACGCGCACACGATTGGCGAGGATGCGGTCACTCGGTTTAACAACATGCCTGCCAATGCAGCCAGTGAAGATCTCGCATACGCGATCGACTTGGCATCGCTGATCTCCGGCTCGATCGAGATCGAAGGCGCAGTTCTGATTGAGTCCGAAGGCATGGACTACGAGCTGTTCGTGAGGGCGAGCGAAGGCGATAAGGTTCGTTGGGTGCGCCTGAGCGGTGAGACCACGGATATTTCGCCGTGGGACATCGTCGAAACTCTCCAGGACATCTTCTAAGAATCCTCGATCAGCGACTTGCATCCCAAGTCGCTTTTCGTATAACTGAGAATACAAGTAATTACTGACTGACACGAAGGAGCTGCAGTTGAGCTACGTCATCCTCTCTGACATTCACGCCCACAAATGGAGCCTGTTCTCCAAGCCAACGGCTGAAGGCGTGAACGGCCGACTGCAGATCATCATCGATGAAATCATGCGCGCCGCGAAACACGCCGTCTCGATCGGCGCGACCACCATGATCATCGCTGGCGACATTTTGCATGTGCGCGGCTCGATCGATCCCGAAGTGCTCAATCCGCTCGAAGAAGCATTCGAAGCCGTGCTCCAGATGGGGCTCGACATCATCGCGATCCCAGGCAATCACGACCTGGCCGGCAAGGAGACGACGAAGCTCGGCAATGCCATTCGCACGTTCGGCAAGCTCACCAAGGGCGGCAAGTGCTTCATGGTCGATGAGCGGCCGACAATTCGCTGGCTCGACACGCAGCGCATCGCAATGTTCCCCTTCCGGGCATCCTTCAAGGATCTGCTCGAGGATATGCAGGTGATTGCCGACGAGCTCGGCGAACACGTCGGCGAGACTGACGCTTTCATTCACTCTGGCATCGATGGCGTTCTGCCGAATATGCCGGATCACGGTTTGACAGCCGCCATGCTTCAGACGTTCGGCTTCCGCAATGTCTTTGCCGGTGACTACCACAATCACAAGGATCTCGGCGGTGGCATCTGGTCGATCGGCGCCCTGACGCATCACATCTGGGGTGATATCGGCTCGCGCGCCGGCTTCCTGGTGGTCGAAGATGACGGCTCGGTGAAGTTCATGGCGACGCATGCGCCGCGCTTTGTCGACGTGACCGGTATGGACGAAGAAGAAATGGTCGAGGTTGCGGCTCGCAACTACGTCCGCTTCTCGGCGAAGGACATGACGACGACCGAGATCGCCGAGATCCGCAAGTTTTTCGAAGATGCTGGCGCCGCCGGTGTCTCGATCATCGCCACCAAGAAGGTTGTCGCCTCACGCCGGCCAGGTGCTGCGAAAGCAGGCTCGACGCTCGACGATTCCGTCACCGCATTCATCGATGACGACAAGGATCTGCCGTCCTTTGTCGATCGAGCCAAGCTCAAGATCGACTGCTCCGACGTGCTCGCAAAAGCCAGATCTGTCCACGAGGAAGCCTAAAGCTTCCCTGCGACAGCTAAGCTATTGTGAAACATAGAGAAAAGGAGAAGTTAGTGCAGCTTTACAGCATAGAGTTCGACCAGTTGACGCTTCAGAGCCAGTTCGACGGTAACGGCAACTTCACCCATACGATCGAGATCCGCGAGCGCCGCAAGATCAATGATCTGCCGCTTCAGACGATGGTCATGTATCGCGGCAAGATGAAGGGGCTCAACTTCGAGTCCTCCGTCCAGGTCGAAGTGTCGAACGAGCCGGTCAAGCGTGAACGCCGCACCTATTCGCACAAGGGTAGCGCTGCCGCGCCGGTCGCCACCAAGAGTGTCCGACCGACGAAGACGCGCCAGGAACAAATCAACGAAGCAGCGGCGTCCGGCGATATCGCAGCCGCAATCACGGCAGGAGCGCAGCGATGACAGATAATCGAGCCGAGATCCTCAAAGTCATCGAGGAAGTGGTGGCCGCTATTCCTAAGACTGGTTTGTTCATTCGAGCAAACCTTTCAGCGGCTCTGAAAGATATCAACGACGTGAAAACGACCGTTGATCCAAAAGACGCTCTCTGGGCGCTAGCGGAGAAGTTCATCACAGATCAGCGCATTCACTGCGGCGAGACGATCTACCAGACTGATCGCGTGATCGAGAATGGCTACGAGTTCATGCACGAAGTTTGCAAGATCGTCGGCTTCTTCAAAGATCCTGAAGACAGTGAGGATGACGCCTGATGCGCATGTGGACCCGTAAGAGCGGCTCTCAACGCCGCTCCAAAATTCAAGCCGTCGAGATCGCACCGAACTTTTGTGGTCAGGGCGGCAGTCAGAACCTCGCCATCAAAACCGAAGACGGATGGTTGGTCCTTGAGCCTGAGAGTGAGGCTGAGACGCGCCAGCTCATGAGCAGCGCGGCCATCATGTTTCGCAACTACCAGGAACCCCGCACATGAAATTCAAGACACTCACGATGGAGAACTTCCTCGCGATCGCGGAGGGCAAAGTTGAGCTCGCCGATCGCGGTCTGGTTCTCATTCAAGGCATCAATAACGACGACACGTCCGCGTCCTCCAATGGCGCTGGCAAGTCGTCCGTCGCTGATGCGCTCTGCTGGTGCCTCTACGGCGAGACAGCGCGCGGCGTGTCCGGCGACGACGTCGTCAATGACACCGCCGGCAAGAATACGCGCGTCGAAGTCCTGATCGAAGACGGCGGCGACCTTTTCACGATCACGCGCCACCGCAAGCACAAGCCAGGCAAGAACACGCTGACCGTCTCGCACCTCGCCGGCACGATCGGCGCGGCCGCCAAGGATCTGACGAAAGGCACGGAGAAGCTCACGCAAGCCGTTGTCGACAAGATCATCGGCGCATCCCTGGAAGTCTTCAGGTCGGCGGTCTACGCCGGTCAGGAGCAGATGCCAGACCTGCCGGCGATGACAGATAAGAGCCTGAAGCTCCTGATCGAAGAAGCGTCCGGCGTCACGATGCTCGAGGCGGCTTATTCCGAGGCGCGCGATCGGCTCGGCGTCGTCACTGGCAATCTCGAGCGCGTCCGTCAGGAGACGGATCGCCTGGAGCATAGCGTCAAGCATCACCAGGACAACGTCACCGAATTCGAGCGCATCCGCGACGAATGGACGACGGAGCAGCAGCGCCGCTCAGAAGATGAAAAGGCCCAGGCGCGCACAAAGGTCGGCGATGTGAAGAAGATCGACGCCGAGCTGGCGAAAGATCCCAACGCAGCGCCGGACTACGAGAGCGCCATTGCCGCGATCGACGCCAAGATCGATGCCGTCGATTACGAGAACACGGAGCTTGCCGAGCACAACACGCTCGTCGCCCAGGCGGCCGCCAAAGTCACGAGCCTCGATCGCCTGGTCAAGCAGACCGGCGACGCGACGCGCAAGCACAAGACCGCCTACGAGGAGATCAATCACAAGATTGGTTGCCCCTGCGATGGCTGCGGTCGCGAAATCACGGTGCAGGAGATCTCCGCGGCGTCCGACGCTGCAAAGCGCGACCTGACGACGAAAGCAAACGAATATCGTGCGCTGAAGGTCGAGCTGGAAACAGCTCAGAAAGACGCACAGACGCGCACAGACGAGCGGGACGCGTTTAAAGCATCAATGACTGATCTAAGCTCGGTCACGCGCGACAGAGCGCAACTACAAGCGCGCCTTGATGAATTGCGCCGCCAGGTCCAGGCGCGCAACACGCTGGCTGACGCTGCGCGCTCACATGTGGAGCGATCGAAGGCGATCATGGCCGAGGTCAATCCACATCTGGCGAACATCGAGCGGCATCAGCGTCTGCTCGAAAAGGCCGAAAAGGATCTCGCAAACCTGAAGGCCAGCACGGAGACGCTCGAGACGGATCACGCTCAGGCAGCGGCGGTCGTCAAGGTGTTCTCGCCGGCCGGCGTCCGCGCGCATATTCTCGACGAGGTCACGCCGTTCCTGAACGATCGCACGGCGCACTATCTGACGACGCTGTCCGACGGCAATATCTCGGCGACCTGGACGACGCTCGTCATGAACGCCAAGAAGGAGCTCCGCGAGAAGTTCTCCATCGAGGTCGTCAATGAGAAGGGCTCGCAGAAGTTCGCCGGTCTGTCCGGTGGCGAGAAGCGCAAGGTCCGCGTGGCGACCGCTCTGGCGCTGCAGGATCTTGTCGCGACGCGCGCTTCCAAGCCGATCGAGCTGTTTATCGGCGACGAGATCGACCATGCGCTCGACGAGCCAGGTCTTGAGCGTCTGACGACGATCCTCGAGGAGAAGGCGGCCGAACGCGGTTCAGTCTTCGTGATCAGCCACAATTCGCTATCCGATTGGATCCCCCAAATCATCGAAGTTGAAAAGAAGGGCGGCTTGACGACGCTCAGAGAGGTAACGGCATGAGCAAGGAACTCGGCGAAAAGCTCCTCGCATATGCCGAAACCGAGCATCGTGCGGAACGTGCTTCGACGATGCGCGAGGCTGCAGAGCTTATTACTCGCGCCGTCAGTGAGGACTGGCGGCCGATCAAGGACGCGCCGGAAGACACGATGCTTCTCCTCGCGTGTGACACCTGGCCGCCATCGAGGCTGCGAAAGGAGACCGCGCCTGTGAAGGTCGGCGGCTTCTGGGATGGCGCCTGGCATGTATTCGGCGCGTCTTGGCAGCCGACACACTGGATGAAGCTCCCGGTGAAGGAAATGGCAGCATGACCGGCCTCGAAATCGTTGGCGCCATTGCGCTCTACATTCTCGGCGTCGGTTCATTCGGCTATCTCGTTATGGCCTTCCTTGCGCTCGCGACTGCAAAACGCGGCCTGGAATCTATCCCTATGATCATCATTCCGCCGATCATCATCTGGGTCGTCGGCGCGATGATCGGTCTTGTTCTGCTCGGGAGAATGCTGTGAGCGGCTCTCGATCACTCCTTTTCTGCATTGCGCAGCTCCGGCACGTCTATGCAAAGCTGAAGGCCGGCAATGTCGTTGATCAACCGCAGTTGGCAGACGGCATCATCGCATCCGTGATCGAATATCTCGAAGGTTTGTGGCTCGCGCCAGGGCAATTGAACGATGGTCCAGCACTGCCGCCAATGCCGCCGACGAACGATCGCCAACCCCACATCGACGTTCTCGGCAATGACAGCGGCTACCTGGAAGGTGACGGTGATTGGGCTATCGACAACGCCGACGCGATCACATGGCTTATCGATAATCACGCCGCCATCCGCGCTCGACTGAAAGACACCGCGTGAAATCTGCACGCAGCCCATCGCATCCCTGACTATTATTGTCAGTCATCATTTACTGAAGGTTTGGAAATGGCAAAGAAAGAACCACTCGATGAGGCGGTCAAGGATGCGCTGACGCGTATCGCGGCTCGCATCTTCGACAAGATGAAGGAGGCCGACGAGGTCTTCGTCATCGAGGGCATGCATCAGCTTCCGGTCATGCGGCACGACAGCGAGTTTCGCCAGGCGCCGATCGACAGCTCGACCGAGTTCATGCTCTCGGACGTCCGTGTCGGCGCTCGCGGACAGATCATCTTCTGCTTCGAGCCGGTCGATGACCGGGAATACAAGCACATCGAGGTCGAGCAGCGGAGGATGGATAGCGTCTTCCCACTGTTTGCACCGACATATGCGATGGAGATCGGATCAACCGAAGAGAATTTCGAGCGCCTGATTGACGTGACGGCCGAGATCCTCACGCAAGAGCACGAGGCCGAGGAAGCGCGCAAGGTCGAGCAGGCGCTCGAGGCGCAGGAAAATAACCGCAAACTCCAGAACTACGGGAGATTCTGATGGCGATCATCAAGATTGGCGGCCTTGACGGCTCGCTACGCAATTTCGGCTGCGTCAAGCTGCTCTACAATACGGACGACGAGTCCCTGGCGATCGACAGCATGAAGCTGATCGAGACCCTGCCGACCACGAACAAGAAGATGCGCGCCTCGTCCGACACCTTCGAGCGCGCCAAGAAGCTCGCCGAGGAAGCTGATGAGTTCCTGAAGGACTGCGTGGTCACGTTCGCTGAAGTTCCGTTCGGCGGCAAGAGCTACGACGCGGTGCTCGGCTTCGGCATTGTTATCGGTATCTATGCTTCGCTCACCGTCCGGCCTGAAGAGGTTGCGCCGGCACAGACGAAGGTCGCAGCCGTCGGCACGCGCACTGCCTCGAAGGAAGAAATGATCGCCTGGGCGTTCGAACGCTGGCCGGATGCTGAGTGGCTGACCGTTAAGCGCAAGGGCGTCATGGTCCCGACGAACAAGAACGAGCACCTGGCCGACGCGTGCGGCGTGGCTGTTGCCGGCCTCAAACTGCCGTCGTTCCGTCAGGCTGTCCAGATCATTGCGGCGTCCCAAAAGCTCGCCGCATAATTTTAAAAATCAAGCCTTTGTAGTCAGTAAAAACTGACTTACAATATGTGCCCTTCACCCTATAACCCCACGAGAAGCACTATGCTGTTTGAACGCCAGGTCGAGCGCCTTCCCGACCACTACCCATGGGCTCAGGATTTCATCGAGGTCATGCAGGACGGTTTCTGGACCGCCAAGAAATTCACCTTCGACTCCGACACCACCGACTACGAGCTGAACCTCACGGATGCAGAGCGCGAGATCATCAAGCGCACGCTGGCCGCCATTGCTCAGATCGAGATCGCGGTCAAGGAATTCTGGAAGCGCCTCGGCGACCATCTGCCCCACCCGTCGATCAAGGATCTCGGGATCACGATGGCCTATATCGAAGTCATCCATAATAACGCCTACGAAAAGCTCCTGAAGAAGCTCGGTCTGACCAATGTCTTCAAGGAAAACATGCACGTCCCGGCGCTCGCCGGCCGCGTCGGCTATCTCAACAAGCATGCTGACCGCATCTACACGGATGACCGCAAGCAGTATGTCTACAGCCTGATCCTCTTCACGCTGTTTGTCGAGAACGTCAGCCTCTTCAGCCAGTTCTACATCATCCTCTGGTTCAACTCGTTCGACAACCGCTTCAAGGATTTGGCGAACCAGGTCAAATACACGCGCAACGAGGAAATGCTCCATGCATTCGCCGGCATGCGCGTGATCAACACGCTGCGCGCCGAGTATCCGGAGCTCTTCGACGCCGAGCTCGAGGCCAAGATCCTCGAGGAGACGCACGACGCGTTCAAGGCTGAAAGCGCGC
>Ga0308158_10005739_pt1 | contig 10115 bp, 10 predicted proteins | sample PhyBR2_FD_201038 | JGI IMG/M metagenome (GOLD analysis project Ga0308158, IMG submission 201038) | Phyllosphere microbial communities from UC Gill Tract Community Farm, Albany, California, United States - DLSLB.R2 | ecosystem: Host-associated > Plants > Phyllosphere > Unclassified | place: USA... | reverse complement strand
TGTAAGAGATCAGGGACCGGGTATCCCGGAAGATAAAATAGGACATCTCTTTGAACGTTATTACAGAACCAATTACCAAGGACAGAAATTCTCCGGCCTGGGTTTAGGTTTATATATCTGTGCTGACATCATTAAAAATCACGGTGGCAAAATAGGTGTAGAAAGCGAAGTAGGAAAGGGAACAACGTTTTGGTTTATTCTTCCATTGTAAACCCATTGATAGTAATTAAATAATTTAAACTTTGTAAAGCATCTTATGGTGTTATTATTGATAGACAGCCTTTATGAAAAAAATCTATGTGGTTGAAGATGACCAGGGAATCAGGGAAGTACTTGAAGTATTTCTTGGTCTTGAAAACTTTGAAGTGCAGTCCTTTGCCTCAGTTTCAGAATTTAAAAAACGAGATACTGCTTCTCATCCGGATCTGTATCTTTTTGATGTACGGTTGCCTGACGGATCAGGAACCGACTTATGCCAGCATGTTAAATCTATCCGCGGCAGCAAAAGTATTCCTGTCATTATGATGAGTGCCCACGCATCCGTACAGGATATTTCTCTCCGCTGTTCTCCCGATGATATTATACCCAAGCCTTTTGATATCGTCGTCCTTCTTGAGAGAATCCGTGCTGTGCTGAAGACCTAATTACAGCTTTTGATTATCATTTGATAGACTCTAAAGTAATATTCGGTTTTTTCGTACTGTCTTATGAATTACAAAAATAGTCTCCCGGGGAGTATGGTTTAGATATTGTAATGCTTCATTAACATTAATAAATAAACCAGGACAAATGATTGTAAAACCTTCTCAATTTGGAGTGAATGCCGATGAACTTTCAGTCCGGTCATTAATCTATTTTATCATTGAGCTTGATAAACTGCTAAAGTATATAGGCAAGAGGCTTTTATCCTCTGGAGAAACAATTGCAATAGCAGAAAGCGTCACTTCTGGATTTCTGCAATTTTCATTTTCCCAGATGAAAGATGCTTCCCAATTTTACAAGGGTGGAATGACCGCTTATACACTTGAAGAAAAAGTTAATTTGTTAAATGTCAATCAGGAGCAAGCTTTAAATTGTGATAGTGTTTCAGCGGGTATTGCTGAGACAATGGCATTGAACGTTTCCAGATTATACAATTCAGATTGGTCCATTGCGGTAACTGGTTATGCATCACCGGTTGAAGAATCTAACGGAAAACTATATTGTTATTTTGCGATCAGTTACAGAGGAGAGAAGATCCTGTCAGAAAAATTGGATTTGCATTCCAGAACTAAATCTGTTAATGCGCAGTTATACTATTCAGAATTTATATTAGGCTGTTTTAAAATAGAATTGGACAAACAGCAGGAAAGTAGGGCGTCATAGCGACATTGAAGGAATTACGTGATTGACGTGAGAAGTGATAATTTTGAAGTCACAATTCCATCCAGATTTAAATCCAATATTGTATAGTACAAATCAAGTGATGAGACTATAGCAATTTACGATTCTTGTTCAGTAACCAACTTTGTAATTTCTTCAACCAAAATTTTAACCTGCAAGGGTCTCTTTTTTTCATCAACGTCCAGTCTGTTATAAAAACCAGTTTTGACAATGACTAGATCTTCCTCAGGAACTACTATAATAAATTGACCAAGAAAACCATAAAAAAATCTGTATTTCATCTGGCTTTCATCATCTAACCATAGTGTATATCCAAACGCATCATTATGTTTTGAAGGTGCCAGCATTTCATCATAGAAATCTTTAGTGATAAGTTGCTGGTCTTTCCATTTACCTTTCTGCAATACAAGTTGTCCAATTTTCGCAAAATCACGTGGTGTTGCATGAATGCAACAAAAAGCTTTTTCCATTCCCTTATTATCAACACTCCACTTGGCTGGATATTCCATTTCTAAAGGTTTCCACAACTTAAGCGAAAGATATTGAGCGAGAGATTTTCCAACAGCTCTTTTTAGTACAATTCCCAAGACCTGAGCCGCTACACTTTGATACTCATACTCTTGTCCCGGCATTTGTTTAAATTTCACATTAAGTGCCTGCTCTGTCAGATCTTCAACAAAATACTGCTTGGAATTTTCAGCGAAAGGATGATTATACTCTTCTATCCAATCATAGCCAGCCTGCATAGTCATCAGGTTGCAAATCGTAAGATGTTCTCCATAACGGTCACTTTTATATTCGGGAATAAAATCAGATACCAATTGTTTCTCTGATTTAATGTAACCATCTTTGATGGCGCAACCAACCAACAGAGACAAGATTCCTTTAGCCATAGAAAAAGAGTTCATCATTGATGATTGTTGATGGTCTTTCCAGTATTGCTCGAAAATCAGTTGCTTATCTTTGATAATCAGCAGAGAAGAAGCCCTTGTCTTTCTCAGTTCTTTCGTTAAAGTGTCTGGTAATAAGAAAGAATTATAAAGTCGATGTGTCTGCCAAGGTTTTGATGCAGCATTAGAAACGAGATGGGAAGGGAATTTCTCTTCATCATCGCTAGATGGCGTAATGGGGCCAGGTGCGATGTTTTTGCCAATAGCTTTAAAAATATAATGATATCCTGACAGGTAAATTACAGTTGCTACAGCGCCAGCTGTTGCAAAAAATGCTGCTAAAGTTTTTTTCAAAGTCGCATAATTTAAGTTTAATAATTTCCTTTTAAAAATTATACCAATTGATAAGATAGTATTAAAGAAACTTATATTTTTTTCAATGCAGATGCTTTATGAACCGCTTTTTTGCCTGTCTTTTCACTCATTACTTCGTATTGTGGATTATCCTCTGAAGCTCTTCTTTGCCTGTTCATAAAAACAAAGTCCTTGGTGTGAATATTAATAATAATTCCATTTGTATCTCCATTTCGGAATTTCCATTTTACCGCGTCACCCTTTTTTAACATAAGTCTTCTTTTTACCAGCTGTTTCTATTTGAAAATAATATAAGATTGTATTTTTTATTAAACAAATATTATACTAATTGAGCAAGTCACAAAAAATAAAAGAAATTAAATATTTATAACTTTTTTGACAGCTATCAGATATAATGAACAATAATGCTATTGAATCTTCTTTTCAGATTTACTCGCCATCGCTGGTTTTAGGGTTATTCAATAATGCCATTAAATTAAATGCTACAGTTAATATCATTTACTTAAAGGGTAGATATGTTTTTGGTAATGGTAAATCCTACGGAAGCTATTATTATGATCAGCTGTTTTCAGAATCTGACAATATTTCCTTAGGTGTTAAAATTTCATCTTTATTACGTTCAAAGATTCAGAATAATGAGATTTATCTTCTGAAAGGATTCTTAGAAAAAAGTATTAAAAGTTCTTCTATAGAACTTCGTTTTGTTGTTGATGAGATTATACAGCAGGAGGAGCGGGCTATTTCAGAAGAAGATGTCGTTCGATATTCCCTAATCCAAAAGAAACTTGAGAACGGTTCTAGAGATCTTGAAAATTTAATCCGAACGAAGATCCTGCAAAACCAACCAATAAGAATAGCTAGTATATATGGTAATAATGCTATAGTTCAACACGACTTTAAGGAGGGACTGGATGTTTCCCGAAAATATTTTGATATCACAGACCATAGCTGCAATATCACTTCTTCGACATCATTGGTCGCCAAACTTCAGGAGCTTTCCAAAAACTAATACGATATTATTGCTTTAGTTAGAGGCGGAGGTGACCGTCAAAGCATGGAAACCTTCAATGACATAACGCTTTCTAAATTATTTATTGATCTTGATGCAGTAACCGTAACTGCAATCGGACATACAGTGGATGAAAGTTTATTGGATAAATTAGCGGATAAAAGATTTCATCTGCCACACGATTATGGTGCGGGTCTGCATTCTATTGTTAAAAAATTATCTAATGAAAAATCCAATTCAAGAGCATTATTAATTGACGAGGTTAAAAAAGATGTTTCAAAGCAATATTCTGAACAGATTAAAACTTTAGCAGAACAGCTGGCGAAGAGAACAGAAGAATTCCAGAAACTTCAGGAGAATTCTGCCAAGCAGCTGTTGGATACTAATATTACCATTGCACAACGTCATGTGGGTTTAGGTACAATTCTGAAATTGTTAATGACCTATTTGTTGAAGAACTATCAAAATTTAGTTTTAAAAGTGGTGCAGAAACAATATTGAAAACAATTCTAAAGCAAAATTTTTCTGTTGCCTTAAATGGTTTAAATTATGAACGAAAAGTTTATCAAAAGAAACTTACCACTATGAAGCAACGAATTGAAAAAGCCAGGGATATGTTTATAGAAGATAAATTAGATGAAGAAGATTTTAGAAGTATAAAAATAAAGTACAAAGGAGAAATCGAAAACCTGAAGTTTAAATTAAATTCTCTAAAAAATTCTGCCGAAAATGACAATATTGAATTAAAGATAGTTCAAGCGCTAAATGCTATCACCAATATATCTGAGAGATACAAAAACGCATCGACAATAGATAAGAGGGCAATTGTTGGTTTGATATATCCTGAAAAGTTAATCTTTGATGGAGAGTTTTCAAACCACAAAAATCAATAGTTTAGCTAGTTTTATACTCCTGATAAAGAAAGATTAGGAAATAAAAAAAACCGACAAAGAAGCGAAAATTCTTCTAATGTCGGTTTTGTGACCTTGACGAGCGTATCTTCAAACACTTTTATTGACGATTTAATTCGTTTGAGTCAAATTAAAAAGGATTTAGCAATTTCCAATTTCAAACTAAATTTTTTATAGTTGTGATCTTTTTTGCAAGATGATTTTTAATATTTCAATCATTCAAAATTGGAATCGATTGACTTAATTTGACTTCGATTCGTTTCTCTCTCTTCATAAAGTTTTAAGAAGAATATTTAATCTGTATGTAGTTAATAGGATTTATACAAAGATGAAATTTGGTACATTCAAATATATTGTTGCCTAAATTAATTACTTATTTTTGTGGATCGTATGATGAACAAAATTAAGAAGATAAACGGTTTTTTCAGTACAGGACGCATTTTGGCATTTCTGTGTCTATTTTTTTATAATTTTTTTTATACTCAGACAAAAAATGATGTTGTATTGCTGAGACATGAGATTCTTAATAAAATGCAGTATGAAAATAAGAATGTAGAAGAACTTTTTAAGTATTATTCTAAAATAGCTCCATACGATTCAAAAATTTTAAATGTCAAATTTTTGCTTCTTAAAGGAGATTATGAGACGGCTCTGAATGGCTTGTTTGGATTGAAACCTCTAGCAATAGCAAATAAAAATTCAGAGAAGTTTTTTCAGTATCAATGTCTTTACGGACAGGTTTGTCAAAAATTGGGGCTTAAAGCTGAAGTTGAAAGTGTTAGGTTTTATCTATTGACTTCCAAATATTTAAAACAAAGTATTTTTGTAGATTTAGCAGTTGACAAAAATAGTTTCGACATTTTTCCATTCAACATCAGATTGGCACTTTTGAGATCCGCCATAAAAGATTATAATGAAAACAATAATACAACGGGGCTCTTTCAGGCAAATTTTTGGCTTGCAGAAATTTTGCAAAATAATCGTTCTCAATCTGGAATTGCTTTAGAGACGGCGTTGTCATTAGGAAATAAAGTTGATTCCGAACTGTATTCCAAAATATTTACGGATAATTATATTTCAAAAAATTATGCGAAGCAGGGTAATTTCAGAAAAGCATTTGATTTATTGGAACCGTACAAAAACACATTTGCAGAACTCTCTGATGTCAATTTCAAGGCAGATTACTTAAAGAACTTAGCCATATCCTCAGCCAATGTGCAAGCTTTTGGAAATTTGAATCGTATTAATTTATCTTACTTTCAAATAGTTGAAAACCAAAATGCTGAAATGGCTTCAGCGAGAGCTATTCTTATTAATCATATCAAAAAAGAAAATGAAGAAAAGCTGATATCAAATAATGATTTATTCAGAAATATCTGTATTTCAATTTTTGTTTTTTTAATCTGCTTAATATCAATCTATTATTTTTACAGAATCAAGAAAAAGAGGGCAAAAGAGTCTGCTACTGAAGAGGAGGATGCGAAAAATTTCGTCATACCGGATAAGACTGAGAAGAGAATATTAAGCAAACTGGAAGAGTTCGAGAAAAGTCAGAAATATATTCAGAAAAAAGTTTCTCTGAAGACGCTGGCTCAACAATTTGATACCAATCCAACATACCTTTCTGAAATCATCAACAAACACAAAAACTCGAATTTCAATGCTTACATCAATAATCTTAGAATCGATTATATAATCTCTAAGATCAATGAAAATCCGGAATATAGAAAATATAAAGTGAGTTACCTTGCGGATGAATGCGGGTTTTCTTCACACAGCCTTTTCACAACGGTATTTAAAAACAGAATGAATCTTTCACCAACGGAATATCTTCAAAAATTGAACGAATGACAAGATTACTTCACATATTGCTTCTGTTTGTCTGTCTAAAAACTTTTGCACAAAACACTGAAAATAAACAGTTGAAACATGCAACAGATCTCCTATTCAGTGATCCTGAAAAATCGGCGAAAATCTCGGAGAAAGCGTTTGCGGAAGCTAAAAATTACAATGAGAAAATCAAGGCACTATCCAAATTGGTTAATGCTCAAATGGTGTTGGGAGATATTAGCCAGGTCATTAATAATTCAAGTCTAGGCATTAAATTATCTAAGGAGAAAAACGATACCATCAATCAGATTCGTTTTCTTTCTATGTTAGGTAATCAGTACCAGCAACTAAATATGAATACTGATGCTAAAAAGAATCTTGATGAGGCGGAAAACCTTATAAACATAGTTCATCTTCCACAGAATCTTCTATTTATCTCAGGCAATGTTTACAATGTTAAAGGTATTGTATTCAAAAATGAACTTAATTGTGAGTTTGCTGTCAAATATTTTAATAAAGCCCTTGAAGTCTATAATAAACTGCCATACGAAGAGGTTGTGGTAACGAATAAGCTTCTCATAGATATTCAAAAAGCAGTTTGCCTGGAGGCACTTGGCAACTCAAAAGAAGCTGAAAGTATCTATAAATCAATTCTGGAAAGGGATGTTCGGGGTATAGGTTATAATAAATATTATGCGTCTTTAGGTCTGGCTGATATTTATTTGAAAAGAAAAGAAATTGATAATTCAGATAAAATGTTACAGAGTGTCAATATCAATGAATTTAAACAATACGATGCCGAACTCACAAGTCTTTTTTATAAATTAAAAGCACAGAGCAGTTACTTGAAAAATGACTCCAAATCGTATCTTTATTATTTTGAAAAGTATAATGAAAATTACAGAGAGATTTCGCAATCGCAGAATCAAATTATTTCTCGTTTAGAAAATATTTATGATACCAATTTATCAGAAAATAGCAGTTCTATGTGGATGCGAAATCTGAGTCTTTTATCAATATTTCTTATAATATTTGTATCTGTTGTTGTGTTTTTTCATCATAAATTGAAGAAAGATGGGATTATATAGAAAATCATAAATTTTAAAAGTAACAATAATTAGCACAGTACTTTACGTATAGATTTATACTTTCATATTTATTCAAATTTGATAATTGTGACAGTCTATTCCTATGATCGTAGCTTTCACAATGATAATTTAGAGGTCTGAAGTCCAAGGGTAATTCATCTACACAAAGCACCGCCTTGCAGATAATTTTTCTTGGATATTTTCAAATGAATCGACAGGCTTACTAACAATTATCAATATGAAAAAAATCAACTTTTTGGCAATCCTTTTAGGCGGACTTCTATCAGCACAGACCACTTTTACATTAGTGAAAGACATTAATCCTGGAACAGCCAATTCCGTACCCTCTAATTTTGCAATTCTTAACGGGAAACTTTACTTTAGCGCCAATTACAGTCCTACGGGTTCCGCAATTGGTACTGAACTTTGGGAGTCGGATGGAACAAGTGAGGGAACAAAACTGGCTGTGGATGCCAATCCGGGTGCGTTTTCATCTGGACCAACCAATCTTTTTGCATTTAATAACAAACTTTATTTTACTGCAACTCTGAATGTCAATGGAACCAATATTTCCGGAGCACTCGCTTCCTATGACAATGTTGATGGTCTTAAAACAGTATCTACAACGGCAAAATTTGCCGCCAATTTCACAAAAATAGGCAACGGACTTTATTTCAAAGCTACTAATAGTAATGTAACACCCAATACCCAAAGGCTTTTTTATCTTGATGAAACTTCTCAGGCGGTTATAGCAGATGATGATACCAATGTAATGATCATTGGATGTTTTGGAGATAGATTGCTCGCCAATGCGCAGTTTAAGACCGCAACCAACCCTAACCTGTATCAGCTTTTTGAATTTAATGGGACGTCTTTTAGTAATTTAAAAACGATTAATCCATCAGCTACAGCATACCCTCAGAACTTTTTCTACAGTGCATCTATGGGAAAAACTTTTTTTGGAGCCAATGGAGGGAACGGAGTAGAACTGTGGATGACAGATGGAACCAATGAAGGAACAGTATTGGTCAAAGATATTAATACATTTAGTCCTACAGCAGGGTCTAGTCCAAATAATTTTGCGGAATATAACGGTAAAGTGTATTTTTCTGCATCGGACGGAGCTACATCCGGCACAGAACTTTGGGTGACGGATGGCACCGAACAAGGTACTCATATTTTTAAAGATTTAATTCCTGGGTCAGGGAGTTCTTTTCCTGAAAAAATGGTCGTCTTTAAAACTAAGCTTTATTTTCTAGCGAGTGGTACAACAGGGGACAAACAGATTTGGGAAACGGATGGAACAGAAAGCGGGACCAAAATGGTTGCAACTTTGGCAGCAGCATCCGGTATGCTTGTGTATGATGATGATTTATATGTTTCTGCAAGGATATCATCTACTGATCAAGCAGGTATAGAGCTATATAAGGTTAATCTTGCAACGGAAACACTTGGGATCTCTTCTGATTCTGCTAAAAAACTTAATATTTATCCTAATCCTTCAAAAGGTGAAATCAATATTGGTAATCTGAAGTCCGGAAGTTTTAAACTCTATGAAATATCTGGAAAGCTTCTAAAAAATGGTGTATTCAATAATAATAAAATTACAGTGCAGGCTTTACCAGGAACCTATATTTTAAAGATAACATCTGATGATAAGAAGTTAACTACTTCTGAAAAAGTGATTATACAATAATTCTAAAGATTTAATTATATGAAGAAAATATTTTTACCATTGCTATTCTTAGCTAATTTGATAGATGCTCAAAGCATTACATTGCTAAAAGATATCAATCCGGGCGCAAATCCTTCCACGCCCGCTGAATTTTTTAAGTTGGATGGAAAACTCTATTTCAATGCCAACAACCCCACTTACGGCACAGAACTCTGGTCTACAGATGGAACTTCGGGAGGAACGAATCTGGTGCTCGATCTCAATCCAGGGACAGCAAGCTCATTGCCAACCTCTTTACTTAATTATAACAATAAATTGCATTTCAAGACCTTAATTGGAGCTACTGGACTATATTCGTATGATAGTAGTACAGGCTCAGCAACTCTGATACCTGGGATGCCGACTGCTTCAAATTTTCTAGTGGCAGAAGGGAAAATATTCTTTAGACAAAATACTAAATTCTCCTATTTTTTCCAAGGTACAGTCACTGAAATTGACACGCCAGTGATTGTTAACGGGCAAATGGGCGCGGTCAATGGAAAGATCATAACCGGAGCTTCTGCAACATCGGCAACAAATAATTTGCAGCTATACGTTTATGATGGAAATACGGTGTCTCTTTTGAAGGTCATCAACCCAAATGCTACTGCAAACCCTCAGAACTTCTATTATAGCAGTAATCTCAATACATTATTCTTCACAGCAGGTTCCAATACTGCTGGATTTGAGCTTTGGAAAACAGACGGAACAGCAGACGGAACGGTACAGGTTAAGAATATCAATCCTGGAACATCCAACTCGTTTCCAGGCAACTTTAAACAGATCGGCAATAAAGTATTCTTTGCCGCCAACAACGGCACCAATGGAAATGAGCTATGGGTAACAGACGGCACAGAAGAAGGTACTGTATTGGTAAAAGATATTAATCCTGGGTCATCTGCTTCCAATCCAAAT
>Ga0308158_10005737_pt1 | contig 10121 bp, 10 predicted proteins | sample PhyBR2_FD_201038 | JGI IMG/M metagenome (GOLD analysis project Ga0308158, IMG submission 201038) | Phyllosphere microbial communities from UC Gill Tract Community Farm, Albany, California, United States - DLSLB.R2 | ecosystem: Host-associated > Plants > Phyllosphere > Unclassified | place: USA... | reverse complement strand
ACCACCCGCAGATCGGCTCGATCTGCTCCGGCGGCCGCTACGAAGACCTGGCCAGCCACTACAGCAAGTCCAAGCTGCCGGGCGTGGGCATTTCCATCGGTCTGACCCGCCTGTTCTGGCAGCTGCGCGAAGCCGGCCTGATCGCCGGGATCGAAGACAGCAGCGTGCACGCGCTGGTGGCGCTGATGGACGACGCCAGCCTGGCGCAGTCGCTGGACATCGCCCGCCGCCTGCGCGTCGGTGGTATCAACGCCGAAGTTCAGATGGAGCCGAAGAAGATCGGCAAGCAGTTCCAGTACGCGGCCAAGGCCGGGATCCGCTTCGTGGTGCTGGCGGGCGAGGATGAGCTGGCCCGTGGCGTGGTGGCGGTCAAGGACCTGCTGCGCGAGCAGCAGTTCGAGGTCTCCCGCGAGGATCTGGCCAGCACCCTGCAGGTGGAACTGGAGCAGGCCAAGGTCATGCCGTGAGGCGGTTGGGAGCGGCGGCAACGCTGCTGCTCCTGCTGACCGCATGCCGCACCGATCCTGCGCTGCATGGCCAGCGGATCGGTCCGGGCCAGTACCGGCTGACGGCCGACCGCTGCCATGTGCCCGACCGGGAGCAGCTGCAGCGTGACCTGCGCGGGTTTGCCGCGCAGAAGTGCCCGGGCGGGGCAGGGGAGCTGGAGGCCATCCAGTCCGTCCCGAGCCGCCAGGGCAGCCTGTTCGGCGAGTGCCTGCGCAGCGGCGCCCTGCGCGCCGAGGTAAGGTGCCGGTAGGTTACGACCGCGTTGCTCGGTACGCCCTTCATGACCCGATACCCCAGACAAACGCCCGCTCAGCGGGCGTTTTTCGTTCGCGCCCCTGAACCAACCCGGTCCGGACAGCAAGCCGGTTTGACCCTGTGCCTCTGTTTGCGATAATGTAATAGCACGCTATTACATTGATACGATGAAACTCCGTCCCGCACCCCGAGAAAAAGACGCCCAGGCCGATCTGGCCTGCCTGGCTGCGGCCTTCGCCGCGCTGTCCAGCGCCGAACAGGTCACCGCCTTCCTGCGCGACCTGTGCACGCCGGCCGAGCTGGAGGCGCTGTCGGACCGCTGGAAGGTGGTGCCGCTGCTGCAGCAGGGCGTGCCGTATCGCGAAATCCATGAACTGACCAGCGTCAGCGTTACCACCACCGGGCGCGTGGCGCGTTCGCTGGAGCATGGCCATGGCGGCTACGCAGCCGCCATTGCTGTCACCGCCACGCCTACGCCCCCTGAATCCGAGTAAGAGAGCCTCCCCCATGAGTGCAACCCAGAACGCCCCGGCCCGTGACCGGCTGCGCATCGCCATCCAGAAGAACGGGCGGCTGGCCGAGCCGGCGCGCAGCCTGCTCACTGCCTGCGGGCTGAGCTGGCGGCAGAGCCGCGACAAGCTGTTCTGCTACGGCGAATCACTGCCGGTGGACCTGCTGCTGGTCCGCGACGACGACATCCCGGGGCTTATCGCCGATGGCGTCTGCGACTTCGGCATCGTCGGCCGCAACGAGCTGGACGAGCAGGGCGCTGCCCGCCGCCGGATCGGCCTGCCGGACGCCTACCAGGCGCTGCGTGGCCTGAATTTCGGGCAGTGCCGGTTGATGCTGGCGGTGCCCGAAGAGTGGCAATGGACCGGCGTTGAGCAGCTGGCCGGCAAGCGCATCGCTACCAGCTACCCGGCGATCCTGGCCGACTGGCTGGCCGCGCGCGGCGTGGATGCGCAGGTAGTGGAGCTGTCCGGGTCGGTGGAAATCGCGCCGCGTCTGGGCACCGCCGAGCTGATCTGCGATCTGGTATCCAGCGGCGCCACCCTGGCCGCCAACCAGCTCAAGCCGGTGGAAACCCTGCTGGAAAGCGAAGCGGTGCTGGCCGGCCCGGTAAAAACCCCCGACGACGCCCGCGCCGGCCTGATGGCGATGCTGCTGCGGCGCCTGGATGGCGTGGTCAAGGTGCGCGACAGCAAGCTGCTGATGTTCCGCGCCGCCCTGGACCGCGTGTCCGAACTGACCCGCCTGCTGCCCGATGCCGACCCGCTGGTGCAGCTGCCCGACGACGGCGGCCACCTGCGTCTGCAGACCATGTGCCACGGCGCTTTGACCTGGCAGCGGCTGGAAGACCTGGAGCGCGCAGGCGCCCAGGGCCTGATGGTATTGAGCGTGGAGCGGTCGCTGGCATGAATCGTCTGAACTGGTCGGAACTCAATGAACTGGCCCGCGCCGAGGCCTTGCAGCGCCCCGTGCAGGCCGTCGCCGCGCAGACCCGCGAAGCGGTGGCCGCGCTGATCGCGCAGGTACGTGCCGACGGCGATGAGGCCCTGCGCGGGATCACCGCACGCTTTGATCGGGTGCAGCTGGATGACATCGAAGTGACCGCCGCCGAGTTCGAGGCGGCCGAGCAGGCCGTGGCCGCTGACCTGCGCGCGGCTATGGAAGACGCCGCTGCGCGCATCCGGCGTTTCCACGAAGCCGGCATGAGCCAGGGCTATGCGGTGGAAACCGCGCCGGGCGTGCACTGCGAGCGGGTGATCCGGCCGATTGGCCGGGTCGGTCTATACGTGCCGGCGGGCAGCGCGCCGCTGCCCTCCACCGCACTGATGCTGGGCGTGCCAGCGGCGTTGGCTGGCTGCCCGCAGGTGGTGCTGTGCACGCCGCCGCGCGCCGATGGCAGTGCCGACCCCGCTGTCCTGGTGGCCGCGCGCCTGACCGGCGTGCAGCGCGTTTTCAAGCTGGGTGGCGCGCAGGCGATCGCCGCGATGGCCTATGGCACGGCCAGCGTGCCGGCCTGCGACAAGCTGTTCGGCCCGGGCAACGCCTTCGTGACCGAAGCCAAACAACAAGTAGCGCAGGACGGCAGCGTGGCCATCGACATGCCGGCCGGTCCGTCCGAGGTGCTGGTGATCGCCGATGCCGGCGCCAACCCCGCCTTCGTCGCCGCCGATCTGCTGTCCCAGGCCGAACACGGCCCGGATTCGCAGGTGCTGCTGTTGACCGACGATGCCGCGCTGTTGCAGGCGGTGGAAGCCGAAGTGGAGCGCCAGGTGGCGCTGCTGCCGCGCCAAGCCATCGCACGCCAGGCACTGGGCGCGTCGCGCCTGATCCAGGTCGATCGTCTGCAGGACGCGTTCGATATCAGCAACCGCTATGCGCCGGAACACCTGATCCTGGCGCTGCGCGAACCGCGCGCCTGGCTGGGCCAGGTGCAGGCGGCCGGCTCGGTGTTCCTCGGCGATTACACCCCCGAAGCGCTCGGTGACTACTGCAGCGGCACCAACCACGTGCTGCCCACCGCCGGTGCGGCGCGGGCCTGGAGCGGGGTCAGCGTGGCCAGCTTCCAGAACACCATCAGCGTGCAGAGCGCCAGCGCGGAGGGCATTGCCGCCATCGGCGGTTGCGCGCGCATCCTGGCCAGCGCCGAAGGCCTGGACGCGCACGAACGTGCGGTCGCGCTGCGCATGGAGGCGGTGGCATGAGCGCGAGCGTGCAGGACGTGCTGGCGCTGCTGCGACCGGACCTGCAGTCCTTCGCCGGCTACAGCTCGGCGCGCAGCACGGCGCTGCAGGGCGATGTGTGGCTGAACGCGAACGAATCGGCATGGGCCAATCCGGCCGATGCCAGTGGCAGCAGCCGGCGCTACCCGGATCCGCAGCCGCCCGCCTTGCTGCAGGCGCTGGCGGGGCTGTACGACGTCGGCCCGCAGCAGCTGCTGGTCGGGCGCGGCAGCGATGAAGCCATCGATCTGCTGGTGCGCGCGTTCTGCCGCCCCGGCGTGGATGCGGTGCTGGCCACGCCGCCGGTGTTCGGCATGTACGCAGTGTGCGCGCGGCTGCAGGGCGCACCGCTGCTGGAGGTCCCGCTGGTGGAGGGCCGCGACGGCCTGCAGGTCGACATCGACGCGGTGATCGCCGCCGCACGCGGCCAGGGCGCGCGGCTGGTGTTCCTGTGTTCGCCCTCCAACCCGGCGGGCAGCGAGATCAGCAGCGCGGACATCATCCGCACCGCGCAGGCGCTGCTGGGCCAGGCCATCGTGGTGGTGGACGAGGCCTACATCGAATACAGCAGCCAGCCCTCGGCCACGACGCTGCTTGCCGCACACCCCAATCTTGCCGTGCTGCGCACGCTGTCCAAGGCGCATGCGCTGGCCGCCGCGCGCGTGGGCAGCCTGATCGCCGCGCCGGAAATCATCGCCGCGCTGCGCCGCTGCCAGGCGCCGTATCCGGTGCCGCAACCGTGTGCCGAACTGGCACTGGCGGCACTGCAGCCAGCCGCGCTGGCGGCCACCCGCGCCCGTATCGACGAAGTCGTGCAGGAGCGGGCGCGGCTGTCCAGCGCACTGGCGGCCGTGTCCGGCGTACGCCAGGTGTATCCCTCGGCCGGCAACTATCTGCTGGTGCGCTTCGACGACGCGCAGGGTGCGTTCGACGCGCTGCTGGCCGCCGGCGTGGTGGTGCGTGACCAGCGCGCCGCGCCACGACTCGGCGATGCGCTGCGCATCAGCATCGGCAGCACCGACGAAAACCAACGCGTGCTTGCCGCGCTCTCGGCCTGGAGGGCCGCTGCATGACCCCCATCCTGTTCATCGACCGCGACGGCACCTTGATCGAAGAGCCCGCCGACCACCAGATCGACGCGTATGAAAAACTGCGCTTCGTGCGCGACGTCATTCCCGCGCTGATCAAGCTGCGTGACGCAGGCTGGCAATTCGTCATCGTCAGCAACCAGGACGGCCTGGGCAGCGAGAGCTACCCGCAGGCGATCTTCGATGCGCCGCATGCGCTGATGATGCACGTGTTCGAAAGCCAGGGCATCGAGTTCCGTGACGTGCTGATCGACGCCAGTTGGCCGCATGAGAACCTGCCCACGCGCAAGCCGGGTATCGGGCTGATGACCGCCTACCTGCAGGACCGCAGCATCGACTGGGCGCGTTCGGCGATGGTGGGCGACCGCCCGACCGACATCCAGTTCGCGCAGAACCTCAACATCCGCGGCTTCCAGCTGCGTACCGAAGAATTCGGCGGCGAGTGGGACTGGCCGGCCATCGCCCACGCGTTGGCCGATGCGCCGCGCACCGCAGTGGTACAGCGCAACACGAAGGAAACACGCATCCGCGTCGAACTCGACCTTGATGCCCAGGCCGAGCCGCGGATCCACACCGGCCTGCCGTTCTTCGACCACATGCTGGAACAGATCGGCAAGCATGGCGGCATCTCCGTGCGCATCCAGGCCGAGGGTGACCTGCACATCGACGAACACCACACCATCGAAGACACCGGGCTGGCGCTGGGCCAGGCGCTGCGGGAAGCGCTGGGTGACAAGCGCGGCATCGGCCGCTACGGCTTCACCCTGCCGATGGACGAGACCCTGGCCAGCGCCGCGCTGGATTTCAGCGGCCGTCCGTACTTCGTGTTCGATGGCGAGTTCAAGCGCGAGCGCGTCGGCGACCTGCCCACCGAACTGGTACCGCATTTCTTCCGCTCGCTGTGCGATGCGGCCGGGTTGAACCTCAACCTGCAGGTGCGCGGCGACAACGACCACCACAAGGTGGAAGCCTGCTTCAAGGCGCTGGCGCGCGCGCTGCGCACCGCCGTGGCGCGGCAGGGCACCGAGCTGCCCAGCACCAAGGGGGCGCTGTGACCGAAGTCGCCTTGATCGATGCCGGCGGTGCCAACCTCGGCTCGGTGCGCTACGCGCTGGAGCGGCTGGGCGCGCAGGTCCGCCTGGTGCGCGATGCCGACGGACTGCGCGAGGCGCGGCGGGTGATCCTGCCCGGCGTCGGTGCGGCGGTGCCGGCCATGCAGCGCCTGCATGCGCAGGGCCTGTTCGAGCCGCTGCGCCAGCTGGAGGTGCCGCTGCTGGGCATCTGCCTGGGCATGCAGCTGCTGTTCGAGCGTTCCGAAGAAGGCGGTGGCGTGCAGACGCTGGGGCTGATTCCCGGCACCGTGCGCAAGCTCGTACCGGCCACCGGCATCCGCGTGCCGCACATGGGCTGGAACCGCCTGTTGCCGCTGCGCGGGTCGCCGCTGCTGCGCGATATCCCCGAACGCGCCAGCGCCTATTTCGTGCACAGCTATGCCGCCCCGTTGAACGCGCACACCGTGGCCGCCTGCGACCATGGCGGGCTGTTCAGTGCGGTGGTCGAACATGGCCGCTACTTCGGTGCGCAGTACCACCCCGAACGCTCCGGTGACACCGGCGCCTTGCTGTTGCGCAACTTCCTGCAGGACACCGCCGAATGAGCTTCATCGTCTATCCCGCCCTTGATATCCGCGAAGGCAGCGTGGTGCGCCTGCGCCAAGGCGACTATGCCCAGGAAACCCGCTACGGCGACGATCCGCTGCCGCGCGCGCAGGCCTTCGCCGGACAGGGCGCACAGTGGATGCACCTGGTCGACCTGGATGCCGCCCGCGCCGGCGGCTATACGCTCGCGCCACTGCTGGCGCAGATCCGCCAGCAGGCCGGCCTGCACGTGCAGACCGGTGGCGGCGTGCGCGGTCGCGCGGACCTCGAGCGCATCCTGCAGGCCGGTGCCAGCCGGGTGGTAATCGGGTCGCTGGCCGTGCGCGAGCCGGATGCGGTGATCGGCTGGCTGGCCGAGTTCGGGCCCGAGCGCATCACCATCGCGCTGGATGCCCGCCAGGACGACGACGGCCAGTGGCAGTTGCCGATCCACGGCTGGACGGAAAACGCCGGCATCACCCTGGACGTGCTGGCCCAGCGCTATGCCGCGGCGGGCATGCGCCACCTGCTGTGCACCGACATCGCCCGCGACGGCATGCTGGCCGGCCCCAATCTGGACCTGTACCGCCACCTGGCCGGGCTGCTGCCGGGCGTGGCGATCCAGGCCTCCGGCGGCATCCGCGACGTGGCCGACGTGGCTGCTTCGCGCGCTGCCGGCTGCAGTGGCGCCGTACTTGGCAAAGCCCTGCTGGAACAGCGGATGGACCTGGCCGAGGCACTGGCATGTTGAGCCGGCGCATCATTCCCTGCCTGGACGTACGCGATGGCCGCGTGGTCAAGGGCGTGCGCTTCCGCGACCACGTGGACATGGGCGATATCGCCGAACTGGCGCTGCGCTACCGCGACCAGGGGGCCGATGAGCTGGTGTTCTATGACATCGGCGCCAGCCCGGATGGCCGCAGCGTGGACGTGGCATGGATCGAACGCATCGCACGGCTGATCGACATCCCGTTCTGCGTGGCCGGTGGCATCAGTGACGTGGAAACCGCGCGCCGCGTGCTGCATGCCGGCGCCGACAAGATCTCGATCAACTCGCCCGCGCTGGGCCGCCCGGAGCTGATCACCGAACTGGCCGAGGCGTTCGGCGTGCAGTGCGTGGTGGTGGGCATCGACTCGGTGCGCGAAGCCGATGGCCAGTGGCGCGTGCGCCGCTTCACCGGCGACCCGTCCAAGACCCAGGCCGTGGCCGTGCGTACGCTGGACTGGGTGCGCGAAGTGCAGCAGCGCGGCGCCGGGGAGATCGTACTGAACTGCATGGACAGTGACGGCGTACGCCGCGGCTACGATGTGGAGCAGCTGCGCCATGCGCGTGCGGCCTGCCACGTGCCGCTGATCGCCTCCGGCGGGGCGGGCACGCCCGATCACTTCGCCCAGGTCTTCGACCAGGCCGATGTCGATGGTGCCCTGGCTGCCAGCGTGTTCCACAGCGGCGCCATCGCCATTCCAGAACTGAAGCGCTATCTGCGCGAGCACCAGATCGAGGTACGTGATGTCTATTGAAGTCTTGCCGGGTCTGCCGGCGTTGGAAAGCCTTGACTGGAGCAAGGGCGATGGCCTGTTGCCGGCGGTAGTGCAGGATGCCGACAGCCTGCAGGTGCTGATGCTGGGCTATGTAAGTGCGGAGTCCCTGCAGGTGACGTTGCAGACCGGCCACATGACCTTCTTCAGCCGCAGCAGGCAGCGCCTGTGGACCAAGGGCGAGCAGTCCGGCAACGTGCTGGCGGTGCAGTCGATCGCGGTGGATTGCGATGCCGATACGCTGCTGGTGCGGGCACGCCCGGCCGGGCCGACCTGCCACACCGGCGCAGAGAGCTGTTTCCCGCAGGCACCGAAGGATTTCATCGGCCAGCTCGACCAGCTGGTGGCCACGCGCGAGGCGCAGCGCCCGGCCGGCAGCTACACCACCTCGCTGTTCGACGGTGGCATCCGCCGTATCGCGCAGAAGGTCGGCGAGGAAGGCGTGGAGACCGCGCTGGCGGCGGTGGTGCAGGGCGATGACGAACTGCTGGGCGAAGCCTCGGACCTGGTGTTCCACCTGCTGGTGCTGCTGCGCGCGCGCGGCCTGGGCCTGCAGGACGTGCGCACGCTGCTGGAATCACGCCACCGCTGAGCCGGGCGGTGACGTGGCTTATCTGGCGGGCAGGTAGCGTGGGCGCTGTTCGTACCATTCGCGTGCACCGGCCAGGTGCCACTGCCGCTGCTTGCCGTCCAGCTCCACAGCGGCACCCAGCACGCCCCAGCGCAGGTAGAGGTCGCCGCGTTTGCCGGCCTTGCCCAGGTCCAGCCGGCCGCGCAAAGAAAGTCGCGCGTTTTCTGCCTGCAGGTCATCCACCACCCACTGGCCATGGCGAAGCCGCAGTTGGCCGCTGGCCTGCACCTGCCCGGAATCGACCAGCCCCAGCACCCAGCGCGGGTAGCTGCTGCGCTCGCCGAAGGCATCCAGCAGCGGGCCGGCATCACGCAGGGTGATATCGGCCACCGCATCGGCGCCCAGCGGGGCCGCAGCTGCCAGGTGCCCGCTGCGCACCGCCACCTCGCCCCACCAGCCGGCGTCTTTCGAGTCGGCCACGCGCACGTCCTGCAGGCGCACCGTGGTGCCGCCCAGGTCGAACTGTTTCTGGCTGAAATCGGCGCGCCGAACGCGGGCTTTGAGCAGCGCATTGCCGCGCATCGCCACTCCCGCTACCTGCATGCGCGCATTCTGGCCGCTCAGGTCGGCCCGGCCGGTACCGATGCGGCCGGTGGCGTCCAGTTCCACGTCCCCGCTGATCAGCCCGGTGCCGCCCAGCAGCTTCACCTGTTCGTTGCCCAGGTAGCGGTTGTAGCGGGTCAGGTCCGGCACCTGCGCGTTGTTGAAACGCAGCCGCGCACGCACGCCTTCCTTCAGTTCCTGCAGGCGGGCATCGCCGCTGAGTTCCAATACCAACGCGCGCCCGTCGAACAGCACCTGCGACGGCGCATCGGATGGGGCGGCGCGGAACTGGTCAATGTCCACCTGCATGTGCACCTGCGGCGTGCGGCCCTCGACAATCCGGCCCTGCGCCCGCGCATCGCCCTGCATCCGTACGCCGGCCACCTCCGCGATGGCGGCCACGTTGGGAATCTCCGCAGTGCTGCCGGCTGCCAGCTGGCCATCGACCAGCTTCACGTCGGCCCGCAACAGGCCGCCGCCATCCAGCCGGAACCATGGCTTGCGCACGATCAAATCGGAGATCCAGTTCAGCGAATCAAACGTCCACGCCGCCTTCAACTGCCCGGACGTGCGCGGCAGCAGCCCGGACATTGCGTGGAAGGGGATTTCGCGCCCGGCGATGTGCAGGTCCGCATCCAGTTCACTGCCGCTGGCCTCATCGCGGGGCAGCCGCGCCTGCAGCCTGATGTCATCGGCCACGTCCAGCTGCAGCGCCAGCAGTCCACGGTCCTTGGCATGTTCGCCGGCGTGCACCGGCAGGCGCCACACCATATGTCCGCCGGGCCGCAACGTGCCATGGTCCATCGCCAGCTGGCCCTGCAGGCGGGCCGTGGAGGGCACCGTGCCCACCGTGGCACGGGCACCGGCGGTGTCGATGCGTACAGCTTGGCTGCGGCCGTCGATGGCCAGCTCAGCGGTCAGGATGCCCAGCTTGCGCAGCCCCGGCGCGTCGTCGCGGTAGTGGCGCGGGAAGCTGGCCCGCGCTTCGATGTGCGCCTGGTCCAGCAGGGTGGTGCCATCCCAGCTGATCCGCGCATCGTCGAAGGTGGCGTTCGAATCGAACAGTTCGGACGGGCCGCCCTTCATCTGCTTCAGGAAGCCCACCGTGGCGCTGGCCTTGCCGGAGATCAACAGCTTGCCGAACTGGCCGCTGCGGATGCTGTCGCTGTGGATCGCATCCATCCGCACCGTC
>Ga0308158_10005735_pt1 | contig 10125 bp, 4 predicted proteins | sample PhyBR2_FD_201038 | JGI IMG/M metagenome (GOLD analysis project Ga0308158, IMG submission 201038) | Phyllosphere microbial communities from UC Gill Tract Community Farm, Albany, California, United States - DLSLB.R2 | ecosystem: Host-associated > Plants > Phyllosphere > Unclassified | place: USA... | reverse complement strand
AAATGGGGCAATCGTTTTAGTTCTCAGCCAAGCTGCAGATTTCCCGGGACTAATCATAGGAGAAAATTTTTCACCAGACTTTTCCCAATTAAGACCCATTTCAAGAATTGTTACTTCATGTCCTGATTCTGCCAAACGCAAAGCAGCAACAGCCCCACCGTAACCGGAGCCAATAATAACATTGTCAATTTCTACAATTTTTGTTTCGAAATTCAATTCGTTTTCTTTTCCAAATAAAACTGATGAAAAGCTTGTAAAATACAATGCTCCAACTCCTAAAAGTGAATGTCTGAGAAATTCTTTACGGTTCATAAAATGGTCTTTTGGTTTATCATAATGTAAAAGGAAGTTAGTTGTATCTTCAGCCATTACTTCTTTTTGCAAAATCAAGACCACTCCGGGAAATTACTTATTTACCCTAAATATTTTAGTATTTAACACATAGAAAAACCGCTTTAGAAAATATCTAAAGCGGTTATAATATGTAGCGATTATTGCTAATCAATACTTATTTTACTTCTTCTAATATAACCATTACTGACAATTAATACATTATAAAATAATGATACAAATATGATACAGAATTATAAATTTTTAATAAGAAGTTTTCAATTACTCTAAATATCTTCTAAATTCCTTTTTCAAAGACAATGAATATTCTGATTTTCTCTTAAAGCAATTACAAATCACACTTAAATCAAAGCATTTTTACTTTTTAGATAAGATTTAAATATTTTTTTTGAATTTTTATTAGTGAATCTTGTGTAGGATAATAATTAAAGTAATCCAAAACTTTTAAAATAGCTAAGCTTGATAAATTAATACCTCCCTCTAAAATTTGATATTTCGAATATTGCTCTTCAAAACTTATTTTCTCTGCTTTGGTCGTTCTTTCATACATTAATGGTACATAGTTCTCGTCATCAAGATATAACTTTCTATCTTTAAGATTATTAAAGGTAATTGAAACTCGCACACCCTCATTATACAGTCCCTCTATTGTTAAGCGCTCTATAAAAACATATAGTTGAGTTAAGTAGTGAACAATCGAAGTAAAATAGAACAGATATTCTCCTGCTGGAAATTTAGATGACATAGCTCCTCGTATATAATCTCCTTCCAGCCAATCTTCAACAAAACTATTTATCATACAAAAGTTTTCTGATAAATACATTCTCCAAACCTCTTTTCTAGCTCCAAAATCGGAAGTACTTTGAAAAGAATTTTCTGTTGACATCAAACTTCCTTCTGTAACTGTCCTAGGAAATGCCGGCAAGGTCCATGAGGTCTCGACTTTAGCTTTTTCTACAACTTCTCTGCATCTTTTAAGAGTTCCCAGGTTACCTTTTTCAATAGGTGTAATATATACTTCACAATTTCCTTTCGACTTTATAAGTTTGTACAGTGAATTCTCCTGGAAAGCTTTAATTTCTGCGTCGAATACATCATTATCTAAATTTTGCAAGGTGTATCCAAATCTCTTCCGTCTTTGGATAAGTCTTACCGCCGCTAATTCAATTATATCACGTAGATCAGTTATGTTGGATATTGCGGCACTTTCAGGTCTCTTATTTGTATTCCTGTAATAGAGTGTACTTGCTCTCAATTCTCCATCTAAAGTTTTTTTACATAGTATCGGTGTTTCTTTGAATGATGCTACTTTAATAACAACATATTTTAAACCGTTGCTATCCTCGGGAAAATAAACATTAAAATCCACCATTGGATCAGCATATTTAGAGACTTGATCCTTCATTTCATCGAGTTTGTACGAATCGCAATTTTTCTGGTCAACTCCCACGTTAACGAACTGTGTGCCTTTTTCTTCTATACCTATAATAATATGGCCTCCATCTGGCAGATTGGACATTGCTAGAATATCTTTGGTCAATTTTTTATAATCCCACGGAATATCTGCCTTAAAATCTAGCGAAGGACTTTCCGTTTGTCCTTCAAATAAACGCTGAAATTCTTCTGTACTCATTGAAATATATTAAAAAAATAGTTTGATAATTTACGAATAAAATTAACTCAAAATTTCATGGTTTTCATTTTAAAAATATTAATTTAACACTCAAATAATATGTCAACTTTTATAAAATGAGTGAGCGAAAAAAGATATTTATTTCATATTCCTGGGATGGTATAGAACATCAGGAATGGGTTTTACAGCTTTCAAAAGATCTAATATCAAACTATGGAATTGAAGTTATTCTAGATCAATTTGATTTAAATGCGGGTGGTGATATGACCTATTTTATGGAACAATCGATAGCTACCGCTGATAAAGTATTGGTAATTTTAACTCCAAACTACAAGAATAAAGCTGAAAAACGAGAGAACGGTGTTGGTTATGAAACATCAATTATATCTCAAAGTATACTTTCGTCTCCTATTTCTAAAATAAAATTTGTCCCGATTTTAAGAAAAGGCAATATATCTACAGCATCTCCAATGCATCTAGCTTCGAAGTTATATCATGACATGAGGGACGACACTAAATATTACGATTGTTTGTTTGAACTGGCAAGATTAGTTTATGACAAAATAGCAGTAAATAAACCCGATTTGGGACCAATACCAGATTTCGATAACCCTTTAGTTAATGATTATCTAATCGATACTGTAAACAATTTGATAAGTCAGGATGAGCTAAATAAAAAATTAGACACAATTATTCGATCTCACAAAGGCGCTCAACTTTCTCTTATTGAAAAAGATAAGATAGTTGAATTGATTCAGGAAAAAGAAAAGCTATATAGCGAAAACACCAAGTTAACAATTACTGTTAACTACAACGATCGTAACATGATTATAATTAACTGTATGGGCTTTTCAGCAGTAATAAACCTAGATTTCGCCACAAATACAGCACAATTTACTTTTGTTAATGTAAAATATTATAAAGGATATTTGAATTCAAATTCTTCGGGAATGTATTTACCTGGCAGAGAACCAAAATTTCTGTCCGCCGTAGAATATAAGTTAGATTTGGATAAGGATGAAAAAATAGTTTGGAAAACCGAAGCAGAGGTATTAAATACAGACAAACTTGTCAATAAAATAATGTCACAAATAATCGGTAATCTGTCGCAAGAACGTTCAAAAAACTTTAGATAAGACATCATAAAATTAAGAATGACACATATACTTTTTTAAGTTTTACAATGGAGATAAAAATAATCTTGAATGGAAAATCTTAGAGTTAATAACAAACTTTTTTTTGAGACTTTAAGAAAAGAGCTAAAGGTTAATACTGAGGGTTACAGCAACGACGGTAAAATTCAGGAAAATCGTGTGTAAAAAAGCATCAATTATTTCAAAACTGCTACAGAATATAAATACTGCCATAAAAAGGTTACAAAAGACATAGTGATGAAGCTTTACCATCATCGATGACACTTCTACTAAATGGGGAATCATCGTTTCAAAAAGTGGCCGTACTAATGATTCCCAGCATTTCGCTAAAACTAAAAATATGCTTATTACTCAACTAAGAGAAGGAGAAATTGAAAGTGAAAACGAAAGATAATATTCCAAACTACTTTTACTGACAGATTTAGCTTTATGTAATTACGTTACTCGTTGCATTACATAAAATATTTGCAATATTCTCATCCATAATTTTAAAATTACTATTCGCAGTTTAATTCATTTTTCATAAATTGAAAACAAAAACGATAACAGAGCGATGGCACAAGAAATAAAGACAATCTCGAGAGAAGCTGCTGAAACTTCTAAAGGATATACTCTGCAAAAATTAAGAACAGTATCTTTAATTTTAGAGGAAATCGAAAAAGATAATGAGATAGATTTTATTGCAGCTATTGAATTTGCTGGAGATGTTTACATAGGAAAAGATCACTATAGTTATATTGAAGAAAATAAGGCATATGAATCACAAAATTTCTCATTCGCAAGCGACCCCATAAAAAACACATTAGTATATTTCCTTGATCACTGGCTGAATAATGAAAGGAATAGTAATATTTGTTTTGGAATCTTTTGCACCAATAATATTGCTAAAGAAATTAACAGTGGATTAGTTAAAGCGATTGGAATAGACCTGCCTGAAAATAAAATAATTGAATCTTTACAGTTAAAAGATTATACAGATCCAAGAACAATTGGTGCGGCTAAACAAATTTTACTAAATGAATATAAGAAGCAATATGATGGGAATAAAAATGTTTCTTTAGAAAATAGCCATTACGAAAATATACAATTATTTTCAACAAAGGACTGGGAAAGTTTTTTTGATAAAGTAGAATGGGTATTCAGTGGTATTACAATAGAAGAGCTGGAAGAATTGGTTCTTGAGCAAATACAAAAGACGAGCGTTACATCTTCTCCAAGTTCAAGAATTAAAGCCCAATTTATCAGAGCAGAATTATTTTACCAATTAGAATTGCGTCAAAATAAGGCTATGACGGCAGATCGCTTTTTAAAAAAAGCGGATATTGAAAATGTATTTTATAAAGCCATTTACGAGGAGATAAATGAAGGTAGCTATAAATACTTGAACATTAATTATGATGATGTACGGGTTAAAACTCAACGATTTTTAACCGAATTTGTCAATTTAAAATATTTTGCTATTACCGGTTTCCGAACTTCGCCCAAACTGTTTTCTCGTGAGGTACTGCTAATAGACCCTAACGTGAGATCAACTGGTCACAGTATGAATCAGAGACATGAAGAATACACAAATTCAACTGGACCTTTCGAATCTTTTGCACAATCTGACCAACCTGTTTTTTTACTTGGAGATCTTGGTAGTGGAAAAAGCACTATGGCAGCAGAATACTTGATTAATAAAATTAATACTTCATTTGAGGTAATACCAATCTTCATTCCTACAACTCATATATCCAATTCAAATTTTTTAACCTTAGAGGATTTTAAATTAGCAATTAATAAATTTGTAAATGGCGAGTTGCAAATAGAAGACGGGAGCTTTGACATTAAAAATTTAATAAAAGCTAGAAAAGAAACTGTCTTAATAATAGATGGACTGGACGAATTAGAACTAGGACAAACTAAGCAGATAATTAGTCATCTAAAAAATCTAAAATCAGAAAATGAAAAAATTAAAGTAATTGCTACCGGTAGACCAGTTGAACTCGAGGGTGTAATTCCTGCAGGATGGAAAATATTGTCTACAACATCATTAGTGGAAAAAGAAATACTGTCAATTCTCTATAATGAATCTTTAAGCAGAGGAAATCCTCCTCAAGACGCAGAATTTGATGCCATTAAAAAAATCTCATATTTAAAAGGTAGCTCACAGATTTTCGCAATTGCAACAACTCCACTAATAATATGTTCACTTTATAATCAGCTAGATCAAAATATAGTAAAGAAATCATTAGGTGATATTTTATATTATGCTTTGCATGAGAAACTTGGCTGGAATAATACAGATGGTAAAGCTGATGAGTTTAATGAATTTAACAAGTTATATCCATCAAAATTTGCTAAAGAGCCTTTACTTGGAAACATTGCATGGAAGATGCAAAATCAAGTTGATAAATCTTTAACAGAAAATGAGTTGTACTCAGCAGTTAATAATTATATCTCAACTATTGAAAATAAAGGAAAAATTGTTCAGCAAGCTATTAAATTTTTCAAAAATATTTTTCTTCAGAAAACAACAAACAAAAAGTACACTTTTATATCAAACCCTCTTTTAGAATGTTCAGCAGCGCTGTCTATCGCCGATTCACTTAAAAATGGCGAAATAAGTTTAGATTTTATAAGAGATTGGCGTTCTTTATCCTTTGCAGGGGCTGTTTTACGACAAAGAGATGAAGTGTCAGCGTCACGTGCAAATATTTCAAAGATCATTTCCAAAAACTTAACGTGGGAAAACCACTATGTTCCTCAGGTTGCCATAATTTTGGCTGAACTGAAGGATCATATTTTGAGTAAGAATTTTTTTCATTTGCTTGAAAAATTACCATACAGACCATTAAAAGAGGAAAGCCGCAGTGATTCATCATCTTTAAATTCCTATGCAGTTTGTATTGATTTAGCAGAAGATATTGGCTATAAATGGTTTTGGAAACAATATATTGATTCTAGTGATCCTTTAAAGCACTATGAAAGTAGGTTGGTTTCTCAAATTTTATCAAATTATTTAATAATAAAAGATTTTAAATTAAACAGCAATAAAGTCGCAGACTTACATAATCTGGTACCACCAAATATTGTATTGAATACATCTTTTTGCCATGACGTTTTACCTGTCATAGCAACTATTTCGGATTTTGGTTTAGCGCAAGAACAATACTTTAGACTTTTAGCAAACAATTTAGTATATCACCCGTTGCTAAAGGAAAAAGCAAAAGAAATTTTATTAGCAAAATCCTTCCATTATAGAAATGAAGTTCTTGCTGCAGTTGAAAGTATGTGTGTGCTTCGGGAAAATGGAAGTATAGATGCTGCTCTATTTTGGGTTGAACTTAATAGTGACGGATTAATTAGCAAAGCTGTTCTCCGAACCATTTTAGGAAAAATAACAGATGAAAATTTTGAAGAATATAAAAAAGTTTTATTAAATATTATTAGCGAGGATAACCTGATTGCGTATTTGAAATACTGCTGTTTGTCGGATGATGAGAAAATCGCTAAATCCGCTGCACTATTTCTATTTTTGAATGGAGAAAAAGATTTTTTTCTAATAGGTAAACATCTAATTAATAGTGTTGAATGGATAGATGCGAAAAAGCTTGTATTAACCCAAAAAATTAATGATTTTGTCAAAAGCCAAAATACTTCTGGAGTTGAAGCGCTAGTTCAAAATATTCCCATAAATAATCACCTCGGAATACCTCCCGCTTTTTGGAATCTTTTCATTCCTGCTCTGCAATTCAGTGTAACACAATATGGAGAAGAATTCCTAAAATCAATAAAACATCTGTCACTTCTCATATTAACCCGACAACCTGAGATAAGGATTGCCTTCACAAATTTATTTAAAGAAAAAATTTTTTATAAGGATCTTGTTAGAGAAAAAATGTACAATCTTGACAATCAAACAAGGTATATAAGTGCTAGTTTGCTTCTCGCGATTGGTGCTGAATCAGAATATGATGCCTTAGAAATTGTTATATCCGGATTCTCAGAAAGCTCAACTAGAGATGAGTGGCAAACATTTGTACTGGAACTTAGGTATAGTGAAAATGTTTTGAACAATCTTTATCAGAACAAACATCTATTTACAGAATACTCGAAGATATTCGCACTAACACTACTTTCTCGAAATTCATTTCCGCTAAAACCTGCTGATACAACTTTATTAGTAGATGGTTTGCTTGGTCCTGGATATTTTAGTGACAAATCAGGATTTGGATTTAATACAAAATATCACATTACACTTTCACAACGTAGATACAAAGACATTTTAGTCTCATACATTAGAAATCAAAATTTAATAAAAGCTGAAAGAGCTGCAGGTCTTTTAAAGCAGTTTCATTGGGAAGGTTTGGATGATTTGACTAAAGCACGCATTAATATTCTTAATGCAGAAGATGACGAAAATTATTTTCATAAAATCACAATTGAGGAAAAATCTCTACTTTTTGAAGGATCAAACTTCGACAATATAACCATTGAGGCAATAAATTACGAAAAAGATTATGGAAAGAAGGCTTTGCTATGGATGTTTTGTGAGTCTGTAAAAGAAAACACCGGATTTGATTTATTTTTTAAAAAACTGCTACAAAAAAATGGGACAAGTTTCAGATCTGAGTTAGATCATCAATATGAATGGCTAAAGAATATATCAAAACATTATCCTGAACTGAAGGATCAGCTCAGTGAAGTTTTAAAGGAAATGTTAAGAATTCCAACAATTCAGGAAAATTCTTCAGACTTATATGCTTGGCTAAAGCTTATGGAAAATGAATTTTGTGAGTCATCAAATATCAATCATTCTATATTGTTAGATCAAATTCCACAAACCGACGAAGAAGTTTTCGCAGCTTTATATTTCAGAGGTCTTTACAATTTAGATTTAAATCATATTGATTACAGAAATGTAAGAAATTTCTCTTCTAATTTTGAAACAGAAATTATCAATCCTGTTGATCAGAAGGAAATGGAGCGTCTTCTTTTTGACTTAGAAAATATTCCAATCGATCTTAACTTAAAGATAGAAGATGTAATTATTTTTGGAACCTTTTCAAGTGAGGAATTGGAAAAATTCCAAGAAAACGGCCCACTTTCTGCTTATTTCGCTACTGTAGTTAAATTTGTCAGAAATCTAACTGTAGATGTAACTTTATTTTCTAAAAGTAAAGAGATAGGAAATGGAACTGTCGATAATGTGAGAATAACTTCACATCATAAAAAAATATTATTCAAAATATATCAAATTCTTATATCTGAAGACGAGCATTATTCATTGCTAGTGAATACGTTACTTGAAGAAATGGAGAATAATAGTGAAAAAAATTATGTTGAGAAGTTTTTCCAGTTGCTGGTTTTGGGGCACAATTTTAAATTAGAACACTTAATAAAACTTTTCATAGAACTTGATAAAAGAACCTACAGCCTTACCCCAGATCGTGCAAAAGTTCTTACAGAATATTTATCTGAAAAAGTGTCAAGGCAGGATAGTCAGAAATGTATTATTGTATTGAAGCAAATATTACTAAAAAATAAAAATATATTTGAAAAGGACGGTAGTGACCGAAATAGAAATGTTTTATGTTGGATTCTTTCTCTAGCATTATTAAAGTTTGAAGAAAAAATAAGTGATGAAGCAAGATCTGGCTTTTTACTTGGATTACAGAGCTGTTTTCTGGAAAGAAATTCTATGAGAAGAAGGGGGTATGATGAAAAAGAACTTTCTTTTACAGGGGGAGAACTCCTTGAAAATACAGAGTTATTGCTACGTAAAGTAAAACCAGAGTTAATCAGAGATATTATAAAATATGGTACGACAACAAACATTCCTCAAATAAGGGCGGTAGCATTTCTTCTATCGACAATAGCAGGTGCAAATATTTAATTTATTCTTTGGCACAAACTGTTAGTAAAGCTCTAAAAGGAAGACTTAATGATAATTGCTAAAGTTTTGCTTACAATGAGTATTAAAGATCATCTCATTAACCAGGTTGCATAATTAATGAAAAACGATAAGTACAATCAATAGCTGGTAAAAACTTGTAATATAATTACGTAAACATTTTAATTCTCAATTCATTGCAAATTAAGTAGCGGAACATATACGGTATCTGCAATTCCCTTAATTTAGTTAGTCTTAGAATGGAGTCGGGAACAAAATCGATTTTCATATTTGCAATCGATAATCTAAATAGATTTGGGAAACGGTCAATGATATCGGGTATTGGGATCTTTCAATCTTTTATCACAAAGATTAGGAAAGAATTCCAAATCAGTTAAAGAGGTCTAATTCTCCAAGCTGATTGGAATTTTCATTATTAATTTTGATCTCCGAATATTGAATTTTATATTGATTAATTTTCTTTTATCAATTATAAAGAAAGAATCAGTTTTTCTCCGTCTTCAGGAATGATCAGTTTATCTTTTCCAATTTTCAATTCTGTAGCCTTCTTTTTCAAAACTTCTCTGGTCGTAAAACAATGATCCAATGAATTCATGTGAATTGCTATTACTTTTGATTTTCCACTTGCGGCTATCAAATCCATCGTCTGCATTTCATTCATAATGATTGGTGTACCGCCGAAGCCTTTTATCAAAGCTCCTCCTGAATTAACAATAATATAATCAGGTTTGAATTTTTCAATATCTTTTTTAACATCTTCATTCCAGATTGTATCTCCTACAATGTAGATAGTTGGTTGGTTGTTTGCCTGTAAGACAAAACCGGATGTTTTACCCATCATTTCCAATACTTTCCCAGAACCGTGTTTCCCTTCCACACGATGAATTGTGATGCCATTCCAAACTTTTTGATCTTCTAAGACTTTTGCATTAATAAAGCCTTCTTTTCTGAAGAACTCCTTGTCGGCAGGCTGCATGATTAAATCTACAGATTTAGCAAGAATGCTGCTTGCCGGCTTGTCAAAATGATCTTCATGGGTATGGGTTACAAGTACCAGATCAACGTCTATCACAATATCTTCTACAGGCATT
>Ga0308158_10005731_pt1 | contig 10127 bp, 3 predicted proteins | sample PhyBR2_FD_201038 | JGI IMG/M metagenome (GOLD analysis project Ga0308158, IMG submission 201038) | Phyllosphere microbial communities from UC Gill Tract Community Farm, Albany, California, United States - DLSLB.R2 | ecosystem: Host-associated > Plants > Phyllosphere > Unclassified | place: USA... | reverse complement strand
TTGTATTTTCCCCTTTTCGCCATTACATGCAGGCTGTGTTTCTGCAATTTCAAATTTAAATTCACTTAAAGGGGGCAATATTTTAAATGAAGGATTGGGAGGTTCGTTTACACTGCTTTCCTGAGCTCCAATAAAAGTTTGATATTTGAAGTAATATTCTCCTTGTGCCAAACCCGAAAAAGTATATTTTTTTGCATTTTGAGGATCGACTAAAATCTGTGGATCGGGAATTTGTGCACCATTTTTATAAAAGAAACTAAATCTGAAACTCTCATTTTGCATTAATTCTCTTGAGAAAACAACATTTACTGTTCCGTCGTTACTATAAACACAAGAAGTATAGTTTTCCTCTGAAACAGATGTTATTTTTGGAGAGCATGGTATTATATTATATGTTACCGTATTTGTATATTGAGAATGATAACCAGTTCGGAAATGTACTACTGATTTGTTATTATAGCCTGGCAAGTCACTTAGTTTGAAATAAGCACTTCTTTGTTCTTGATATGAAGCTGGAAAATCTTGCCAATTTTCACTGTCAAATTTATACTGCCAATTCCATCCATTATTTAATTCGATTGTCTCTTCTGCGCAGTAACTTGTTTTTCCGGATGGGAATAAATGAATTAAATAAGGAATTGTTGAAGCAAAACAACCTAAAAAATATACTTCACTTCCATTATTACTATTATTAGGACTTAAAACATCATATACTGGATTTTGAGTTATATAACATCCTCGATGTTCACTAGCGAAATAAAAATTGATTTTATTATCAATAGGAGATACATAAAAGAAGTCTTGCCTTAAAATCGGAGTATACATATCATTAGGATAAAAATCTAACATTTGATTACTGAAATTGATCTGGTGTGAACCGACAGTTTGTTCCAACTCTTCACGAGGATTAATATCTGAGACAAATAATATCCCATACTCCGTCTGAGCATTTATATTGCTAGGCGAACATAAAATCATAAAAAATAGTAAGTAAAGTTTCTTCATATTTTTTGATCGTTTGCGGTTATATCGATGCAACTTTTAGAATCTCTAACTGTTATATAATGATCTCCTGCAGGTAAAGCAATATCTTCTGAAGTAGATAAAAATTCAACTTCGGCTGTTGAGTCAATTGAATAGAAATAAGGGCTAGTTCCATTGGAAGCAATTATTTTTATTATACCAGGTTGATTGTTGCATACTGGTTGAGTTGTTATTATTTGATAGCTAAACTGAGTTGGTGGATCCACCTTAAAAGTTTTACTCATTGCCTGACTTAAACTTGTGCCATTTGCTGTAGTTAATCTTGTTTGATAATTTAAAATATAAGACTGTATTCCTAGCCCTTTCCATGTGTAGCTTTTTGGACTGGCTGTCATCATAGATTTAGTTATAGTTTTATTAGCCAGACCAGAACCGTCAGCATGTGTCAGAGCCATTTCATATTGTTCGTTATCTAGAAGTTCTCTGTCAAAGTTTAATGTTACTTCGCCATCAGATTTATATACACAAGATGTTAGATTGTTTGAAGAAACTGAGTTTAAAACAGGAGGGCATGGATTCAAATAATATGATACAATATTTGAGTAAACTTCTTCTCCATTAACACTAGTGTCAGAATCAATAAGAACACGAAAGTCAATGTTTCCTACATAAGTTGAAGAAACATAAGTAGACCTATTAAATTGGAATGTTTGATTAAAGCCTGTACTAATATTTGTTGATTGAAAATTACCACCTTCAATTCTATATTCCCATACAAAACGCTGCGTGCCCGTACAGCCCGTAGCTTGTAAGTTTACTTTGTCACAGAAATTATTATCCGTACTAGGCTGTGTTAGTACTTGATTGCTTATTATGCTAAATTCAGGGATGATTTCTGCACCTGACCGACCACCTGAAATGCCTGACGCTTTATAGCAATTGGCATTAAAATTGGTAGCTTCTAATCCAGAAGTCCAATCTTCACCGCATGGACCACTACAACTGTAAGATTCAGGTCTGTAAGCATCAAAATAGAATTGAGTGGGTTTTTGATCAAATATTAAATATTGATTGACTACTTTTATTGGATAAAGTAAATTTCCATCAGTTTTTTTTATCCAGTATCTGTAATAATATTGATCTTTTATATAATAATTAAAGGTATAACCGCCAGCATCTCCAGCATTTGTATACATAATATACGTTTGCGAACAAACTTTGCAGTTTATAAATAAAATAATAAAAAATGTAAAGTAAAGTTTCTTCATACTTATTCGTTAGCTGTTAAATCGATACATGAATTTGTATTTTTCTCCTCTGCATTTGAAAATTGTATTAGTCCAAAAAAAAGAAAAAATACAAGCAGAAATTTTTTTTTCATCTTTTTAGTCATTTGCATCTTTATCTATACAGCCACTTTTATCAGTAACTAGAATATTATAATTGTTTTTGTTTAAATTTCTAATATAATATTTCCCATTACTATATTCTGGAGTAACTTTTTGTTCATTTTTATAAAAATAAAAAGGAGGAGTGCCACTAGTAATTGTGATTTCAATAAAGCCATCATTTCCTCCAACGCAAGTTGGATCTTTCTGATCACTGATAGTGAAAGACAGTTTTTGAGGATTTACATATTGAAATGGATCTTGTGTACTAACTAAATAACCTTTTGGGATTCCATTTTCACTTGCTTGATATTCTATATTGAAGAAATTTTTGTTTTCTAATTTTCCTAATTCTGTAAAAGAGTATTTAAACTTCTGCTCCTTATCATCATATACAAATTTTGTAATAGGTACCTTATTTTGAAGAAAAATACCTCCAATAGCTGGGTTTGCATTTTTTGCATAAATTATTTGTATCTGTTCACCAGTTCGTAGTTGTCTATCAAAGTAAACATCTAAGCTTTGAATATTATCATCATAACATTTTGGCCCAACATAAACGAAATATTCTAAAACTGGAGCACATGGCTTATAGTTTATTGTTAGGGGATCAGTAAAAGGACGATTTTGGCTATAGCCTAACCTAAACAGTACCTGCTTATTTATGTAGTCTGTATGGTTTGCTCCAATCAATTCTTGCATACTTATGTCAAGAATTTCTTTTTCATTAACTTGTTTTCCGTTTAGATTAAGAGGAACATCAATCCAAGTAACAGCATTATCTAAACTATATTGCCAATGATAAGCCTCGGCAGGAAAACCAGGAGGATAAGCAGCTAAACTAAGCTGTTCTCCAGCGCATAATTCGCTTGGAGTGGTACTTGAATTACTTATCGTGACATTAGGTTTAAAACCATCAATAGCAAATCTTTCGTCTTCACAACTAAACAAAGTTGCAGTTCCATTTTTTATAAATGTAGCTGCAGAAATTGTTTTCGATTGATCCCCGCTACAGCTAGAAACACCAGTCTTAGATAAGCATGTTGATTTTATGGTTAATCCAAAAGTTTGAAAGTTTGGGACACTAAAATACTCGTCATATTCTGTATATTCAACAAAATGTGTTTTACTTTTGATCTGTTCTTTATAAACTTTACCATTCCCAAAAATCTGCCATCCATATTGACCATCCCAACAGTACTTTTGTGTGGGTACAGAATATGAAAGATAGAAAAAGTAGGTTTGTCCAAATCCCTTAAATGAATATGCAAAAAGCAGTAAAATGAGTAACTTTTTCATTTAATTAAAATTTCACTGTATAAAAATCCATTTTAGACATTCTCCCGTCTTTAAATAATGCCCTTATACCGTATTTATAAGTTGTATTAATTGTTAATGTTGGATCTGATAATTTTCTAGTTTCTGGTTTTACCATTTGAATTAATTGTAAAGACTCTGTATTTGTAGCTTTGTATATTTCAAAACTTTCTACTCCAGCTTCATCATAGCTCCAAGACAAGTCGATGCTTTTTGTAGTAACATTTGCTTGAGCGAAAAATCCTTTGACAGCTGGTTTTACGGTATAATTTGGAACAAATAGAGCAATTTCTGGAGACGGCTTAGAAACTAATCCGCTTTCATCTTTTGCATAAATGGCATATCGATAAGTAGAACCTTCTTTTGCTTTTTTATCTTGATAATTTTCAGACTTATCTATATCATTCCAAATTAATTCCCATTTTTCTTGATCGTTTTCCTTTCGGTAAAGCTGATGTGATTTTACATCTTCACTCTGGCTGTTTGCCCATTCTAAAAATACTGCTCCATCTTTTATCTCATATTTTGTAAAAACAGGAGAAGCAGGAGGAATAACATCTGGTTTTTTTACAATTAAAGTTTCTGAAAAAGGAGACATATTATATCGGTAATCTACAGCTATAATTCTATAATATACTTTGCTATTTAAGCTTTTAAGAATCACTTTGTCTTCAAAGGTGTTTTTTTCATGAGGGCTTACTGTCAGCTGACTGAATTCTTCTTCTGCTGTATTTCCTTTGTAAATGCGATATCCTAAAAGGTCTTTTTCTTTGTTTGGAGTCCATGATAATTTTACAACACCCAAACTGTCAATGGTGGCTTTTAGACCAATAGGTTTTGCAGGCGGAATTGAATCGACAGGCTGAACTAACATCGGAAAAGAAGTTCTGCTGTTTCCATTTTTTCCAACAGCTGTAATGGTAAAATAATTCGTAGCAAGTAATTTATTATAAGTTACAGAACGATCTTTCGCAGGAATATTTTTAATTACTTTTACGTATTTATCATCATCGTAATCAGAACGGTTAAGCTCAAACCCAGAAATTTCACTATTTCCTTCTTCAGGAAATTCCCAAGTTAATGTAACAGTAGAATCGTCTTTAAAATCTTTTACCGTCAAATGCGGAACATATTTCAATAAAGCTTTTCCTTTTCCAGAAACAACCTCTGAATAGGGACCTAGCTCTCCAAAAGGAGAAATGCCTTGAATACGATAATTGTATGAAGTATTATTAGCAATAGAATCAACATAAAAAATTCTATTATTGTTTGCATTTTCTTGGCTTAAACTTGTGTATGGTTTTTCTGTGATTCTTTTATAATTAATTTTATCAGTTGAACGTTCCACATAGTAACTTCCATAAACATGTGCAAGAATTTTAAAATTCCAACTTAACATAGTACTATTGTCTGTAAAATGTGCCGTAAGATCCATTGGTTTTGGTAATGGCTCATATTCTTTTAAGCTAACAAATGCTCCTCCATAAACAATGCTTAATTCTTTTTCGGGTACATTTGAAGAAATTCGATAGGCATATTTTTCGTTTTGTTTTACAGTTTTATCTTCAAAACCTAAACCAGCTTTTTTAGCAACTTCAAAATCTTTATCTGCTGTATATAATGCAAATGTGAAACGTTGTTCTGCTTCTTCAGAAAGATTTACAATAGATTCTAGATTATCAGCTCCAGTTACGCTAAAACTTTCCCCAAAAATTGCTTGAGCAATAATAGCGGCATTATCATTTTCATCAATTAACTTTTCCCAAGTTTCTACAGGTTCTGGTTTAAAAGCTTCAGCTAAAACTACACGTTCTGGTTTTGCCAGAGTTTTGTTGTCTCTCGTAACGGTAAATCGTTCAATTAAATAACCGTAAGTATTTAATTTTTTCCAAGCAATAGGAGTATTTACTGCCCAGCGTAATAAAATGCGGTCTTTTTGAACTCTTGCAATTACCTGGATTTCGTTCTTTTTTTCAGTGTCGCTATTTTTCGAAGAATTGTTTTGCGCAATTCCTGAAAAAATAAAAACTAAAGAAAGGATAAAGAAAAATTTGAACTTCATTATTAAATTGATTTATTGAATGTGAATACTGAACTGCTTCCTAATTGTCCTCCAGGAAGAGTGTAATTCAGTTTTATATTGTAGGTTCCTTGTTTGATATAAGGGAATTTTCCATTAATGATATAATCATACTTCGTAACCATTTGCTGATTTAAAGTATTTAAATATTTGTTAACCACTTTATACCTTAAATTGACAAAATCTGTTTTATAATAATATGGCAGATTATAACGAAAAGGCAGATATTCCTTTAACATATAACTTGTCGGATTATTTATGATATAATCTTGGTACCATGCCAATGTTTCTACGCCTTTTGTTGGAGGAACACCAAGAGAGGAGTTGCTTCTATCAAATTGGAAATCATTTTCTAAAGGATATCCTTGGTAAACTAAAGGGAAAATTTCATTTTTATAGTAACTATCATCTAATATTGCTTCCGCATTGATTAAAGGAACATACATTGTTTTAGCGTTTCCGATAATCTCAATTTCATCAAAAGGTTCAGTTGAACTGTTTAGTGACTGTAAAGCATGCACATCAGAATAGATAATCTCAACCAAAGTTTGTTTAGGTTTTTTTGCGGCCATTTTTTCAGAGAAACTATTGTACTGGCTTGTATTGAAATTATATTGTAATAATTCAACGCCATCACCACCAGTTACAACTTCTGCTAGTTTACTGTCTTTTATTTCAACATTTGCATTTTCACCCAAATTCTGATTAGTATAGTTTTCTTTCAGATTACTATTAGCATCACTTTTTGTTTCAAGTGTCATTAATGAAATATTATAAGTCTTAGATGTTTGTAATGGTGGTAAATCAACACTTACTTTTCTCAGAGTACTATTATACGATATTGATCCTGTACTTGAAGCCGTTCCAGTTTTATAGAATGCTTTTTGAGATTGTCCTTGTTTTAATTCAAACAAGTAAGGTTGTCCTTGTTTTAGTACAACATACGCTTGTTTAGATTCGTTTTGATAAACATATTTCTGGTCTATTACAGGATAACAATATGCAATATTGGTTAAAGGAATATTGTTTGGTGCAAGCCCTGTAGTGAAATTTCGAACCTCAGTTTCAGTAGCAATCTGGCCATCATCATAAACCGTTTTCCAAGCTCCATTAGTGAGTTCTTGAAAACTTACTTTTACTGTACTTACAAGATTTGAATTTGGCGGAAATACATCAAAAGGAGTAAAGCTTAATAAATCTTTAGTTTGATTCCATGTTATTTCTCCTGGAATAACTACACCATCTTTTTTAACAGTGTATTCTTCCAGTTTAAGCTTATATGTTTTAACGCCAGAATCTTCTTCTAATGTAAAGTTCTTTTCTACTGGAAAATTAAATCCAACTTGAGGTACTGCAAAAACGCTAACATCTTTTGTGCCTTCGGCTGGAGTAATGTCAGCAATTGTTTTCAAACCTCCTAAAGGGGCATCATTAATAAACTCGCATTGCTTACCAAATTCTAATTTAAACCTAAAACTTCCTTTAACAGCACCTCCGAGTAAGTTAAAATAACCTCCGAGATAACCTCTAATCCAGACGGGATTTGGTAGTTTAGCTTGTAAAAGAACGGCACCACCACCTTTTATGATGGATATTTTCTTTTTGATCATAAATAATTTGATTTTGATTCCGAGTTCTCCCTGCAGATAAGCATAAGATTGCCCGTTGGCATACCATCCATTTAGACCAATTTGCCCAGAACCTTTGCATTGTGCTTCGCCATAATCTTTTACCATAATGTCAAATCCAAATCCGCATTGGAAGTTGGCATAAAATACAAGAAAAGTTAGATCTCCTGTTTTTAAACTAAAGTCAGATCCAAAAGCAAAACCTTTGCCAGAAGCGACACTATTTTCATCTCTCATATAATCGAGAGATTCTGCGCTAACGCCTAGAATTTGCGCAACAATAGATGGTGGAGGAGGGCTTGCAGGAATATCATCTCCAATCATAAAGTAACCTCCAGCTTCAACTTCAAAAGATCCAATGGCCAGTTTTATTCCTAAACGATCTGTTGGGGTACCCATTCTAATATACCATTTGTTTGGTGCAAAATGTAGTACTGCCCAACCAGCTCTGTTACCAGAAGCTCGGCCTTTAATAAAACCTCCAGGAGTATCTATATATAAGTCAAACGTTCCATGAAGAGTTTTAGATCTAAAATCGTATTCGATTGCGGCAAAAGCATTGATGCCCATTCGCGCTTTAACATCAGTAGGATATAACTGCTCGGCTGCTTTAGAAAGATTTGAAGTTTTTAATGCTTCTAATGCAACTTTAGACATTAAAGATTCGTTTTCAGTTACAGTTTTTAAGGCTTCTGTTAATTCTGATGCTCCTGGTATTTCGAAAGTTTGCATTACGTGCCCTTCACCATAAATACTGATTCGGTTTATACCTCCATGAGTATTGAATGCAATTTCGAATCCAGCGCCACCCCAGAAAGCATCAGCCGTTGCGGTTCCTGCAAATTTAAGTATAGCTTTAACTCCTAGTCCTGAATCTTCATCAGGAACATAGTTAGAACCAGAAGCGACAAAGCTACTACTAAAACCATCTTTTTTCATTTTGTAGTAAGCACCACCGCCAAAACCTTTAAAGGTAATTGCGCCAGCAGGAATATTTAGATTGTCGACCATTGCATCTACATACCAATATCTAAAGCTTTTTGAACCAAAGATTGCGTTGGCTTCAACAGAAATTCCTCCTGTAAAGTCGGCGCCCAGCATTCCTTTAAAGCCATCTCCGTAAATAGGGTCGTTGTCTAATATGGTAATGCTTCCTTTAAATTTAACGCCGCCAAGATCTGCTGCAACCTTGATTTCTTCAAATTTAAGACGGTCGAATTTCCATTTCTGAATTCCTTCTTCAGGGGAAAATTTTCCAATAACATAGAATTTGGTAGCACCATTAAATTGATCTTTCATCAAGTTAATAGCCAAATCTACTTTTAAACTTGCAGATTTTTCATCTGCTGTTAAAGCAATTTCATTAATTGTTACAGGGAAATTACTAACTGTTGCATCTTTTTCAGGATTATTTTTATATCCGAAGTAATCAGCAGTTATATACGGAATTACAGTTTGTAAAGTTAAGTTTTGAAAAATGATACCTTTAAAGGCTACAGTTTCTTTTTTCGTAGGAACTATAACATTCCCTTTGTCATCATATACAGTTACATATTTTTCATTGCTAATTGCAGCACCAGAATTTTCTACTCTGTTACTTGCGTTAAGCGAAATTGTTCCATATAAAACGGCTTTTGGTAAAAACTTGCCTTCTTTTACTTTTAATTCGACATAAGAGTTTTTTTCTAAGTTAGCAGTTCCTTTAAATACTTGAAAACAGATGTCCTTAGTCACCTCTGCCTTTAAAAGATATTCATTATCTATGGCATTAAAAACAGCAGCATATCCAAGTTCTCCCTTTCCTTCTGATGCACATTGTCCTGAAGAAACAGGTAAAATAATTCCGCCATTAAAACCTGCAGAAACAAGAGAATTGGCTCTAAAGCCTAATTCAATATGATCAACAGAAAACTGCCATCCCGAAGCATCTCCATCTCCAATATTTAAAATATTATCTCCTGTAAAAACGCCAGAAACTCCCATTCTGTCAATTAACAGATTGGTAGCTTGGAATGTAATTCGTTCGTTTGTGCCTTTCTTTTTAAATTGTGATGGCAAAACTAGTTTTAGCGATTGAACATAAAATCCACGCCATAATTTTTCATTTCCAGGAACTAGATAATCCTTTTCATAATCTTTCGGCCAGACAATATTGGTTGAATTTCGCAAATCGCTCATGTCAATGACCGCTTTGTTCAGTTCGAAACAATATCCAGGATGTTTCGTCAATTGAAAAGTCGGTAAACTAATATCAATCAATATATCATTCCAGTTGCCTACAACAGCCTTAAATTTTGCCGTTACACGACTATCACCAGCAATAGGGTTATAAGTTGCATCAACTGGCTCGAGCATGGTTCTTGAAAATAAAACTTCTGCATCAATACCTAATTCTTTAAAGCCGTTACAATCAATAGTCACATAGGTTTTGTTTGTAACAACACCAGTGGCCATTTCCATACCACCTTTTAAAACCAAAAGCGTTTTATCGCCAAACATCTGAATTGGCACATCACCTAGTAGAACAAGATTAGTGTCGCCCACCAATCCTCCTTTATGAGAGAGTTTGATATTGTTGGCTCCAAAAAATAGTTCTTTCCTATTTCCTTGTGAATCTGTTTGCGGAAGTACAATTTTTACAAAAGCCGTTAATTCAGTATACTGAGGAGTAAATTTGGCATTGCTAATTCCTAAAGAATATTGAATACCACCAATAGTTTTTTTAATTCC
>Ga0308158_10005727_pt1 | contig 10131 bp, 7 predicted proteins | sample PhyBR2_FD_201038 | JGI IMG/M metagenome (GOLD analysis project Ga0308158, IMG submission 201038) | Phyllosphere microbial communities from UC Gill Tract Community Farm, Albany, California, United States - DLSLB.R2 | ecosystem: Host-associated > Plants > Phyllosphere > Unclassified | place: USA... | reverse complement strand
TGGCGGCCTGATCAAAAAGCTTGCCGACGGTGTGGCACATGTCCTGATAATCGGCGCCTGCATAGGTGTCGATCCACTCCTGATAAGGCGTGCCAGGTTTTGCCGTCGCTGCAAGATTGATCCCGATCTCGCCATAACCATGCGCGCAGGGCACAAGGGCGGTCAGCAGATCGAGGAAGTCGCCCGCCTGTCCGCAATCCAGCACATAGCGCGTATAGGCCAGGTTTTCCGGCTCTTCGCGGGTGTTGTAAAGATCGTCTTCGCTGATGCCTTCGCGCGCACAGATGCCGACATGGAGCGGCAGTTCCGTCACTGTCAGCCCATGCATGATTTCAGCGCAAAGCCGCGTTTCCTGCAAGCTGCCTGCCTTCACGACGCCCAGCGCAAAGGCGCGGGCATAGTGATGCAGATAGACATAATCCTGTCTGAGATAGTGCAGGAAAGCCGATTTGTGCAGCGTGCCATCGCCAAGACCACGCACAAATTCATGATCGATATAGGGCTTCCAGTCATCAAGGGTGGCGGCGCGCAGACGGGTGAATAATTCAGACGAATAATGCGGTTGTGGCGCGCTCATCATTTGCTCCCTTCAGCATTGACGTCGATGGCAAATTTCTCGACAGGCAGGAGGGAAGGCACGAGGCCGTTTTCCTTGAGATAGGTTTCGTAGCGGGTCCAGCGTCCATAATCGAGGCTGGCAGGGGAGCGCGAGAAGCGCGCGACCGTGTCTTTCCACGCGCGCTGGTTCAGTTCATCCTTGAGTTCTGAACTGTAAGACGCAAACACGTCGTAGCTCTGCTCCGGATGATTGACGATGTATTGCGCGGCCTTTTCAGTGGCCGCGAGGAAGCGCGAAATCTTGTCTTTCTCGGCAGCATCAAGCTTGTTGGAATTGGCGACATACACCAACTCGTCATAGACCGGCACACCTTCTTCCTCGACGAAGAAACATTTGCCCGCAACACCTTCAACCGCCATCTGGTTGAGTTCGACATTGCGATAAGCGCCCATCACCGCATCAACCTGTTTCGACATCAGCGACGGCGCGAGCGAGAAGTTCACATTGATGAGTTCAACGTCTGAAAGCTGAATGTCATGTTTCTTGAGAATTGTGCCGAGCACTGTCTCTTCAACACCCGCAACCGAGAAACCGATCTTCTTGCCTTTGAGATCAGCGATTGAATTGATTGAACCATCATCACGGACCATCAGGCAATTGAGCGGGGAATCCACCAATGTACCAACACGGATAAGCGGAATATCGGCGTGCACATCAAGATGCACCTGCTGCTGATAGGAAATCGCGAGATCAGCCTGCCCGGCAGCAACCATTTTGGGTGGCACGGAAGCATCCGCCGGTGCCACGATATCGATATCAAGCCCTGCATCCTTGAAGTAGCCGAGCTTGTCAGCCACGATGATCGGACCGTGATCTGGGTTCACATACCAGTCCAGAATGAGCTTGAATTTATCATTGGCTTCAGCCGATGTGACTGACATCAGGGCGCACGAAGCCGTGGCGCTGAAAAGCGCAGCAAAAGCGAGTTTTTTCAATGTTTCCTCCGGTTAAACCGTTTGGGCCTGTTTTACATAGGGGCGGGTAATTTCGATCCATTGCCGCACGCGGGCTTCCGGATCGGGATTGAGCGTAATGTCGGTGACGACGGATACAATGTCGGCTCCAGCCTTAAAGACGCCCGGCGCACGCGCCACATTCATGCCGCCGATGCCAACGAGTGGAATGTCACCGAGGGCTGTTTTCCATTCCCCCACGCGGTCCAGTCCCTGTTCGTGCCATTTCATCTTTTTGAGAATGGTCGGATAGACAGGGCCGAGCGCGATATAGGCAGGCTGTAGCGCCATTGCGCGATCAAGTTCTGCTTCATCATGGCTGGAAATACCGAGCTTCACGCCGCCCGCACGGATTGCATCGAGATCGGCTTCATCGAGATCTTCCTGACCCAGATGAATGAAATCGCAGCCTTCCTCAATCGCCAGCTTCCAATAGTCGTTGACGATGAACTGGCAGTTGTGGGCTTTGCAAATGTCACGTGCTGCGCGGATTTCAGCGCGCAGTTCTGCATCATCCTTATCCTTGATACGCAACTGCACCAGCTTGATGCCAAGCGGCACCATGCGCTCACACCAGTCTGCGCTCTCAAAGATCGGGTAGAACGGATCAAGGGTCATGACAAAAATGCCTTTCCGAGTAATGGCGTGGAGGGGGCGGCCATGTCGCGCGCGTCGATTGGGTCGGCTTCATGGGCGAGGCGACCGGCTTCAATGGCGAGCGCGAAAGCACGGGCCATGGCGGCGGGATCGCCAGCCTTGGCGATGGCGGTGTTGATCAGCACCGCGTCATAACCAAGCTCCATCGCGTGTGCTGCATGTGAAGGCACGCCGATGCCCGCATCCACCACCAGCGGAACATCGGGAAAATGCGCGCGCATGGTTCTGAGCGCATAAGGATTGTTCAATCCCCGCCCTGAGCCGATGGGAGCACCCCATGGCATGAGCACTTTGCAACCAGCTTCGAGCAGTTTTTCGGCCACCACCAGATCGTCATTCATGTAGGGAAAAACGTCAAAGCCGTCATCGCAAAGGATGCGCGCTGCTTCCACCAGCCCGAAAGGGTCAGGCTGCAGCGTGTCATGATCGCCGATGACTTCGAGTTTGATCCAGTTGGTGCCGAAGACTTCACGTGCCATCTTGGCCGTGGTGACTGCTTCGCGTGGCGTGTGGCAGCCAGCCGTATTGGGCAGTACCTGAACGCCTAACTGCTTGATAAGTGTCCAGAAATCCTGACCTGCACGCATATCACCGCTTTCGCGCCTGAGCGAAACAGTCACGATTTCGGTCTTTGATGAACGCACGCTATCGGCCAGAATGGCCGGTGAGGGATAAAGTGCCGTGCCAAGCAGCAGACGGCTTTCAAACGCTTTTCCGTAAAACTCCAGCAACTTAACCTCCCTGCATCGGGGCGAGAACTTCGATACGGTCGCCAGCAGAAATTGCGGTTGTTTCGCGCTCGTCGCCCGCGATGAATTCACCATTGAGCGCCGTTGCCACCACAGCCTCGTCGAGTTCGATTTCTGTCAGCAAAGCTGCAAGAGTGGCCGCAGTTGTCTCGACGACAGCGCCGTTGAGAACGATGGTCATGCCAGTTCCTCCAAGAATTCAGGTCTTTGTTCCGGTTGCGTTGCCGCTGCAACCGCCATCCGTGCCACCGCCGGTGAGAGCAGAAAGCCGTGTCGGTACAAGCCATTGACATAAATGGTTTTGCCGCGCCTGCTCACACGCGGCAGATTGTCGGGGAAGGCAGGGCGGGCATCGACGCCGGTCTCGAGAATTTCCGCCTCGCCGAAAGCGGGATGCAAAGCATAAGCGCTGCTCAGCATTTCCAGTGTCGAGCGCACGCTGATACCACTGCGCTCATCGCTTTCGATCATGGTCGCGCCGATCATGTGAACGCCATCGCCACGCGGCACGATGTAAAGCGGAATGCGTGGATGCAACAGGCGCACGGGGCGGGTGAGGTTGATGTCGCGTGAGCGAACCACCAGCATTTCACCCTTCACGCCACGAAGTTCGGTCAGCACGTCGCGGGCGGCAAAGCCGCGCGCATCGACGATGATATCCGCATCGACCGAAACCTCTTTCGCATCCGTTCCAAGATGAAAGACCACGCCTTTTTTCTGCAGCCCGTCTGCCAGTTCGATCAACGTCTTGCGTGGGTCGAGATGTCCTTCTTCCGCGAAGAACAATCCTTGTCGGAAACGGCCTGCAAGATCGGGTTCAAGAGCATCGATACGCGTTTGATCAATTGCGTCGAAACTATCTGTTCGACGGGCGAAGCGGCGCAATTCGGTGGCGTCCCGCATATGCGAAAGCACGAGCGTTCCTTCGCGTTTGACGCCAGATACATGGCGTTCCCACCAGCCAATGGCCTCCTGTCCGAGACGAACGACCGGCTCTTCCGCACTTTCGCCCTCGCACCATGGTGCAAGCATCCCGCCAGCAAGCCATGAGCAACAGTCACTACCGATCTGCGGACTGCGCGCAATGAGGGTGACAGCGTGGCCCTGATCGGTAAATTCAGCGGCAGTGGCAAGGCCCGCAACGCCCGCGCCGATGATTGTAACCCGCATCACACCGGCTCCCTGATTTCTCTATTCCAGAGGGCATGAAAATGATGCACAGGGCCATGTCCGTGACCCACCTTAAGCTTGTCTGCGTTCTGGATCGCACCTTGCAGATAGGTGTGTGCCTCCCGAAGTGCCTGCTCAAGCGAAAGGCCTTTGCCCAGGCCAGCCGCAATCGCCGAGGATAGCGTGCAACCTGTTCCATGCGTGTTTGCGGTATAGATGCGCGGTGCTTCAAGCCGGATTGTCGGCTGGTCACGGCGGATCAAAAGGTCGGTGCAAATGGCTCCTTCCGCATGTCCGCCCTTCATCAGGACAGCCTTTGCACCAAGCTTGAGCAAGGCGCGGCCTTGTGCTTCTGCTTCGTCTTCATCGGCAGCCATCGGTGCGTCAAGAAGGCAGGCGGCTTCCGGCCTGTTGGGGGTCAAAACGGTTGCAAGCGGGATCAGCTTTTCCCGCAGGATCGCGATGGCATCTTCACTCAGCAAGCGATCACCCGATTTGGCGATCATCACCGGATCAAGCACGATAGGGCCGGAAAAATGGGCGAGGCCTCTGGCAATTGCCTGAATGGTCCTGGGCACCGAAACCATGCCGATCTTGACCGCAGCGACATTGAGATCGCTGAAAACCGCATCGATTTGTCCGGCAACGATTTCCGGCGGCACATCATGCACCGCTGTCACAGCGCGCGTATTCTGCACCGTGATGGCGGCAATCACGCTCGCGCCATAGACATCAAGCGCCGAGAAGGTTTTGAGATCGGCCTGAATGCCCGCGCCGCCACTGCTGTCAGAGCCGGCAATCGTCACGCATATGGGCACGGATGCCGCACGGGTGTTTGATGTGGTTCGGGAGAAACTGTTGTTTTGGTCCATCATGTCGTCTCTCATTCCGAACGGAAAAATGAGACGTCATGAACCTGTTTGGAGTCTGAACTCCGATGAGGGAACTCCCTCGGTCGCGACGCGTCAAACTCCGTTCCCTACGCAGGTATTACCCGGATCAGGTTCAATGGGTTAACGCGATCAGCGTCTCTCAGCCTTTTGTGTCGCAATATCGGAGGGAACAGCTCAACACTTTTCCTGATATTGCTTCGAAGGCACCCCAACGAATTTTGCACTGTAAGGAATAGGCCGGAACGGCAGGCCGGTCAAGAGACTGAGCAACGCTCTCCAGATTTCTAAATCATATGCGCTAATTTAGCATTTTCGATAATTTGTATATAATTTGTTAAAATTATACGCATTAAGCTGTTTACGGGATTATTGTGTCCTGCGACAGACAGTTTGGTCTGATTCTCCAGACGCGAGAACAGAAAACATCCAGTCAGGATTAGTCTGATGAGGGGACAATGATGAGGAAGCGGGAAGCCGGTCAGGCTGGCTCGGATAGTGCCATCGCGCGCACCTCCGAAGATGATTTCCGCATTCTTTTTTCAACCCATCCGACGCCGATGTGGGTGTATGATCCTGAGACGCTGCACTTCATTGTCATGAATGAGGCCGCTCACGGGCTCTATGGTTATTCTGTAGACGAAATACCCGGAATGACTGTGCTGGACATCCGTCCGCAGACCGAACGCGACAGGATGTTTGCGGCGGTGCGCGACAGGAGCGATCTGGAACGCCCGGAGCGTTGGCAGCATTTGAAAGCCAACGGCCAGACCATCGATGTTCTGACTTATGGGCGTCAGGTTATTTTTGATGGCAAACAGGCCATCCTTGCAATAGTGCAGGACATTACCGAGCTGGAAGAGGCCAACCGGCAGGCAAATCATGTGCAGTCGCTGCTCGACAGCCTCGTCAACAATCTGCCGCTTGGCGTGTTCATCAAGGACATGAAGGATGAGGGGCGCTATCTTCTTTACAATCAGGCTGCATCCAGCATCAGCGGGCACGATATTGATCGCGTGATCGGTTCGATTGACGCAGAAATCTTTCCTGTAGAGGAAGCAAAGTTTCTGACCCAGCAAGACCGCCTGGCCATGCGCCGCGGCAGTGTGCTGACGGTTGAACGCGAGATCCGTTGCGCTGATGGCAAGCCGCGCCGCATGCGCATTATCAAGAGCTCAATCCCGCCGATCGAGGGCAATCAGCCGCGTTATCTTATTGGCATGATTGAAGATACGACGGAGCGGCGACGGATTGAAGAGCGCATGGCTCATGTCGCCATGCATGACAGCCTGACAGAGCTCCCCAACCGTGCCTATTTCTCCCAGCATATTGCTGGAGTGTTGAAACAGAGAGAAGACGCTTCCGCATTTGCGCTGTTTTATCTCGATATCGATCACTTCAAGAACATCAATGACAGCAGAGGTCACCAGATTGGCGACCTGCTTCTTCAACAGGTTGCCGTTCGCCTCAAGAACATCATCAGTGATGAGTTTATAGCGCGGCTTGGCGGCGATGAGTTCGCCGTCATTTATCATTGCGATACGGTTGAACAGATCGCCCTGTTTGCTGACCGTCTCCTGTCGGCATTTCAGGACCCGTTCGATCTTGGTGATATCTCGGAATTTGTGACATGCAGCATCGGCATTGCACAGGCGCCAATGCATGGCGACGACCCCGATGTGCTGATGCGGAATGTTGATCTTGCACTTTATGCGGCCAAGGCAGATGGCAGACGGACCTTCTGCTTTTATCAGCATTCCCTGCGCCTTGCCATTGAGAAGCGCCACGCTATGACGACCGATCTGCGGCTGGCCTTGCCGGCGCAGCAGTTCGCGTTGCATTATCAGCCGATCTTCAATCTTGAATCCGGACGTATATCCGGTTTTGAAGCCTTGCTGCGTTGGTATCATCCGGTATTGGGTATGGTGTCTCCAGTCGAATTTATTCCAATTGCAGAAGAGGCGGGACTAATCGGCCCCATCGGTGACTGGGTGCTTGGCGAGGCATGTCGCGAGGCGGCTTCATGGCCCGACGATATCAAGGTCTCGGTCAATCTGTCTCCGGTCCAGTTCAATCAATGCACGCTGCTTGATTCCGTGAAAGACGCATTGCATGCAGCACGGCTTTCGCCGGGTCGTCTTGAGCTGGAAATCACGGAATCGGTCTTTCTCCAGAACAGCAAGCACAATACTGAGCTGCTGTTCGAGTTGCGCCGGTTGGGCGTGCGCATTGCCATGGATGATTTTGGCACCGGTTACTCCTCGCTGAGCTATCTGCGTTCCTTTCCTTTCGACAAGATCAAGGTCGATCGAAGCTTCGTTTCCGGTATCGAAATCGATACCCGCGATCTGGCGATCATACAGGCTGTCGCTACACTCGGAGCGGGCTTCAAGATTGTCACGACCGCCGAAGGCGTGGAGACGACGCAACAGCTCGAATGTCTACGCAAACAGAATTTCGGTGAAGTGCAGGGCTTCCTCATGGGGCGCCCGATGCCTGCAGAGGACGTGCCGGAATTCATTCAGACCCGTTGCGGATCGATCCTCGCGACGATGCCGCCGCAGAACGAAATGGCAGTCTGAAAATCATTCCCTATTAAGGCTTGACCTTCCAACGGTGGGAAGGGTTACTTATGGTGCAACTCGTAATATCGCTCCTCAAAACAGGGGCTGAAAGGGATTGCCATGAACAAGCCAGTCAAACCGGAAGCTACCAGTTTTGCCATTCCCGTTGAGGGCATGAGCTGCGCGTCCTGTGTGTCGTCCATTGAGAAAGCCGTCGCGAAAGTGCCGGGCGTTGACAAGGTTCTGGTCAATCTTGCCACCGAACGCGCTGATGTGACCTTTAAAGCAACCCCCGATGTGCCTGCGGTCATCGATGCCATCCGCAAGGCTGGCTACGACGTACCATCCGGGAGTGTCGATCTCGCCATTGAGGGCATGAGTTGCGCGTCCTGTGTCAGCAAGGTCGAAAAATCATTGAATGCTGTTCCGGGCGTCACCCATGCCAGCGTCAATCTTGCGACCGAGCGCGCGCATGTAGAGCTTGCGGGTCAGGTGTCGCTCAGTGATCTTGTCAAGGCCGTCGAGACTGCAGGCTATGAGGCTCGCTCGCTTGATGAAGCGCGCAGCGACGCGAAGCAGGAAACCCAATCGGACAAGCGCGACGCAGAAGCGGCAGAACTGAAGAAGAGCGTTATTCTTGCCGCAGTTCTGACGCTGCCGGTTTTCATTCTTGAAATGGGTTCGCATATTATTCCGGCGGTGCACATGTTCGTCATGGACACGATCGGAATGCAGAACAGCTGGTATTTCCAGTTCGTGCTCACCACAATGGTGCTGTTCGGCCCCGGTATGCGCTTTTTCAAGAAAGGCATTCCGGCGTTGCTGCGCGCCACACCGGACATGAATTCTCTGGTGGTGGTCGGAACGACAGCCGCCTGGGGCTTCTCCGTTGTTGCCACCTTCTGGCCGGATATTCTGCCCGAAGGCACCATTAATGTTTACTTCGAGGCAGCCGCCGTCATTGTCACGCTGATCCTGATCGGCCGTTATCTGGAGGCACGTGCCAAGGGCCGCACCTCAGCCGCAATCAGCCGTCTGGTGGGTTTGCAGGCAAAATCTGCACGGGTGGTGCGTGATGGCGAGACAGTCGATGTGCCGCTCGACGAGGTGCGCGTCGGCGATATCGTGCAGGTGCGTCCGGGCGAAAAAGTGCCGGTGGACGGCGAGGTCATCGAGGGTTCATCCTATGTGGATGAATCGATGATCACCGGCGAGCCGGTGCCTGTTGCCAAGGAAGAGGGTGCAGAAGTCGTCGGCGGCACGATCAACAAGACCGGTGCCTTCACATTCCGCGCGACCAAGGTTGGCCGCGATATGGTGATCTCGCAGATCGTTCGCATGGTCGAGGATGCACAGGCCGACAAGCTGCCTATTCAGGCGAAAGTTGATAAAGTCACCGGCTGGTTCGTGCCTGCGGTTCTGGTGGCTGCTGCACTGACCTTCGTGGTCTGGCTGGTCATCGGCGGCACAGGCATGATGGGCTTTGCGCTGGTCAATGCAATTGCCGTGGTCATCATTGCATGCCCATGTGCCATGGGCCTTGCTACGCCGACTTCGATCATGGTCGGAACGGGTCGTGCCGCCGAGTTTGGTGTGCTGTTCCGTCGTGGCGATGCATTGCAAACCCTGCGCGATGCCTCGGTAATCGCTGTCGACAAGACCGGCACGCTTACACAAGGCAAGCCCGCACTCGCGCATTTTGCTGTTGTCGATGGTGTCAACAAGGATGAAGCGCTGGCGCTGGTCGCAGCTGTTGAGGCGCGTTCAGAACATCCGATTGCCGATGCCATTGTTATGGCAGCAAAGGAAAAAGGTCTGAAGCTTGCGGACGTCTCAGCCTTTGAATCTGTTCCCGGCTTTGGCCTGAAAGCCGGCGTTGCCGGTCATGAGGTTGCCATCGGTGCCGACCGTTATATGGCAAAGCTTGGCTTTGACGTGACGGTTTTTGCCGATGATGCAAGCCGCCTTGGCGATGAAGGACAGACACCGCTTTATGCAGCAATTGATGGCAAGCTGGCCGCGATCATCACGGTTGCCGATCCGATGAAGGAAACCACGCCTGCAGCTATTGCCGCCATGCATGAACAGGGTTTGAAAGTGGCAATGATTACGGGCGACAACCGTCGCACGGCGCAAGCCATTGCCAAGCGTCTGGGCATTGATGAAGAGGTGGCCGAAGTGTTGCCTGACGGCAAGGTCGAAGCATTGAAGCGTCTCTCGGCAGGCGGCAAGCGCATTGCCTTTGTTGGCGACGGCATCAATGATGCGCCAGCACTTGCTGCAGCCGATGTCGGCATCGCCATTGGTACGGGCACGGATATTGCGATTGAAAGTGCGGATGTGGTGTTGATGTCGGGTGATCTGCGCGGCGTGGTGAACGCGATTGCCATCTCGAAGGCAACGATCCGCAATATCAGCGAAAACCTGTTCTGGGCCTTTGCCTATAATGTGGCGCTGATCCCGGTTGCAGCCGGTATCCTTTATCCGTTCACCGGTACATTGTTGTCGCCGGTTCTGGCTGCAGGTGCC
>Ga0308158_10005726_pt1 | contig 10132 bp, 11 predicted proteins | sample PhyBR2_FD_201038 | JGI IMG/M metagenome (GOLD analysis project Ga0308158, IMG submission 201038) | Phyllosphere microbial communities from UC Gill Tract Community Farm, Albany, California, United States - DLSLB.R2 | ecosystem: Host-associated > Plants > Phyllosphere > Unclassified | place: USA... | reverse complement strand
TCGTCTCGCTGTGGTGCTCGTACCGCCGCAAGGACCGTTCCCTGCTGAACGACTCCGTGGCCGTCACCGCCGCCTGCCTGATGCTGCCCGTCGCGTACGACGCCGGCCACGGTGCGGAAGACGGGTGGCCCGCCGTCTGGTTCGCGACCGTGATCGTCCTCGCCTACTTCGTCGGCACCGCGTTCTACGTCAAGACGATCATCAGAGAACGCGGCAACCGGACCTATCTCGCGCTGTCGCTCGCCTACCACGCGGCGATGGTCCCCCTACCGCTCGTGGTCGCCGCGGTCATGGGACGGATGGTCCCGGGCACAACGGGCTCCCAGGTGGCTACGCTCGACCTGGGGCCGCTGGTCGCGCTCAACGTGATCCTCCTGCTCCGTGCGCTGGCCGTGCCCCGGACCGGCGCGACGCCCAAGCAGGTCGGGGTCGGCGAGATCATCGTCTCGGCGACGTTGACCGTCCTTCTGCTCGTAAAGGTCGTCTGAGATGTCCGACGTCGCACCCGCCACCCAGTCCGCACCGTCCGACGCCCCGCGCGTCGTCGTCGTCGGCGGAGGCTATGCCGGCGCGACCGTCGCCCGCGAGCTCGACGCCGTCGCCGACGTGACTCTCGTCGAGCCGAAGGACCACTTCGTGCATGCCGTCGCGACGCTGCGCGCGACGGTCGACGAAGCGTGGGAGGACAAGGTCTTCCACTCCTACGACAAGCTGCTCGAGCGGGGGCGCGTCATCCACGACACGGCGCGGCTCGTGACGCCCACGCAGGTGCGCCTCTCGCCCGTCTCGACGCTCGACGCCGACTACCTCGTCCTCGCGACCGGCACCACCTACCCGTTCCCCGCGAAGTACATCGAGCAGCAGGCGTGGGTCGCACGCTCGCGGCTCTCGCGCCTGCGCGAGGCGCTCGCCGTGACCCGTGACGTGCTCCTCGTCGGCGGCGGTCCCGTGGGCGTCGAGCTCGCGGGTGAGCTGCTGCACGCGTTCCCGCACCTCAACATCACGCTCGTCGAGCGTGAGTTCGACATCCTCCCGAGCCCCGCCTACCTGCCCGAGTTCCGGAAGGCGCTGCACGAGCAGCTCGAGGCCGCCGGCGTGAGCTTCATCCTCGGGAGGCAGCTCGCCTACTGGCCGTCGGGCGACGTCGGCACGCTGCACGACTTCACCGTGCACACGACCGACGGGCAGCGCATCGACGCGCAGATGTGGTTCCGGTGCTTCGGCAACCAGCAGGAGTCCGACTACCTCGACGCAGCGTTCGCGAACGTGCGGCGGGGCGACGGACGTCTCGCCGTCCAGCCCACGCTGCAGGTCGAGGGGTTCGAGACGGTGTTCGCGGTCGGCGACGTCACGGACGTCCCCGAGTCGAAGCGGGCGCAGGCAGCGATCGCTCACGCGCGCGTGGCGGCCGCCAACATCCGCTCGCTCATCGCCGGGGAGAGCCCGGCCGCGACCTACACGGCCGCGCGCGAGCAGATCGTGGTGCCCCTCGGGCCGACGGGCGGAGCGTCGCAGCTGCAGCAGGCCGACGGGACGCGCGTCGTCCTCGGCGGCGAGGAGACCGCGCGCATCAAGGGTGCCGACCTCATGACCGCCCCGATCGAGGAGATCCTGGGCCTCGCCTGACTCACGACGCCCGAGGTAGGGCTTCCGGTGCGAGGTAGGGCTTCGCGCGCGAGGTAGGGCTTTGCACGGCCCTGTTTCGCGTGGAGGCGTCTACCTCGGGAGATTGGGCCTGCCTCGGGGGCGCCCGGGGGTACGAAAAAGCCGCGACCTCGTGGTCGCGGCTCTCGTGGGCGGTGCGGGCGGGGGTCCCGCGGCCCTGTGAAGGTGCGCGTCAGCGCACGTTCATCCCGGTGAACGGCTCCTGGTGCATCGTGATGGCCGGGCTGATCCGCGGGTGCTCTCCGTGGATCCACGACTTGGTCGTGGCCCGACGCTTGAACCAACGTGCGGCCTTGGCGATGGAGTGCTGTGCGGCGGTCATCTCTCTGCTCCTGTTCTCTGTCGTCCCGGTGGAGGAACACCTCTATCGTGACCGCAAACTCGCTTAAGCACAATTGAATCTTCTTTGATCCCCAATGTAGTATCGCTACATGACCGCAGACCCGAAGAGACTTGCCTTCCTCTTGGCCGTGCACAGGGCTGGAGGCGTCCTGGCAGCCGCAGATCTGCTGCATGTGACCCCTTCTGCGGTGTCTCAGCAGATTGCCCGCCTCGAGGCCGAGGAGCGCGTCACCGTGCTCGACCGCGGGCCGCGCGGCGTCACCCTGACGCAGGCCGGCCGCATCCTCGCGGAGGCCGCCGAGCACATCGAGGCAGAGCTGGTCACGGCCCGCAAGCGTCTCGCCGCAGCAGGCGACGGCGCGAGCGGCGCCGTCACGGTCGCGTCGTTCCAGACGGTCACGATCGCGGCACTCGTCCCGGCGATCCTCAAGCTGCGCGAGTCCGCTCCGGGCGTCGAGCCGCACGTCCGTGAGATGGAGTACGCGGAGGCGCTGCGCGCGCTGCGTGCGGGCGAGGTCGACGTCGTCCTCCACGAGCGCGACGAGGACACCGCCCCGAACATCCCGCGCGGCCAGCGGGAGATCCCGATCCTCGACGAGCCGTGGCGGCTCGTCATCCCGTCGTCGTTCCCGACGCCGACATCGCTCCACGACCTCGCGGGCGTGCGCTGGGTCGCTCCCGACCCGTCGACGGCGGCTGCGCGCGCCCTCGGGCGGGTCGCGCAAGCGCTCGGCGTCGAGCTGCAGATGCGGCACACGTTCTTCGACTTCGACATCGCGCTCACGCTCGTCGCCGCAGGCGACGGCCCCGCGCTGCTGCCTGCGCTCGCACTGCAGTCCGGCATACCGGAGGGGGTCGAGGTCGTGTCGCTCCCTGGCCTCGGCAGCCGCCGCATCGTCGCGCGGCACCGCAAGAGCCGGCACGAGCCGGGTGCCGCGGTCGAGGCGCTCCTCGAGGCCCTCGTCGAGGAGGCGCGCGGCCTCGAGCTCGTCTGAGGAGTCTGGGAACGACGAAGGGGCCGACGGTGTGTCGGCCCCTTCAAAGGTGGGTGTGGGTGGGTGTGCGCCTCATCGGATGATCAGGTTCGGCATCGGGCGGTTCGCCTGGTAGATGTCGACCGCGGTGCGCTGGTCGTGCGACATCGGGTCGCCGTCCGGCACGGCCGCGCGCCTGTAGCGCTGGGTGACCGAGGTGACGGGAGCCCTGCGCGAGCGCCCGCTGTGGAATACAGACATGGTGTATCTCTCCTGGTAGATGGGGGGAGTCCCCGTTCTCGAGGACTCCCCGAGTTTGTCGCGGCCCGTGCGGGCCGGGCCACTCATTTATCGGTGGAAAGCCCCACGGTCAGGCGAGGCAGAACTGGTTCCCGTCCGGGTCGGCGAGCGTGGTCCACGTGAATCCGCCCTCCTCGCGGACCCCGACGAGAGCCGCGCCGGCCTCGACGAAGCGCGCGACCTCCGCCTCGCGGTCCTCGACGTGGAAGTCGAGGTGCACGCGGTTCTTGCCGGGCGTCGGGTCTGGGACCTTCTGGAAGCCGAGGTTCGGGCCCGCGTCGCCGTACGTGACGACCGTGAACCACTCGTCCTCGCTCTCGATCGTGCCGGCGGTGACCCCCGCCCACCAGCGAGCGAGCGCGACGGCGTCGGAACAGTCGAACGTGACCATGGAGGCTGTGATCTGAGTCATACCGCAAACGTATCGGCGCCCTCTGACAGGGAACCGACTTGCGAGCGGTGCCGCGACGTCGCGCGGGCAAAGGTGCGGCGACGGCCGTGTGAAGACGTGAAAGGACCCGTGGGTCGCGCGCTCTGCGCTGGTGCGGTGGACTGGTCCGCACCCCCACGGGTCCCGGTGGCCGCCTGGGATTGGCGGACCGTCCGGTCGGGCCGGCAGTCAGCCGGCGACCACCTCGAGAGTCCTGGAGTACTTCATCTCGTGGACCACCTCCTTTCCCTACGTGCGAGCGACGCTACGCCTCGCGCGAGCGCCGCGCACGGGATTTTCCGCGGGCGTCAGAGTCGCCGATGCCCCGCACACATGCGTCACGTGTGCCTACTGCCAATCGGGCTCATCGCAGTCGAGGGTGCAGTTGGGGTCTGAAGCCGCCGATCTCGAGCGGGCTGTGGGCGATGGAGGTGGTCAGGTTGTGGAAGCCGAGGCCGGCGCCCGCGAGACGCACGACGTGGAAGGGGCCCATGACCGCGGTCGCGTCCGGCAGCTCCTCGGCGGTGGCGGTCTTGATGCCGGTGAACCCGCTCATCGCGACGACCTCCAGGCCTCGCGCCATGCCTGAGGCCGGTTGGCCAGCCAGGACTTGAACGCCTGCTTGGAGCGGCCCGGCACCATGTCCAGCAGCCGGGACGGACCGGTGCCGTCGCGGATCGGGGTCAGGTCGATGATCGAAGGTGACGTACTTGTCGCCGCGGCGGGTGTGTCGCCAGACGTGCTCATCGACACCGATGACCGCAACGCCGTCGAACCGCCCGGGGTCCTCGATCAGGACCCGACGCCCCTCGGCCAGGACCGCATCGTTGGCCGTGTTCCACGACACAGCCAGCGCCTCGGAAGTCCGGGCGACGCTCAGGTGCCCGACCACCGGACCCTCTAGCGCCCAGCGCAGAGCACGACGGGACGGCCTGGCGCGACGCTCGGCCGCGGCTGGTGTCCCGACGCCACACGCGACCGCACCGGCACCCGGTGCAGCAGCGGTAGCGGCGGACCGTGACCAGCAGTGTCGTTGGTCGCCAGCCCAGCGGCTCGTGCGCCAGCTCCCGCGTGACCGTGTCGCGGACGGTGCCGTCACAGTCGCAGCGCCGACACCACGGATCAGGATCCACGACTCGGCAGGCCGGGACCGCCCCGTCCGGCTCGAACCGCTGGCCGAGGACTTCCAAGCCGAGCTCATCCAGGCAGAAGCCCGTGGTCAGATCAGGGCAGACGAAGCCAGCGGCGGGCACCTCGAGGTCTTCCTGATGGGCAGTGTGAGAACTTCCATCCTCGGGAGACCTCGACCTCTACCCAGGCACCGACGCGCCGCCCCCTACACCCTCAACCGCGATGAGCCGGATATGGGGGCACGCGCCTATTGGAGCGATGGATGCTTGGCCGCAGGTGGGTGACCTGCTAGCCTGCAGAAACAATCGGACCGAGCACTGGCGCTCGGTCCCCAGGGGGAGGTAGAGATGCGCATCAAGAGTGGACTTATCACATTGCTGGCTGTGCCATTTCTAGTACTGGGGGGGGGCGGCTGTTCCAGCCTCAGCAGAGATGCACTCTAACTGCTGGTTGACCGTCACGACCCCGACCACGGACGGCACCAAGGTCTACTCCGCGTCGACGGTCAAGTGCACGACGTACATGTCCACCACGGCGGTACTGGTGGCCGCGAAGATCCAGGAGCAGGTGCTCCCCGTGTGGGTCGGGCGCACCGGATGGGTGACGAACCCCAGCACGGGCGCAACAAATCTGAGCGTGACCCAGGTGTTCAACTGCAACGGTCGCGGAACGGACAACTGGCGAGGTCAGGGCGAGGGGACGACGAAGGATAACGGCAAGACCGCGCGTGACGGCGCGAGCCGGTCGCTGACGTGTTGAGAGCTCGCGGCGCGGCGGGGGCATTGCTGTCACTCGTCCTGCTGACCGTCCTGTCCTCGTGCGGTGGTACGGCCGAGCCCGCGCCGTCGGACAAGCCTCCGACGCTTGCGGAGTACCGCAAGGCAGTCGAGGCGGGTGCCGCGTGCGTGGAGGACGCGGGATTCCAGACGACCGAGATTCGCGAAGGCGCCGACGGAGTGACGTTGGAGTTCAATATCATCGCGAGTTCGGATGAGATCTCAGGCGTCGCTACTGCGTGCTACGAGAAGCACACCCTTGCCGTCGAGCGAGCCTATTTCTGGTCGAATATTCCCACGGGTGCTGAGCGTGACAGGCTCCATGGAAAGCTGCTGGAGTGCATCGAGGCTGCGGGCGTCTCCGGGGTAAGTCGAGCCGATTCGGAACAGGCGCTCGTCAAGGCCATGGCCGACCAGCTCGGGGACAACATGACCGAGGCGCTCCTGTGCATTGATCAGTTTCGGACCGTGTTCCCCGAGGGGATGTATCCCGAGTGAGAGGGTCCGTCGCCCTTGCACTGAGCCTGGGGACGACCGCAGTAGTAGCCGCGGCCGCCGTCGGGTTAGCTGCTCAGGGCCAACCGACACCGCAGGCCGTGGTGCCGTCACCGGTTCCCGTCTATGCGACGCTCGAGGCGAGCGACACGCTTGAGGCGCAACCCGGCACCCTGACGGTCGCTCGCGGCCCGGTCGCGCGCGTCCCCGCCGCCGGCGGGAGCGGACTCGTGACGGCGGTTTCGATCGCACCGGGAGACGTGGCTCGCGACGGAACCGAGCTGTTCCGCCTCGATGGCGTGCCGATATATGCCCTGGTGGCCGACTCGCCGCTCTTCCGGCCGCTATCGTCCGGGAGCCGCGGGCCGGACGTTGCGACCTTGCAGAGGTTCCTCTCTGCGCACGTCGACAAGGTTGTCCGGGTCACGGGGACCTTCGATCGCTCGACAAGGCGTGCGGTCGAGCAGATGGAGGTCAACGCTGGGCTGGCCCGAACCGGGACTGCCCAGCCGTGGTGGTTCGTGCGCATTGCCGAGCGGGTCCGTGTCGGCGCCGTCCACGCGCAGGTCGGGCACCCGGCGCCGGCGCTCGGCGAGACGCTGCTCGTCTCGGCGTCAGACATCGATTCGGTCGATGTCGTGACGGATCGTCCGCCCCGCGACGGCTCCTACCGGTTCAGCTTCGCAGGCGGCGACGTCGAGCTGACGCTCACGGAGGGGGCGTGGACCGCCGGTGACGTTACCGCCCTGACTGTCCTCCCGGCGCCTGCCGAAGGGGAGCCCACGGGAGCGTCCGGGGAAGGGCAGGACGAGGACGGTGGCGCGGGAGTCGAAGGTCGGCTCGCTCTGGCGACCCCGCTCCATGTCGTCGTCGTGCCGCCGAGCGCGCTCGTGCCCTCGGAGAGCGGCGGCTCAGCATGTCTCTGGGCCAGGGACGGCGGGGTCACTTCGCGAGTGCAGGGCATCGAGGTCATCGGTGTCACACCGTCAGGCGCCGCAATGGTCAGCGACACGAGCCTGGTCGGCGTCGAGGCGCTGCTCGACCCGCAAACCCACATCCCAGGTATGACGTGTCCCTGACGGTCTCCTCCATCAGCTTCGGCTACGCCGCCGGCGCCGAGCTGATCAGCGATCTCTCGCTCAGCGTCGGAGCAGGCGAGTCCGCCGTGATCATGGCGCCGTCCGGTACTGGGAAGAGCACGCTGCTCTCCATCCTGGGTGGACTGCGTGCGCCCACCGCCGGAGGCGTACGGATCGAGCGCGACGGCGAGGAGTCCGGGGCACTGCCACGTCCCGAGGTCGCCTGGGTCTTCCAAGCGATGCACCTCATGCCGCGACGGACCGTCATCGACAACGTGGCAGTGGCAGCGCTCGCACGCGGCTGGGCTCGCTCCCACGCGGAAGAGGTCGCGCAACGAGAACTAGATCGGTTCGGCGTCGCGCACCTGCGAGACCGCCGTCAGAGCACACTCTCTGGCGGCGAGTCCCAGCGGGTCGCGCTCGCGCGAGCCTCCGTCGCAGACCCGCACGTCGTGCTCGCCGACGAGCCCACCGCCAACCTTGACGTCGGCAACGCCCGGATCGTCGCCGAGGCATTCAACGGCGGATTCCCCCGGGCCGCGGTCGTCGTCGCGACCCACGACCCGGTACTTGCCGGCGCCGCCACCCAGGCCTACACGCTGACCGACGGACGCCTTGTCCGCCACGGGAAGGATGCCTAGGTGCGTAGGGCTGGAAGGAGCTGGACACGCAGGCGTGAGACGGTGCGAGCACGCACGGGATGGCGGTTCGCCGACCTGCTCGACGAGGCGTGGCGGCGCATGTCGGGACCGCAAGCCGTGCTGGCCGTCGTCGTGTGCGCCGCGGTCCTGGCAGTGGGCGTCAGCGCGGCCGGAGAGCTGCGGGCCTCGACCGCCGAAGCGGAGCGTCTGCGGGCCGCAGGTACGACAGTGATGGTTGCCGTGGTCCCCGAGGGGGAGTTCATCACCGCAGCTCAGTGCGCGCGTCTGTCGCGATCAGATCAGGTCCGTGCCGCCGGGCTCGTCATGGGGGAGGCGGTCCGCGCTGACGCGAGATGGGCCCCCGCCGGAGTCGACGTCCCCGTCGCCGACATGACGCTCGGCGCAGTCCAGGCCTGGTGGCCGGGAGCCCCCGCTGACACCAGCCTCTTTGTCGGCATGGACCTCGCCGCGACCCGCGAGATGGGGCGTGCGCCCACGATCACGTTGGCCGGGGAACCGCACGTCATCCGGGCGCGACTCGACCAGTCAGTGCGTCCCGGTGTGTTTCAGGCGAGCGTCGTCCGTATCGTCCCCGCGGTTGGCGCCGGGCGTGAGTGTTGGTTCCGGATCGCTCCGGGCGTGGCGCGCGCGGACGCCGAGAGCCTCTCAGCCGTGGCTATCTCCGACACCCTGAGCCATGCAGCACCCTTCGCCGTCGAGGATGACCTTGCGGTCAACCCGGAGGACGGCTTGCGGACGGCCGGGGCGCGTCTGTTGCTGTGGTCCGCGCTGGGTGGGGTCGTCCTGGTTGCCGCACTCGTGGGGGCCTCGCTGCGGCAGGAGACCGGAATCTACCGGGCCACCGGAACGAGCAGCTCCGAGCTTCTGCTGATGCACGTGGTCCAGTCAGCGATCATCGTGCCCACCGGGGCAGGGCTCGGTGCCAGCGGAGCCCTGCTGTGGTGCACACTCGGCGGGCAGCCGCTGCCCGCGGACGGAATCTGGTACGTCGTTCAGCCGATGCTTCTTGCTTCCATGGTGATGCTTGCGGCGGTCGGTCCGGTGCTGCACGCGGCGACGAGCGGCGCAGTCGTCGACCGTATGAAGGTCTAACAGGTACGGCGGGCGGGCTGCCTGCGCCATCTTGTGTCGTCCAGGCATCGTGCACCCTCCCGAGCGATCGGCCGCGCGAGGCAGGATGGACGCATGAAGATCGCCCGCCGCGCGGCCGTCCCCGCCTTCGCTGTCATGGAGATCGTCGCCGCCGCGAACGCCCGCCGCGCCGCCGGTCAGTCGATCATCAACCTGTGCGTCGGCGAGCCGACGACGGGCGCGTCCGATGCGGTGCGCGACCTCGCCCAGGAGATCCTCGCGACGGGCAGCCTCGGCTACACCGAGGCGATGGGCTCGCCAGCCCTGCGGCGCGCGATCGCCGCGCACTACGGCCGCTGGTACGGGGCTGACGTCGACCCGTCGCGCGTCGCCGTGACGACCGGGTCGTCGGGCGGGTTCATGCTCGCGTTCCTCGCCGCGTTCGACGTCGGCGACCGCGTCGCGCTCGTCCGCCCCGGCTACCCGGCCTACCGGAACATCCTCGCGTCGCTCGGCTGCGACGTCGTCGAGATCGGCTGCGGCCCCGCCGAGGGGTACGTGCCGACGGTCGCACAGCTCGACGCCGCGCACGCCGCGGCGCCGCTCGAGGGCCTCGTCCTCGCGAGCCCCGCCAACCCGACGGGCACGATGGTCGGCGCCGTCACGCTCGCCCAGATCGCCTCCTGGTGCACGTCGCACGGCGTGCGCCTGATCAGCGACGAGATCTACCACGGCATCGTGTACGACGACGCGCGCTGGCCTGGCGCGAGCGCCGTGCACCACCTCGAAGGGGGTGCCGTCGTCGTCTCATCGTTCTCGAAGTACTGGGCGATGACGGGCTGGCGTCTCGGGTGGCTCGTCCTGCCCGACGACCTCGTCGCACCCGTCGACGCGCTCGCGGGCAACGTCGCGCTGTGCCCGCCCGCCCTCGCGCAAGGTGCGGCGGTCGCGGCGTTCTCCGACGCGGGCTACGCCGCCGCGCAGGAGAACGTCGCCCGCTACGCGGCGTCGCGGGCGCTCCTGCTCGCGCGTCTCGACGAGCTCGGCTGGACCCAGGTCGCGCCCGCGGACGGGGCGTTCTACCTGTACGCCGACGTCTCCGGCTCAGGCCTCGACTCGGTGACGTGGTGCGCACGCCTGCTCGACGAGGCCGGCGTCGCGCTCACGCCCGGCACCGACTTCGACGAGGTCGACGGTGCCCGCTGGG
>Ga0308158_10005725_pt1 | contig 10133 bp, 6 predicted proteins | sample PhyBR2_FD_201038 | JGI IMG/M metagenome (GOLD analysis project Ga0308158, IMG submission 201038) | Phyllosphere microbial communities from UC Gill Tract Community Farm, Albany, California, United States - DLSLB.R2 | ecosystem: Host-associated > Plants > Phyllosphere > Unclassified | place: USA... | reverse complement strand
CAGCCGGCCAGCAACAATCGACCTACATGATGGCGTTCGATGCCGCCGACGGCAGCTTGCGCATGAAGTCGGCGATGACCTCGCAGTGGGAGAACTACCTGTCGCCAATCGTGCAGAACGGCGCGGTTTATACCAACGGCGGGTCGTATGGCGGCATCTACGGCTTCGCCCCGACCGGCGAGCAATTGTTCTTTAGAAGCTTGTCCCAAACTGCGGGGTGGTCGCCAGCGGGGGATGCACGCGCCATTTATGCCTATACCGGCGATGCACTGACATTGTTCGAACCGAAAACGGGCACCGTGCTGTCCTCGATCAAGGACACCGGTTTTTCCAACTACTTGTATCAGGTCGGCGGTTCCGCCGTCATCGGCGCCAATGGCGGGGTGTATGCGGCTGCCTATGCCAACGGCTACGTTAACGGCGGCAACACCGGCAATGCACTGACCCGCTTCGATACGCTCAAGGGTTTCGTGGACTGGCGCGTGCCTGGCGTGTACCGGGTCACGCCAGCCTACGCTGACGGCGTGCTGTATGCGCCCAACGCCAATCCGTACCGCATCGAAGCGCGCGCCGAGGCCACTGGTGCACTGCTGTGGTCGTGGATTCCACCGCTGAGCGGCGAGACATCGTTTTTTGCGTCGCCTGTCGTGACAAAAAACCTGCTGATCACCAGCACCAACCTGAACACCTATGCGATCGACCTGAAAAGCCATAAAGTCGTCTGGAGCTACCCGGCGCCCGGCTACCTGGCCATCAGCCAGAACGGCATCCTGTACATTCAAAGTACCGATGGGCTGGTCGCGGTCAACCTGAAATAACCAGCGGCACGCAAACAAAAACCCCCGCAGCGTTGTCGCGCTGCGGGGGTTTTTTTATTTATGCAAATTGTAACTATGACCAGCTTATCTCTGCTGAGCTGAGCTTAGCTTTGGGGGGACTTTCCGAAATAGATGCGACGTTTTTGAAATTACTGCAACGGCAGGGCGTGAAGTAGCGAAGTCCACCGCTTCTTGCTCAGTTACACTGGCAACCACGAACTTCCGCTTTCGGCCCAGGCTGTGTAAAAACGTAGCGTCGTGTAAACAGACGTCGTCCGGTCAACGTTAAGCCAGCATCTCATCAAGACGGATGCAAAATGAAGCGCTTTATTGAAGGCGAGGATCGTGACCAAGGCACGCTGTTGCCCGACCTCTTGGACGACTACAAAAGCGGACGTCAGCAGTTTCTACGCCTTCGGAAACTTATCAAGGGACACAAACAAAAATGCCTAGCAGGGAAGACATCGTTCTACTAGCCTCCTATAACGCGTCCATGAATGAAAAGCTGTATCTTGCGGCGGGCACTTTGCCTCAGGAAGTGCTGATTGCCGACCGTGGTGCCTTTTTCGGCTCCATTCTGGGCACGCTGAATCATATTGTTGCTGGCGACACTATCTGGCTACGCCGGTTCCTGGCACATCCTTCCAGTCTGTCGTCGTTAAAAGCCATGACCGAAATTCCGGCGCCTACTAGTCTTGCTGCTCGATATAGCAATGATCTGCAAACACTCCTGGAACATCGCAGGCGACTCGATGCAATCCTTGTCGCCCTCGCGACAGAGGTCTCGGATAGTGACTTGGAAGCGCCGCTCCTCTACAAGAATTCGCGCGGCGAATTTCAGAAGAGCTTCGGGAGCTTGCTGCTACACCTTTTCAATCATCAGACGCATCATCGAGGTCAGGCGAGCACCCTATTGTCGCAATCAGGGGTTGATATTGGCGTCACTGACCTAGTTGCGTGGATACCTGACCACGATTAGAGCTGGCAGGAACTTTCCCTTCGGGTCGAAACCGAACGGTCGTAGGGGTAGATCGTGGATATTGTGTCTTACTTCATTGCTGCAAGCTATGAACCTGGAAGCTCCGGTATGCGATTGCGGCTAACTTTATTGTTACCCGACAGCTGATCGCGGTAGTGCGCTAGCCGGCGCCGTCCAGCAGCGTATACAGCTGGGCGATATCGATCGGCTTGACCAGGTGATGGTCGAACCCGGCCTGCAGGATCTGCTGGCGGTCGCTCTCCTGGCCATAGCCGGTGATGGCGATCAGCAGCGCGTGGGCGGTGCCGGGGCGGGCACGAAGGCGGCGCGCCAGTTCCAGGCCGTCGATGCCGGGCAGGCCGATATCGAGCAGGCACACCTGCGGCGGGTTGGCCAGCGTGGCGGCCAGCGCCTCGAGCGGATCGTGTTCGACCTGCACCTGGTGGCCGCTCGCTTCCAGCAGCATCGCCAGCATGACGGCTGCGTCGACATTGTCGTCGACAACCAGCACGCGCAGTAGCGCCGTGTCCGCGCCCGGCTGCGCATCGGGCGCCGGCGCAGCCGCCTCAGGTGCATGCAGAAGCGGCAGGCAGACCGAGAACCGGCTGCCCTGGCCCGCGCCCGCGCTGTCGCAGGCGACCTCGCCGCCATGCAGCTCGATCAGGCTCTTCACGAGCGCCAGGCCCAGCCCCAGCCCGCCCGATGAGCGGTCCGAACTGCGTTCTGCCTGCGTGAACAGATCGAACGCGCGCGCCGCCAGCTCGGGCGCCATGCCAATGCCGTTGTCGAGGACATCGATGTGCAGCTGGTCGCTACGCGCGAAGGCAGTCACGGCCAGGCACCCGCCCTCGGGCGTATACTTGGCGGCATTGCCCAGCAGGTTGGCGACCACCTGCACCAGGCGCTTGCGGTCGCCCAGCACCTGTGTGCCGGGCGGGGGCAGGTTCAGCGCCAGCGAATGGCCACGTGAATCGATCAGCGGCGTGACCTGTTCCACCGCTTCGTGCAGCACGGCGCCGACGTCCAGCACGGTCTGGTCGAGCTCCACCAGTCCGCGCGTGACGCGCGAGACGTCGAGCAGGTCGTCGATCAGCGCCGTCATGTGTTTCACCTGGCGCCCGATGATCTGGCTGGTGCGCTTGAGCATGCCATCGTCGAGCTTCGTGCGTTGCAGCAGTTCGGCCGCCGCGCCGATCGGTGCCAGCGGGTTGCGCAGCTCGTGCGACAGCATCGCGAGAAATTCGTCCTTGCGGCGGTCGGCTTCGCGCAGCTTGTCTTCCCAGGCCTTGCGCTCGCTGATGTCGCTGGCGGCGCCAATCCATTCATAGAGTTCGCCGGTCGCGTCGAACATCGGCACGGCGCGCGACAGTGTCCAGCCGCAACTGCCGTCGCTGCGCCAGACCCGGTGCTCGAGTTCGAGCACTGCGCCACCCTGCATGGCACGCGCGATCCCGGCCCGGACCAGCGCATGGTCGCCGGGCGGAATGTAGTCGTCAAGCCAGTTGCCCGTGGGGGAATCCGTGTCCTTCATGAAGCCGCGTCCTTCAAGGCGGCGCATTTCGGACCAGTCGGCGCTCATCCGGTAAATGACGTCGGCCGTCGCATTGGTCAGCGCCCGGAAGCGTTTTTCGCTTTCGCGCACGGCAGCTTCGGAATTGACCTGGACGGTGACGTCGATATTGCTGTGTGAAATGCAGACCAGTTCACCATCGGTACCGAAGATGGGCGTGCTGGTGGCGGTCCAGAAGCGTTCTTCGAACCCCATTTCGCCATTGGGCAGCACGACCGGAATCGGATAGCGCAGGGCGGGCAGGGTGTCGGGATGCCTGCTGGCGCGGACCCGGGCCAGCGAGTCGCGCAGCAGCGCCTCGCCAAAATCGGCCGGGTCGGCCGGATTGTTGGGGAAAGCCGTAAACAGGCTGAGGCCCACAAGTTCGGTGCGCGTGCGCGCCGAGGCCTTCAGGAACGCGTCGTTCACGGCCAGGATCGTCGCTTCGGGCGTGGGAGACAACAGGTAATGCCCGAAGGGCGATCGGTTGAAGACAGACTCGAACAGGTTGGTGGGCAGCATCGATGTTCGACAAATGGTTGCAAAAGGTTAAATAATTATAGGCCACATTTGACGGATGCTGCACCAATTCCAAACGTCAATTGTGGCCTGCGATCATTCTGCGACGCGCACCACCAGCTTGCCGAAATTCTTGCCATCTAACAGGCCAATGAATGCCTCGGGCGCCTTGTCCAGCCCTTCGACGATGTCTTCACGGTAGCGCAGCGACCCATCCTTGATCCACCCTGCGGCTTCTTTCAGGAAGGTCGGCTCGAGCCGCTCGACAAATTCGTTCTGCAGGAAGCCGCGCACGGTCAGGCTCTTGAACAGCGTGAGGCTCAGGTCGATCGACGCGCCCGCGCCCGCATCGTTGTAATGCGACACCAGGCCGCACACGGGAATGCGCGCGAAGTTGTTCAGCAGCGGTTTCACCGCTTCGAGCACCTGGCCACCGACGTTCTCGAAATACACGTCGATGCCGTCCGGGCACGCCTTGGCCAGTTGCTCGGCGAAATCCGGTGCGCGGTGGTCGACGACGGCGTCGAATTTCAGCTCGTCCTTGATGAACGCGCATTTCTCCGGCCCGCCGGCGATGCCCACGGCGCGCGCGCCCTTGATGCGGGCGATCTGCCCAACGACCGAGCCGACGGCGCCGCTGGCAGCGGCCACGACGACGGTTTCACCGGCCTTCGGCTGACCGATTTCGAGCAGGCCGGCATACGCCGTGAAGCCCGGCATGCCGAGCACGCCGACGGCGGTGGAGACGGGCGCGCTGTCCGGATCGACGCGGCGCAGGTTGCTGCCATCCGAGATGGCAAACGACTGCCAGCCGGAGTAGGCCACGACGACGTCGCCTTCCTTCCAGTCCGGGTGGTTCGACTGCTTGACGCGGGCGACGGTCCCGCCGACCATCACGTCGCCCAGCTCCAGGGCGGCGGCGTAGGTGGCGGTGCCGTTCATGCGCGTGCGCATGTACGGGTCGAGCGACAGGAACAGCGTTTCAAGCAGCAGTTCGCCGTCGCCCGGCGTGGGGATCGGTGCATCTTCGATGCGGAAGTTCTCTGCGGTTGGCTTGCCCTTCGGGTGCGAGACGAGGACGACGCGGCGGTTGGTGGTTGCGGTCATGTGTTGAGCTCCTTGGAGTGAATCGGATGGCATAGCATAAAGAACCTTGGCCGATGCTGCCCACGCGCCACACGCAATCGCTGAAACTGGCCGCCAGGCAATGTCATACGGCGCGAAACGGAAGGGCGTGCGTATAATCGCCATACGTTTGCCCTATCACTACAGAAAAAACAACTCATGGCCTCTTCTTCCGACAACATCAGCATGGCGGTGTTCTGCGACTTTGAAAACGTCGCACTGGGCGTTCGCGACGCCAATTACGAAAAATTCGACATCAAGCCAGTGCTGGAACGCCTGCTGCTCAAGGGCAGCATCGTGGTCAAGAAGTCGTACTGCGACTGGGACCGCTACAAGGGCTTCAAGGCGGCGATGCATGAAGCGAACTTCGAGCTGATCGAGATCCCGCACGTGCGCCAGTCGGGCAAGAATTCGGCCGACATCCGCCTCGTCGTCGATGCACTCGATCTGTGCTACACGAAGTCGCACGTCAACACCTTCGTCATCATCAGCGGCGACTCCGACTTCTCGCCGCTGGTGTCGAAGCTGCGTGAAAATAACAAGCAGGTGATCGGCGTGGGCGTCAAGCAGTCGACCTCCGACCTGCTGGTGGCAAACTGCGACGAATTCATTTTTTATGATGACCTCGTGCGCGAACAGCGCCGCACGGCCGCCAAGCGCGACGAGCGCAAGGCCGCGCCGCAACCGCGCCGCTCGAACGCCAGCAACAACACCAACACGAATGTCGGCGACGACAAGCGCAAGGAAGAACTCGAAGCGCGCAAGGTGCAGGCGCTCGACATGGTGGTCGAGACGTTCGACGCACTCACGTCCGAGCGTGGCGACACCGGCAAAATTTGGGCTTCGCTGCTGAAAGACACGCTCAAGCGCCGCCGTCCCGATTTCTCGGAAACCTACTATGGCTTCCGTACCTTCGGTAACCTGCTTGAAGAAGCGCAGACGCGTGGCCTGTTCGAATTCGGCCGCGACGAAAAATCCGGCACCTATGTGTTCCGCAGCGCGCATGCGGGCAATGTGGCGTCCAGCCAGGAAGCCCAGCAGGATGGCACGCAGGCGCCGGACGCCGTGGTGCAGGACATGCTCGACGCGGCAGCGCCGGTCGAGGGCAATGACGAGCCGGCCAAGAACGATGGCCGTCGTGGCCGTGGCCGCGGTGGCCGCAAGGGCGGTAACCGCAATGAAGCGTCGAACGTGCCGGCGCTGATGGAACCGGTGGCTGTCGAGCCGGAACCACAGGAAGAGCTGTTCGAGGAACCGGCAGCGCAACCTGAAGCGCAACCGGCCAGGAGTGACGGCCGTCGCGGCCGTGGCCAAGGCGGGCGCAAGGGCGGCAACCGCAACGAGGCATCGAACGTGCCGGCGCTGCTGGCGCCGGTCGCTGTCGAGCCGGATGCACAGGACGAGACCTTCGACGAACCGGCATCGCAACCGACGCTGGTCGTGAGCGACGCCGAGCCGGTGGAAGCTGAAGCAGCGCCGGCGCCGGTCGAGAAGGAACGTCGCCGCGCGCCACGCAAGCCGTCGGCCAAGAAGCTGGCGGAGCAGGCTGCGGCCGAAGCAGCTGCCGCAGCCGACGCCGAAGCACAGGAAGCTGCGGCCGCCGCGGCGCAGGAAGAAGTCGCGCCTGAGCCAGACGTGGAAGCAGAAGCTGAAGACGCCACGCCGGCACGCACCAAGGGCGCCCGTCCGGCGCGCAAGGCCGCGCCGCGCAGCCGTCGCCCGGCCAAGCCGAAGGCCGGTTCCGACAACGGCTAATCACAGACTGCCGCGCGCCGCGCGCCCCTGCGCGATGCCATAATCACGACGCCTGTCCGGTTTTCGGGCAGGCGTTGTCGTTTGATGGAGCCTCGCATGCGCGCACGTGCCGTCCTGTTCCTGCTGTCCTGCCTGGGCGCGCCTGCGCTGGCCGCTGCACCGGCGGACGTCGCCGCCGGCCATCCGATCCTGGGCATCTGGCGACTGACGGTGCCGGGCACCGAATGCGCCGAGACCTACCGCTTTCGCGCCGACGGCACCACGTTCGTCACCAGCGCCGCCGAGGTGTCCGAAAGCGTCTATACCGTTTCCGCCCAGCCCGACAAGCAGGGCTTCTATCGCCTTCAAGACCGCATCGTCAAAGACAACGGCAAGCCCGATTGTTCGGGCAATATCATGAAGCCCGGCGCGCAGGTCATCAACTTCATCCAGTTCCACCCGTCACGCACCATTTTCCTGATGTGCGCCGACCAGACCATGCAAACCTGTATCGGGCCATTCCGGCGGGTGCGTAGCGAAGAGGTTTGAGCGCCGGTTGCCCGGCAGTGTATATTGCTGGGCAAAACGATCATCCCCGGCTTTTCATGTCCCCGTTACTCCTGTTTTGCATCCTCATCGGCTACTTCGCCTTGCTGCTGGCCGTGGCCTGGGCCACCTCGCGCGGCGCCAACAACGACAGCTTCTTCATCGGTAACAAGAGCAGCAACTGGGTGCTGGTCGCCTTCGGCATGGTCGGCACCACGCTCTCGGGCGTGACCTTTGTCAGCGTGCCGGGCGCGGTTGGCGCCGATGGTTTTGGCTACGCGCAGATCCTCATTGGCTACGTGATCGGCTACCTCGCCGTCACCTGGCTCCTGCTGCCGCTGTACTACCGCCTGCAGCTGACCTCCATTTATCATTATCTCGATGTGCGTCTTGGCCGGCGCGCCTACCAGAGCGGGGCCGGCTTCTTCATCATCTCGCGCCTGCTGGGCGCCACTGCGCGCCTGTACCTGGTGGTCAACATCCTGCAGGCGGTCATTCTCGACAGCCTGGGCGTGCCGTTCTGGCTCAGCACCCTGGTCGTGCTGGGGATGATCCTGCTTTACACCTACCAGGGCGGCGTCAAGACCATTGTCTGGACCGACACGCTGCAGACGACCGGCATGCTGTTCGGCCTGTTCGCGTGCGCCTGGTTCCTGCTGGGCGAACTGAATCTGTCGGTGCCGGACAGCCTGGAGCAGATGCGCTCGAGCGGCCTGGCCAGCGTGTTCACGACGGACCTGAACAGCCCGAATTTCTGGCTCAAGCAGATCGTGGCCGGTGCGCTGATCACCATCACCATGACGGGCATGGACCAGGAAATGATGCAAAAGACCATCTCGGTCAAGACGCTGGCCGACTCGCAAAAGAACCTGCTGGCGCTGACGGGGGTGCTGGTCGTCGTGCTGCTGTCGTTCCTGTTCCTGGGCGGCCTGCTGTATCTGTACGCGCCGACCGTCGGCGTCACGGCCACCGGCGACAAGATCTTCCCGGCCGTCGTGATGGGGCACTTGCCGCCGGCGCTGCAGATCATCTTCCTGATCGCGCTGATCTCGGCGCTGTTTCCGAGCGCCGACGGCGCGATCACGGCGCTGACCTCGTCGACCTGCATCGATCTGCTGGGCATCAAGCGCAGGACGGATCTGACCCAGGCGCAGGCAGAGGGCCTGCGCCGCCGCGTGCACCTGGGCTACGCATTCCTGTTCCTGCTGCTCGTGATGGGCTTCAAGGCGGCCGACAATCCCAGCATGATCGGCGTGATCCTCAAGCTCGCGGCGTACACCTACGGCCCGCTGCTCGGCCTGTTCGCGTTCGGCATGTTCACGGCGCGCGTGCCACGCAATCGCCTTGTACCGGTGGTCACGATCGGCGCGCCGGTCCTGTGCGCGATCCTTGAGTACAATCAGGCGTATCTGCTCGGCTCATACCGGCTCGGGCTGGAACTCTTGATGATCAACGGCATGCTGGTGTTTGCGGGGCTGTACGCGATTTCGCTGCGCCACCAGGGCCGTCATTCCATGCAGTCTGCTTAACTATGCATCAACCTTCCATGCAACAACCTTTTATGGAGTATCGATGGCCTTCAAGCCCCTGAGCGCCCTGCGGCGCGGGTTCGTCATGCTGTGGACCGCGCTCGACGTGACCCGCCGCACCTTCGTCAACCTGCTGTTCCTGCTGATCGTGATCATCGTCGTCTCGCTGTTCTTCAGCGGCGGCGTCAAGCCGCTCTCGAACAAGACGGCGCTGGTGCTCGAGATCCGGGGCGACCTGGTCGAGCAGTATGAAACCACGCTGCGCGACGCGGTGCTCGACAACGTCGGCGGCGATTCCAAGCGCACCGTGCGCCTGCGCGACGTGATCGTCGTGCTCGACGCGGCGGCGCGCGATCCGAACATCTCGAGCGTCGTGCTGCTGCTCGACGAGATGCAGGGCGGCGGCATGGCCATGCTGCGCGAGATCGGCGCGGCGGTCGACCGCGTCAAGAAGAGCGGCAAGACGGTCGTGGCCTGGAGCGGCAGCTACGACCAGAAGCGCTATCTCGTCGCGTCGCACGCCAGCGAAGTCTATGTCCATCCGATGGGCATGGTCATGATCGAAGGCTTCGGCGGGCGCCGCAACTACTACCGCGACGCGCTCGACAAGGTCGGCGTCACGGTCAACCTGATCAAGGTCGGCACCTACAAGAGCGCCGCCGAGCCGTACATCGCCAATGGCCCGTCCGACGCCGCGCGCGAAGCCGATGCCTATCTGTACAACGCGCTGTGGTCCGGCTACACGGGCCTGGTCGAGAAAAACCGCAAGCTGCCCGATGGCGCGATCGCCGGCATGATCGAATCGCTCCCCGAGCGCATGGACAATGCCGGCGGCAGCGCCGCCAAGGTGGCGCTGCAAGCCAAACTGGTCGATGGCCTGAAAACCCGCGACGAGCTGCGCGACCTGATGATCAAGCGCGGCGCACCGGACGATGACAACAAGTCGTTCCGCCAGATCGGCTTTTATGACTACCTGTCGCGTCATCCGCAGAAGCAGTTTGGCGATGCGGTTGGCGTCGTGGTTGCCGCCGGTTCGATCACCGATGGCGACGGCGGCCCCGGCGTGATCGGCGGGCGCAGCATGGCCAACCTGATCCGTCAGGCGCGCGAGGACGACAATATCAAGGCGCTCGTGCTGCGCGTCGATTCGCCGGGCGGCAGTGCCTACGGTTCGGAGCTGATCCGGCGCGAGCTGGAACTGACGCGCGCTGCCGGCAAGCCGGTGGTCGTGTCGATGGGCAGCGTGGCGGCGTCCGGCGGCTACTGGATCTCGATGGCGTCCGATGAAGTGATCGCCGACCCGGCCACCATCACCGGTTCGATCGGCGTGTTCG
>Ga0308158_10005724_pt1 | contig 10134 bp, 8 predicted proteins | sample PhyBR2_FD_201038 | JGI IMG/M metagenome (GOLD analysis project Ga0308158, IMG submission 201038) | Phyllosphere microbial communities from UC Gill Tract Community Farm, Albany, California, United States - DLSLB.R2 | ecosystem: Host-associated > Plants > Phyllosphere > Unclassified | place: USA... | reverse complement strand
CAGAGCCTCGCTGACGGCGTCGCGGTTGCCGGCGTTCGAGATGATCAGGAAGTCGTCGGCCTGCAGGCGGTAGACGATGACATCGTCGATGATCCCGCCGTCTTCGGCGAGCAGCAGCGAGTACTTCGCCTTGCCGATGCTCATGGCCGACAGCCGCCCGGCCAGCGCGTAGTCCAGGTACTCGGCGGCCGCGCTGCCTCGTACCGTGAACTCGGCCATGTGCGAGATGTCGAAGACACCCGCGGCCTGACGCACGGCGTGGTGCTCGGCCAGGTCGGAGGTGTAGCGGACGGGCATCTGCCAGCCGCCGAAGTCGGTGAAGGACGCACCGAGCGCCTCGTGGCGAGCGCGGAGCGGGGTGAAACGGGGTTCGGTCACGGAGTTCTCCCGGTCAGGGTCGGGCAGGACGACGTCGTCGGCATCCTCGGAACTCCCCCTCTGTCATCGGGCCTGAGAGCTTCGCCCCTTCGGCCGGCACAGGGCCGGTCGAGGTGGGGTTTTCACCGTCGGCGGATGCGTGAGCATCTCTTTTCAGAGCGGCCGGACCAGGGCGGTAGGGGTACCTGAGAGATTGGCGGGGAGGCTTGCTCCTTCGGTGCCCGACCGCGATCATCGGGCTCTCCCGCACGGGTCATGCGGCCTGTGTTCGATTAGGCCTCCAGCATAGCGGGACGCGGGCGCTCCGGTGGGGCGGGTGCAGCGTGCTCGTGCGGGTTCAGTGCGGAGGATCGGCCTCGGTGTCCGCATCGGTCTCGGCGGCGACCAGCTGCCGCTCGACGGCGACCATGATCGCCTCCTGCCGATTGGCGGCTCCGAGCTTGCGGTAGATGCTGCGAAGCTGCGATTTGACGGTGTTCGGCGACACGTACAGCTCGCGGGCGATGGCGGCCGCGGATCCGTTGTCCATCAGGGCCGACAGCACCGTGCGCTCACGTGCCGTCAGCGTCTGCGCCGAGGCCAGGTCGGGCAGCACTGATCGGGCGCTGATGCCGTCGAAGAGGGAGCTGTGACCGCCTGCGACGAGCGCCGCGACCACGCGGTCGAAATCCGATCTCGGCAGGAACGCCAGCGGCATGCGCAGTCCGGTGCGAGCCAGGAGCGCGCCGAGGTAGTCGACCGCCGACTCCGCCCGGCCGGCGCTGCTGCGGCGCAGCAGCGTGGCGACCTCGATGACCGAGGCCTCGGCGGCCGTGCGCAGCGGCAGCGGCTCGGTCGACAGGGCGGCCAGTCGCCGGAGCGCTGAGCCGGGATGCCCTTTCATCAGCTCTATGCGGGCCCGGGCCACCTCGCGCGTGGGTCCGACCGCGAAGTCGCTTTCGACGATCGCCGATGCCACGCGCACATTGCCCAGGCTGAGCTGCAGCATGGACCTCGCGAAGGAGAACGCTCCCGACGGCACCGCGCGCCCGGTGCGCAACTCGATCGAGCGCATCTGCGTCTCGAGCTCCGCGAGACCCGTCGCCGGATCGCCCGAGACCATGCGCGCCATGGCCGTCACCGTGTCGAGGGCGACGCGCTGCTCGAAGGGCACGGCTGTGTCCACCGTCTCGAGCCGCGCCAGCACCCCCTCGCCGTCGAAGCTCTCGAGGGCGATCATCGAGGCGGCGATCCAGTCGTTGACCGCGCCCGTCGAGCTGCGAGCCCCCGCATCGGCGGCAGCGCGGGCGTGTTCGAGATAGCGGCTCGCGAGCCGGATGTCCCCTTCGTAGCCGAACACCGCGGCGAGACCCGCGATCTCGGTCGGGTCGGCCGGCCCTGGCACCGTCGGCGCGACCGCCTGGCCCGCCGCGAACGCCTCCAGCGCGAGGTCGACCTCGCCTGTGTAGTGCAGCGAGACCCCGATCTGCGTGAACAGATCGGCCAGCGGAACGGACTGCAGACGGCTCGTCGCCTCGCGGGCGTACGTCATCGCCGCTCGTGCCGAGCCGCTCGCCTGCTCGGCGCTGCCCGCACGCTGGTGTCGCGCGCTGTCTGCGGAGAGGATGAGCGCTCGGTCGATCGCCATGAGGCCTCGGCTGTCGCTCTGGGCCGCGGCGACCGCCCTGCTGATCAGCTCCGCAGCACGCTCCGGGTCGGCACCGGTCTCGACGGCGCAGAGCCCGGCGAGCATGGCCAGCAGGGGGCTGCGTTCGTATGCCGCCTCGTCGAGCTGCTGGAGTGCGACCGCGGCCACCGCCGCGCACCGACCGCACAGCTCGAACCATGTCAGACGCGCAGCCGCCTCGGCGGCGATCTCATCACCGCGAGCGATCGCATCGACGAACGCCGCGGGCAGTTCGGGGGGATCGGCAGGTGAGGACGCGTGCCGCTGATCGGTCACCCGCTTCTCCGTTCTCCCGCTCGTCATCCGGGACTGTCTCCCGCCGTGGCAATCTAGCCGACTCCCTTACGGGGATGCTGGACATCGGCGACGGCGCATTTCACACCGGCTTTCACCCCCGTGTCGCCCGCGTTCGGGGAGGTTTCGAACAGAATAGACTGCGGACGATGCGACGTGGCGTTCCCCAGCGCCCGCACCGAGGAGCGATTCCGCCCTCCGTGCCCTCCGTGCGCTCGTCCGAACGGAAGGCAACAGTGAGCGTCGAATCCGCGTCGTCGCACCCCGGGCACTCGATGGACCCCCTCCACGACCCGGCGCGCGCGACAACCGAAGGCTGGGACGACGCGTCCCGCCCGGAGTCGGAAGACGTTCTCGGATGCCCTGGTCCGGCGGACGGACCCCCTCGCCGTCCGCCGGACGCCGTTCGAGGCATCGTCTTCGCGGTGCCTCTCGCCCTGCTGATGTGGGCGGTGATCATCGGAGGCGGCATGGCGATATGGCAGGCCGTCGCCGCCTGGACGGCCTAGGCTCGTCGATGTGAGTGTCACGACAGGGCGAGGCGATGCCATCGGCGTCGCCGTGTCCACCGTGATCTTCTCGCTGCGCAGCGCGGACGACGGCGAACGTCTCATGCTGCCTCTCGTGCGCCGCACGCGCGAGCCTCATCGGGGTTCGTGGGCACTGCCCGGCGGGTGGCTAGATCCCGCCGAGGACCTGGACGCCGCGGCATCACGCACCCTGGCCGAGACGACCGCGCTGGAGCCCAGCTATCTCGAGCAGCTCTACACGTTCGGCGACGTCGACCGCTCTCCTGCGCGCACGATCTCGATCGTCTACTGGGCGCTGCTGCGCTCGGATCTGGTCGATGCGCAGCGCTCTCGCGCGGGGGCACCCGAGAACGTCGAATGGTTCGACGTCGATGCCCTGCCTCCTCTCGCCTTCGACCACAACCGCATCGCTGACTACGCGCTGTGGCGCCTGCGCAACAAGGTCGGCTACAGCCGCATAGCCGCCGGCCTGCTTCCCGATGAGTTCACGCTCACGGAGCTGCGCGAGGTGTACGAGGCGGTGCTCGGCCAGCGGCTCGACCCGTCGAACTTCCGTCGTCTGCTCGAGGGCTCGGACGAGCTCGTGCCGACCGAGTCGTTCCGCACGGGCAAGCACCGGCCGGCGCGCCTGTACCGCTACGTCGCGCACGCCTGATCCGCCGGTTCGTCATAGAGCAGCCATCCGATTGCACTTCTGGTCAGATCGACCTAATCTGAGCGGCAGACAGTAAATGTCATAGCGACCAGAAGGCGGCCCCGCGTGTCCAACCTCCGCACCATCGACCCGTCCGTCGACCATGCCCTGCAGGCGATCATCACCGGCGCGTCGCTCGACCCGACGTGCACCACGGATCTGGCGGCCGGCCCCTGGGACTTCGACACCCGCCCCGGATACGGACCAGGCTCCTCGATGGGCGACGTCATCCCTGTCGGCGCCCCTCGGCAGGGCGAGCTGCCCGCCGAGTACCGCGAAGCCGGCGAGGAGGAACTCGACGCACGCATCCGGGCGGCCAAGCGAGCCCTCGGTGACCGCGTCGTCGTGCTCGGGCACTTCTACCAGCGCGAGGAGGTCGTCCGGCACGCAGACTACGTGGGCGACTCGTTCCAGCTGGCGAACGCCGCGCTCGAGCATCCCGACGCCGAGGCGATCGTGTTCTGCGGCGTGCACTTCATGGCAGAGACCGCCGACCTCCTGTCGGGCCCGACCCAATCGGTGATCCTCCCCAACCTCGCGGCCGGATGCTCGATGGCAGACATGGCAGACATCGACCAGGTCGAGGACTGCTGGGAGCAGCTCTCCGACGTGCTGGGGCCCCTCGACGAGCCGGACGCCGAGGGTCTGCTGCCCGTCGTCCCCGTCACCTACATGAACTCCTCCGCTGCGATCAAGGGCTTCGTCGGGCGGCACGGCGGCATCGTGTGCACGTCGTCGAACGCGGCGACCGTGCTGGAATGGGCGTTCGCCCGCGGCCGCCGGGTGCTGTTCTTCCCCGATCAGCACCTCGGCCGCAACACCGCCAAGGCGATGGGCGTGCCGCTCGAGCGGATGCCGATGTGGAACCCGCGCAGGCCACTGGGCGGATCCACCGCAGCCGACCTGCGCGACGGGCAGGTGATCCTCTGGCACGGCTTCTGCTCGGTGCACCGCCGGTTCACCGTCGACCAGATCGAGAAGGCTCGCACCGAGCATCCGGGCATCCGGGTGATCGTGCATCCCGAGTGCCCGGTCGAGGTCGTTGACGCAGCCGATGAAGCGGGTTCGACCGATCACATCCGCAAGGCGATCGCCGCAGCGACCGAACCCACGACGTTCGCGATCGGCACCGAGATCAACCTCGTCCGTCGCCTGGCCGCCCAGCACCCGCAGCATGAGATCTTCTGCCTCGATCCCGTCGTCTGCCCATGCTCGACGATGTATCGCATCCACCCCGGCTATCTCGCGTGGGTGCTGGAAGAGCTCGTCGCCGGCCGTGTGCAGAACCGGATCCGGGTGGCGGATGCCGTCGCGCAGCCCGCCAGGGTCGCCCTGGAGCGCATGCTGGCGGCGAAGCCGCGATGAACGTCATCGTCGTCGGCGGCGGCATCGCCGGTCTCACCACCGCCCTGCGTGCCGATGCACTGGGGCACGACGTGACGCTCGTGTCCAAAGGAGCTCTCGGCGATGGCTGCACGGCGCACGCACAGGGCGGCATCGCCGGGGTCTACGGCCCAGGGGACTCCCCCGCGCTGCACGCTCTCGACACTCTGCAGGCCGGTGACGGACATGGCGACCCGTTCGCGATCACCGCTCTCGTCGACGGCGCGCACGCCGCGATCGACGAACTGATCGCATCAGGCGTGCGGTTCGATCGCACGGCCGACGACGAGGTCGCCCGAGCGCTCGAAGCCGCCCATAGTCGTCCCCGCATCGCGCACGTCGGCGGTGATGCGACAGGCGCCGCGATCGCCGCCGCATTGGCGCAGTGCGTGCGGGCATCCTCGATCACCGTCCGTGAGGAGCTGTTCGTCGCAGACCTGATCGTCGAGGCGGGTCGAGTGGCCGGCATCCGCTCGATCGAAGACGAGGTGCTGCGGGCGGATTCCGTCGTGCTCGCGACCGGCGGGGCCGGGTGCCTGTACGCCCACACGACCAACCCGCAGGGCACCACCGGCGATGGCATCGCCGTCGCGCTGCGCGCGGGCGCGGCAGTCGCCGACCTCGAGTTCATGCAGTTCCACCCGACCGTGCTGATCGAGGGCGGGCCCTTCCTCGTCTCGGAGGCGGTCCGCGGCGCGGGCGCCGTTCTGCGGGATGCCGCTGGTCGCCGCTTCCTGATCGATGAGCATCCGGATGCTGAGCTCGCCCCGCGCGACGTCGTCGCCAGGGCCGTCGCTCGTCGCAGCGAAGAGCAGGGCGAGCCTGTCGTGCTCGATGCGACTGCACTGGGCGCCGCCGTATTGGCCGAGCGCTTCCCCACGATCGATGCCGAACTGCGGCGGCGCGGGATCGAGTGGTCGCGAGAGCCGGTCGCGGTGACACCCGCCGCCCACTACCTGATGGGCGGCGTCGTCACAGACGTCGACGGCCGCACGACCCTGCCCGGTCTGTGGGCCGTCGGCGAGACTGCGCGTACGGGCGTGCACGGCGCGAACCGGCTGGCGTCGAACTCCCTGCTGGAAGGCGCTGTCTTCGGGGCCAGGGTCGCCGAAGCGCTCGCCCCGACGGCCCCGGCGTTCCGATGGCCCGCCGCCCGGTCTCGGCACATGCACGGCTGCGAACCCGTCCGCACGGGTACAGCTGAGAGCTTCTCGCGGGGTGCTCTGCAAGAGCTGATGTGGGAGCAGGTCGGACTGATCCGCACCGAGGAGGGGCTGCAAGATGCCGTCGCCCGCCTGCACGCGTGGCGGATTCCCGCCGTGGCGTCGACGGCCGACCAGGAGGACGCGAATCTGCTCACGGTTGCGCGCTCCATGGCATCCGCCGCCCTCGCGCGCACCGGCTCGCTCGGCTCGCACCTCGTCCTCTCCCGCGCCATGATCGGAGCCGCATGATCACGCCAGCCACCCTGCGACGCGCCGTGTCGGCCGCGCTCGAGGAAGACGCCCCCTGGGGCGACCTGACCAGCACCACGCTGCTGCCCGAGTCCGCCGACGCCACCGCCGACCTCATCGCACGCGAACGCGGGGTGTTCAGCGGAGGCGAGGTGTTCGCGGCCTCGTTCCGCCTCACCGATCCCGACGTCCAGGTCGATCTGCACGCCGCCGACGGCGATCGCTTCGAGGCGGGCGATGCGCTCGCCTCGGTGAGCGGACGCGCCCGCAGCCTGCTCACCGCCGAGCGGGTGGCGCTGAACTTCACGCAGCGGATGAGCGGAATCGCCACCCTCACCGCGGCGTACGTCGATGCGGTCGCAGGCACCGGTGCGCGCATCGCCGACACGCGGAAGACGACACCGGGGCTGCGGGAGTTCGAACGTCACGCGGTGGTCTCGGGAGGGGGCGGCAACCACCGACGCTCGCTGTCGGATGCCGTCATGGCGAAGGACAATCACCTCGCGGTGCTCCGCCAGAGCGGACGGGATCTCGCCACCGCACTGCGCGAGGCGCTCTCGCGACTGCCGCACACCACCCATGTGGTCGTGGAGGTCGATCGGCTGGATCAGATCGAGGCTGTGCTCGACGGCGGGGCGCACACCGTGCTGCTCGACAACTTCACGCTCGACGAGCTGCGAGCAGGCGTCGCGCTGATCGCCGGGCGCGCCACGGTCGAGGCGTCCGGCGGGGTGAGCCTCGACACGGTGCGGGCGATCGCCGAGACCGGGGTGCAGGTCATCTCGGTGGGCGCGCTGACGCACTCGGCGCGCGCGCTCGATCTCGGGCTCGACCTGCGGGTCGGCTGACGTGCTCTACCTCGATCACGCCGCCACCTCACCGGTGCGCCCGGAAGTGCTCGAGGCCATGCGTCCGTACCTGACGGGCGTCTTCGGCAACCCGTCGAGCCACCACACCGTCGGCGAGGCGGCGGCGCAGGCGCTGGAGTGGGCACGCGGACGCGTCGCCGCGGCGCTGGGCGTACGCAGGTCAGAGGTGATCTTCACGTCGGGAGGCACGGAGGCGAACAACCTCGCGGTGAAGGGCATCGTGCTCGGAGCCATGCAGTTCGCTCACGAGCTCCGCGGACTCATCTCCACACCGATAGAGCATGAATCGATCCTGCAGTCGGGCGAGTACCTGCGGCGTCTGCACGGTGTGCCTGTGACGCTGCTGCCCGTCGACAGTGGCGGCGCGGTGTCGGTCGACGATCTGCGCGCGGCGATGAGCGCCACGCCCAGCGCCCTCCTGAGCATCGGCCACGCCAACAACGAGATCGGCACCGTGCAGAGCATGGCCGAGCTGATCGGCGCTGCCCATGCCCAGGAGGTGCCGGTGCACGTCGACGCGGTGCAGTCGGCCGGATGGCTCGATCTGCGCACGCTCGGCGCGGACGCGATCTCGATCGCGGGGCACAAGCTCGGCACGCCCAAGGGCATCGGCGCCGTCGCGGTGCGCTCGCGCGTCCCGCTCGAACCGCTGCTGCACGGCGGCGGGCAGGAGCGCGGCCGCCGGAGCGGCACCGAGAACGTCGCAGGAGCCGTCGGTCTCGCCACGGCGCTCGACCTCGCCGAGTCCGAGCGCGACCAGAGCGTCGCAGTGATAGCTGCTCAGACCAGGACATTCATCGCCTCGGTGCTGGATTCCGTACCGCAGGCGTCGCTGACCGGCTCCCCCGATCACCGGCTGCCGAACCTCGCGAGCTTCACGTTCGCCGGCACGAGCGGCGAGTCGGTCCTGCTCGAACTCGAGCGCCGTGGGGTCGTCTCGTCGAGCGGGTCGGCGTGCGCCGCCGGCAGCGACGAGCCCTCGCCCGTGCTGCTCGCAACAGGCATCGCTCCCGAGGTGGCGCAGACCTCGGTGCGCTTCACCTTCGGCCGGGCCCCGTTGCCGGAGGGCATGGCGCAGCACCTCGCGGCGCTCGTCGCGGACGCGGTGGCGGCTGCGGCCATGCCGTGAGCGGCGCCGTGAGCGGCGCCGTGGCACGACCCCGGGCGGCGTGACGCGCACGGCTGCCGCGGAGATGTGCGCTTGGCGCGGATGGATGCCCCGATTCCATCCGCGCGAAGCGTACGTTTCCGCGCCGAGAGCACAGGTCCCGGATGCCGGCGGCCCGCCTCGAGTCGCGCTCCACGCCGTAGACTCGGGTCGTGAACCCGCTCGTGACGATGATCGTGCCCGGACGCGACATCGCCGCCTTCGCTCCCGCCGCCCTCGCCTCCCTGCAGGCGCAGACCGATGACCGGTGGCGGGCTCTGCTCATCGACGACGGCTCCCACGACGACACCGGCGCGGTGTTCGCGGAAGCCGCGGCCCGCGATCCCCGGTTCGAGGTGCTCACCCATGACGAGGCCCGCGGTCTGGGCGCCGCCCGGAATGTGGCCCTCGACCGCCTGGACACGCCGTTCGTCGGCTTCCTCGACGGCGACGACGAGCTGACGCCGCACGCCATCGAGACCTGGCTGCGCACTCTCGAGGAGTCGGGCAGCGACTTCGTCGCCGCGGCCTATGTGCGCTCACGACTCGTCGACGGGGCCTATCGGGCCGGTCAGGTGCAGCCATGGGTGGCCGCCGCCACTGCGCCTCGACGACTCGGCGTGACGCTCACCGAGCACCCCCAGGCATCGGCGAACATCGTCGCGTGGTCCAAGCTCAGCCGCTCGTCGCTCTGGGAACGACTGCGCTTCCCCGAGAACGTCGCCTACGAGGACCAGGTCGTCGCGCAGCGGATGTACACCGAGGCCCGCGCGTTCGACGTCATCCCCGATGTCGCCGTGCACTGGCGTGTGCGCGACGACGGTTCCTCGATCACGCAGGGCAAGGGCCGGCTGCCCGTACTGCACGACTACCTCGCGGCTCTGCTCGGCGGCATCGACGTGCTCGTCGCCGCCGGTCAGCACGACGCCGTCCGCGCCCGGATCGGGCTCATCCTCGCGATGGATCTGCCCTCGCTGCAGACGATCGCCTCCGAGCATCCCGACCCCGCCTACGCCGCTGCTCTCGAGGCTTTCGAGGCGTCGTTGCGAGCCCTGCCGGGGTACGACGACACGATACCCGACCCGACGATGGCGGAGGCGCTGGCATGGTGAACCTCGACGGTCTCTTCTCGCTGCACGGCCTCACCGCCGTCGTCACCGGCGGGTCTTCCGGAATCGGCCGGGGTATCGCGACCGCTCTTGCGGGCGCAGGTGCCTCGGTGGTGATCGTCGCACGAGGCGGCGAGCGCATCGACGAGGCGGTGAGCGAGATCTCGGAAGCAGGAGGGCGCGCCGCCGGAGTCGTCGGCGACCTCAGCACGCGCGACGGCATCCTCGCCGCCGCCGACGCCGCGGCCGAGCCGTTCGGCGAGCCGGACGTTCTCGTGAACTCGGCGGGCATCAACCTGCGTCCGCCCATGGACGAGATCGAGATGGACGTCTGGGATGCCACGATGACCGTCAATCTCGAGGCGCCTTTCCTGCTGAGCCGTCGCTACGCACCGGGGATGCTCGAGCGCGGGTTCGGTCGGCTGATCCACATCAGCTCCCAGCAGGCGCACCGCGCCTTCGTGACCAGCGGCGTCTATGGCGTCTCGAAAGGCGGGCTCGAGTCGCTCACCCGGTCTCAGGCCGAGGCCTGGTCATCGCGGGGCGTGACGGCGAACACGCTGGTGCCTGGTTTCGTGCTCACTCCCCTGAACGCGCGGCTCCAGGAGGA
>Ga0308158_10005723_pt1 | contig 10135 bp, 12 predicted proteins | sample PhyBR2_FD_201038 | JGI IMG/M metagenome (GOLD analysis project Ga0308158, IMG submission 201038) | Phyllosphere microbial communities from UC Gill Tract Community Farm, Albany, California, United States - DLSLB.R2 | ecosystem: Host-associated > Plants > Phyllosphere > Unclassified | place: USA... | reverse complement strand
CGCCAGCTTGCTGAGCCCAGCCTTCTTCATCGAGTCTCCCGTCCCGTCTTTCCTGCCTGTGTCCCGCTCGTGCTGTCCTCGTGGCCCGGCGGCCGCGCGCTCGCGCGGCTCGCGACCCGGGCCGCGCGCCGCCGTCTGGCACGCTCGGCGGCCGTCGGCGTGGGCGGCACGGGCGTCGGCGTGGCCATCGTGTGCTGGCCTGCCGAGGCGCCGCGACGCTTGAGCGCCATGACGAACGCGAGCACCTGCGCGACCGCGGTGAACAGCTCCTCGGGGATCTCATCGTCCACTCGGCACAGTGCATGAATAGCTCGGGCCAACGGGATGTCCTGGACCATCGGGACACGATGCTCGGTCGCCATCTCACGGATGCGGGTGGCGACCGCCCCCTTGCCCGTCGCGACGACCTTCGGGGCGCCCTGACCGGGCGTGTACCGCAGCGCGACGGCGACGTGCGTCGGGTTGACGACGACGACGTCGGCCTCGGCGACGTTCGCGATCATGCGGTTGCGGCTCATCGCCATCTGGCGCGCACGGCGCTGCCCCTTGATGTGCGGGTCGCCCTCGGACTGCTTGTTCTCGTCGCTGATCTCCTTCTTCGTCATGCGCGTCTGCTTGCGGTTGCGCTTCATGACGACGAAGAGGTCTGCGGCGGCCAGGACGAGCCCCGCGGCGACCGCCCACACGACGAGCTTCTGCACGCCGCCGCTGCCGACCCCGATGATGGTCGCGAGCGACAGCCCGCCCGACGTCATGAGGACGGGCACGAGCCCCTGGATCGCGGTGTAGAGCACGACGCCGATGACGACCGTCTTGAGCAGGGCCTTGAGACCCTGCCAGAGCGCCTGGGCGCCGAACGTCTTCTTGACGCCCTGCACGAGGTTGAACTGCTTGAACGTCGGCTTGAGCTTCTTCGTCGCGATGTGCAGCCCGCCCTGGGCGACGTTCGCGACGATCGCGGCCAGGACGACGACCGCGAGGACGGGGGCGAGCGACACGAGGACGGAGCCGAGCCCGTCGGACAGGAACCGCACCGCTCGGTCCGGGGTCGGGTCGGCGATGATGTCACCCAGACCGCGGAACTGGTCCTCCCCCACACGCTTCGCGTTGGCGATCGCCGCGGGCATCATGACCGCCGCAGCGCCGATGCCGAGCCACGCGGACAGGTCCTGCGACCTCTGCAGGGACCCCTCCTTGCGGAGCTTCTTCATCCGCTGCGGTGTGGCCTTCTCGGTCTTCTCCCCGGCCGGCTCACCCGCCACGTCAGCCCACCCCCATCATGTCGGCGAACGATACGAGGACCTTGCCCGTGAGCGAGGACACCATCTCGGGGAGACCGAGCAGCACGAACACCCCGAAGGTGAGCGCGAGCAAGATCTTCAGGGGGAAGCCGAGCACGAACGCGTTGAGCGCAGGGGCGACGCGCGTCACCAGGCCGAGCCCGGCGTCCGCGAGGAACAGCACGAGGATCAGCGGGCCGGCGATCTGCAGCGCGCTGACGAACATCGTCGTGATCGTCTCGGTGAGCGTGGCGCCGAGGAAGGACAGGTCGAGGCCCGCGCCGACCGGCACGACCTCGAAGCTCTTCGCGACGCCGAGCAGCATGACCTGGTAGGCGCCTGTCGCGAACAGCAGCGCGATCGCGGTCATCTGGAAGAGGCGCGTGAACTGGGCGCCGTTGACCTGGGAGCCCGGGTCGTAGGCCTGGGCGATCTGAAAACCGCCGAAGAAGTCGATGAAGGAGCCTGCGGCGGTGATCCCGGAGAAGATGAGCGCCACGAGGAAACCCATGCCGGCGCCGATGACGACGTTGACGGTCAGCGCGGTGACGAACTCGGCCGACGACATGCCGTCTGTCGCCCCGACGCGCGGTGCGGCCGCGAGCGCGAGCCCGAACGCGAGCATGGCCTTGACCTGGCCCGAGAGCCCGCGGTGGCTGAACGGCGGGGCGATCACGAGGAACGCGGCGATCCGCACGCTGGCGAGCGCGACCGCCTCGATGGTGGTCAGCGCGAGCGTGACCGTCATGTCAGCCGCCGCCGAGGAGCCCAGGGATGCGGCTGAAGAGCTCGTTGGTGAACGCCACCATCTCCTCGATCATCCAGTGCCCGGTCACCAGGAGCGCGACCGCGACCGCGATCGCCTTCGGCACGAAGCTGAGCGTGACCTCCTGGATCTGGGTGATCGACTGGACGAGCGAGATGGCGAAGCCCACGACGAGGGACGTGATGAGGATCGGCGCGGCGAGCTTGGCGGCGATCGTCAGGGCGTCGGCCGCGATGTCCAGGATGGCTGAGGTGTCCATCAGGTGTACGTCCCTACGAGCTGGGTGATGATCAGCGCCCACCCGTCCACGAGGACGAACAGCAGCAGCTTGAACGGCAGGGAGATCATCACAGGCGGGAGCATCATCATGCCCATGCTCATGAGAGCCGAGGACACGACGAGGTCGATGACGAGGAACGGCACGAAGATGACGAACCCGATGATGAACGCGGCCCGCAGCTCGGAGAGCATGAACGCGGGGATGACCGTGAGGATCGGGGTGCTCGCGGCGGTCTCGGGGTTCGGGTTGTCGGAGATGCGGGTCATCAGCGCGATGTCGTCCTCGCGGGTGTGCGCGAGCATGAAGTCGCGCAGCGGACCGGTGGCCGCCTCGACCGCGGCCGAGAAGTCGAGCGTCCCGTCGAGGTAGGGCTGCAGCGCGAGGTCGTTCACCTGGCTCAGGACCGGCTGCATGATGAACAGCGACAGGAACAGGGCGAGGCCGGCGAGGACCTGGTTCGGGGGGACGTTCGTCAGGCCGAGCGCGTTCCTGGTGAGGCCGAGCACCACGAAGATCTTCGTGAAGCTCGTCATCATGAGCAGCAGCGCGGGCGCCACCGACAGGACGGTGAGGCCGAGGAGCACGACGACGGAGCTCGAGGGCTTCGCGCGGTCACCGTCGACGTAGACGGACAGGGTGCCCGGGTCGCCCGCGGGGTCGGCGGGGTCGGTGGGCGGGGTCGGCGGGACCGGGTCGCCGGGAGCTGCCGGCAGGACCTGCGCGACGTGTGCGACGTCGGTCGCGGGCGCGGCCTGCGCGGCAGGCGCGGTGACGACGCCGGCGAGCACGATCGCGAGCATCGTGAGCAGGACGAGGCCGACGAGCATGGCGACCTCGCGCGGCGCAGGGCCGCGGCTCGAGCGCACGCTCCCCGTGGTGAGGGTGGAGGTCATCGCCGTCCCTGCTGGAGGGCCGTCGCGGCGCGACGCCACGTCGTGGGCGAGAGGATCGACCCGTCGAGGCTGCTGCCGCGCGACGTGATGCTCAGCACCTGCGCGTCGCCGTCGTCGAGGGCGGCGGAGGCTGCCGGCTCGGCCGGCTCGTCCACGTCGACCGGGATCTCCGTGACGGCGTGGTCGAGCTCGGCTGCGAAGACCGCCCCGCTCTCGCGCACCGCGGCGACCTGGGGTGCGACGGAGGCGTCGTCGACGTCCGCACGGACGGCGTCCGCCGCCGCGAGCGGCGCGGCCGGAGGCGCGTCCTGCGTGTCGAGCACGGTCACGCCCTGCTCCCCCACGCCCAGCAGGAGGCGACGGCCACCGACCTCGACGAGCGCGAGGCCCGCCTTCGGGGTGAGCGCCTGCTTGCCGAGGACGACGATCGCGGGGGCCTGCGCGGCGCCGCCGCGGCCGCGCAGCGCGTCGCGCACACGCCCGAGACCGCGACCGAGCACGCTCGTGCCGCGCCCGGGGCGCGGACCCGTCGCCGAGCCGCCGACCGGGCCCTTGCCGGAGCTCAGGCGCTGGCCTGCCCACCAGATCAGGCCGAGGACCACGCCCAGGGAGACCAGGGCGCGCAGCAGCACGACGACGGTGTCACCCATCACAGACCTGCTTGCCCCAGGTCGACGATCTCGGTGACGCGAAGGCCGTAGTCCTCGTCGACGACGACGACCTCGCCGCGCGCGATGAGGCGCCCGTTGACCATGAGGTCGGCGGGGCTGCCCGCGACGCGGTCGAGCTCGATGACGGCACCGGGGACGAGCTCGAGGACCTGGCGGACCGGGAGCTTGGCGCGGCCGATCTCGGCGGTCAGCGTCATCTCGACGTCGTAGAGCATGCGCATCGTGGACATGTTGGTCAGGTCCATCGGGCGGATGTTCTTCTCGTCGACGGGCTTGGCCTCGCGAGCCGGGGCCGCCACCGCGGGAGCCTGCTTGATCCGCACGGCGAACCAGCCCTGGACGTCGTCGGCGACCGTGAGGGCGAACAGGTGCGTACCCGGTACGACGAGCAGGTCGGACGCGTCGGGTGCGATGCGCACGTCGGAGAGGACGCCCTCGCCGAACGAGTCGGACGCCGCCTGCAGGGACGGGCGCAGCGCGTCGGCGAGCGACACGGACGCGCCGCCCGCCCCGCCGAGCGCGCGGTCCACCGTCTCGCCGACGACGACGACGAGCTCGGCGCTCACGGCACCGACCACGTTCGCGACGACCCCGGCGCCGGTCGGCGCGAGGTCGTCAGGCTCGACGCCGCGGACGGCCAGGGGCACGTCCGACGGGATCAGCTCGACGAGCGCGAGTGCCGCCTTGAGCGCGAGCTCGGACTCCACGGCCAGGGCCGCCTGGGTCTTCTTCATCGTTCGTTCTCCTCAAAATCCACGACCTGGCAGGCAAGCTGACGGCCGTTCGCCCCGGCCACCGCATGGGCCAGGACCTTGTCGTCGACGACCACGTCCAACGGACGTGATGCGGAGTGGTTGAGCATGATCAGGTCCCCCACCTGCATCGCGAGGATCTCGCGCGGGTGGACGGTCAGGGGGCGCAGCTGCACGGTGAGGTCGACCGGGACCTCGCGCATGCCGGCGTGCATCTTGGCGCGCGCCGCCTCGGTCTCGGCGTCGGCGGCACGGCTCTTGCTCGCGGCCTCCCCTGCGCGCAGCGCGTCGAGGAGGTGCTCGGCCGGGACCATGAGCGTCGCGGTGTCGCGGTCGTCGCCGATCGCGATCGTGTACGTCAGGACGATGACCGGCTCCGACGCGGGCACGAGCTGCGCGAACTGGGGGTTGTACTGGAACCCGCCGAGCTTGATGTCGAGCGGTGCGACGGCGGCGAACGCGTAGCGCAGGTCGTGCAGGTTCGACTGCACGAGGTCCGTCAGGAGCGCCGTCTCGATCTCGGTGAGCTCGCGGGCGGGGACGACCCCGCGCAGGCCGGGCCCGCCGAGGAGGTAGTCGACCCACAGGAGCGCGAGCTCGACGGGCGTCTGGAGGACCGCCGTCGAGCGGCCGTTCTCGACGGAGCCGACGGCCATGAGCGTCTGGTCGGAGAGCGTCGCGATGTACTCGTCGTACGAGATCATCTCGACGCTCTCGAGCCCGACGCCGCAGACGACGCGCAGGCGGGAGGTGAGCTGGGTGCCCCACTGCCGGGCGAACGTCTCGCCCGCGACCTCGATCGCACGAGAGTGCTCGCGCGCCAGGGTCATGGGTCGGCGGAAGTCGTAGGTCTCCACCGTCGGAGCTGGCCGAAGGTTGCGTTGTTCCGTCACGACAACCTCGATCGGCACGGGCGCGTCCGAAATGAGAAGTACTGCGGCGCCACGCGCAGAGCGCGACGGCGTGCGGGCGTCGATCGCCCCTCCGCGCACGGGCCGGTCGCGGCGGCACGCGCGGAACCGCGCGCCTGCCGCCGCGTACGGCTACTGGGCGACGAAGTCGGTGTAGTACACGCCCATGACCTGGTCCGCTCCGTAGATCTCCTGGAGGGAGGCGGTCAGCTCGTTCTTGAGCGCGGCGCGACCCTCGGCGCTCTTGATCTCGGTGACCGGGCGGCCGGAGAAGAGCGCGATCGTGGCGTCCTGCGCCTTGACGACGTCGATCTCGTGGGCTTCCTCGGTGAGCTGGAGGCCCAGGCCGATACGGAGGTAATGGTTGCCGTCGAGGTTGATGTTCATCGACTCGAGGGTCACCATCTCGCCCGCGACGGGTGCCGGCGGCTCCTTCGGAGCGCCGTCGTCCTTGCCCGCGACGAGGAAGAAGTACGCGGCTCCTGCGAGCGCCGCGACGACGAGGACGCCGACGATGATCCACGGGAGCTTGCCGCGACCCTTGGCCTTCTCGGTCGGCTCGGGCTCGGGTGCGGCAGTCTCCGTGCGCTCGCGCGGCTGGATCTTGTTCGCGCCGATCTTGGGCTTGGCGCCCATCACACGCTGCTCGACGACTGCCATGGCTACTCCTTGTCCTGCTGGCTCGCGGGGGCTGAGGCCGCGGCCTCGCCGTCCTGCGTGGCCGAGCTCTTCTTCTTGCGGTTCTCGTCGACGACCGTGAGCAGCTCACGGATGCGTTCGGGCTTGTCGCTGAGCACGACGACGTCGGCGCGGCGGTTGGCCGCGAGAGACTTCCGGTCGGTCTTGTCGACGAGCGGGCGGGCGTCGCCGAAGCCGACGGCGGACATCCGCGCGGGCGCGAGGTTCGACTTCTCGACCATGCGACGCAGGACCGTCGTCGCACGTGCGGACGACAGCTCCCAGTTGGTCTTCGCGGTCGAGCCGGTGGGGACGATGTCCGCGTGGCCCTCGATCGCGATCTCGTTGTCGATCTTCCGCAGCGGCTTGCCGACGGCGTCGATCACCTTGCGCGACGTCTTCGTCAGCTCGTTCGACGCGGTGTCGAAGAAGACGTCGGTCGTGATCATGCCGACGACGAGCCCGCGCTCGGTGATGCGGAACGTCACGGCGTCCGACAGCTTGACCCGCGCGAGGTTCTCCTCGATGTGGTCGCGGATCTCCTCGAGGTGGTCGTACTCGGCCTCGGCCTCGGCGTAGTCCTGCGCCGAGAACTCACCCTCGGAGCCGTCGAACGACCCCGTGACGACGCCCGACGAGATGCTCGGCGCGATGTCGTTGATGTCCTTGACGTTCAGGACCTCGCCGTGCTCGTTCATGAGCCCGGCCTTGTCGACGAGGACGACCGAGTCCCCCGCGCCGAACCCGGCCGAGAGCGACTGGGCGAGCTCCTCGTACTTCGTCTGGTCGACGGTGCTGATCGCGTACATGACGAGGAACAGCGCCATGAGCACCGTCATCATGTCGGAGTAGGAGACGGCCCACCGCTCGTGGTTCTCGTGCTCCTCCTCCTCGACCCGCTTGCGACGCCTGCTCATGCTGCGTCCTTGACCTGCTGGCCGGGCGGCAGGAGGCTGCGCAGGCGCTCACCGACGAGGCGCGGGTTGGCGCCCGACTGCACGGAGAGCAGTCCCTCGAGGACGATCTCCATCTGAGCGCACTCGAGCTCGGAGATGCGGGCGAGACGACCGCCGATCGGCAACCACATGAGGTTGGCGCTCGCGAGGCCCCAGAGGGTCGCGACGAACGCTGCAGCGATCATCTCACCGAGCTCGTCCGGGCTCGCGAGGTTGGACAGCACGTGCACGAGGGACACGACGGTGCCGACGATGCCGATCGTCGGGGCGTAGCCGCCCATCGTGTTGAAGAACTTGTAGATGACCTTGTCGGCGCGACGCTTGGCGTCGATCCGGTCCTCGAGGATGACCCGCAGGTCCTCCGGGTCCGTGCCGTCGATCGCGGCGCGCAGACCGTCGCGCAGGAACGGGTCGTCGATCGAGCGAGCCTCGTCCTCGAGCGCAAGCAGACCCTCGCGGCGTGCGCGGTCGGCGAGCTGCACGATGCGCTCGATCGACGCGTCCGGGGAGGGCACCTTGGCGGTGAACGCGCGCGGGATCGCGCGCATCGCGCCCTTGAAGTCGACGAGCGTCGAGCTCGCGAGGGCAGCGCCGATCGTCGCGCCGAACACGAGGATCATGGGGGCCGGGAGCAGGATGCTCTGGATCTGGGAGCCCTCGAGGTAGATCATCGCGATGATCCCGCCGAAGCTCACCACGAGCCCGATGATGGTTGCCGGATCCATGCGTCAGGACCTCTCGTCGTCGGTGAGGGTGGGCACGACGCTCAACCCGGACGGCCGCTCGGTCGTCTGGTCGTACATGGACTCTGCCTGCAGCTCCTGCGCACGCGCGACGAGCCGGGCCCGGTAGTCGACCACGAGGTCGATGACCGTCTCCATGTCCTCCTGGACGATGTACTTGGTGCCGTCCATCAGGGTCAGGATCGTGTCGGGCGCACTGTCGATACGCTGCACCAGATCCGGGTTCACCGCGAAGCGCGGCCCGTTCAGGCGCGTCACAACAATCACAACCATCACCGATCCTTGGTGTCGTCACCGGTCCGTCCATGAACCGTCACGACCCAGATCGGTGCCCGCGGTCGCGATATGAGACATTGACCGGAGCCGGTGTGTCCCGTTTGTCGAAGATGACAGCCCCAGCCAGGGAAAACGCTTCCAACAGTCCTGTTGATAGCGCTCGCGACCAGCCGATGATCACCTCATGAGGGACGTGACGTATCGCACGTCCCCGAGCACAAGCACCAGCGTGAGGAGACCATCGTGTCCACCCCCTCGGAAGAGACGGTCGAAGACCGTCCCGCCCGCACACCGCTCGCCAGCCGGCTCCGTGACGTGTCGATCCGCACCAAGATCATGGGGCTCGTCGTCGGCGCGCTCGTCGCCTGCCTCGTGATCGGCGCGACGGGCGCCGTCGGCCTGGTCCAGGCACGCACGAGCATGGGCTCGATGGCGGACGCGACCGAGCGGCTCCACGACGCCGTCCTCGACGTCAACAACGAGGTGTGGCGCACCCGCGCCGCCGCGCTCGACCTCGCGGCGTCGACCGCGGACCAGCGCACCGACGCCGCCGCCGAGGTCGAGGCGGCCACGCAGAGCGCCACGGCGTCGCTCGACGTGCTCTTCTCCCTCTTCGTCGAGGTGACCGGCGAGCAGTCGTCGAACCAGGAGCACCTGACGACCGCCTGGACCCAGTACTCCGACGTCCTGACCCGCGGCCTCGTCCCCGCTGCGATCGCGGGCGACATGCTCACCGTGCACTACCTGCGCACGGGCAAGGCGGCGAACTTCGGCGCCGAGGTCGTCACCGAGCTCTCCGAGACGACCGTCCAGGTCACGCAGACCGCCGACCGCATCCAGGACGAGGCCGACGCACTGTCCACGTTCATGATGACCGTCATGATCGCGACGATCGCCGTCGTCATGGCCGTCCTGCTCGCGCTCGGTGTGTTCGTGACGCGCCAGATCCGCCGTCCCGTCGCCGCGGTGCGTGACGCCCTCGAGCGTCTCGCCGAGGGCGACCTGACGAGCGAGGTCGACTTCACCGCGAAGGACGAGATCGGTCAGATGGCCGCGTCGCTCGTCGCCGCGCAGGCGAACCTCCGGGCGACCCTCGAGCTCGTCGCGGCCGACGCCAGCGCGGTCGCCGCAGGCGCCCAGGACCTCGCCGCGACCAACTCCGAGCTCGCCTCCGGCGCGCACGAGGCCTCCGCCGCCGCGGGCGTCGTCGCTGCCGCTGCCGAGCAGGTCTCCCGCAACGTCCAGACCGTCGCCGCCGGCGCCGAGCAGATGGGCGCCTCCATCCGCGAGATCGCCCAGAACGCCTCCGAGGCCGCCGACGTCGCCAACCGCGCCACCACCCAGGCCGCCGACGCGACCGTGACCGTCACCCGCCTGGGCACCTCCAGCCAGGAGATCGGCAACGTCGTCAAGTCCATCACCTCGATCGCCGAGCAGACCAACCTCCTCGCCCTCAACGCCACGATCGAGGCCGCCCGCGCCGGCGAGGCCGGCAAGGGCTTCGCCGTCGTCGCCTCCGAGGTCAAGGACCTCGCCCAGGAGACCGCACGCGCCACCGAGGACATCGCCCGCAAGGTCGAGGCCATCCAGGCCGACACCGACAACGCCGTCCACGCCATCACCGAGATCTCCGGCGTCATCGCCAAGATCAACGACTACCAGCTCACGATCGCGTCGGCGGTCGAGGAGCAGACCGCCACCACCAACGAGATGTCCCGATCCGTCTCCGAAGCCGCCACCGGCTCGGCGGACATCGCCGTCAGCATCGGGGGCGTCGCCCACGCGACGGCGTCGTCGAGCGAAGCGCTGTCCGGCTCGGGCGGCACGATCGACGAGCTCGCCGCCGTCTCGACGACTCTGCGCGAGCGCATCGCCGGCTTCACCATCTAGCCGCGCAGGACGACGAGAAGGGGGCGTGGGGGCCCCGTG
>Ga0308158_10005722_pt1 | contig 10137 bp, 10 predicted proteins | sample PhyBR2_FD_201038 | JGI IMG/M metagenome (GOLD analysis project Ga0308158, IMG submission 201038) | Phyllosphere microbial communities from UC Gill Tract Community Farm, Albany, California, United States - DLSLB.R2 | ecosystem: Host-associated > Plants > Phyllosphere > Unclassified | place: USA... | reverse complement strand
CGCGCAGGTGCACCGCTGGCTCGACATGGCGCGCGAACGCATCGCCTTCCAGGGCCTGCCGGCACGCATCTGCTGGCTGGGTCTGGGCGAACGCCACATCGCCGGCCTCGCCTTCAACGAGATGGTGAAAAATGGCGAACTCAAGGCGCCGATCGTGATCGGGCGCGACCACCTCGACACCGGTTCCGTCGCCAGCCCGAACCGCGAAACGGAAAGCATGCGCGACGGGACCGACGCCGTCTCCGACTGGCCGCTGCTGAACGCCATGCTCAATACCGCCGGCGGCGCGACCTGGGTCTCGCTGCACCACGGCGGCGGTGTTGGTATGGGCTACTCGCAGCACTCCGGCGTCGTCATCGTGGCCGACGGCACCGACGCGGCGGCGAAACGCCTGGCGCGCGTGCTGGTCAACGACAGCGGCTCGGGCGTCATGCGCCACGCCGACGCCGGCTACGAATCCGCCATCGCCTGTGCCAAGCGCACCGGTTTGAATCTCCCGATGATCAAGTAAGAGGCAGCACGAACATGAACCACGAAGCACACCACGGCTGGACCCTGAACCCCGGCGCCCTGACGCTATCCGACCTGCGCGCGGCCTGGGCCGATCACTTCCCGATCGCGCTGTCACCTGAAGCGGCGGAACCGATCGCCGCGTCGGCGGCCCTCGTGAAAACCATCGTCGACAAGGGTGACCCGGCTTACGGCATCAATACCGGCTTCGGCATCCTCGCCAAGGCCCACATCCCGAACGACCAGCTGGAACAGCTGCAGCGCAACCTGATCCTGTCGCATGCGGTCGGCACCGGCGAGCTGATTTCGGACGCCGTCGTGCGCCTGATCCTGCTGACCAAGATCGGCAGCCTGGCGCGCGGTTACTCGGGCGTGCGCCCGGTGATCATCGACACCCTGATCGCGATCTACAACGCGGGCATCATGCCGGCGATTCCTTCGCAAGGTTCGGTCGGCGCCTCGGGCGACCTGGCGCCGCTGGCGCACATGACCCTGGCCATTCTCGGCGTCGGTCCGGTGCGCTATAAGGGCGAGATCATGGAAGCGGCCGACGCCTTGCGCGCGGCCGGCATCGAGCCCGTGACGCTGGCCGCGAAGGAGGGGCTGGCCCTGATCAACGGCACGCAGGTCTCGACCGCGCTGGCCCTGCACGGCTTGTTCATGGCCGAGCGCCTGGTGGAAGCGGCGATGGTCACCGGCGCGCTGTCGGTGGACGCCGCGCGCGGCAGCGACGCGCCCTTCGACGCCCGCATCCACGCGGTGCGCGGCCAGCCGGGCCAGATCGCGGCCGCCGCGATCTATCGTGAACTGGTAAAAGGCAGCGCGATCCGCGCCTCGCACCTGGTCGGCGACGAACGCGTGCAGGATCCGTACAGCCTGCGCTGCCAGCCGCAGGTGATGGGCGCCGTGATGGACCTCGTCGCGAATGCCGGCCGCACCCTGCTGATCGAAGCGAATGCCGTCACCGACAACCCATTGTTGTTCCCTGACGATGGTGCGATTGTCTCCGGCGGTAACTTCCATGCCGAGCCGGTCGCCTTTGCTGCCGACACCCTGGCGCTGGCCATTGCCGAAATCGGTGCCCTGGCCGAACGCCGCATCGCGCTGCTGATCGACGCGAACCTGTCCGGCCTGCCGGCCTTCCTGGTGCGCGAGCCGGGCCTGAATTCCGGCTTCATGATCGCCCACGTGACGGCCGCCGCGCTGGCTTCCGAAAACAAATCGCTGGCGCATCCGGCCAGCGTCGACAGCCTGCCGACCTCGGCCAACCAGGAAGACCACGTCAGCATGGCCACCTTCGCGGCGCGCCGCCTCGACCAGATGGCGCACAATACGGCGGTTATTGTCGGGATCGAGCTGCTGGCGGCGGGGCAGGGGATCGAGTTTCACCGTCCTCTGGCGAGCTCGGAACACCTGGAGCACGTGCACGCGCAGCTGCGCCGCCGCGTGGCCCCGTTCGACGCCGACCGCTTCTTCGCACCCGACATCGAGGCTGCACGCCAGATGGTGGTGCATGGCGAGCTGTCGGCTTCATGCAAGGAATTGTTCACCGTACTGCACCCTTAATTTCAACAGGAGTCGTGATGGATTTCCGGTTCAAGGCAGGCGATGCACCGATGCTGCTGTCGATGCCCCACGTGGGCACCGACATTCCCGACGAAGTGGCCGCGCACCTGGCGCCCTGCGCGCTGGCCAAGGCGGACACCGACTGGCACCTGGCCGAACTCTACGAAAGCGCCGAGCGCCTCGGCATCTCGACGCTGGCCGCCCGCTGGTCGCGCTACGTCATCGACCTGAACCGGCCGCCCGAGAACACGAACCTGTATCCGGGCCTCGATACCACGGGCCTGTGCCCGGTCGATACCTTCGGCCGCGAAAGCCTGTACCTGGAGGGGAAAGTGCCGGACCAGGCCGAGGTGCAGCGCCGCCTGGAGCGCTACTGGCGCCCCTACCATAACCAGCTGCGCGCCGAGCTGGCGAGATTGCTGGCGCTGCACGGCCGCGTGGTGCTGTGGGATGCGCACTCGATCGCCTCGAAGGTGCCGCGCTTCTTCGAGGGCCGGCTGCCGGACCTGAATTTCGGCACCGCCGAGGGACAATCCTGCGATCCAGGCCTGGAGAATGCGGTGGTAAATGTGGCGCGCGCCCAGGACCGCTTCAGCATCGCCGTGAACGGCCGTTTTAAAGGCGGCCACATCACCCGCTTCTACGGCCAGCCGAAAGAGGGCGTGCACGCGATCCAGCTCGAAATGTGCCAGTGCCTGTACATGGACGAGGCGCCGCCCTTCGCCTATCGCCCCGAGGTCGCGGCCGAGGTGCAGCCGCTCCTGGAAGACATGATGGGAGCGGCACTCGACTGGGTGCGCGCATGAACGCCCTGTTCGCGCGCCACGCGCTGCTGCCCGAGGGCTGGCAGGGCGACGTATTGATCGAATGGGATGCGCGCGGCAACCTGACGCGGGTGGAGCCCAAGGCGCGGCCGCCGATCGGCGTGGCCCGTGCCGAGTATGTGGTGCCGGGCATGGTCAACCTGCACTCGCACGCTTTTCAACGCGCGCTGGGCGGCCTGACCGAAAAGGCGGGCGATGGGCCGGACAGCTTCTGGACCTGGCGCGAGCTGATGTACCGCTTCGCGCAGCACATCACGCCCGAGCAGGTCGAGGCTATCGCGGCCCAGCTGTTTTCCGAATGCCTGCGCCATGGCTACACGGCGCTATGCGAATTCCACTACATCCAGCGCGACCCGGCGGGCGGCATGTACGCCCGGCCGGCCGAGATGGCCGAGCGGGTCGCGGCCGCCGGACAGCAGTCCGGCATCGGGCTGACCATGCTGCCGGTCCTGTACAGCCACAGCGGCTTCGGCGAGCAGCCCCTGAAGCCGGAACAGCAGCGCTTCCGGACCGACGTCGACACGGTGCTGCGCATCGTCGAGGCGCTGGCGCCGCTGCGTAACGGCCAGCTCGAGGTCGGCGCGGCGCCGCATTCGCTGCGCGCGGCCGGCGTCAGGCAGATCCAGGAACTGATGGCGGCGCTGCCGAAGGAGCGTCCGCTGCACATCCATATCGCCGAACAGCAGGGCGAAGTCCAGCAGAGCCTCGATTTCTGCGGCCGCCGCCCGGTGGAATACCTGTTCGACCAGCTCGCCGTCGATGCGCGCTGGTGCCTGGTGCACGCCACCCACCTGAACGAGGGAGAGATTGCACAGCTGGCCGCCAGCGGCGCCGTGGCGGGACTGTGCCCGACCACCGAGGCCAACCTGGGCGACGGACTGTTCCCGCTCGGCGACTACCTGGCGCAAGGCGGGCGCTGGGGCATCGGCAGCGACAGCCACGTGTCGCAGAGCCCGGTCGAGGAATTGCGCTGGCTGGAATATGGCCAGCGCCTGCTGCACCAGCGCCGGAATGTCGCCGCCACGCCAGCGCGGCGCGACGTGGCGCTCAACCTGTGGCAGGATGCACTCCTTGGCGGCGCCCAGGCGGCCGGACGGCCGGTCGGGGCGCTGGTACAGGGGCGCCGGGCCGACCTGCTGGTGCTGGACGCCGCCCATCCGAACCTGGACGGGGTACTCGACGCCGACGTGCTCGGCCGTCTGGTATTCTGCGGGAACGACAACCTGGTGCGCGACGTCCTGGCGGGCGGGCGCTGGGTGGTGCAGGGCGGGCGCCACATGGCGCAGGAAGCGATCGGGCGCCGTTACCGGCAAGCCCTCCAACAGTTGCGCGAAGCTTAAGCATGAGCGAGGCATGAGCATGAACATCCTGATCCCGTTTGCCGGCCTGTCGGCGGTCCCGTGGAAGAACGGCGGCGGCAGTACCACCACGATCGCGATCGGCCCGCCCGAGGCCGGCTTCGACGACTTCGACTGGCGAGTCAGCCTGGCGACGATTGCCGAAGACGGCCCGTTCTCGCGCTTCCCGGGCGTGGACCGCACCCTCGCCCTGGTGGACGGCCACGGCATGACGCTCGACATCGACGGCAGCGAACGCGTCATCATCTGCGAGAGCGGCCCGGTGCTGGCTTTCGATGGCGACTCCGACGTCACTGCCAAGCTCAATCGCGGCCCGACCACCGACTTCAACGTCATGACGCGCAGCGAGCGCTGCTACCACCAGTTCGGCCGCCGCCGCCTGTCGGGTAAGTCGCGTTTCGTGGCGCGCGCCGACTTGACCCTGATGTTCCTGGCCGAGGGCGATACCCTGGAAATCGCCAGCGACGCCGAGCGCATCAACCTGGTGCGCTACGACGCCGTGCTGTTCGATCCGGGCACCATCTGGTCGATCGAAGCGACCCAGGCGGTGATCTTCATTGTCGATATTTTCTATTACAACGAAGAAGACGAGGATTACGAAGATGAGTGAGCGCCACGGGCCGCGCTTTGATGCGCTATTTGCGAACGTGAACCTGGCCACGATGGTCGACGGCTATGGCGAAATCCAGGATGGCGCGATCGCCGTGCACCACGGCCGCATCGCCTGGCTCGGTCCGCGCCGCGAGGCGCCGCGCGCCGCCGTCATCCACGACTGCGACGGCGCCTGGCTGACGCCCGGCCTGGTCGACTGCCATACCCACATCGTCCACGCTGGCAACCGCAGCGACGAATGGGAAGCGCGTTTAGAGGGCGCCAGCTACGAAGACATCGCGCGTAACGGCGGCGGCATCATGTCCACCGTGCGCGCCACCCGCGCCGCCAGCGTCGAAGAGCTGCTGCGGGCCAGCGCGCCGCGCATCTCGCAACTGCTGTCCGAAGGCGTCACCACCCTCGAGATCAAGTCCGGCTACGGCCTGAACCTGCAAGGAGAGGCGAACCTGCTGCGCGCCGCGCGCCGCATCGGCGAACTGCTGCCGATCAAGGTGCGTACCACCTTCCTCGGCGCCCACGCGCTGCCGCCCGAGTTCGCCGACCGCCCCGACGACTACATCGCCGAAGTCGCCGAGCGCATGCTGCCGCTGCTGGTAAAGGAAAACCTGGTCGACGCCGTCGACGCCTTCTGCGAACACATCGGTTTTAGCTATGACCAGACCGAACGCGTATTCGCCGCTGCGAAAAAACTCGGCCTGCCGGTGAAACTGCATGCGGAGCAATTGTCCGACCAGCGCGGCGCCGAACTGGTGGCGCGCTACAAGGGCCTCTCGGCCGACCACCTGGAACACCTGACGCCGGCCGGCATCAACGCCATGGCCGCCGCCGGCACGGTCGCCGTGCTGCTGCCCGGAGCGTTTTACTTCCTGCGCGAGACGCAGGCCCCGCCGATTGCCGCCCTGCGCGCTGCCGGCGTGCCGCTGGCGGTGGCGACCGACTGCAACCCGGGCACCTCGCCTCTGAGCTCGCTGCTGCTGGCGATGAACATGGCGTGCACCCTGTGGCGCCTGACCCCGCGCGAAGCCTTGCTCGGCGCCACCATCAACGCCGCCCGCGCCCTCGGCCTACAGGAGCAGATCGGGACGCTGGAAGTGGGCAAGCGCGCGGACTTTGCGCTGTGGGACATCAAGCGGCCGTCCGAGCTGGCGTATGCGATCGGCTTCAATCCCTGCCAGGCGGTGGTGAATGGCGGCGTGATGCGGGCGCGGGATATCGAGCTGCCGGCGGGGTTTTAAACGAACTGGACAAGATCGGCTGACAAGACACGGGCTTGTCGCTGATCTGCCGGGTACTCCCTACCTCTCAAAGCGACTGCAACTTCGATCGTGTTGCCGACACCGCCCGGTGCAGCATCCTCTCCGCATGAAAATCGTTCTCGCGCTGGGCGGCGATCGCCGTCAGGCTGCGGTTGTAATTGTCGAGGCGTGAACGCAGCCAGGCTTTATAGAGCCGCCTCGTGATCGGCCGGAAGATGGGTGCCATGGTGTCTCCCCTTGTGCGAAGAGCACATTTTCAAGCACGCCACTCCCTTGCATTTGTGATCACTCAATCGTGCGACAGCCCCTATCGAAGCTTGATCAGCGTCAACTCACGCATTTCCAGCTCGGTAATGATAGGTATTGGAGAATCCGTAAGAGAGGTAAGCAATTGTAAGAACAACCACTTCCAGCGGTTTCATCGGGCTATAGTGAAATCGTTGATTTCCAGTCTCCCCTCCCCATTGACAAAATGGGTTCGCCCACGGCGCCTTTCGGTCCCGTGGGCTTTTTATTGCGCGATCAGTCCGCGCGGCGCGCCAGGTGATCGAGCGCCTCGCCGGTCACGCGGCAGATACGCCACTCCGGCAGGATTTCGGCGCCCATGGTCTGGTAGAAACCGATCGCCGGCTCGTTCCAGTCCAGCACCGACCACTCGAAGCGGCCGCATTGGCGTTCGACGGCGATTTGCGCCAGCTTGGACAGCAGCGCCGTGCCGTAACCCTTGCCGCGGTGCGACTGGCGCACGTATAAATCTTCCAGGTACAGGCCCTTCTTGGTGAGGAAGGTCGAGAAATTGTGGAAGAACAGAGCAAAGGCGACGACTTCGCCGTTTTCCTCGCCGATGATCGCTTCGCAGGCCGGACGGGTGCCGAACAGGCCCTCGTGCAGCAGCTCTTCGGTGGCGACGACCATGTGCTCGAGTTTCTCGAACACGGCCAGCTCGACGATCATCGAGTGGATGTGGGTGACGTCGGCCGGTTCGGCGGGACGGACGGAAAAGTGGGTGGCAGAGCTCATTGGGTTTCGGTTGCGTTGTTCAAAGTAACAGGTTGCACGGTTTTGGCTGCGGGTGCGAGCAGGGCCCAGGCCACGCTGCCCAGGCACAGGACCATGCCCAGGAACTCGACGGGACCCGGGCGGTAATGTTCGAGTTTAATCGACAGCAGCACCGACAGGACCGGCGTGATGACGCCGATGTAGACGGCTTTCTGCGGTCCGATGCGGTTGATCAGGGTGAAGTAGGCGAGGAAGGCGATCACCGATCCGAAGACCGACAGGTACAGCAATCCCAGCGTATAGGAGGCGGTCGGCGGCAGCACGAAGCGCTGGCCGGTCAGCAGCACATAGACGGCGACCAGGGCCGTGCCCCAGAACATCGACCAGGCCGTGGTCAGCATCACGTTGCCCGATTGCTCGCGCACCTTGCCGACCACGATGCTGCCGGCCGAGCTGGCGATCGTCGCCACCAGGGCGAGAATGACGCCGAGCAGGAAGTGGCCGCTGCCGCCCGCCTGCACGTCGCGCCAGGCGGTGCCGATCGAGTGGTAGAAGAGCAGGGCGACGCCGCCGGTGGCGACCGCGCCGGCGCCCCAGGTGCGCGGGGCGATCGGGGTGCCGTAGAACACCCGGCTCAGCACCGGCGTCCAGAACACCATCAGCGCGAACAGCACGGCCACCAGGCCCGACACCACGACTTCCTCGGCCTGGTAGGTGCAGATGTACGAGAGGCCGAAGGTTGCCACGCCCTGCAGCATGACCCACTTCTGGGTGCGCCAGGGCAGCTGCAATTTATAGCCGCGCCCGATGCACAGCACGAACAGCACGCTCGACGCCAGCGCGAAACGATAGACGACGGACACCGCCGGCGGCACCTCGCCCAGCTGCAAGGTAATGGCCCAGAAGGTCGAGCCCCAGATCAGCGAGGCAATGGTAAACAGGACGGAAGAAGGCATCGCGGAAGTATACGTGCTTTCCCCGTTTCCTGCCGTCTATAGATTGGAAAAACAGGAGGCCACGCCACGGTGTGGCGGTGCCGCAAACGCAGCCGATCGCTCAGTGGGTGACGCGCGTCATGTAGCCATTGCTCAGCAGGCGCACGCGCTCTCCCGGACGGAACAATTCATCGGCCGCCTGCGTGATGGCGCGCAATTCTCCGCTGTCGAGCCGGACAGTGATTTCGAAGCCGGGACGGTTGTTGACGCTCGCTTCGGTGTGATGGCCGAGCACGCCACCCGCGATGGCGCCGACGATGCCCGCCGCGGCAGATCCCCTGCCGTGGCCGACCGTGGAGCCGGCCAGGCCGCCGAGCGCCGCGCCGCCCATGGTGCCGACGCCGGAATCCGGATTGACGATCACGACATTGCGCACCGACTCGACCGTGCCGGTACGCACGACCTGCTCGTTCTGGGTCTGGTAGGCGCGGTAGACGTTGCCGGAGGGCGGTGCGGTGGCGCAGCCGGCAAGCAGGGCTGCAAGGAGGAAGAGGGAAGGGGCTTTCATGACAGCCTCCGAAACGTGAGACGTTTCGGAAAGCTTACTCCCGGAGGAGGGAAGGCGCCACACCTTGATGCGGCGCCGGTCCTGTTCAATAAGCCAGATTCAAGCGCCGGTACAGGAAACCCAGCACGAACAGCGGCCCGATCAGCAGGAAGCGCAGGTCCTCGAGGAAGGACGGCTTCTTGCCCTCGATCTTGTGGCCGATGAACTGGCCGATCCAGGCGACGACGAAGATCGCGATCGACAGCGGCAGCACGGTCAGCGGCGGCATCGCGGCCAGGATCGCCAGCATCAGGATCGACATCGCCAGCATGCCGACGGCGAAAGGTTTCGACAGTTGCAGGTAGTACCACATCGACCCGATCACGGCGGCCAGCGCCAGCACCGGGTGGATCGCCCAGAGGATGCCGAGCAGGGAGAACACGATGACCGGCACGCACACGAAGTGGATCAGCTCGTTGGTCGGGTTGCGGTGGCTCTCGCTGTACTGGGCGAGCAGGAGGTGGATGTCGCGCGAGGGTGCGGTCATGGAGGTCTCCGGTTGGAATTGTTATGCGAATGATTCTACACCGGGACGCGGCCGAAAAATCATGCCGCCGCGCTCGCTGCCGGCGCAAACGCGGGCGCTGCGCCCAGGCGCATGTGCGGATGATTCGCGAACACCTCCGCCACCCACTCCACGAACACGCGCACCTTGGCCGACATGTGGCGGTTTTGCGGATAGACGATGTGCACCGGCAGCGGATCGCTGACCCAATCCGGCAGCACCTGCACCATCCGTCCTTCTTCCACGTGCCGCATCAGCAGATAATCGGTCATCTGCACGATACCCAGGCCCGCCAGGCCAGCCTGCACATAAGTATTCGAATCGTTCAGCGCGATCACGCCCGGCATCGGCACCTCGATGCGCTCGCCGTCGCGGTTGAAGTCCCAGTCGTAAACTTTACCGGTCTTGGCCGAAAAATAGTTCACGCAGCGGTGCTGCGACAGCTCGTTCGGGTGCAGTGGCATGCCGTAGCGCGCCAGGTAGGCGGGGGAGGCCGCGGTGACGAAATTGATGATGCCGACCCGACGCGCGATCAGGCTCGTGTCCAGCAGGGGCCCGCCGCGCACCGCGCAGTCGACGCCTTCCTCGACCAGGTCGATCGGCCGGTCGGTGCTGCCCAGTTCCAGCGTGATGTCGGGGTAGCGCTCGAAGAACCCTGGCAGCGCCGGCACCAGGATCTCGCTCGACAGTCCGGTCGGCGTGTCCACGCGCAGCCGCCCGCTCGGGTTGATGCGCATGCGCGACAGCGATTCCTCGGCTTCGCGCACATCCGCCAGGATGCGCACGCAGCGCTCGTAATAGGCGGCGCCGTCGGAGGTGACGGTGACCATGCGCGTGGTCCGGTGCAGCAGCTTGGCCGAGAGCGAAGCCTCCAGGGCCTGCACCAGGGTCGAGACGCTGGCCTTGGGCAGGTCGAGCAGCTGCGCGGCGCGCGTAAAACTGCCGGTGTCGACCACCTGCACGAA
>Ga0308158_10005720_pt1 | contig 10138 bp, 4 predicted proteins | sample PhyBR2_FD_201038 | JGI IMG/M metagenome (GOLD analysis project Ga0308158, IMG submission 201038) | Phyllosphere microbial communities from UC Gill Tract Community Farm, Albany, California, United States - DLSLB.R2 | ecosystem: Host-associated > Plants > Phyllosphere > Unclassified | place: USA... | reverse complement strand
CGAGGGTACGGAGCATGTGCTCCAGCGCGGCCTCGCTGCTTCCGGTCTGCATGCGCCGCACCCGATCCGCGTCGCCGTAGACGAGGCCGACGTCATCGCCGTGGCGGACGGTGAGATACCCCAGTGCCCCCATGGCGAGGATCGACAGCTCCTGCTTGGGGGCACCGTCTTCAGCCAGAGCGGCCATGGTGCGGCCGGTGTCCACGACGAACAGGACCGTCTGCGCTCGCGTGGCGCGTGTGCGCTTGACGACGAGGTTGCCGAGGCGAGCCGATGCGCGCCAGTCGATGTCGCGCACCTGATCACCGGTTTCGTACCGGCGCAGATCCTCGAAGTCGAGGCTGCGCCCGTGCAGCAACGACTTGTAGGTGCCGTCGAGCTGGTGCATCGACGACCGCCCTGAGGAGATGAAGAGCTTGCTCTTCACCTGCGGGATGAGACTGGCCATGTGAGGTGAGTGCTCCGGCTTACGGGGTGGGAACGGCGCCGAAGATCGCGTCGATCAGGTCTTCGCCGCGCACGCCGTCGGCCTGTCCTTCGAAGGTGAGCAGCACGCGGTGGCGAAGGATCACGTGGCGCAGCGACCGGACGTCCTCGGGGATCACGTAGGCGCGTCCCTGTAGCAGCGCGAACGCCCGAGCCGCCTGCAGGAACGCGATGCTCGCGCGGGGGCTCGCTCCGTACTTGATGTAGCGGGCGCGGTCTTCGCCGATGTAGGGAGCCGGGTTTCGTGTCACGTACACGAGCGAGACGATGTAGTTGCGGATGGCCGGGTCCACGTGCACGCGAGACGCGATCGACTGCAGGTCGCGCACATCGTCCAGCGTGACCTTTCCATCTCCCGGGTGATCGGGATCCAGGATGCCCGCATCGATGCGGTTCAGCACCTCGAGCTCCTCTGCCGGGCTCGGGTAATCGACGATCTCCTTGAGGAGGAATCGGTCCATCTGCGCTTCGGGCAGCTCGTAGGTGCCCTCCTGCTCGATGGGGTTCTGCGTCGCGATCACTAGGAACGGCCGCGGGAGCTTGTGCAGCTCGCCGCCGATGGTGGTCTGCTTCTCCTGCATCGCCTCCAGCATCGCGGACTGGGTCTTCGCGGAGGATCGGTTGATCTCATCCAGCAGGACGAAGTTGGCGTGCACGGGTCCGAGCACCGTGCGGAAGGTGCCGTGCGCCGCATCGTAGATCTGGCTGCCGGTGATATCGCTGGGCAGTAGGTCAGGCGTGCACTGAATGCGCTTGAAGTCGGCCTGAACCGTGGCCGCCAGGGTGGAGGCTGCGGTGGTCTTCGCGAGGCCGGGCACCGATTCCAGAAGAATGTGCCCGCCGGCGATCAGCGCGATCAGGAGACTGGTGCGCAGTCGCTCCTGTCCCACCATGCGTGCCGAGTAGGCATCGGACACGATCTTCAGGACGTCGCGCGCCCGCGCCATCTCCTGCTCGGTGGGTGCGGCGGCGGACTGCTGCATCGTGGTCCCTTTCAGTGCGCGGGGACGGCAGACACCTTTCCCCCTTGACGACCACGCTACCCGCACCCCGTCCGAGACGCATACGGATGCTGCTGTGGTGTTGGTGTGTGTCGGCGGCGGCGCAGTCCCCGCAGCGGACGAACGCCCCGACGAGCCAGGGCTCGGCGGGGCGTTCGCTGCGTGTCCGGGATCAGCGCGCGGCGGTTCGCGCCTGGGCGGTGAAGTCCGTCACGGTGAACATCACCTGCGGGCTGGTGATGGTGGACGACATCGAGGCGCGCACGCCCACGGAGCCCGCCTTCTGGTAGCCGTCCGTCTTGTCGGTACCGGTCAGCTGCCACTTCGTCGGCTCTGTCGTACCGTCGACCCACATCTTCGCCGACACGGTGGTGGTCCCGGTCCCGGTGACCATCACGGAAGCGTGGATCAGCGTCCCCGGGGTGTACTTTCCGGGCAGCACGTAGCTCGCACCGCCGAGCGCCGCTTCATCCCGCAGGATGTAGAGGCGAGCCGTGCCGTCCGGCTCGATACGCACGCGTGCCTGGTACGCACCGGTGTTCGTCTGCCGGCCGACCACGGTCAGCGCCGCCGCACCCGTGCCGGTCGGCACCGCATCGGCGCGGAACGCCGTCGAGACCACGACCGAATCGGTCTGCACGGCGGACAGCAGTGCGGAACGCGTCCAGGACGGAGCGACGGTCACGGTGGCGCCGATGCCGTTGGCCACGGCGAACGCCGAGTCGCCGCCCAGCGTCTGCCACACGCCACCGGTCACCGCGGTACCCCACTGGCCCGCCTCCGAACGCGCGAACGAATCCTGCCCGAGCACGTCGCCCGGCGGCAGGGCGGTGACGGAGACCACCTGCGAGGTCTCCGAAGTCGCACCGGTGTTGTCCGTCACCGTGAGCTTGACGGTGTACTGCCCCTCGGCGGCGTACGTGATGGCGGTCTTGGTGACGCCCTCATCGTCCTCGCCCCACTGACCGTCGCCGAAGTCCCAGGCGTACTTCACGATGGCGCCCTCGACATCGGAGGACTCGCCCGCGTCGAATGCCACGTCCAGGCCACTGGTGGTGGCGGTGAAAGCAGCGACCGGCGGGTTGTTCTGACCTGGCACGACCAGCGGCTTGCCGTCGGTCACGGAGTAGTCGTCGAATCGGATCACGGAACGGGGCACCGTGGACAGCGAGCTGACCGAGCCCATCAGGCCGACGGCTCCCGGACCCTGTAGTTCGTCGGTCGAATCAATCGCCGCGATCTGCCACGTCACCGGCTCGACGGTCGACGCGTACCACATCTTGGCTCCCAGCTCCGTGGGCGCGGTGCCACGGACGCTCACGGAGACGAAGACGTCCGTGCCCGGCTTGTAGTCGGTCAGCACGACGCTCTTGCCACCCAGCGGGGTCTCGCCCTGCAGGAGGTACAGACGCACCGTTCCGCCCGGCTCGAAGCGCACGCGTGCCGAGTAGTTCACACCGTTCACCACACGGCCGATGACAGTGCCGCTGACGACCCCGCCGACCGGTGCCGCGGGCAGTGACACACGCACGGTGGAGATCGTATCGGACGCGGACACGGACTTCAGGAGCCCGGTGCGGGTCTGCGCCGCCGTGAGGGTCATCGTGGCGGCCTTGCCGTCCACATCGAACGACGTGCTGCCGTTCGCGGTGGCCCAGGCGCCGCCGGTGTCAGCGGCACCCCACGCCGCGGTGGTGGTGCGCTCGAAGGCGTCCGCGGCCACCACGTTCTGCGCGATGATCCCCGTGCCGTCGACCGTGATGGTCTGCGTCACCTTGTTCGTGGCGCCGGAGTCGTCGGTCACCGTGAGAGTCACCGGGTAGCTGCCGGCGGCTGCGTACCGGTAGTCGACCTTGGCTCCTTCGCCCGTGAGGCCGTTGCCGAAGTCCCACGCGTACTTGACGATTCCACCATCCGGGTCGAGCGTCGTCGTGGCGTCGACCGACACCAGGCCATCCGCGACAGACGAGGTGAATGCAGCCGTCGGAGCGACGTTGCGTCCCGCGGAGTTCGTGGCGGTCACCTTCACCCAGGAGCTCTGGGCGATGTTGCCGTAAGGATCCGTCGCTGTGATTCGGTACTCGTATGCTGTGCCAGGGGTAAGGCCAACGTCGCGGAACGTCAGTTGCGGGCGATTCCATCGACTCGACGTGGCCGTGGTCGAGCCGATCGGCTCCTTCACGCCGCGCCGCATGACTGTATAGGTGAGCTCCGCATCGTCGGGGTCGTAGTCGGCCGTCCAGGTGAGAAGCGCTTGCCCTCGCTTGGGGCTGCTCGCTTTGAGGGCGAAGATCGCCGGATCGTTGAGCGGACCCTGCTTGTTTGGCGCGACCTCGCGGGTTCCGAACCGGACAATTCCCTGCTGAGGTGTGCCATTGACCGTGGGGAACTCTCCGCCGAAAATGACGTAGTCACCGCCGCCGGTCACAGTCCACGTCGCCTGCCTCTGGCCGGTGAACGTGCCCGTGGTGAACTGAGGGTAGAAGTGCATCAGCGTTGCGGCGGGCTGGCCGGTGTAGCTCCGGTAGGCATATCGCGTTCTCGTGAGGACCGCTTCCGTTCGACGCATGTCCCATGCGGTGGCATGATCGTGCTTCGCTGCCGTCCAGACCGCACCCACGTAGCCGCTAGGCACGGTGTCGCAGGAGTGCTCGTGACTGGCCTTGTACATCAGACCGCGGAAGGGCGCGACATCGTAGGAGTCGCCGTGGCAGTCCTCCATCGTGACCAACGCCCCGTCATCCCAGCGAGCGAAGAAGGAACCCTCGTTGTCGCCGTGGTCGATGAACTGGTAGTTGCTCCCGTATACCCCGCCGTCATCCGCCGCGAGCCCCATGAACCCATGGTCTGACCCGGCGTTGCGGATGATCGAGTTCATCGCCCACGGACGCAGCTCTCCGGTGATCGCATCGAGCGCGGCGATACCGCGACCCGGATTGGTCGAGCCGTTTGTGCGCTCGAAGCTCCCAGCGACGACCACCTTGGACCGGTCGGGGGAGACGACGACACCACGCGCGATCCCGTTCCCGGTGAGGGTGGCCTGGAACGGGAGAAGCTTGCCGGTGGTGGCACTCACGGCGCCGATCCGGGTGCGGGCCACATTGTTCACGGTGCTGAAACCGCCGGCCAGGTACACGGTGTCATCCGTGGCCGCGATGCCGTACACGGCCGCGTTCGTCCCCACGTTAAGCGCGTTCACGGCGCCAGTGCGGGTGTCGATCGCGGCGAGGCGATAGCGCTGCTGGCCGCCGATCTGCGTGAACGCGCCGCCGACGTAGAGCGTCTTCCCGTCGGGCGACAGCTCCGTCGCGTAGACCGCGCCGTTCACCGGCAGATTGAAGTCGGGGTCCATCTCCCCGGTCTGGAGGTTGTAGCGCAGGAAGTTCTGCCGAGGGGTCTCGTTCACTCCTCGTGCGGCACCGGCGGGCCGTGCCTGCGTGAACTGTCCACCGGCGTACACCCAGTCGCCGACGATGGTCTGCGACCAGACCACGCCGTTGATCTGCACTGTGGGCAGCGGATCGGCGGACACCGTCGCGGGAGACGGATCGCCCGCCGCGAGCGGCGCCGTCTCCGCCGCGGCGGGTGCTGGATTGTTGATGTTGACGATCGTCCCGGCGGCCAGCGCCAGAACGATGCCGAGCGCGACGCCGAGACGGCGTCTCGGGCGCGCGACAAGTCGCATGTGAGCCACTGCTGTGACCTTTCCCCAGAGTTGTGAAGTAGCCGCGTCCCCACACGGCTGTGACGAATCGGGCGAATCGTCGATCGGATCGTACGTGGATGTGAGAGTCCTCATTTACATGTGCACCAACCATGTGGAGAAGTCCTCGAGGACGTCGCCTGCTCCGGCCGAAGCGCCGATTTGTGGAGGGTCATCGTGTCCGTCTTTTACCGCGATGCTCGTTTTTCGCCGGGAATGGGCTGTCAGCCTGTAAAATGGTCATACCCCGCCCGCCTGTGTCGACATGATGCCGACCGACGAGTCCGGAGGTCGCCCATGCTGCTTCTTCTCACCGCGTTCGCGGTGGTTCCGTTGATCCTGCCCGCGGTGATGAAGCGCTGGCGTTCTAACGGTTTTCTCATCGGAGCGGCGCTGTCCGCTGTCGCGTTCGTCCACGCCGCGGCACAGGCGCCCACGGTTCTCGCGGGCGGCGAGGTGGACGAGAGCCTGACCTGGATCCCTGAGCTCGGAATCTCGCTCTCGATGCGCATGGATCTGCTCGGCTGGATCATGGCGCTGATCGTGACCGGCGTGGGCGCGCTGGTGCTGCTCTACTGCCGGTGGTACTTCGCCGGCAAAGGAGCGCAGGGCCTGGGCCTGTTCGGCGCCGTTCTGCTGGCCTTCGCCGGTGCGATGTACGGGCTGGTCCTCACCGACGACCTGATCGTGCTGGTGATGTTCTGGGAGACCACGAGCGTGCTCTCCTACCTGCTCATCGGCTACTACCACAGCCGCTCCGCCAGCCGTCGCGCCGCACTGCAGGCGCTGCTGGTGACCACCCTCGGCGGGCTGGTGATGTTCGTCGGTGCGGTGATGCTCGTGGTCCAGTCCGGCACCACCAGCATCACGGCGATCCTCTCGGACCCGCCCCAGAACGCGTGGCTGGGCGTGGCGCTCACGCTCATCCTCGTGGGCGCGCTCAGCAAATCGGCGATCTTCCCCTTCCACTTCTGGCTTCCGGGAGCCATGGCCGCCCCCACGCCGGTCAGCGCATATCTGCACGCTGCGGCGATGGTCAAGGCCGGTATCTACCTGCTCGCTCGCTTCGCCCCCGCCTTTGCGGATGTGATGCCGTGGCGACCGATCGTCGTGATCCTGGGCATCTTCACCATGCTGCTTGGTGGCGCGCAAGCACTGCGGGAGACGGACCTCAAGCGCATCCTGGCCTTCGGCACGGTGAGTCAGCTCGGCATGCTGACCGCGATCCTCGGCTACGGCACGCGCGACGCGGCACTCGCCGGAATGGCGCTGCTCATCGGGCACGCACTGTTCAAGTCCGCTCTCTTCCTGGTGGTGGGCGTGATCGACCGCCAGCTGTCCACCCGAGACGTCTACGAACTCTCCGGCCTCGGCCGGCAGGCGCCCGCTCTGGCCACGGTGTCGATCATCGCGGTGGCCTGCATGGCGGGACTTCCTCCCACGATCGGCTTCGCTGGGAAAGAGGGCGCGCTCGCCGCCTTCTGGGACGAGGCGCTGGGCGGATCGGTCTGGGGATGGATCGCGCTGGTCGGCCTGGCGGTGGGATCGGCGCTCACCGTGGCGTACGGCATCCGCTTCGTCTGGGGTGCGTTCTGGAGCAAGCGTGATGCGTCAGGTGCGGCCGTGTCCGCCATCTCCTGGCCCCGGCCGCCGTTCGGGTTCGTGCTGGCCCCCGCGATCCTGGCCACGCTGAGCCTCGTGGCCGGCCTCGTCGCGCCCCTCCTCGATCACCCGCTGGCACTCTACGCGGACACGGCACCGCGCTCGTCGAGCGGTATTCCCGAACCGGAATACGACGCGCACCTGTCGTTGTGGCACGGATTCGAAGCTCCCCTCTTCATCACCATCGGTGCGATCGTGGTGGGCGCGCTCGTGTTCTGGTGGAGCCGGGCAGCCAGCTGGGATCGTCGTCCGCACCTGCTTCCGTTCACGGGTGCCGACGCCTATGTCGGCACCCAGCATGCGGTCGACCGCCTCTCCGTGTTGGTCACCGCCCTCTTCCAGCGGGGCTCGCTTCCCATCTACGTCGGCACGATCTTCATCGTCTTCGTCGGCGCCGAGATCCCCGCGCTGCTGGCCTCGCCGTCGTGGCGCGGTGCGATCGACGCCTGGCAGCACCCCGTTCAGCTCGTCCTCGCGCCGGTGATGATCATCGCCGGAGTCATCGCCGTGCGCGCTCGCAAGCGGTACACCGGTGTGGTGCTGGTCTCCGTCACCGGCCTCGGAATGGTGGTGCTCTTCGCGACCATGGGCGCCCCGGATCTCGCGCTCACCCAGGTGCTGGTGGAGACCGTGACCCTCGTCACCTTCACCCTGGTGCTTCGACGGATCCCTGCGCGGATGGGCGATCGGCACGCCAGCGTCTGGCCGGTCACGCGTGCCATCATCGGCGCTGCCGTGGGGCTCACGCTCGCCTTCATCGTCGTGGTCGCCACCGATGCCCGGAATCTGCGCCCGGTCTCGGACGACTTCCCGGCGCTCGCCTACGAACTCGGCCACGGCAAGAACGTGGTGAATGTTGCGCTGGTCGACTTGCGCGGCTGGGACACCATGGGGGAGCTGTCGGTGCTGGTGCTCGCGGCCACCGGTGTGGCCTCGCTGGTGTTCGTCACCAACCGCACCGATCTGCTCTCACAGGTGCGCGGCGTTCCCAAGGCGCGCAACCGCAAAGCCCGGCTCCGGCCGTTCGTCGAGACCACCACGGGCAGCATCGCCGTGCAGAACCCCAGCAACGCCCTCGCTCCGCGGGCCTGGCTGGTGGGTGGCTCCACGATGGATCCCCGATCCCGCTCGATCATGCTCGAGGTGATCGTCCGCCTGCTCTTCCACACGATCATCGTGGTGTCGGTGTACCTGCTCTTTGCCGGGCACAACCTTCCCGGCGGCGGATTCGCGGGCGGTCTGGTCGCCGGCATGGCGCTGGTGATGCGCTACATCGCCGGTGGCCGGTACGAGCTCGGTGCGGCGGCTCCGACCGATGCGGGACGACTGCTCGGCGCCGGCATGCTGCTCGCGGTCGGATCGGCTCTGCTTCCCATGCTGTTCGGGCAGCCCGCGTTGACCTCCACGTTCTGGAGCGTCGATGCCGGCTTCCTCGGCCATATCGAGTTCGGCTCGTCCACCGTCTTCGACCTCGGCGTGTACCTGGTGGTCATTGGCCTGGTGCTGGACGTGCTGCGCAGCCTCGGGGCGGAAGTGGACCGACAGCTGCATGAGAACGACGACCCGACGGATGACGTGGTGATCGCATGACCGTGTCCGGAGTGCTCATCATCGTCATGGCCGTGCTGGCCGCAGCGGGCGTCTACGCGATGCTCGAGCGCAGCCTCACCCGCGTGCTCATCGGATTCCTCCTCCTGGGCAACGCGATCAACCTCCTGCTGCTCATCGTGATGGGAGCGCCCGGGATCTCCGCCTTCTACGACCCCGCCAATCCCGCCAGCGCGGATGACATCAGCGATCCGCTGCCTCAGGCGCTCACCCTCACCGCCATCGTGATCACCTTCGCCGTGAGTGCCTTCCTCCTCGCCCTGATCTACCGCTCCTGGCAACTGGGACAGGCGGACACGGTGGAGGACGACGAGGAGGACCTCGCCGTGCGCGAGCGTTCGGACGCCGAGGAGGACGTCATCCACGACGACGCCGACCTCAGCGCCGACGATGCGACCACCGACTTCGTGGGCGTGGACACATCGCCCATCACGATCCTGCACAGCTGGGACGTCCCCGGCATCGACGAGGATGCTCCCGTCGACCGACCGGTCCCCGCCGCCCAGGCCGATGACACCGACTCGCGGGAGGGGAACGCATGACCGCTCACGCGCTCGTCCCGATGGTGGTGATCCTGCCGCTGCTGGGTGCAGCCCTCACGCTGGTGTTCGGCCGGCAGCGGCGCACGCAGATCCTCGTCTCCGTGATCACGCTCTCGGCGGTGTTCGTGGTGGCCGCAGCGATGCTCCTCATCGTCGACCAGGGAGATATGCCGCTTGCGGTATCTGTCGGCGGCTGGCCGGTCCCGTTCGGCATCGTGCTCTACGTCGACCGGCTCTCGGCGCTGCTCGTGGCCGTTTCGGCAGTCGTGCTGCTTGCCGTCCTCCTCTTCTCCGTGGGGCAGGGAGCGGCGGATCGCGACGAGGACACCCCCGTGTCGATCTTCTTCCCGTCGTACCTGATTCTCGGCGCCGGGATCTTCGACGCGTTCATCGCCGGCGATCTGTTCAACATGTACGTCGGCTTCGAGATCCTGCTCGTGGCCTCCTTCGTGCTCATCACGCTGGGAGGCACAGCGGCGCGCATCCGCACCGGTGTGGTCTACATCGTGGTCTCGCTGGTGTCGTCCATCCTGTTCCTCGCCGCGATCGCCATGATCTATGGCGCGGTCGGCACGGTGAACCTCGCTCAGCTGGGCGAGCGTCTGGCCACGCTGCCCGCAGAGACGCAGACGGTGCTGCACGTCATGCTGCTGGTGGCATTCGGCATCAAGGCCGCGGTGTTCCCCATGTCGTTCTGGCTGCCCGACTCCTATCCGACCGCGCCCGCACCCGTCACGGCCGTGTTCGCGGGACTGCTCACGAAGGTCGGCGTGTACGCGCTGATCCGCACCGAGACGCAGCTCTTCCCCGACAACGACATGTCGTTGGTGTTGGGAATCGTGGCGGTGGCCACGATGGTGGTCGGAGTGCTCGGCGCCGTCGCACAGGCGGAGCTCAAGCGCATTCTGTCGTTCACGCTCGTCAGCCACGTGGGCTACATGGTGCTCGGCATCGCGATCGGCACCTCGGCGGGCTACGGGGCGACGGTGTACTACACCGTGCACCACATCATCGTGCAGACCACGCTCTTCCTCGCGGTGGGGCTCATCGAACGGCGGGCCGGGTCCACCTCGATCCTGCGCGTGCGTGGCCTTATGACCGCCGCTCCCCTGCTGGCCGTGCTCTACTTCCTCCCG
>Ga0308158_10005719_pt1 | contig 10138 bp, 7 predicted proteins | sample PhyBR2_FD_201038 | JGI IMG/M metagenome (GOLD analysis project Ga0308158, IMG submission 201038) | Phyllosphere microbial communities from UC Gill Tract Community Farm, Albany, California, United States - DLSLB.R2 | ecosystem: Host-associated > Plants > Phyllosphere > Unclassified | place: USA... | reverse complement strand
CGATCCAGACCACGCCGGTATCGGTGACATTGAAGGTGGACACCCGTCCCGCTGGTCCGCCCGGCACCGGCGTGAAGCGCCCGCTCTGTGACTGCCAGGCGTGCAGGCCGGTGCCGGCCGCCAACCACAGGTGATCGCCCGGGCCACACTGCATGTCTTCCACCAGCACTTCCGGCACGCCGGCCTGCCCCGGCTGCAGCTGCAGCAGCACACGCCCATCGGCATCCCGCTGCTGCATGCCCCCGTCTTCGGAGTAGATCCAGATCCGTCCGCCATCACAGCTGCGCACGATATCGGCATCGCCGACCATCGCCGCATCCTTGCCGTCACCGCTGTGCCAGCGCTGCACGGCACCGTCGCGCGGGTCATAGCGCACCAGCGCATCGAGGCTGCCAATCCAGACCTTGCCACGCGCGTCCTCCACCACCGATTGCGGCCAGTTGGTGCCATCAACCGCCTGCAGGTGATGCTGGACATCGCCGGTGCCCGGATCCAGTCGATCCAGGGCACCGCGCGTACCGACCACCCAGATGCCACCGGAGGCGGATGGCGCCAGCGCCAGCGCATAGGGATTGCGCAGCGAGGCGGGATCATCCAGATGCCGCGACAGCACCGAGAACTGTCGCCAGCTCGGCGGCAGATGCCATAGGCCAGCATTGGTGCTGGCGAACCACAGGCCGCCTTCGCGATCCTCGTAGGCACTGGACCAGTTGGGCTTTACGATTCCGCGTTCCTGCGAGCTGTACAGCGGCACATTGCGCACCACGCTGCTACGGATGCGGCCCAGCCCCGAGCGGGTATCCAGCCAATAGCTGCCGTCGGCGGAATACTGCAGCATGTTGAATACGTCGCCTGGTGCAGCACCTGCCCAACTGGCTGCTTCAAAACGACCGTCGGCATGACGCAGCACAACGCCCTCGTTGGTGGCCACCCACAGCCGGCCCTGCTTGTCCACCTTCAAGCCGTTGATGCGCGGCGATGGCAACAACGCACTGCTGACCCGGTCGAAGCCTGCGCCGTTCCAACGCGCCAGGCCGCCCTTGGTGCCGACCCAAAGACTGCCATCGGGCGTGACCGTCATGTAGGTCACCGACGCCGCCGGCAGGCTGTGTTCGTCCCCTGCGATCGGCATGAAGCGTCGGATGTTGCCTTCCGGATCCAGTCGGTGCAGGCCACCGGTGGCGGTACCGAACCAGACATTGCCATCGGCCGTGGAGGCGATGGCCCAGATCGTATTGCTGCCAATCTGCGGATAGGTCTGCTGGTCGAAAAAGGTGAACTTGAGGCGGTCCGGCGACAACATCACCAGTCCGGCGTTCTGCGTGCCAATCCACAGACGATTGGACTTGTCCGTGTGCAGGCTCCACACCACGTTGTCGCGCAAGCCGTTCTCGGCACGCCAGATGCGGTAGTTGCGGCCGTCGTAACGGGCCAGGCCGTCACGGCTGGCCAGCCACAGGTAACCGGTAAGGTCCTCGGCGAAGGCGTTGATGTTGCTCGATGGCAGGCCATCGGCCACGGTCAGCTGCCGCGGCTGCGGCGTTGCAGGCACTTCGGCAGCCGCGGATGCCGTGATCAGCAGCAACCCGCCCAGCAACATCCCTGCAAACCATTTCATCAAACCCTGCCTCCTGCCGCGCCGCCCAGCGCGTTTGTGATGGCACCTATTGTGCCTGTCCCGTCGCTGCCAGGGCTTCGGCAATCGCATCGACCAGCATCTGCCCGGTCACCGGCTTGCGCAGGAAGCCCACCATCCCGGCCGCACGCGCCAACTGTTCGGCCTGCGCGTCGGCACGTGCGGTCACCGCGATCAACGGGAAACGATGCCCGGAGCCGCGCAACTGGCCAGCCAACGCTATGCCATCCAGGGCTGGCAGATCCAGGTCCAGCAGGCCGACATCGAATGTCTGCCCGCCCACCTCGGCCAGCGCCGCCAAACCATGTGCCGCGTGTATCACCTGATGGCCGCGTGCGGTCAGCAGGCCGGTGATTACCTGCGCCACGGTCGGATCATCTTCAACCAGCAAGACCTGCAGCGGCTGCAGCGCAGTGCCGGACTCGGCCACCGCCGCAGCGGCGCTGCCAGCCGCCGAATACTCCCAGCGCAAAGGCACTTCGAGGACGAAGCGCGCGCCTTCCCCCAGGCGGCTTTCGACCCGCATGCGCCCCCCCATCGCCATGGCCAGTTCCTGGCAGATCGCCAGCCCCAATCCACTGCCGCCGTAACGCGATGCGGTGCGGTTGCCATCGGCCTGTTCGAAACGCTGGAACAGGCGGCTTTGCTGTTCGGCACTGATGCCCGGCCCGGTATCCCGCACGCTCAGGCAGATGCCGCTCTGCCCGGGCAGCAGCTCTGCCGCCACCGACACCTTGCCGCGTTCGGTGAACTTGATCGCATTGCCCAGCAGGTTCATCAGGATCTGCCGCAGGCGCATCGCATCGCCCACTACCATGACCGGCGTTGGAAACGCTGCCGCGGGTTCAAACACCAGTCCACGGCGCTCGGCCATCGGTGCCATCAGCGCGCTTACTTCCTGCAGCAGGCGGCCGAGCTCGAAGGGACGATTATCAAGCTCCAGCTTGCCTGCCTCGATGCGCGCCAGGTCCAGGGCATCATTGACCAGCCCGAGCAGGTGCGTGCCGGCCTGTTGGATGGCGTTGGCGAAACGCTGTTGGCGCGCATCCAGCTCGGTGCCCAGCAACAGCTCAGTCATGCCCAGCACGCCAGTCAGCGGCGTGCGCACCTCATGGCCCAAGGTTGCCAGGAAGCGGGTTTTCGCCTCCGAGGCCTGTTCGGCCAGTTCCTGCTTGTGCAGCGCCAACTGCCATTCATTGCGCCGCCGCTCGCGGCGCCGGTAGCCGAACACCGCCGCCGCCGCCAACAATCCGAGCAGCAGTGCCCAGGCCGCCAGCGCCCAGCTGCTGCGCCACCAAGGCGGTGCGACGTCGATCTGCAGTGTCTGCGCGGGAGTCCACGGACCATCGGCCGCCGCACCCTGCACCTGCATGCGGTAGGTGCCGGCGGGCAGCCGCGATACCAGCCGTTCGCCGTCACTGCCCAGATCCACCCAGTTCTGGTCATAGCCTTCGATCTGGACCCGGAAACGGTGCCGCGCCGGATCCACATAGGACAGCAGGCGTCCGGTCACCCGCAGATCGCGGTCGCGTGGGCCGAGATGGATCAAGGGGCCTTTCAGCCGCTGCTCGCGCGCGGCATCGTCGCGACGCACACCTATCGACTCGATCACCAACTGCGAGCCTACCGGCGCGGCAACCTTGGCGTCGGGGTTGAAACTGAGCAGCCCCGTGGCGGATACCGCCAATGCCCGGCCGCAGCCTGCGTGCGCGGGCGGCCTGGCGGTGAACTCGGTGTCAGTCAGGCCATCGCCTTCTTCCAACACCCGCACCCGCGCTGCGCCCGGCTGCCACCATAACAACCCGCGCGTGGTCGTCGCCCACAACTGACCACTGCAGCCCGCCACCAGGCCGCCGATCGCTGCCGCCGGCACCCCGTCATCGGTGCCCAGCCGTTGCTGCAGGGAGAAGCCACTGGCGTCATGGCGATAGCGCTCCAGCGCACCATCGCGCGCCAGCCACGCGCTGCCATCAGCAAGGAACACCAGGTCGTAGACCATGCCTTCCGACACCCCGGCAACACTGACGAAGCGCTTGCCATCAAAGCGCTGCACGCCGGCGCCACCGACCAGCCACAGGCTGCCATCAGTGCCCAGTCGCAGTTGTTCAACCAGCTTCTCCGGCAAGCCGGAGGCGGTGCCCTGCGGATAGGCCGCCAGCAACCGGCCATCGGCCGCACGGTGCTGCAGGCCATAGTTGATGATGGACAACCACATGCTGCCGTCGGCGGCCAGTCGCATCAGGTCAGCGCGCTGGGTCGGATCGTCGCCCACCCCCAGGTCGATACGGCGGACCTGCCCGTCCGATGGCCGGTATAGCGTGATGCCACCTGCACGCCCCAGCCAGATCACACCGTCACTGCCACGCTGCACCGACCAGATACTGCCCGGCCCCAACTGCGCCTCGCCGGCCAACTGCGACAACTTGCCGGCCGCATCCAACTGGTACAGGCCGTGCCCGCCCACCACCAGGAATCCATTGCCATCAGCCGCCGAGTTGATCAGGTACAGGCTCTCCAGCGACTTGCCGTCGAGCTGATAGTGGCTGGAAAAACGTGACCAGTCCGGGCGCAGGTAGGCCATGCCCTGGGTCAGCAATGCCGTCCAGATGCCGCCCTCATGATCCTGCAGCAGATCCAGTACACCACTGCTGCCGGTCAGGAAGCCGCTGCCACCGTCGCCTTCCAACAACTGCAGGCGTTGCGCGTCCCCGCGATACAGTCCATTGGAGCTGCCCATCCAGTAGCGCCCATCGCGATCGTGCAGCACCACCGCCGCACGCGTCTGTGCGGCCTGCGGCCAGGGCGCCGGTGATACCGCGCCATCATCCATGACCCGGTACAGGCCTTCATCGGTGCCCACCCAGATGCCGCCATCGCGGTCACCGCTCAGCCGGATCACATCCTTGCCCTGCAGCAGCGGCGAGCGCACGCTGGCGAAGCCGGCCCCCGGCCGCCAGCGCACCAGCCCGGACGTGGTTCCGATCCAGATACTGCCGTCCTTGCCCGGCAACAAGGCGTAAATCGTGTCATCGGGCAGGCTGCGCGGGTCGTCGGGCCGGTGCTGGTAGCGGCTGATCCGGCCATCGGCATGCAACAGGCAGATGCCGCTGCCGCTGGTGCCTACCCAAAGGTCGGTGCCCTGGGTGGCCAGTGCCCATACCTGGTGTTTACAGATCGCCTCCAGTTCGGCGAAACGGGTAAAACGCTGCCGGTTGGCGTCCAGCATTGCCAGCCCCGCGCCATTGGCACCCACCCAGACCCGGTCGCGGGAATCGATAAGCATCGTTTCCAGGGTGTTGCCCGGCAGCGAACCGGACACCTGCGGATCATGCCGCCAGACCCGCAAATGGGTACCGTCATAGCGCGCCAGACCATCGTCGGTGGCCGCCCACACATAACCATGGCGGTCCTGGGCCAGCGCAAGCACGGTGCGTGACGGCAGACCCTCGGCCACCCCCAGACGCCGCATGCGGGGGGTTTCAGCCAGATCCAGGGCGGCCGCCAGGCACGGCCACAACAACAGCAACGCCAATACGCCCAGCCGCGCACCTCGAAGAATCCATTTCATCAACGCCCGACACTCCCCATCGCGGACCGGCATGTATCACCACCCAACCGCCGCGACTTTAGCGCCGCCCCCGGCCCCGGGCAAAGTAACCCGAACCGGCTACGTAACAAACCGTTGCGCAATATGCGCACAAACCCTCACCTGCATCCGCCTAGAATCCCCTATCCCGACCCGGAGCCGGACCTTGTTGCCACGCCTGCTATTGCTGACCTGCGCACTGCTGTCCTTTGCCGCAAGTGCCGCCAATGAACGCTACCGGTTCGATCCGGTGCATACCCGGGTGTTGTTCTCCATCGAGCACGCCGGCTTCTCGCATGCGCTGGGAACGGTGTCCGGCAGCGAAGGCGTGCTCGACTTCGACCCGCAGGACTGGGCCACCGCACGACTGGAGGTGATGGTTCCGGTCACCCGCCTGGACCTGGGCGATGACAAATGGAACCAGGCAACCCTGGCGCGCAACCTGCTCGATGGCGCGCGCTTCCCGCAGGCACGCTTTGTGTCCAGCCGGATCGAGCCGATCGATGCCAACCATGCCCGTGTCGTCGGCCAGCTGACCCTGCGCGGAGTGAGCCGCGAGGTGGCGCTTGACGTCACCCTCAACGCCCTCAAACGGCACCCGCTGCCACCGTTCCGGCGTACTGCTGGATTCTCGGCAAGTACGACGCTCAGCCGCGCCGACTTTGGCATCGACGCGTGGCCTTCGCTGATCGGCGACAAGGTCGAGCTGCGCATCGAGGCCGAAGCGGTGCGCGATGCTGGCGCTGAAGCGCCGCCGGCGGCAGCCGACCCTGTCCCCACGCCAGACAACAGCCTCGAAGACGCCGCCGACGCGGCCCTGAAATCAGCAGCAGAAACGGAAAACCACCCATGAGCCTGAAAAACACCGCACAACGCTGGGGCAGCCTCAGCAAAAGCCTGCACTGGCTGATCGCCCTGCTGATCCTGGCCCTGGGCATCGTCGGCCTGACCATGGGCGAGTTCCCGAAGACGCCCAAGTACTTCTGGATCTACACGATGCACAAGTCCATCGGCATCACCGTGCTGGTGCTGGTGGTGGTGCGCCTGCTGTGGCGCCTGTATGCAGGCGCCCCCGAGCCGGTGCCGGGTACCCCGAGCTGGCAGGAACGCATTGCCTCGGCCACGCATTGGCTGCTGTACGTGCTGATGTTCGCCATTCCGCTGTCCGGCTGGCTGTACGACTCGGCCAGCGGCCTGCGTCCATTCAAGCTGTTCGGGCTGGTCGAAATGCCGAAGCTGGTGGCCCCCAGCGAGCAGGCCAGCCAGTTCTCCCATGCCATCCACGAGTGGGGCTTCTGGGCGCTGATCCTGTTGGTGCTGGCACATGCAGGGGCTGCGTTCTATCACCACATTCATCTACGCGATGCCACGCTGGCACGCATGCTGCCGCAAGGCTGGCTCAACCTTCCGCAAAAGGATTCCGCATGAACATCAAGCTCACTTCTCCCGCCGCAGTCGCCGCTGCCCTGGCCGGCATGCTGGCGGTTGCCCCGGCCATGGCCGCCGATTACCAGCAGGCACCGGGTGCCGGCTCCATCCTGGTGTTTGCCAGCAAATATGATGGTGAAGTGTTCACCGGCAGCTTCCCCGGCTTCCAGACCCAGGTCAGCTTCGATCCGGCCAATCCGGCAGCAGGCAAGCTGGACGTGACCATTCCGCTGGCCGGTGCCAGGAGCGGCAATACCGACCGTGATTCCACCCTGCAGGGCGCGGACTTCTTCAACGTCGCCAGATTCGCCCAGGCCCGTTACACCGCCAATGGCTTCCGCGCGCTGGGCAACAACCAGTTCGCCGCCGACGGTACGCTCGAACTGCGCGGCATCAGCAAGCCGGTGACGCTGACCTTCACCTGGGCGGAAGGTGCACAGCCGGTATTGACCGGCAAGGCAACGGTCAAGCGCCTGGACTTCGGCGTGGGCGGCGGCGACTGGGCCGACACCAAGACCATCCCCGACGAAACCGCGATCAGCACCATCGTCAAGCTCAACGCAAAGTAAGTCAGGGGGCCTCCGCCCTGTTGACCCGCAGTGTGGCTATCGGCCACGCTGCGGGCCCTGCCCAACCGGATGCCAGCCCTGCGCACGCCACGTTCCATCATCGCCGCACTACTGTTCGTAGCCAGCCACGCGTCCGCTTCCGAGCAGTTGGACATCAGCTACTACCCGATCAGCGGTGATACCCCGGCGCAGCTGCTGCAGGCCATGCAGGACAACGGCCCACAGGCCGATGACGGCAGCCGCTTCCATGGTTACACGCGCTGGAACGTGCGCTGGAACTACCAGACCAATTCACGCAGCAACGGCTGCGTGCTGCAACGTGTAGACACCCAGGTCAACGGCAGCATCACCCTGCCCGAATGGACCGGCGAGCATACGGCCGACGCCAAACTGCGCGAACGCTGGCGCAACTACAGCACGCTCCTGCGCGAACACGAGCAAGGCCACTACCGGTTTGCGCTGGATGCAGCGGCCGAAATACGCCGGCAACTGGCAGCGCTGCCACCCCAGCGCAACTGTGATGCCCTGGTCCAACAGGCCAATCAGCTGGGCGCGTCGCTGGTCGAGCTGCAGCGGCAACGCGAAATCGCCTACGACCGGGATAGCAACCATGGCCGCAACAACGGCCTGGAGCTCTAGCCCCGCTCAGGCCAACAGCCAGTGTTGCAGGCCCGGTACATCGAACGGCCAGTCCAGTTCCCTGCCCGCGGCATCCCGCAGCACCGGCACGCGCGCGCCATAGCAGGCCTCCAGTGCATCGTCCTCATCGATGAACACACTGTCGAAATCCGGTGCCCGCGCCTGCGCCAACACTGCCAACGCCAGGTCGCAGAGGTGGCAATCGTCACGCTGGTACAGAGTCAATCCCATCGTCCATCGGCTCCGGCAATGCTGCGCTGCAGCCATGGCCTGCAGCAAGGAACCCGTAGAATAGCCGCCATCTCAATGCAGTAAACAGAATCAGCATGTCCGTCAGTACGTTCGACCTGTTCAAGATCGGCATCGGCCCGAGTTCGTCACACACCGTGGGCCCGATGCGCGCGGCCGAACGCTTCGTCCACCGCTGGCTGCTGGATCCGGGCCAACTGGACAACACCGTGCGCATCCGCGCCGAAGTCTTCGGCTCACTGGCCCTCACCGGGCGTGGCCACGGCACCGACAAGGCAGTGCTGCTGGGTCTGGAAGGTCACCGGCCCAACGAGATCGACCCGGACATCATCCCGGCCACGCTGGAGCGCATCCGCAGCAGCAAGCGCATCAAGCTGATGGGCCAGCGCGAGATCGCCTTCGATGAAAAGCGCGATCTGGCCCTGAACAAACGCCAGAAGCTGCCGTATCACACCAACGGCATGCGCTTCACCGCCTACGATGCCGATGACCAGATCATCGCCACCCGCGATTACTACTCGGTCGGTGGTGGTTTCGTGGTCAACGAGGACGATGCCGCCGACGACCGCATCGTGCCCGACCAGACACCCATTCCCTATCCGTTCAAGAGCGGCGACGAACTGCTGGCGCAGGCCGCGCGCAGCGGCCTGAGCATCGCCCAGATGATGTTCGAGAACGAGAAGTGCTGGCGCAGCGAGGAAGAGATCCGCACCGGCCTGCGCGAGATATGGGACGCCATGCAATCCTGCGTCACCCGTGGCATCCGCTCCGAAGGCACCCTGCCCGGCGGCCTGCACGTCAGCCGCCGCGCGCCCACCCTGTACCGCGAGTTGTCCTCGCGGCCTGAAGCCGCCATGCGCGACCCGCTGACCACGCTGGACTGGGTCAACCTGTACGCACTGGCGGTCAACGAGGAAAACGCCGCCGGTGGCCGTGTGGTCACCGCGCCCACCAATGGCGCGGCCGGCATCATTCCCTCGGTGCTGCACTACTACGACCGCTTCTGCCCGGGCAGCAACGAGCAGGGCGTGTTCAACTTCCTGCTGACCGCTGCCGCCATCGGCATCCTGTACAAGGAAAACGCCTCGATCAGTGGCGCCGAAGTCGGCTGCCAGGGCGAAGTGGGCGTGGCCTGCTCGATGGCTGCCGGCGGTTTGATGGCCGCCCTGGGCGGCAACCCCGGGCAGATCGAGAACGCTGCCGAAATCGGCATGGAGCACAACCTCGGGCTGACCTGCGACCCGATCGGTGGGCTGGTGCAGATTCCCTGCATCGAGCGCAACGCGATGGGCGCGGTCAAGGCGATCAACGCCAGCCGCATGGCCATGCGTGGCGACGGCAAGCACAAGGTCTCGCTGGACAAGGTGATCAAGACCATGCGCGACACCGGCCGCGACATGCAGGACAAGTACAAGGAAACCAGCCGGGGCGGCCTTGCCGTCAACGTCATCGAGTGCTGAGCCGCACAAAGGCAGACGCTGGCCCCGCCGGGGCTGGCGCCTGCTGCTGTTCCTGATGCTGTGGCTGGCTGCCAGCTGGCTGTGGAGCAGTTACTGGACGGCGGTGCCCGGGCAAGGCGCCGTCGCCGCCGATGGCCGTTTCAATCTGCCCTTGGACATCCGCCCGCAGGAGCACTGGGCGCTGAATCTGGATCTCCATCGCGGCAGCTTGAGCGACGCGCAATTCGCGCAGCGCACCACGCTGTGGAAGCAGGGAACGCCGGACATCGGCGTGATCACCCTGCACTGGCGACTACTGGCAAACAACGGGCAGCAGGTCGCCGCCGGCAGCGACCTCTTCCACCGCATCGACAGCTGGTCGGCGGACACCGTCAGCTGCAGCCAGCCCCTGCCCCCCATCGCACCGGGGCGCTACCGATTGGTCGGTCAACTGGACGTCGTGCCCGCCAGCGTCGCCGGCATGGACATGGCGGTGGCGGTCAGGGCCGCCAATGGCAAGGCATGGAAGAGCTGGCAGATCGATCTGGCGTGGTGGATGGCACTGCTCAACCTGCTGTTCGTCCTGCCCGTG